>RCMY010000878.1_pt1 | contig 28894 bp, 22 predicted proteins | sample 2041341 | NCBI WGS metagenome assembly RCMY01 (sample SAMN09708234, study PRJNA481090) | Marine sediment metagenome, whole genome shotgun sequencing project.
AAAACTTGATTCTTTTTAACAATAAAACACGGAACCTTTGGCTCGATACCAATGCCCTTACCAACAGTAGTTCCTTTATTCGTAGGGTTCATAAACGATTTAACGTGTAATGGAATTTCTTTTCTTTGTAATGGTTGTAAGGTTTTTGGGTGAATTACCGACGCCCCATAAAAAGCTAATTCTATTGCTTCTCTGTACGAGATATTGTTCAATAATTGCGTTTCTTTAAAATACCGTGGGTCGGCATTTAAAACACCGGGCACATCTTTCCAAATAGTTACAGAGTCTGCATTTAAACAAAATGCCAAAATTGCTGCCGTGTAATCTGATCCTTCTCGGCCCAAAGTTGTCGTGAAATTATTATCATCACTACCTAAAAACCCTTGTGTAATATTCAAAACCTTTCGGTCTATTTTGGCAACATTCTCTTGAGTTCGCTCCCAATTCACGGTGGTATCTCTATAACTACTATTTGTTTTTATAAAGTTTCTCACATCTAACCAATTATTTGAGATACCAATTTCTTTTAAATATGCGCTAATTATTATGGTTGAAATCAATTCGCCATACCCTACGACTTGGTCATATACAAAGTTGTAATTAGGTGATTTGTTCCACACGAGAAAACCATTTATTTCATCAACTAGAACTTTAATTTCCTTGTAAATGGAATGTTGGGTATTAGGAAATAATTCAGTGACAATACCAAGGTGGTAATCTACCATATCTGCAATCTTCGATGGTATATCTTTTTTATCATTAAAATATGCGTTTATAATATCTTCCATGGCATTTGTGGTCTTACCCATGGCTGAAACAACTAACAAGGTATTTTCATACCCTACTTCTTTTAAAACCTTAACAACATTTCTTACTGCATTTGCATCTTTAACAGATGCACCTCCAAATTTAAAAACCCTCATAGTCTTCTATTATCTAAAATCTTAATTCTATACGTCCTTGTTTACGCAATTGCGTTTAAATAATTTTTTATTCCTGCTTCATCTAACTGTACAACATCCCAATCTCGCATTACAATAGCTCCTTTACTTTCATAAAATCCGATTGCAGGTTCGTTCCAGTCAATTACTTCCCAGCTAATTCTCTTAACACCTAAATCGTTTCCATATTTTACTACTTCATCTAATAGTGCGGTACCTAAACCGGTTCCTCGCATTTCTTTGGTTACGATTAAATCTTCTAAATGAATAACAGGTCCTTTCCATGTAGAGTATCTTGGATAGACCAATGCCATACCTACAACTTTTTCTTCCTTTTCTGCAACAAAGCAATGAAACAACTTATGCTTACCAAAACCATCTTTCTCAAGATTTTGCTCATTGACTTCTACTGCATTTTCCTCCTTTTCAAAAGTGGCTAATTCATGAATCAATTGAAGTACTTGCTTCATATCTCCTTTTTGGGCAGTTCTGATTGTGTATTCCATAATTGTTACAAATAAAACACAAAGTTATAAATTTAAAAAATGAAATTAAAACCAAACTTAAACGTTTAACAAAATATCGGATATTTGTATATAACTATAAACTAAAGAATGTTACCTAAAAAAAATCAAACCCTTGGAGAGTTCATTATTGAAAATCAAGATTCATTTCAATATTCGTCAGGAGAACTATCAAAACTCATCAATGCCATTAGATTAGCAGCCAAAGTTGTTAATCACGAAGTAAGCAAAGCAGGTTTAATTGATATTTTGGGTGGGGTCGGTGAGACCAATATTCAAGGTGAAGATCAGCAAAAACTAGATTTATTCGCAAATGAGAAGTTTATTCAAACCTTAAAAAATCGCGAAATCGTATGCGGCATTGCCTCAGAGGAAGAAGATAGTTTTATAAGTATCAACAGTAATGATGATAATCATCAGAACAAATATGTTGTGCTAATCGACCCTTTAGATGGATCATCAAATATTGATGTAAACGTGTCCGTTGGAACAATTTTCTCTATATATAGAAGAGTTACGCCTGTTGGCACACCTGTTACCATAGAAGATTTTTTACAACCAGGTAATAAACAAGTTGCTGCAGGTTACGTTGTTTATGGCACCTCAACCATGTTGGTTTATACGACTGGCGACGGAGTAAATGGTTTTACTCTGAACCCTGCCCTTGGAACTTTTTACCTATCGCACCCCGACATGAAATTTCCAGAAGATGGTACTATATACTCTGTAAATGAAGGTAATTACATCCATTTTCATCAAGGTGTAAAAGACTATATCAAATACTGTCAGATGGAGGAAGGCGATAGACCTTATACTTCTAGATATATTGGTTCTTTAGTTTCAGACTTTCATAGAAACATGATTAAAGGTGGTATTTACATGTACCCAAAAAGTAGTATAACCCAGAGCGGTAAACTTAGGCTACTATATGAATGCAACCCAATGGCCTTTATCGCAGAACAAGCGAATGGCCTTGCAATAGGAGGTGTAAATCGTATTATGGATATTCAACCTACTGAATTACACCAACGCGTTCCATTCTTCTGCGGTAGCCGAAATATGGTTGAAAAACTTCAAGAATTTTTAAATAAGTATCAATAAATAAAGGGAGCATTTTGCTCCCTTTATTATTTTCTTAATTTTCAAACGTTAGTGCTTAACAAGGTATAGATAATCGTCAAAATCTATTTTGCCTCCAAAAATAGCAACTGAACGCTCTATAATTTTATCAGCTTTTTCACCTGTAAAGCCCATTCCAATGGCATATTTTTTCACCAAAATCATTTCCTCAGAATCTATTCCATGATCTGTATAAATAATACGAAAGAAGTCAAAAAGTCTTTCTAAACGCTTTTCTGCCTCGTGGGAAGCATCTATTGGGTATTTATTTTCCTTTTTCATGACCTCCTCAAATTCAGATTTGGTAATGTCCAATTTAGTTGCGAAACGATCTAACATATTTTTTTCTTCAATACTTAGTTCTCCATCTATGGCGGCCAAAGTAGCTAGAGCTGCAAAATGGGCTAGATTTCTTCTATGCTCACCACTTGTATATAAATCTGCAAAAGACATATCTTAATTTTTAATTATTGAGCAAATATAAATTTTTTAGAGGTCATAGTTAACATCTTGCACAACTTTGTTGTTTTCAAAAAATTGTAACTTTCCCTTGCTATGAAATCACCCCTTTTACAATTTACTTCTAATGGTATTTATTGCGAAAAAGCCGGGGTTTATCTTGACCCTTGGAAACCTGTTGATAAAGCTATTATATCTCACGGTCATGCCGACCATAGTCGCTATGGACATAAACAGTACATTACACACCATAGAAATCTTCCCATAATTTCACATCGATTAGGTGAAATTAATGTGATAGGAAAAGATTGGGGAGAAACTTATACTGTTAACAATGTTAAATTTAGTCTGCACCCTGCTGGGCATATCATTGGCTCTTCCCAGATTAGAGTGGAACATAAGGGTGAGGTATGGGTATTTACCGGTGACTACAAAACCGAAAATGATGGTATTTCAACTCCCTATGAACCTATTAAATGTGATACTTTCATAACCGAATGTACCTTTGGACTACCGGCATTTAAATGGACGCCCCAAATAGAAGTTTTTGAAAATATCAACAACTGGTGGGCTGAAAATAGATCTGAAGGAAAAACTTCTATACTATTCGGATATAGTTTAGGGAAAGCACAACGTTTATTAAAATACCTGAATACGGATATAGGCCAAATTTACACCCATGGCGCTATAGAAAATATGACTGAAGTATTACGGCCTTTGGTAGATTTTCCTAAAACGACACTCATCACCAAAGACACAAAAAAAGAACAACTATTAGGCAATATCGTATTAGCACCACCAAGCGCACATGGTAGTTCATGGATTCGTAAAATGGTACCTTACGTTACCGCATCTGCCAGTGGATGGATGACTTTTAGAGGTGCCCGTAGACGTAGGGCAATTGACAAAGGTTTTGTACTTAGTGATCATTGCGATTGGCCCGGACTTTTAGAGAGTATTGAGGCAACAGGAGCCGAAAAGATAATTTGCACCCACGGCTATACAGATATATTTTCAAAATACCTGCGAGAGCAAGGTTATGATGCTCGAACTGAGGCTACACAATATGGGGAGGAAGAAACAGAAGCTGCATTAGCTTCAAAATCTACCGCAGCAATATGAGAAATTTCGCCCTTCTTATAAAAACTTTAGACAGTACCAACAAAACCACGGTTAAGGTACAGGCATTGACAGACTACTTCCTAAAAGCAAGCGATGCCGATAAAGTATGGACAATTGCCATACTCTCTCATCGCAGACCATCGCGACCCGTTAACACTACTCTGCTAAGAGCATGGGCCTCAGAATTAGCACAAATTCCTTTATGGCTGTTTGAGGAGAGCTATCATATTGTAGGTGATCTGGCAGAAACCATTGCCTTGGTCATACCTGCAGCCAACCAATCTTCAGATAAAAGTTTAACGGTATTTTTAGAGGAAATGATTGCCTTAAAAAAGAAGACCGATGATGCGAAAAAAGCCTATCTCTATGAAAACTGGAAAGTGCTCAACTACTACGAGCGTTTTGTTTTTACAAAATTAATCACCGGTGGATTCAGAATTGGGGTCAGTCAAAAACTAATGACAAGAGCTTTAGCGAAAGCCACTGAAATTGATGAAGATATTTTAGCCTACAAATTAATGGGCAATTGGGACCCAAATACTATCACCTTTCAACAATTGGTGCTGGAAGAAAATGAAAGTGATTATCTCTCAAAACCTTATCCTTTCTACCTAGCCTACGCCATAGAGGGCGAACCTCAAGATTTAGAAGATGTATCAGCTTGGTCGGCAGAACATAAATGGGACGGTATACGTTCTCAAGTAATTCTAAGAAATGATGAATTGTTTGTGTGGAGTCGTGGTGAAGAATTAGTAACCGACAAATATCCCGAATTCGAAAATTTCATTGGCATCATACCAAACGGTACGGTAATAGACGGTGAAATACTTCCTTTTCCAAAAGGTAACATTGGCACCTTTAATGATTTACAAACTAGAATAGGGCGTAAAACTGTTTCAGCAGCATTATTAAAAAAAGTTCCGGTAATCTTAAAAGCATACGACCTTTTAGAATGGGAAGGAAAAGATATTCGACAGCTACCGTTCATAAACCGTAGAAAATTATTGGAGCAGCTTTTTTCTATGGTCATAAAAAGGAACCGAAGAGAAATACCTCTGTATCTTTCAGAAACTATGCATTTTTCAACTTGGGAAGAGGTTGCCAAAGAAAGAGAAGCATCACGTGAAAAACATAGCGAAGGTTTAATGCTAAAACGAAAAGACTCTCCATATTTGGTTGGTCGTAAAAAAGGAGATTGGTGGAAATGGAAGGTAGACCCATTAACTATTGATGCTGTGCTCACCTATGCCATGCGTGGTCATGGTAGGCGAAGCAATCTTTTTACTGATTACACCTTTGCTGTATGGAGAGAAGAAGATAATGGCGAAAAAGAATTAGTCACTTTTGCAAAAGCCTATTCCGGTTTAACCGATGCTGAATTTAGAATTCTAGATGCATGGATAAAGAAAAATACTTTAGAACGATTCGGACCAGTACGAAGTGTTACCCCACATCATGTTTTTGAAATTGCTTTTGAAGGCATATCGTTATCAAAACGTCATAAAAGTGGAATCGCTACACGATTTCCAAGAATGTTACGCTGGCGAAAAGACAAGAATATTCATGAAGCAAATTCATTAGATGATTTAAAAGCTTTAATTCCCTAATGAATAGAGAGCAACTTTTCAATATCGCAGAAAATTGGTTCCAAAAACAACAATGGAAACCATTTAAATTCCAAAAAGATACTTGGAAGACTTTTCTACAGGGTAAAAACGGACTTTTAAATGCACCAACCGGCAGTGGTAAAACCTACGCTCTTTGGTTTCCTATTGTTTTAAATTACATTAAAAACAATCCAGATTACAAGACCAAACACAAAAAGGGATTAAAAGCTATTTGGATCACACCGCTTCGTGCGCTTTCCCAAGAAATAAAACAATCGGCAGAACGTATTACGTTAGATTTAGGCACACAAATGACCGTTGGTATTCGCTCAGGAGACACTTCTACCAAAGAGCGGGCGCAACAAAAAAAGCAAATGCCCGATCTTCTAATTACTACTCCAGAAAGCCTGCAACTGTTATTAGCCACTAAGGGATATGATAAAATTTTTAAAGACTGTTCAGCTATTGTTGTAGATGAGTGGCATGAAATTTTAGGCACCAAACGCGGCGTACAAATGGAATTGGCCTTATCTCGAATAAAAACTATTTCAAGCGAATTACGCATCTGGGGCATATCTGCAACCATTGGCAATTTAGAACAAGCACGAGATGTACTATTAGGTCCCGAATCAAAAGCACTTGACAATTCGGTGTTAATTAAAGCGAACATCAACAAAAAAATTACGGTTAAGAGTATTATTCCGAAGAAAATGGAAACTTTTCCTTGGCGAGGTCATTTAGGCTTGCATTTACTGGAAGAGGTAATTCCTATCATCAATAATAGTAAAACCACATTACTCTTTACAAATACACGTAGCCAGTGCGAAATATGGTTTCAGAAAATTTTGGAGAAACACCCTGAATACGCCGGAGAAATGGCCATGCACCATGGTAGTATTAATAAAGAAACACGTGTTTGGGTAGAGAATGCGATACGCAATGAAGATCTTAAAGCTGTAGTGTGTACTTCAAGCTTAGACTTGGGTGTAGATTTTGCCCCAGTTGAAACGGTAATTCAAATTGGTGGGCCAAAGGGTGTTGCTCGTTTTTTACAACGTGCTGGGCGCAGTGGTCACAGACCTGGCAAAGAGAGTGTCATTTATTTTTTACCCACACATGCCATCGAACTCATTGAAGCTTCTGCTTTACAGAAAGCTGTAAAGCAGAATACTGTTGAAGACCGATTACCTTATCTCAATAGCTATGATGTGTTATTACAATATTTGACCACATTGGCGATTTCAGATGGATTCTATCCCAACGAAATTTATAAGGAAATCAAACAGACGTTTTGTTACCAAGCCCTATCTAAAGACCAATGGCAATGGCTATTGAACTTTTTGGTTATGGGTAGTCAGAGTCTACAATCTTATGACGAATACAAAAAGATTGAGGTAGAAGTTGACGGCAAATTTATCGTCACCAATAGAGGTGTTGCCATGCGACATCGATTCCAAATCGGCACTATTGTCGGCGATGTAAATTTAGCCGTTAAATACCAAAAAGGAGGTTACATAGGTTCTATTGAAGAGTTCTTTATCTCTAAATTAAACAAGGGCGATGTTTTTACATTTGCTGGTAGGAATCTAGAGTTAATAAGAATTAAGGAAATGACAGTACAGGTTAAAAACTCCAGTAAAAAAACCAATAAAATTTCTAGTTGGATGGGCAGCAGACTTACACTGTCAGCCCAAATGTCAGAATTACTAAGAAACGAATTGTACAGTTCTAGCGAACGATTAGAAAATCAGTCCGCTGAAATTCGTGCCTTAGCGCCACTTTTTGCTCGTCAGCGAAGGGAAAGTATTGTGCCTAAACCTTCTGAATTTTTAATTGAAACATTTAAAACACGAGATGGGCATCATCACCTATTCTATCCTTTTGAAGGTCGATTTGTACATGAAGCTATGGGGAGTCTTTTAGGGTATCGCATTAGTTTACTTTCGCCAATAACATTTTCATTGGCCTTTAATGATTATGGCTTCGAACTACTTTCAGACCAACCTATAGATATACAGCAAGTGTTAGATAATGATTTATTTACTACAGATTATATGTTAGATGATTTACAGAAAAGCCTTAATTCTACTGAAATGGCACGACGTAAATTTAGAGATGTCGCTATCATTAGCGGAATGGTCTTTACAGGATACCCAAAAAAAGGTATTAAAATGAAACATTTACAAAGTAGTTCTCAATTGCTATTCGATGTATTTCGAGATTATGAACCCGACAACTTACTTTTTCAGCAAGCCTTTACTGAAACTTTCGAACATCAATTAGAAGAAGGCCGTTTACGACTATCATTAGAACGTATTGCTGCCCAAAAAATAGCGTGGAAAGAGTGTGAAAAGGTTACTCCGTTTTCATTTCCATTAATTACAGACCGTATGAGCCGCGAAAAATTATCGAGTGAAAAGTTAGCGGACCGTATTAAAAAAATGACTGCCCTTTTGATGAAGAAATAAGTAATTTTGTTTTATGACCCACCCCATTCAGCTTCATGGCCAATCTTTTCAAATGCATTGTTCCGGTGCCCTTTTTTGGGTAGAAAAATCGATGCTGTTAATTAGTGATGTTCACCTTGGCAAAATTTCTCATTTTAGAAAATATGGGGCTGCCGTACCTCAACAAGCTATTCAACAAAATTTTGACACCTTAAATACGGCAGTTGATTTTTTCAAGCCAACAACTATCATTTTTATGGGCGATTTATTTCATTCTTCTCTTAATAGTGAATGGGCGCTTTTTGAGGATTGGGTTCATTCAATTACTTCAGAAATGATACTAGTTAGTGGAAATCATGATATTATATCCCCAATAAAATATGAAGATATACATATAAAGGTGATTTCTGAGTTGGTTTTAGATTCCTTTTTCTTGACCCACCACCCTGAAGAACGTGACGGATTATTTAATTTTTCTGGTCATATTCATCCCGCAATAAAATTAAGTGGATTGGGGCGGCAATCGGTAAGGTTACCTTGCTTTTATAAAACGGAATCTCAAATGATTCTTCCTGCTTTTGGAGAATTTACTGGTAACTATACTTTAAAACCTTGTGATGGATGTGAAGTATTCGCTCTTTTGGGAGATTCTGTGTTGCCTGTGCCCATTAAAGAAGTAAAAAGGAAGCGTTATATTCGAAAATAGCTCGTTTAAAAACACTAAAGAGCATAACTTTATAAAGTAACCATACTAATTTTACAGATTATGAAGAAAAAATTATCCATACTAAATCTAATGTCGGTTATTCTAGTAATCACCGTAAATTATATTTCTCAGATAATGGAGTTTAATGGCACCACTATTGGTGAAATTAGCTCAAGGTATGTAAACCTTTTTACGCCTGCTAGCTATGCCTTTGCCATTTGGGGAATCATATTTTTAGCATTATTAGGGTATGGCATATTTCAGGTGCGACGAGCCTTTTTTAGTAAAAAAGAAAGCATATTCATAGAACAGACAGGTTACTGGTTCATTTTGGCCAATATTTTAAATTGTTGTTGGGTATTCGCTTTTGTTTATGACTATACAGGACTTTCGGTACTTATCATGTTTGGTATTTTAATTTCACTTATTAAGATTATTCTAAACACTAATATGGAACGTTGGGACGCTTCCATTTCTACTATAGCTTTCGTTTGGTGGCCCATTTGTTTCTATAGCGGATGGATTTCTGTCGCAACCATCGCAAATATTTCAGCATACTTAAGTAAACTTAATTGGAATGGAGGTTTACTTTCTGAACAAGCCTGGACCATTAGTATGATAGTAGTGGCAATAATTCTCAATTTATTAATGATTTGGAAAAGGAATATGCGCGAATTTGCACTGGTTGGTATATGGGCTTTTTTCGCTATATACTATAGACATGAAGGCTCCTATAATGATATCGCATACACTGCATTAATTGGAAGTATAATTCTTTTTCTAGCTATTACCGCACATGCATTTAAAAACAGGAAAACAAATCCGGGTATTAAACTACAAGAACGTTTAAAACAAAAATCTTAAACCATACTTTTAATATCATTTACCCATGAAGGGTATGAGAAAATAGTCGATTTAATATCTTTATCGGTCATATTATTGTTTATAGCCATAGCAAAAATATTGATGGTTTCGCCAGCATCTGGCCCTAATAGATGTGCGCCGACTATCTCACCTGTTCTTACATTCATAATAGTTTTATAAGCATATAAGGGAGCATTTATTCGCTTGGCATTAAACCACCCAGTAGCAACTTGAAAATTAACCTTTATATTTTTATACCTACTCTTTGCTTCTTCTTCAGAAAAACCTACTGAAGCCAAATTAGGCAAGGTAAACACCACTGAAGGAATTACAGGTACCTCTAAATTTTTACTATTTCCATTTAATATATTTTCAGCGACTACATAACCTTGTCTACCTGATAATGGGGTTAGAGGTAAATTCTTATCAGATACATCACCACATGCATACACTATTGAGTTACTGATACTTTGTAAATAGTTATTCGTTTCCACACCTATGTCGCTGAAATTTACATTCCCTTTTTCTAAATCAAGACTTTCTAATGCAGGCACCCTACCAGTAGTATTGAACACCGCATAAGTTTCTAAAATTTTCTTATTCCCTTTAACTTCATACAATACCTTAAATCGTTTTCTCTTCTTTTTCAAAGCGGTAGGCTTAGCCCCGAATATGAATTTTATCCCCAATGATTCAGAATATTTTCTAAGTTCTTTTACCAAATCAGCATCAAAACGCCGTAAAGGTATTTTACCTGAATCCAATACCGTAACCTCTGCTCCTGCCCTTGCTGCCATATGCGCAAACTCCATCCCTATATATCCTGCTCCGACAAAAACAATGCGTTTAGGTAATTTTTTTAAGTTCAAAAAATCATCACTAATCTTAAAATGCTTTGCGCCAGGTATCGATAGTGTTCTTGGCACCTGGCCTGTGGCAATTACTATGTGGCTAGCAATTACTTTTTTACCCTCAACTAACAATGTTTGTTCGTCTAAAAATTTAGGTGATTGGTGATATAATTTGACACCTATTTCTTTCAAGTTTTTCTCAGTAGATGCGGGAATAGTACTAGTAAAACTCTTCTTGAATTTCTGAAGCTGCTTCCAGTCTATTTTAGCAGGTTTATTGATGCCCTTACCTGTCAGGTTTTGAGTAGCCTCGAAAGCTTCTATAGCACTAAGAAGTATTTTTTTTGGGTCACAACCTCTATTAGAACAAGTACCACCAAACTCACGATTGTCAGCAATTGCAACCTTTTTACCCGCTTCAATACATGCTTTAGCAACTGTTTGCCCAGCGATACCACTACCTATAATAAAAACATCAAATTTCTTTTCTTCCATATTCATATATTTTATCACAACCTCAACACCCGATTTGATGAGTGTATTATTTCTAAGTTTTAATTTGCGGTAACGGCAAATTATAGCGACACTCTAAATTGCAACTTATTTGGAATACTATGTGACGCATATTCGATTAAAATGAGTCGTATCCGTTTCTTAGGTATTCTTATATTTGCACAAATTTAAAATTGTTGAGTCATTCTTCTATCCAACAACAGTACAGACAGTCTCCTCAGCTAGGGAAACTGCTAAATACTATTGCCAATTCTGAAAATTCAGGAACTAAAAATATCCAATTAAAAGGGCTTGTAGGTTCATCCCTCTCTTTTGTTTTAGCAAATGTTTTTAAAGATTCAGACCTTCCTTTTCTAGCCATATTCAATGACAAGGAAGAAGCCGCCTATTACTTAAATGATCTGGAGCGCCTTATTGGAGAAGATGATGTTCTCTTTTACCCAGGCAGTTATAGAAGACCCTATCAAATTGAAGAAACCGATAATGCCAATGTGCTTTTACGTGCAGAAGTATTAAATAGAATAAATTCAAGAAAAAAACCGGCGGTAATTGTCACTTACCCCGATGCCCTTTTTGAAAAAGTTGTTACACGTAAAGAACTAGATAAGAATACTCTAAAAATGAAATTAGGAGACACGCTCTCCTTAGATTTTTTAAATGAAATCTTGTTTGAATATAAATTTAAACGAGTAGATTTTGTTACCGAACCTGGCGAGTTTTCGGTTCGTGGTGGTATTGTTGACGTTTATTCTTTTTCACACGATGAACCATATCGGATTGAATTTTTTGGCGATGAGATAGATAGTATTCGAACCTTTGATGTCGAAACACAATTATCAAAAGAAAAAGTAAAATCTATAACTATTGTGCCAAATATGGCCAATAAGTTTTTAACTGAAAAAAGACAAAGCTTTTTAACCTATGTAGCAGCGAAAACATTGGTTTTCGCAAAAAACACAGATTTACTTTATGATCGTTTAGATGATTTCTTTGAAAAGGCAAAAGAAGCTTTCACCAAACTCTCAAAAGACATTAAACACGCCGAGCCAGAAGAATTGTTTATGGGTGGTGCAGAGTTTAGAAAACACCTTTCAGATTTCACCCTATTGACCCAAGATTCTAAACGCAACTCTGAGTCTCTAGTAGAATTTCATACCAAACCTCAGCCTTCTTTCAATAAGAAATTCGATTTGCTCATCGAAAATCTTAACGGCTATCGCGAACAAGGGTTTACAAACTATATCTTTTGTGCTAGCGAACAACAGGCTAAACGTTTTCATGATATTTTTGAAGAGGTTAATGAGCAGGTTCACTATCAGATAATTGTTTTTCCATTATTTCAAGGTTTTGTAGATGACGACCAAAAACTAGTATGTTATACTGACCATCAAATTTTTGAACGCTACCATAAGTTTCATGTGAAAAATGGCTATGCCAAAAAGCAAGCCATTACATTAAAGGAACTGAACAAGCTTGAAATTGGTGATTATGTAACTCACATTGACCACGGTATAGGCAAGTTCGGCGGACTTCAAAAAATAGATGTTGAAGGCAAAAAGCAAGAAGCGATAAAGCTGATGTACGGCGAGCGTGATATTTTATACGTCAGTATACATTCATTACATAAAATTTCAAAATTTAACGGTAAGGACGGTGCACCACCAAAAATATACAAATTAGGCTCTGGTGCATGGAAAAAGATTAAGGATAAAACAAAGAGCAGAGTCAAAAAAATTGCATTCAATCTTATAAAGTTATATGCAAAGCGAAGACTTGAAAAAGGCTTTCAATATAATCCTGATAGTTACTTACAAAACGAATTGGAAGCCTCTTTCATTTACGAAGATACTCCCGATCAAAGTACCGCTACCGAAGATGTAAAAAGAGATATGGAAAGTGAACGACCCATGGATCGTTTAATATGCGGAGATGTAGGGTTTGGCAAAACTGAAGTTGCTATACGTGCAGCATTTAAAGCTGTGGATAACGGCAAACAAGTAGCGGTTTTAGTGCCAACCACAATTTTGGCATTTCAACATCACCGTACCTTTTCAGAACGCTTAAAAGATATGCCGGTAACGGTAGAGTACTTGAACAGATTTCGTACGGCTAAAGAGAAAAAAGATACTATAGAGCGACTAGCAGCAGGTAAGGTCGATATCATTATTGGTACGCATCAGTTGGTAAACAAAAATGTACAGTTTAAAGACCTTGGTCTTTTAATTGTAGATGAAGAACAAAAGTTTGGTGTTGCCGTGAAAGATAAATTAAAATCTATTAAAGAGAATGTTGATGTGCTAACGTTGACCGCTACACCTATACCACGTACACTTCAATTTAGTCTTATGGCGGCGCGTGATCTTTCTACGATTACAACAGCACCACCGAATAGATATCCTATTGAAAGTCAAGTTGTGCGGTTCAATGAAGAAATAATTCGAGATGCTGTTAGCTATGAAATTGAACGAGGCGGACAAATTTTCTTTATTCATAACCGCATTGAAAATATAAAAGAAGTTGCAGGTATGATTCAACGCTTAGTCCCTGATGCAAAAGTAGCTGTAGGGCATGGTCAAATGGAAGGGAAGAAATTAGAGACCCTAATGCTTGCTTTCATGAACAGCGAATTCGATGTTCTTGTCTCTACCACCATTGTAGAAAGTGGTTTAGACGTTACAAATGCCAACACCATATTCATTAACAATGCAAATAATTTTGGGTTAAGCGATTTGCACCAAATGAGAGGTCGTGTTGGTCGAGGCAATAAAAAAGCCTTTTGTTATTTCATAACTCCGCCATACGAAGTAATGACAAACGACGCCCGCAAAAGAATTGAAGCTCTTGAGCAGTTTACCGAATTAGGTAGTGGATTTAATATAGCCATGAAAGATTTGGAGATCAGAGGTGCAGGAGATTTATTAGGAGGCGAGCAAAGTGGTTTCATCAACGAAATAGGTTTTGAAACCTATCAGAAAATATTGGCAGAAGCTATTGATGAATTGAAAGAAAATGAGTTTAAAGACTTGTATGACGAGGTTGAAGGACCGCATGAGAAAATTTTTGTTAAGGAAACGCAAATCGATTCAGATTTTGAATTGCTCTTCCCTGATGATTATATTAACAATATAACAGAAAGGCTTACCTTATACACTGATTTAAATCAAGTTAAGGATGAACAAGCGCTTCAAAAATTCGAAGCGCAACTGGTAGACCGCTTTGGCGAATTACCTGATCAAGCTGCAGACTTATTAAACTCAGTCCGTATAAAATGGATTGCAAATAGCATTGGCTTGGAGAAAATCGTAATGAAACAAGGCAAAATGATTGGATATTTCATTAGTGACCAACAGTCTGCCTTTTATCAGACCTCTACCTTTACTCGTGTATTACAATATGTACAATCGCACGTACAGCAATGTAAAATAAAAGAGAAGCAGACTCGAAACGGATTACGTTTATTATTGGTTTTTGAAAACATACGAACCGTAGACAGGGCATATTTGGCATTGAAGCCATTCGAAATTAAAGAAAAACAAATTGTTTAAAATGAAATTTGATATATCTGAAAAATTAGCGATGGTCAATGTTATCGATTCTGTAATTATAGCTGATGGTGAAGTGCACAAAGGAGAAATACATGCACTTAGCAAATTAATGGAAGTAATTGATTTTGACAGTAATTTTTTAATACAAGCCCGCACTATTGACATTGAGCAAAGTGTGGTGATTTTGAAAGAAATGCCACAAGAAAAAAAAGACAAACTTGCTCAAATTCTTGAAGAAGTTGCCCTTTCTGACGGGTTCATTCATGATAAGGAAAACGATGTTATAAATCATATTAAGAAATCTATAGGTATTACTAAAGGTTATATGAATAATGGAAAATAAGTGACGATTGTTACTTTAAATGGGTTTAATCGCGAAGGATATGTATTCATTTGAATCTCGTATTAAAAAGTGATTCTCTCGAATTATAATATACCATAATTTCAAAAAAGCTCTCAACTAACGTATCTTAACGAAAGAACTAATTTTAAATAGTAAGTACGTTGAGCGAAGTAAAAATTTCATTTAATGAAATGAAGCTGGTTTTGGAATCTACATTCCGCAAATATTCCTTCACTAAAGTACAAGCTGAACTACTGGCGAAAATTCATACTGAAAGCACCTTAGACGGCACTAATTCCCATGGCATTAATAGAGTGCCCATTTTTTTAAATTACATCACCAAAGGCCTTGTTAAAATTGATTCCACCCCAACACTAGTAGCATCAATGGGAAGTATGGAAAGATGGGACGGCAACCTTGGCTCGGGTGTTTTAAACGCTATCAACTGTACTGACAGAGCAATTTTATTAGCAAAAAAACATGGCATGGGCATGGTCGCACTGCGCAATACAAACCATTGGATGCGTGGTGGTACTTATGGATGGCGAGCAGCAGAACATGGCTGTATTTCAGTTATGTTTACCAATACCACACCCAATATGCCAGCTTGGGGAGGCAAAGAAAATAGAATAGGAAATAATCCTTTGGTTATTTCAATTCCCAGAAAAGAGGGTCATGTAGTTTTGGATATGGCGCTCTCTCAATTTTCATTTGGCAAGATGGAAAACCTAAATTTAAAAGATGAACAATTGCCTTTTTATGGTGGCTGGGACTCTAAAAATCAACTAAGCAAAAACCCTGAAGACATTATGACTTCCGGTCGTGCATTACCTATTGGGTATTGGAAAGGTTCTGCACTGTCTATGGTTTTAGATATGTTAGCTACCTTATTTTCTGTTGGTAATTCCACCTATAAAATTGGTCAAAAAGGTTCTGAAACGGCTGTTTCACAAGTATTTTTATGTATAGATCCAAGTGTTTTAGGAGATAGCGAATTACAGGGAAAACTAGTGAACGAAATTATTCATTATACTCATGACGTTTCACCAATGAGCAAAGAAGATCGGACTTATTATCCTGGGGAACGAACGTTGGCTACAAGAATAAAAAACCAAAAAGAAGGTATCCCTGTAAGCTCAAAAATCTGGGAACAAATACTCCTACTTTCAAAATAAATAAATAGTACTTTTAATAACTACATTATTAACCACCCATGAAAAATTTATCTTTCTTACTAGTATTACTACTTTTTGTTTCTTCCTGTAAAGAATCACCAGAAAAAGAATCGATTGTAGAACCCTTAATAATAAACTCATTAGCCAAAGCTCGAATAGATTCTGTACTAAAGAATTTTGTTGATACTAAAAACATTGCTGGTGTTTCGGCTTTAATTTTTGAACAAGGCGAGGAAGTATATTACAATGCTTTTGGCTATGCAGACATAAATGCAAAAAAACCAATAGACCGGAATACAATTGTTCAAATTTATTCCATGACCAAACCCATTACGGGTACAGCGTTAATGACCCTTTACGAAGAAGGTAAGTTTAAACTAGATGATCCAATCTCGAAATATCTTCCAGAATTTTCAAACATGACTGTTTATACCGGTTTAGATTCAAAGGGAAATGTAATGACTGAACCACTTAAAAGAGAAGTTAGTATTAGAGATATTACAAGGCATACCGCAGGTTTTCCCAACAGAGCAGACATCCCAGGACTTAGTGAACTTATGTTAAAAGCCGATGCTATGAATCGAGAAAATACCTTAACCCAAATGGGAGAGAAAATGGGAGAAGTCCCATTATGGTTTCAGCCAGGCACACAATGGGAATATGGTCCCTGTGTTGATGTACAAGCATTATTGGTAGAGCGGATATCAGGTGTACCTTATAGTGAATATGTTAAGAAACATATTTTAGACCCACTTGAAATGAGCGAAACCAGATATTTTATTCCTAATGAAGATAGAGATCGGTTCGCTAAAATGTACATAAGAAAAGGTGAAGGTGAATTAGTTCAAGATTCTATAACATATGGTAATTATACCGAGCATTGGCCGCTTACAAGAGGTGGTTCTGGCCTTACCTCAACTTTAGACAACTATATGCGTTTCGCACAAATGCTAGTTAATAAGGGTAGTTTAGATTCCGTTAAAATTTTAAAACCTGAAACTATTCAATTAATGGCGACCAATCAATTGGCAGATAGCGTAACAGAACGTTCTTGGCTACCTACCAAAGGGCAGGTTGGTTTCGGTATCGACTTCGCTGTACGGATAGCCCCACCGAAAACACCTGAAGAAAATAATGGCGTAGTAGGAGAGTTCTATTGGGATGGAGCCGCTTCAACCCTATTTTGGATAGATCCGGTAAACAACTTAACCGCTGTTCTTTTGGTACAACTATTCCCTTATGACCAAATTGGTCTTCATAAACAATTTAGAGATGCTGTATACGGCCCATATCCATTTAAAAAATAGCGCAGGGGTCTATCCCTTTATAACTTTTAATAAACTTGGAAAACTCGTTAATAAAGTACTTTCATAATTTCTTGGGTTTTGCTTATCTTTCAGTTCTTAAAAAAAACACATGAAGTTTGAAGAGTTTGTAAAAGCAGCCTTTGTAAAGATGATTTACGAGGTTATACAGGCAGACGGTAAAGTTCACCCCGCAGAATTAGAATTACTAAATAAGCTTAAAAAAACCCTAGGTTTTGATGATGCGTTTTTAGAACGAACTAAAAAGCTAGAATACGATAATGCGCTTATTACCCTTTACAATATACCTCATGAGCAAAAGAAAGCTTTGGTAGAAATTTTAGACGAGGTAGCAATATCTGACGGATCAGTTCACAAAAAAGAAATGGCTTTAATAGTAGAGACATTTATTAACATTGGTTTAGGTGAAGAAACAGAATAGTAGTATGGAATTTACAAGAGAGGAAAAATTAGCTGTAGTTAAAATGGTAGATTATGTGATATTAGCCGACAGCAAAGTAGATCCTGCCGAAATGAATTTACTTACTCAATTAATGGAACGGTTTAGTTTTGATAGCTTTTTTATTGGGCAAGCCAGAAATTTAAATAAAGACATAGCTTTTAAAACTTTAAGTCTAATGTCTTTGAGCAAGAAGAAAACCTTAGCTCAACTTTTAGACGAAGTTGCCATCTCTGATGGCTTCATTCATGAAAAAGAAATCATCAAAATAACAGAAGCTCTTGGTCATATGGAAATAGGAAGAAAGTTATCATAATAGAGTTTAAGTACCTTTCAAATAACTTAGCCTTTTAACCATTACAGTCAATCTCAACAAAAAGTTAATAAATAAGGCCTTTAGCACACCACAAGACATTAAAATATTATTTGTTTTAAGCAATTCTGGTCCAATAATTGTTTTTCCTTTTCTATGAAATTTATATATATATACTGCATTTTATTTATTTCAATTGGGTTAAATGCTCAAGGTTCTATCTCTGGTAATTTCTCTCCTGCAAAAGATTTTAAATGGCTTATAGTCTATGAATTGACTCCAGGTGGTGAAAGATACATCGCAGATACAGCTGTAAAAGACGGTTCTTTCACCTTAGAAATACCTGTTAATGCGCAACCCGGCTTGTATAGATTAGTGTATGCTGTACCACAAAATGAATTTTATATTGATGTTATCTATGATAGAAAGGAGCATGTAAAATTCAATTTTAACATTCAAGATGGATTAACAATTACTAATTCAGAGGAAAACAAGTGGTTCAATGAATATTTTTCTAACATAACAACGGCCCAAGATAGGCTAATGGAATATTATGAAAATGGAAGTGAATCGAAGAAGGGATTTACAGATATTATTAAAGAGTTAAAAACTATACAAAAGTCCTACGAGGAAAATCATACCAATACCATAGCCAATAAATTCATAAAGGCAAATAAGTCTTATCTTCCTGAGAATTATGAAGATTTAGAAACATTTCTAAAAAATAAGAAGGAACATCATTTTGATAATTTAAATTTAAGCGACCCAATTCTACAAGGCTCTAATTTTCTCACTGATAAAATTGCGAGTTATATTTTCTCTGCCTTACCTACAGATATTTCAACTAACGATGCGCTAGAAATAGAAGTAATTAAAAATATAAAGTCTGTTGTTGACATCATTAAAGGCACGCCTATAAACTTTCAAACAAAGGCCATACATCAAATTTGGGAAATAGCCGAGGCAAATACTATGGGTTCTGTGCAAGATTACACGTTCACAAATCATTTAAAAAAATTAGCTATTGCTAACGGAAATCAGAAAATGGTTGATGATATTGAATCTGCTTCAAGACTGAGAATAGGTGCAAAATCACCCGAAATTACTTGGGAAACAAATGGAAAAAAATACGCTCTTTCTACTATGGGAAAAGCAGAAAACTACTTGTTGGTATTTTGGAGCAGTACTTGCTCACATTGCCTTAAAGAACTGCCGATATTACATAAAGAATTAAAGGGTTTTGATTCTTTAAAAGTACTTGCCATAGGTTTAGAAGATGATGAAGTAAATTGGAAAAAAGTATCTGCTACCCTACCCAATTTCAGTCATGCCATCGCTCTTGGAAGGTGGGAAAGTGATTATGCCAAAACTTTTGGTATTCAAAGCACACCTACTTATTTTGTTTTAGATAGCGAAAAACGGTTTATCGCTAAACCAGAATCGGATAAAGAAGTGGTTGAATTTCTAGAAAATTAAAGCGACTTTAAATCTTTTATTGTTTTGAAAGCTATATCAACTTGTTCATCGTTCACAAGAATGGTAAACTCATTTGTAGTAGAAATAACTTCATAGAGAACGATACCTTCCCATGCAAGACGCTGAAAAATAAAATAGTAAATACCGGGAACAGAAACGTTTTCTGCTGGTAATTTCACCGTTATTGATGAGAGTTCTTCTGCTTTTTGAGTGCATTTTTCATCTTTGAACAATCTTTCGACCGTTTTGTCCATCACATTACTAATAACTATGTTTATCTCATTAACACCACGACTAGATGTGTAAAAAACATCTTGATTGTTATTTATCTCCTCTAATAATTTTGCTTGATGAACCAAAATTTTATTAGAAGCTAAAAAAGTATAATCTGATAATGAAGAACGAACAGTTATCTCTCCTATATTTTTTAGGACCTTTAAGATTTTATGGGTCGCTCTAAATTCAAGATCATCAGATAATCTTTTCAATGCCATTACGATTGCTCCATTACGTATGTCTTTTCCTAATTCATGCTCAATCTCTGGTTTAACTATTCTAGATAAAGAAGTAAGGTTGATAATCCCTTGTGCTAGAGCACTTTGTAAAAACGGCTTTTTCTTAATGTACTCCTCTACGACTGATGATATTGTTTTCATTATACTACTTGGTTGTTACGCAAATATAACAACTTGTTATAAATAAAACAAAATGTTTTTATATAAAATCTATTAACTCAGTAGATTATTCAAAAATGATAGAATGCAGACTCCAAATGTTCCAGCTCAAATCGCTTTTTGTTTTTTAGAATGGTAATGATATCAAAACGAACTTCCACATCAATTTCATTATCGGTAACATAATGATCTGCAGCCATCACCAATAATTTAATTTTTTTTGGAGTTACTGTTTCTGCTATATTTTCAATATAATCAGACCTTCTTGACCTTACTTCAACAATGGCCAATATATCATTCTTTTGAGCAATGATATCTATTTCTGCTTGCAGGTATCTATAATTCTTATAATTAATCGTGTATCCGTTTTTTATCAGATAGTCAACTGCTATTTGTTCGCCTTCTTTACCAAATTCATTATGTTTTCCCATAATAACCTCTCAAGATTGTGCAATTCATCGAAAATACCTGTCTTTCGACGCTTTTTTGTTAATAAATATCGTTATTTGGATTTTAAGTATCGAAAATAGATAGTTTAAAATACTATACCAAATTTCGAAACGTTTAGAATAGAAGCCCCAACTCTACGAACGTAATATAAATGCCTATTTAAGAATATGGAATATTTCATCAATTGTAATACTTCTACTCTTGCTCCGTATACTGCTAATTTAGACCAATTACGAGCATCACATTTATACAGAAGATTAGGATTCAGTGCCTCGGTCGCTACTATTAATCAAGCCACGGGCCAATCTGCGGCAGCTTTAGTAGATAGTTTGGTAGACCAAGCTCTAAACATGGCACCAATACCCGAGCCAATATGGGCGAATTGGACAAATGCCAATTATCCTGAAGACGACGATGCCCGAAATCAATTGAAAAATCAGCAGAAATCTGAATTTCAATTAGATTATGCGAACGGATTATTGAATAATAATTTAAGAGATCGATTAAGCTTTTTCTGGAGCAACCATTTTGTAACAGAATTAGATGTCTATAATTGTAATCCTTATTTATATCAATATATAGAATGCCTTCAACGTAATTCCATTGGCAATTTCAAAACTTTCACAAGTGAAATTGGGTTAACCAATGCAATGCTCTATTACTTAGATGGGGTTTACAATAACGGTAACAACCCTAACGAAAATTATGGCAGGGAGCTCTATGAGCTTTTCACTTTAGGTGAAGGCAATGGCTATACAGAAGAAGATATTATAGAAACCGCCAAAGCGTTAAGTGGCTATGTAGAGCGAGGTGAGGTTGGTTGTTCCCCAGTTGCTTTTGATGCTACTAAGCACGATGCTGGTTCTAAAACTATTCTGGGTCAAACCGGTAATTGGGGTTATGACGATGTCATTAATATTCTATTTGACCAAAGACCGACAGAAATTGCTGAATTTATTTGCCGCAAACTATATGAGTTTTTTGTGCATCCAGATTCTAAGGACGAAGCCAATAACGCCCAAACCATCATAGATGGAATGGCTGCTACTTTCGTTTCAAATGACTTTGAAATTGCACCTGTATTAAGACAGCTATTTAAAAGTCAACACTTTTTTGATGATGAAGCTATTGGTGTAATTATTAAAAGCCCGATAGATTTCTACTTCAATACTTTAAAAGAATCAGGTTTCGCCTATACTGATACGCATGTCGCAGAAATGGTGAATTATAGCACCTTGCTAAGTCAAGAACTATTTGACCCATTTGACGTAGCAGGTTGGCAACGCGATAGATCCTGGATCAACACTAATTTTATGATTGGGCGTTGGCTAACAATTGAAAGTATTATCGAAAGCTTTTACATGGCCAATAATGAACAATTTAGAACATTAGGCCTAGATATAACAGGCAATGCAGGTTTGACCAGTACAAATCCTGATGTAGTTGCAAGATTGATCATTGATTTTATTCTCCCTAAGGGACTTTTAGATGAACCTGAATACGCAAAGGCATTCGCAATATTCAGAAGTGATATTGAAGAAGTATACTATGAAGGTGGCAACCAAGAATCTTGGACATTGGGTACTTGGCAACAAGCCCCTTTTCAAGTATATCTTCTTTTACAATATTTAGCTAGACAACCTGAGTTTCAATTAAAATAATACCTACTACTATGTGCAATTCACACCACTCTCCTTTTAAAGGCCTTCAACATGATGGTCACGATGACGAACATAAAGCTTGGAGCAGACGTTCCTTTTTACAAGCAATGGGCATCGCAGGTTCTGGCTCTATGATGCTAGGATCGAATATGTTAACAGCTTCTGCCCCTTCACCTCTATCAGCAGGTATCGCTGCAGCCGAAACTGACAATATTTTGATATTAATAAGGCTATCGGGTGGTAATGATGGGCTAAGTACCGTTATACCTTTAGAACAATATGACAGCTATGCCAATGCACGTCCAAATATTTATGTTCCAGAAAGTAAGGTGTTAAAACTTACCGACGAATTCGGTGTTCCATCTTACATGAATGCATTGGCACCCATGTGGCAAGAAGGCCAATTTAAGGCTGTACATGGAGTAGGATACGAAGGGCAAAGTCTTTCGCATTTTACAGGATCAGATATTTTTGCTAACACAGATATTGAAACCACGGGGTTTAGTGGATTAAATACGGGTTGGATGGGTAGACATTTTGAGAATATTTATCCAGATTATTTAATAAATCCGCCTGCAGCACCTGCAGCTATTCAAATTGGCCAATTCGGTAGTTTAGTATTTCAAGGTGACGAGACCAATTATGCTTTCGTAACATCTAACATCGACCAATTAGAAGAAATAGCAGAATCAGGCGTAGTTTACGGTTTAGACGATACTCTTTTCAACAATTGTATGTACGGTGATCAACTTAAGTTTCTTAGAGGAGTAGCAAATACTACCTATGAATACTCAGGACTCATTCACGAAGCTTATGAAAGAGGCCAAAATCAAGTGGAATATCAAGAAAACGGTTTTGCACGTCAATTGGCATTATTGGCACGTTTAATAAAAGGAAATTTAGGCACGAAAGTATTTATGATTTCTATGGGTGGTTTTGATACCCATGGTAATCAACCTCAAGCCCATGCACGTTTAATGACGAATCTTTCTGTTGCAATCAACAATTTTTATGAAGATTTGGCTTTTACCCAGCAAGATGACAAGGTATTGAGTATGACTTTTTCCGAATTCGGACGACGTATTTTTGAAAATGGTTCTAATGGTACCGATCACGGTAAAGCATCACCAACACTATTCTTTGGCTCAGGTCTAAACGGTAGTGCCTTTGTTGGCGACCATCCAACATTAGACGACCCGGATGGACGAGGAAATTTAGAGTATACAATGGATTTTAGAGACCTTTATGCTACCGTACTTGCCGAGTGGTTATGTGTAGATGTTCCTCTAGTTGAAGCACATTTATTGAATTACAAACCATATGTGCCAGTAGATTTAGGCTTTAGCTGTAGTGGTGAACCATTCCCAGAAATAGCGTATAGTGATGGTGAAGTTACCCCACCAGTACCACCTGGAGAAGAAGCAGAAACACCGTTCAATCCAGATTTATTGAATGCCGTTGTTCACAAACCGTATTATCCAACAGATAGTACTCCACATATCTATTTAGAGATGCCTTTTTCGGCACACGTAGATATTCAACTTTTTAATATTCTAGGTCAACGAGTGGGCACTGTTTTTAACGAAATGATGTTCGAAGGGTCTACCGAAATAAATATACGAGAGCGCATGCCCGAACAACTATCAACCGGAAAGTACATATATCGTATCAGTGTACAGAATCAAAAGATGAGTAAATCCGTTATGGTAGCCTAAACTGTTTCCCACTATTATAAAAAGGCCCTATTCAATATATTTGAACGGGGTCTTTTTTATTTATGCCAATTTCGACTTATCATTTTTTGTTTTAAAAGACAATTCCTTTTTTACTCTATGGTTCTTATCCTTATGAACTAATGCTATATCTTCCACCTTAGCTTCTGCACTTTTTGCTGCTACATCTATTTTTTCCAAACCTTCAGAGAATCTCATTTTTTTTGGGTTTCCAATACTCATATTCGACTAAATTTTAGTTGTTATTTAAACTTTTTCTTACAATTAAACAGTTTTTATAAATCTTTCGTATAAATAATCGACAAGACACATGGTTTACCACCAATTTTAATTAATTCTTGATCATTTAAACTATTTAAGTGCTGATTACAATTGGCAAGTATTTGATGATTCTCCCATCAAATTCAGTATTTTTGTAGCTTAATTTATTTTGATGTCCGATATTAAATCACCCTCTAGATATACGATTACTGCAGCATTACCTTATACAAATGGCCCAATACATATTGGTCATTTAGCAGGTGTTTACGTGCCAGCAGATATATACGCCCGCTATCTGCGTTTAACAGGAAAAGATGTTGCCTTTGTTTGCGGAAGCGATGAACATGGTGTTGCCATTTCAATGAAAGCTAAAAAAGAAGGCGTTACTCCAAAAAATATTATCGATAAATATCACGCGATAATTAAGCAGTCTTTCTTGGATTTCGGAATTACATTCGACAACTATTCTAGAACATCTGCGCCCATACATCATGAAACGGCATCAGAATTTTTTATAAACCTTTATGATAAAGACGATTTTATTGAAGAAACTACGGCGCAGTTATACGATGAAGAAGCGCAGCAATTTTTAGCAGATCGTTTTGTAATCGGTACTTGCCCAAAATGTGGTAATGAAGAAGCCTATGGTGATCAGTGTGAAAATTGTGGGTCTAGTTTAAATGCCACCGATTTAATAAATCCTAAATCTACTATAACAGGAACAGTACCGACCACTAAAGAAACGAAACACTGGTTTTTGCCTTTAGACAGGTATGAAGAGTTTCTTACCGATTGGATTTTAAAAGGGCATAAAGATGATTGGAAACCCAATGTTTACGGTCAATGTAAATCATGGATTGACGGTGGTCTAGAACCAAGAGCAGTAACGCGAGATTTAGATTGGGGTATACCCGTACCCGTTGAAGGTGGGGAAGGCAAAGTATTGTATGTATGGTTTGATGCGCCTATCGGATACATTTCATCAACAAAAGAATGGGCAGCCCGAGAAGGAAAAGATTGGGAACCTTATTGGAAAGACAAGGACACCAAATTGGTTCATTTCATTGGGAAGGATAACATCGTTTTTCACTGTATCATTTTCCCTTCAATGCTGAAAGCAGAAGGAAGCTATATTTTACCAGATAATGTACCTGCCAATGAATTTTTAAATTTAGAAGGTAACAAATTATCCACCTCTAAGAATTGGGCGGTTTGGTTGCACGAATACTTACTTGATTTTCCTGAGTTACAAGATTCATTGCGATATACATTAACAGCGAATGCACCAGAATCTAAGGACAATGATTTTACTTGGAAAGATTTTCAAGCACGCAATAACAATGAATTAGTTGCTATTCTAGGAAATTTTATAAACCGAGTAGTCGTATTGACCAATAAATATTATGACGGACAGGTGCCACCTGCTGGGAATTTTTCTGATGTTGATAAAGAAACATTTGAACAACTACGTAAGTTTCCAGAAATCATCTCTAGTTCTATAGAGCGCTATCGTTTTAGAGAAGCCGGACAAGAATTAATGAACTTAGCTCGGTTAGGAAACAAATATTTAGCCGATGCCGAACCTTGGAAGGTTATTAAGGTTGACGAAGAACGTGTAAAAACTATTATGAATGTAGCCTTGCAAATCGCTGCAGGTTTGGCGGTATTAAGCGAACCATTTTTACCATTTACATCTGCTAAGCTTAAAAACATACTTAATATCAACCTAAGCGCAGACGAAGGCCTAAGTTGGGAATCAGTTTCAACAAACGAAACACTTCTCCCTGCAGAACATCAAATCAATCAAGCAGAGTTACTTTTTAGAAAAATAGAGGATAGTGAAATTCAGGCTCAACTAGATAAACTAGAAGCCACTAAAAAAGCGAATGCGAACGAAAATAAAAAACTGATGCCACAAAAAGACACCATAACCTTTGATGATTTTTCTAAGCTAGACATGCGTGTAGGTACCATCATCGAAGCCGAAAAAATGGCAAAAGCCAAAAAGCTTTTAGTTTTAAAAGTAGATACTGGTTTAGATGTGCGTACCATAGTTTCTGGTATTGCAGAAAGCTTTACTCCAGAAGAGATTGTAGGTAAAAAAGTGACAGTTTTAGTCAACTTAGCACCTCGTGCCCTTCGTGGTGTAGATAGTGAAGGTATGATCTTGATGACCGAAAACGCTGATGGAAAATTGGTATTCGTTAATCCTGATGAAGACGGCGTAGGAAATGGGGAAGGAATAAACTAATTACCCCTCCAAAAAATATCACAATACACATGGCAAAATTGGACTCGGCCAAACTAGTTGGCTATATCTTAAAATATACCCAACTCCCAGAAAAAGGGATTCAAAACACCATTGAACTTTTAAATGAGGATTGTACAATTCCATTCATTTCCCGCTATAGAAAAGAGAAAACAGGCAATTTAGATGAAGTTCAAGTAGGTGCTATTGTACAGTTCAAAGAACAATTTGAAGCACTAGAAAAGCGTAAGAAAGCAATAATAAAAGCTGTTGAAGATCAAGATGCCTTAACCCCTGAACTTCGTAAAAAATTTGAAACTGCAGAAGATATCACGCAATTAGAAGACCTTTACCTCCCATTTAAAAAGAGTAAAAAAACCAAGGCCGAAGTAGCACGTAAAAACGGACTTGAACCTTTGGCGAAAATCATTATGGCACAACGTAATGATGATATTGAATTTACTGCTTCAAAATACGTAAATAAAGAAATTGAAAACGAAGATCATGCTTTAGAAGGCGCACGGCATATCATCTCTGAATGGATAAATGAACGAACGGATATCAGAAGTCAAATACGGTCGCAATTAGCTCGCTTTGCAATTATATCGACCAAAGTGGTTTCTACAAAAAAAGAAGACGAAAAAGCACAGAAGTATCGCGATTATTTTGATTGGAGCGAACCACTTAATAAATGTCCGTCTCACCGTTTATTGGCAATTTTACGTGCCGAGTCGGAGAAATTTATTCGTGTGAAAATTGAGTTGGATGATGAACGATTAATAGATCGCATCGAAAATAGAATTATCAAATCTAATAATGCATGCGCTATCCAAATTAAATTGGCAATAGCTGATGCCTATAAAAGATTATTATTCCCATCATTATCCAACGAACTATTAAAAGCTGCAAAGGAAAAGGCAGATGATGAAGCTATCAGTGTATTCTCCAATAATCTTAGACAATTGTTGTTGGGTGCGCCTTTAGGCGAAAAACGTATTCTAGCCATCGACCCGGGTTTTAAATCGGGCTGTAAGGTAGTATGTTTAGATGCCCAAGGTAATTTAGTGCATAATGAAAATATATATCCCCATGCACCTCAAAATGATGTAGGCGGAGCTATTAAAAAGCTAAGTTCCTTGGTCAATGCTTACAAAATTGAAGCAATAGCTATCGGTAATGGCACGGCATCTAGAGAAACCGAACAACTTGTAAAAAAAGTGATATTCAATAATCCGGTTGAAGTATTTGTAGTCAGCGAAGCTGGGGCATCTATTTACTCAGCATCTAAAATTGCACGTGACGAATTTCCCAATTATGACGTTACCGTACGTGGCGCAGTTTCTATTGGTAGACGTTTGTCCGATCCACTGGCAGAACTGGTTAAAATAGACCCGAAGTCTATTGGTGTTGGCCAATATCAGCATGACGTAGACCAGACTAAACTAAAAACTTCGCTTGACATCGTAGTAGAAAGCTGTGTAAACTCAATTGGAGTAAATATAAATACAGCCAGTGTTCCTTTATTGAGCTATGTTTCTGGTATTGGACCTAAATTGGCCGAAAATATTGTTATTCAAAGAAAAGAAAAAGGCGCATTTAAAAGCAGGAAAGAAATTATGGATGTTCCTCGTTTAGGGGGAAAAGCCTTTGAACAAGGAGCAGCGTTTTTACGAATTAAAGATGCCGAAAATCCGTTAGATGATTCTGCAGTACATCCAGAAAGCTATGCTATAGTTAAGCAAATGGCCAAGGATAAAGGAACTGAAATTCTTTCTTTAATTGGCAACAAGTCCTTACTGAATGAAATTGAGCTTCAAAAATATTGCACTAAAAACGTTGGCCTACCCACTTTAGAAGACATACGTGCGGAATTAGAAAAACCAGGATTAGACCGAAGGGAAAAAGCTAAAGTATTCACTTTTGACCAAAATATTAAATCGATTACCGATTTACACAGTGGTCAATTACTTCCTGGTATCGTAAACAACATTACTAATTTTGGGTGTTTTGTAGATATCGGCATCAAAGAAAGCGGACTGATTCACGTTTCTAATCTCTCCGATTCGTTCGTTAAAGATGTAAATGAACATGTTCATTT
>RCMY010000879.1_pt1 | contig 28892 bp, 27 predicted proteins | sample 2041341 | NCBI WGS metagenome assembly RCMY01 (sample SAMN09708234, study PRJNA481090) | Marine sediment metagenome, whole genome shotgun sequencing project.
ATGAATGAAAAACTTATACAAAAATAAGAAATTTAGCATCATGTGTAGGGTGTGTGGCGCAGCCACGCACGCGGTTTAAACGGCTTCTGTATATGGCTTGCTACATGCGCCTGTATAAGTTTTTCTTTCATTCCACTATAGTACGGCAAGGCGAAACAACGCAGTAAGGTTATTTTTTTGGATTGGTATTAAAATGACTTTTTTCCCAACAACCGACCAACACCATGCCCGACACCCTCACCCACACCGCCGCCAAGCTCAGCGAGCACGCCCAATCCGATTTCGGCCACTACGCCAGCATGATGGGCAGCGTGCACGAAATGATTGAAGCCTTTTGGCAGCGCGTGCCCTATCTTTTGCTCGCGCTGCTGCTCTTTATCGTGTTTTGGCTCTTCGCCAAAATTTTCAAAAAACTGGCCGTACGCCTGCTTTCAGCGCGGCTGGCCAACCGACTCAACCTGCTTTTGGTGTTGCAGCGCATCGGCAGCGCGCTGATTATTTTCACCGGCTTTCTGATTGCCATGATGGTGGCCATTCCCGGCTTTACCCCCGGCCAGCTGGTGAGCGCGCTGGGCATCGGCTCGGTGGCCATCGGTTTTGCCTTTAAAGATATTTTCCAAAACCTGCTCTCGGGCATTTTGCTGCTGCTCAACGAGCCGTTTAAAATAGGCGAACGCATTGTCAACGGCAGCTTCGAGGGCACGGTGGAAACCATCGAAATCCGCGCCACCACCCTGCGCACCGACGACGGGCGGCGCATCGTGATTCCCAATGCGCAATTGTTTACCTCGCCGGTAACGGTCAACACCCTCAATGGCCGCCACCGCCTCTCCGCCACTTTCACCCTGCCCGCCGGTGCCGATGCTGGCGCGCTGAAAGCGAAAATCATCGCCAAGCTGCATAATGAATGCGCCTCTTTTGTGTTTGAGCCCGAAATCGCCCTCACCGCCATCGGCAGCAGCGAAACGCTGGTGCTGCGCTGGTGGAGCGGCGATGGCCGCGACAATGATCAAACGCAAGACCGCGTGCTCTCCTGCATCAGCCCGTTACTTGGCTCAGCCGACAGCGGCCAAGCCGATGCCGATCCGGCGGCGGGCTCTTAAATATCTTGCCGGCCGAATGAAAAAAACAAGGCCGTCTGAAAGCTTTTCAGACGGCCATTCATTTTATCCATATTAAATATTTGTTTATTCTAGGATCTGTTCACAATTCATCCGCGAGTAACATGCAGCAGGCGCGCTTTTGAGCCTGTAGGTCGGATTCTCGAATCCGACACTTGTTCGCAGAACAAGCCACGCACATCGCTTTGGCCGTTGGCCAAATGTCGGATTCAAGAATCCGACCTACGCGGATGATGCTGCCGAACTGCTTTTATTTTGTAAGGTTATTTTTTAGAATTGGTATAAAATGCAGCAGGCGCGCTTTTGAGCCAAAAAATTGCCGCGTGATGAATGGTAAACAAACCCTAAGCAGCAAACGCCTCACGCGCCTCTTTAGCCAAATCGATAAACGCACGCAAAGCAGCGGTAATGTGGCGCTGGCGCGGGTAATACAGGCAAAGCCCGTCATACACCGGCGTCCAATCCGGCAAAAGCTGCACCAGCCGCCCGTTTTGCAGATGCTCGCGCACATAACCTTCATACACATAAGCAATGCCCACGCCGTGCAGCGCAGCTTCGGCCATCAAAAGCGGGCTGTCGAGCGTGAGCGGGCCGCCCACATCCAGCACCACCGATTTGCCGTCGCGCTCGAATTCCCAACGATAAAGCTTGCCGCTGGTGAAGCGGTAGCGTATACACGCATGGCTCAGCAAATCATGCGGCGTTTGCGGCACCGCATTTTGGCGCGCCAGATAATCGGGCGAACACACCACCAGCAGGCGCACATCCGGCCCCAGCCGCACCGACACCATATCCTGCGGCACCGCTTCAGCCAAGCGAAAGCCCGCATCAAAGCCATCGGCCACAATATCAATCAGGCGCGCATCGGTTACCAAATCGATGTGCATCTGCGGATAGCGGCGCAGATATTCGATAATCACCGGTTGCAGCATCTCTTCAGCCGCCCGCTCGGCGGTGTTGAGCCGCAGCGTGCCGCTTAACGTGTCGCTCGAATCGTTGGCCTCGCTCATGGCATCACGGATTTCCTGCAAAGCCGGCTTCACCCGCGCCAAAAATTGCTCGCCCGCCTTGGAAAGCGCCACGCTGCGGGTGGTGCGGTTAAACAGGCGCACGCCCAGCTTGGCTTCCAGATTGTTCACCGCATGGCTCAGAGCCGATGGCGACATATCCAGCTCCACCGCCGCCGCACGAAAACCGCCCATCTCGGCCACCGTCATCACAATCTGCAATTCAAATAATCCGGTTTTCTGCATTGTTTTGCTTTCTGCATGAATTTGTTCGAAAAAAGCCTTATTCCCCAAATATTGCCCCGCCATTATACTAAAGGCTTCATCAATCAAGTTGCAAACAGGAGCGCATCATGACACAAAAAGTTTGGCTGATCACCGGCGCATCACGCGGCTTCGGCCACATTTGGGCCAAAGCCGCGCTGGCGCGCGGCGACAAAGTGGCCGCCACCGCCCGCAAATTAAGCGCATTGGACGAATTGGAACAAGCCTACGGCGATGCTTTCCTGCCGCTGGTGCTGGATGTGACCGACCGCGAGGCCGTGTTTGCCGCCGTGGCGCAAGTGCAGCAGCATTTCGGCCGCCTGGATGTGGTGGTTTCCAACGCCGGCTTCGGCTACATGGCCGCCATTGAAGAAGCTGAAATCGACGACACCCGCGCCACTTTCGAAACCAATGTATTCGGCACTCTGGCCGTGATGCAGGCCGCCATTCCGATTATGCGCGCGCAAGGCAGCGGCCACATTCTGCCCGTGAGCAGCGTGGCCGGCCTCGTGGCCATGCCCACTTCCGGCATTTACGAAGCAGCCAAATTCGCCGTGGAAGGCATGGCCGAAGCGCTGGCCGCCGAAGTGGCGCCTTTCGGCATTCATGTCACCATCATCGAGCCGGGCGGCTACGCCACCGACTTTTTGAGCGGCGCGTCGCTGAAAACCGCACCGGCCATCGCCGCCTACGATGATTTGCGCGCCCAACTGGCCGCCATGCTCACGCCCGACAGTCTGGGCAAGCCCGAAGCCAGCGCCGAAGCCATTTTAAAAGTGGCAGATGCCCCCAACCCGCCGCTGCGCCTGATTTTGGGCGATTTGCTGCCGCTGGTTAAAGATGTGTATGCCCAACGCATCCAAACTTGGGAAGAATGGGACGATGTGGCGCGCGCCGCCAAAGGCTGATGCGTTTGCTGCAAACCATCAATCAAGGCCGTCTGAAAGATTTTCAGACGGCCTTGATTTGTCATGCCCGTTCAAAATCAATGTTGCGGCGCAAGCATGCGTTATTGCCGGCCACAAAAAAGAGCGCTTTGCAGCGCTCTTTTGGCAGATGATTCAAAAAGATCAGTCTTTTTTGTCTTTCACTTCTTCGAATTCGGCATCCACCACATCATCGTTGCCTTTGCCTGCGCCGGCATCGGCTTGAGCCGCGCCTTCTTCACCGGCTTGTGCTTCGGCCTGCGCTTGAGCATACACCATTTCGCCCAGTTTTTGGCTGGCTGCGCCCAAGGCTTCGGCTTTGGCGTCGATATCGGCTTTGTCTTCGCCTTTCACCGCTTCTTCGGTGGCTTTCACCGCGTCTTCGATTTTGGCTTTTTCATCGGCATCGAGTTTGTCGCCATAATCGGCCAGCGATTTTTTCACAGAGTGCACCAAGGCTTCGGCCTGGTTGCGTGAAGCCACGAGCTCGGTGAGCTTTTTATCTTCTTCAGCGTTGGCTTCCGCATCTTTCACCATGCGTTCGATTTCTTCTTCGCTCAGGCCGGAAGAGCCTTGGATGGTGATTTTCGATTCTTTGCCGGTGCCTTTGTCTTTGGCAGACACATGCAAAATGCCGTTTGCATCAATATCGAAGGTCACTTCGATTTGCGGCATGCCGCGCGGTGCGGGTGCGATATCGCCCAAATTGAAGTTGCCCAGCGATTTGTTAGCCGATGCGCGCTCGCGCTCGCCTTGCAGCACGTGGATGGTTACGGCGCTTTGGTTGTCTTCTGCGGTAGAGAAGGTTTGCGAAGCTTTGGTGGGGATGGTGGTGTTTTTCTGAATCAGTTTGGTCATCACACCGCCCATGGTTTCAATACCGAGCGACAAGGGGGTAACGTCGAGCAGCAACACATCGCTGCGGCCGCCGCTCAGCACTTCGCCCTGAATCGCGGCGCCCACGGCCACGGCTTCATCGGGGTTTACATCTTTGCGCGGCTCTTTGCCGAAGAAGGCTTTCACGGCTTCTTGCACTTTGGGCATACGGCTTTGGCCGCCGACCAAAATCACGTCGTCGATTTCGTTCACATTCAGGCCGGCATCTTTCACAGCGGTTTTACACGGCTCGATTGAACGCGCAATCAAATCTTCCACCAAGCTTTCGAATTTGGCGCGGGTGATTTTCATCGCCAAGTGTTTCGGGCCGGTAGCATCCATGGTGATGTAGGGCAGATTGATTTCGGTTTGCTGCGCGCTCGACAATTCGATTTTGGCTTTTTCAGCAGCTTCTTTGAGGCGTTGCAGCGCCATCACGTCTTTTTTCAGATCAATGCCTTGGTCTTTTTTGAACTCATCAATGATGTAGTCGATCAGGCGTTGGTCGAAATCTTCGCCACCAAGGAAGGTGTCGCCATTGGTGGCGAGCACTTCAAACTGTTTGTCGCCGTCGAGGTTGGCGATTTCAATAATGGAAATATCGAAGGTGCCGCCGCCCAAGTCGTAAACGGCGATTTTGCGGTCTTTGCTGTCGCCTTTATCCATACCGAAGGCCAACGCAGCTGCGGTCGGCTCGTTGATGATGCGTTTCACATCCAAGCCGGCGATGCGTCCTGCGTCTTTAGTGGCTTGGCGTTGGCTGTCGTTGAAATAGGCCGGCACGGTAATCACGGCTTCGGTAACCGGCTCGCCCAAATAAGCTTCGGCGGCCTGCTTCATTTTGCGCAGCACTTCGGCCGATACTTGCGGCGGCGACAATTCTTTGCCTTGCGCTTTCACCCAAGCATCGCCGTTGCCGGCTTTGATGATGTCAAACGGCATCAGGTCGATGTCTTTTTGCACTTCTTTGTCGTCGAATTTGTGACCGATCAGGCGTTTGACGGCATAAATGGTGTTTTTTGCATTGGTGACAGCCTGGCGTTTGGCCGGGGTGCCGACGAGGATTTCACCGCCGTCGAGATAGGCGATCACAGAAGGCGTGGTGCGCGCGCCTTCGGCATTTTCAATGACTTTGGTTTGGCCGTTTTCAGAAATAGCCAAGCATGAGTTGGTGGTACCTAAGTCGATACCGATTACTTTTGCCATAATTTATAGCTCCTTTAAGAAACAGATAATGAAATATTCCGGCGGGCTCTTCGCCCTGTCGGGGTAAAAATAAGGTGGGTTTGCTGCTTTTCAAGTGCCGGCACGCAAATTTTTTCGGCCGGATAATTATTTTTAATTCAAGTGCTTGATTTACTTATCCACAAGCTTGGCATCTTGTTTGAAAATCATGTTTCAGACGGCCTGCCGATAAGTGTCAAGGCCGTCTGAACAGCGCGCGCCGGATAAAGCGCCACGCGCGGCGCCCTCAGGCTTCTGCTTCGCCGCCTTTGGCCACGGCCACCATCGCGGGGCGCAACACGCGGTCGCTCAGGGTGTAGCCTTTTTTCAGCACATTCACCACGGTGTTGGGCGCTTGCTCGCTCTCCACCGCCTGCATGGCTTGGTGTTGGTGCGGGTCGAGCATATCGCCCGGCTGCGGGTTGATGGCTTTGATGTGGGCGTGTTCAAACGCTTTTTCCAATTCGTTCAGCGTCATTTGCACGCCCATTTTCAGCGCATCGAAATTGCCGCTTTGGTCGAGCAGCGCCATTTCCAGATAATCTTTCACCGGCAGCATTTCGGCGGCGAATTTCTGGCCGGCAAATTTATGTGTGGCTTGGATTTCTTCCTGATGGCGGCGGCGCAGGTTTTGCTCGTTGGCCAAGCTGCGCAGTTGTTCGTCTTTGAGCATGCCTTCCAGCTCTTCCACTTTGGCTTGCAAGTCTTCATAAGTGGGGGCGGCTTCGGCCGCTTCAAACACTTGTGCCGCTTCAGCGGCGCTTTCTGCATGGGGCTGTTGGTTTTGTTCGGTCATGGCAGTTATCCTGTGGTGGGAAAATAATAAATTAGATGTGCAAATATATAAGGCCGTCTGAACAATATTCAAGTGTGTTCAGACGGCCTTTTGCTTGCCAAGTTTGCCAAAAAGCCATAAGGTTACGCACACAATAATCAGGCCGTCTGAAAACAAACGGCCGCGCTGCAAAGGAAAAATATTATGTCGAGGCAACAACTCACCCGCATTCAGGGCCGGGCGGTGGCGGAAACCATGCTCGCCGGCTTTAACAAGCACTACCGTCTCTACCGCGAAGTCACCGCGCGCGCCAAAGGTTTGTTTGAAACACGCGATTGGCGCGGCATTCAAGATTTGGTGGCCGAGCGCATCCAGATGTATGACCAGCGCGTGCGCGAGGCGGTGGATGCGCTGCGCCACGAACACGCGGCCAATGCCTTGAGCGATGAGGTGTGGGCGGCGGCGAAAATCGAATATATCGCGCTTTTGGTCAACCACAAGCAGCCCGAATTGGCGGAAACCTTTTTCAATTCGGTGTCGACCAAGCTTTTGGCCAAAGAGTATTACAACAATCAGTTTATCTTTGTGAAGCCGGCCATCAGCACGGAATATATCGATTCCGATCCGCCCACTTTCAGCTCGTTTTACCCCAGCAAACAAGGCCTGCGCGACTGCCAGCGCGATATTCTCAAGCATTTCGGCTGGAATGTGCCGTTTGCCCACGCCGCCAAAGACATCAGCAATATTCTGCGCGCGGCGCGGCAGCATTTTCAGAGCGATTGGCCGCCCGAGGAAATGAACCTGCATGTGCAGGTGCTCAACGCGCCTTTTTACCGCAACAAAAGCGCTTATGTGTTTGGCCAGATTATCAACGGCAGCCACCGCCACCCGTTTGCGCTGGCCATTGTGCACAATGCCGATGGGCGGCTGATGGTGGATGCGGCGCTGTTTAACCCGCAGCAGATTGGTGTATTGTTTTCATTTGCGCGCGCTTATTTCTTGGTAGACATGCCCGTGCCCAGCGGCTATGTGCGCTTTCTCAACAGCATGCTGCCAATGCGCTCGCCCGGCGATCTCTACACATTGGTGGGCCTGCATAAGCAGGGCAAAAACATTTGGTGGCGCGAATTTGTGCAGCATTTGGAATATTCGCACGACCGCTTTATGCTCGCGCCGGGCGTGAAAGGGCTGGTGATGAGCGTGTTTACCCTGCCCTCTTTTCCTTATGTTTTCAAAGTGATTAAAGACAAATTCGGCCCCAATAAAGATTTCGATCAAGAATATGTGCGCCAAAAATACCTGCTGGTGAAAAAGCACGACCGCGTGGGGCGCATGGCCGATACGCTGGAATTTCAAAACGTGGCTTTGCCCAAAGCGCGCTGCGACGAAGAATTTCTGCACGAAATGCGCACGCTCGCGCCCAGCCAAATGGAAGAAACCGACGATTGGGTGATTATCAAGCATGTGTATGTGGAATACCGCCTCAAGCCTTTGAATATGTTTATGCAAAAAGCCAAGCCTGCCGAAAAAGCGGCGGCGGTGATCGATTACGGCTATGCGCTCAAAGAGCTGGCTTCGGCCAATATTTTCCCCGGCGACATGCTCTATAAAAATTTCGGCATGACCCGCTTCGGCCGCGTGATTTTCTACGATTACGACGAAATCGAATACATGACCGACTGCAATTTCCGCCCCATTCCGCCCGCGCCGAATCCCGAATATGAAATGTCGGGCGAGGTGTGGTATCCGGTGCACAAAGGCGATGTGTTTCCCGAAGAATTCGGCCCTTTTCTCTTGGGCGAGTCGGATGTGCGGCAAGTGTTTATGCAACACCACAAAGATTTGCTCACACCCGAATTCTGGCAGGGTAAAAAAGAGCGGCTGCTGCAAGGGCTTTATGACGACTTTTACCCTTATCCGCAATCGGCGCGCTTCACGCCCGACAAGCTCGCCAAAGGGCTGGTGGACCGCACCGATGTGTAGCGCGGCACCCGGCTGACGATTAAACATAAAGGCCGTCTGAAACTTTTTCAGACGGCCTTTATCATGCGCCACTATATATTATCAATATTTTTTATTCAATCTCCATCACACAAAATCGCCCCACAAAACCTGCATCGCCGCAATCGCCGCCAGCGCCGCCGTTTCGGTGCGCAGCACGCGCGGGCCGAGCATCACCGCCTGAAAGCCGGCGGCAAAAGCCTGCTGCTCTTCTGCCGCCGTCCACCCGCCTTCGGGGCCGACCATAAACGTGATGTTGCGCGGCGCGGCAGCCGCGTTTTGCAGGCTTTGCGCATGGTTCAAGCCCAACAGCAGCCGCGCATCGGCCGCAGGCAAATCCGCCAGCGCTTCGCGGTAGCTTTGCAGCGGCCGCACCTGCGGCACCACGTTGCGCCCGCTCTGCTCGCAGGCCGACACCACGATTTCCTGCCAGCGCGCCACCCGCTTATCGGCACGTTCGCCGGCCAGCCGCACAATGCTGCGCTCGCTCAACACCGGCCAGATTTCGGCCACGCCTAATTCCACGCTTTTTTGCAGGGTGAAATCCATGCGCTCGCCGCCGGACACCGCCTGTATCAGCGTGATGCGCAGCGGCGATTCATTGGCCGGTGCCGCTTCATCCAGCACCAAAGCCGCCGCGCGCCGTTTTTCCAGCGCCGTCAGCCGGGCGGCATAAGCACAGCCGTTGCCGTTGAACAAGGTGATTTCCTCGCCCGCTTTCACCCGCAACACATGCAGATGGCGGAGCACATTATCGGGCAATTCAAGCATAAGGCCGGGGCTTAATTCGGCAGAAACATAAAAACGGGGCATGGCGGATTATGATATTCGAAACAGAAAATGGTAATATTGGCTTTTCCCCGCTCAAATAGCAAGTTTTAAGGACCAATCGTGTTAAACAAGCTCCAGGCGCTGGTGCGTGAAGTGGCGCAAACCGAAGTGATGCCGCGCTTTCTCGATGTGGCCGTGAGCCGCAAATTCGACGGCTCGCTGCTCACCGAAGCCGACTTGGCCGCGCAGGCCGCGTTTGCCTGCGGCTTGCCCGAAATCATTGCCTGCCCCATGCTCGGCGAAGAAATGAGCGCACAAGAGCAGCGCCATTTATGGCAATACAACGAAGAAGGCTTGTGGGTGGTCGACCCCATCGACGGCACCAACAATTTTATCAACGGCCTGCCGCATTTTGCCTTATCCGCCGCCTATGTGCGCCACGGCCGCGCCCAATTGGGCGTGGTGTACAACCCGGTGAGCGATGAATGCTTTTATGCGCAGCGCGGCCAGGGTGCCTATATCAACGGCCGCACCCTGCCGCTGCGCAGCGTGGAAAAAAATTTGCACGAAGCCATTGCCGGCGCTGAAATCAAATATCTGCGCTCGGGCAAGCTTTCCAGCCGCATGAACACGCTCGCGCCGGTGGGCAGCATCCGCAGCCTCGGCAGCAGCACGCTCGACTGGTGTTATTTGGCCGCCGGCCGCTACGATGTCTATGTGCACGGCGGCCAAAAGCTGTGGGATTATGCCGCCGGCGCGCTGATTTTCGAAGAAGCCGGCGGCTGCCTGGCCACGCTCGAAGGCGATGATTTTTGGAGCGGCGAGCATGTGTTCAGCCGCTCGGTGGTGGCCGCCATGCAGCCGGGTGTGTTTGCGCAATGGCTCAAATGGATACGCGACAACCAATAAACAGGCCGTCTGAAACAGCATTTAATTCAATCAGCATAAATTAATAGAATAATTGCACAGCTTAACGGCAATTAAAACTCAAGCGGCTAGAATAAACAGCGCTGACAGAGATTGCTTTCCCTTGAGTAATCGAAGTAGTGAGTAAGACGTTTTCCCGCAATGTATTGGCCATTCATGCTTCTCCCTTGGCATGAATGGTTTTTTTTGCCCATTATTTTTTCAGACGGCCTTCCGCCATGCCCAGCCAAACCCTCATTCTCGGCAATCGCAGCGTCACCTTATACCGCACACCGCGCTGCCGGCCAAACAGCCCTGCCGTTTACACCCATCTGCCCCCGCACGAAGCCGCGCCGCTGGCCGATTTGCTCGCCGCGCATGCCTTATTGCTGGTGGCGGTGGACGAGCCGGATTGGGAAACGCATTTCAGCCCTTGGCCTGCGCCCAAAGTCTTTAAAGGCAGCGCCGATTTCGGTGGCCTCGCCGATGCTTATCTGGGCACGCTCACGCACGAAATCGTGCCCGCCGCCGAAGCCGCCGCCGGCATCGCGCCCCAATGGCGCGGCTTGGCCGGCTATTCGCTCGCCGGCCTGCTCAGCGTGTATGCCCCTTACCAAACCGATATTTTCAGCCGCACCGCCAGCGTGTCCGGCTCGCTGTGGTTTGACGGCCTGGCCGACTTTTTGCAGCACGCCCCGCCCACGCTGCCCGAGCGCGCTTATTTCTCAATAGGCGATCGCGAAAAAAACAGTAAAAACCCGCGCCTGGCCTGTGTGGAAACGCGCACACAAGCGGCGCATCAGCTGATGCAGGCACGCGGCGCAAGCAGCATTCTCGAGCTCAACCCCGGCGGCCATTTCGAGCATGTGCCCGCACGCATGGCCAGAGCGGTTGAATGGCTGTTGGCTTGAATCTATCGCAAAACGGTAAGCCGCAGAGAATCTTCCATTTTCCAAGTGTTGCACTTGAAATCCAAAGCAAAGGCCGTCTGAAAAACTTTCTTTCAGACGGCCTTTTGCCCTTAAAGTCAAGCTCAAGTCGGCGCATGTTCCTGCGCTCCGGCCACGGCGCAGCCTTTGAGGGTTTGTTTGCCGTAATCGAGCGTGGCGGTGAATTCGGTGGTGTTGCCTTGATCATCTTTGCAGGTTTGGCTGCGGATATTCAGGTTCACGGGCACGCCGGCAGCATCGGCCGTGAATTCCACACCTTTAGCGTAAGCCGAGCGCGCTGCATCCAATTCAACCATATCGATATGTTCACCTTCAAGCGTCAGCTTATTGCCCTCTGTTTCTGCCTCGCCGCGCACCACGGCGCGCCAAGCGGTTTTGCCCACGCCGTAAGCGGTGAAGGCTTTCACCGGGCCGCTGTTTTGCTCACCGGCATCGGCCGTGCTGCCTTCGCTGGCGGACCGTATTTCAGAAGCAAGTTGCGCCAGCGGCTCGCTCACGCCGGTGGCTGCGGGTTGGCTGGCGGCTATAGGTTGGCTGGCAGCCGGGGCGGATGTGCTGTTTTGTTCGGCGCTGTTGCCGCAAGCGGCTAAACCCAATGCCAGCAGCGAGGCGGCAATGCCGTTGAAGGGGAAACGCATGGTCGAGCTCCTTTGTGATATTTGATCAAACCAATCGGCCATTGGACTGATAACAGATGAAAAAGTTTCAAATAATATTAATTATACTCACATTTCATCCGGCTCGGGTGCGCGGCTGATGCGCACGCGTTCGATGCGTTGCCCTTCTTTTTCGGTAACTTCAAAGCGCCAGCCGTAAAAATCGATATGGTCGCCCACATCGGGAATGGCTTGCAGCTCTTCCATAATCAGGCCGGCCACGGTGTGGTAATCGGCATCTTCATTATGCGGCGGCAAGGCGATTTGCTGCGCCAGCTCCACATATTCGAGGCTGCCGTCCACCGTGAGGCTCTCGTCGGTGTTGGCCTGAATCAGCGGCGCTTCTTCGCGCTCGAATTCTTCGGGAAACTCGCCGGCAATCGCTTCGAGCATGTCTTTCATGGTAACCATGCCGAGAATGGCGCCGAATTCATCCACCACCAACGCATAATCGGCGCTGTTTTTGCGAAACAGCTCAATGGCATTGAGCGCCGTGGTGCTGTCGGGCAGAATCAGCGGCTGGCGCAAGGCGGATTGAATATTCATTTCGCCACCATCGAGCAATTGGGCGAGCAAGTCTTTTTTGTTGATATAGCCCAAAGGCTCGTCCACCCCGGCTTTGCCCACCACCAGCAAGCGGCTGTAAGGCGTGTTTTGCAGCTGCGCGGCCTGCTCTTCGCGGCCTTGTGAAATGTCGAGCCGCTCAATGTCACGCCGCGGAATCATTACGCCCAAAATCGGCCGCTCGGCCAGCGTGAGCACGCTGCGTATCATGGATTTTTCGTTTTCTTCAAAGTGGCTGTCGTCATCGCCGCTACCGGCTTTGGCCAGCACGGCTTCGCGTATGCCCATCATGCCCAACACGTTTTCTGCGGTGCGCTGGCGCCACGAGCTGCTGATATAGGCATTGCGCTTGCTGTTTTTCTGCGACACCTGGTTAAACACCTCAATCAGAATCGAGAAACCAATGGCGGCATAAAGATAGCCTTTGGGAATGTGGAAATGAAAAGCTTCGGCAATCAGGCTGAAACCAATCATCAGCAAAAAGCCCAAACACAGCATCACCACGGTGGGGTGGCGGTCCACAAATTCAGTGAGCGGCTTGCTCGCCCAAATCATCACACTCATGGCCACCACCACAGCCGCCATCGCCACCACGATATGATCCACCATGGCCACGGCCGTGATCACCGAGTCAATCGAAAACACGGCATCGAGCACCAAAATCTGCGCCACCACACCCCAAAAAGGCGCGTGCTTTTTATTGGTGTCGGCCACATGAAACTGATTGTGCCCTTCCAGCCGCTCGTGCAATTCGGTGGTGGCTTTATAAAGCAGAAACAAACCGCCCAAGAGCATAATCAAATCTTTGCCCGACACGGCAAACGAGCCGATATAAAACCACGGGTGCACCAGCGTCATGATGTGCGCCATAAAGCCCAGCATGATGATGCGCATCACAATAGCCAAGGTCAGGCCGGTGATGCGCGCTTTATCGCGATAGGCGGGCTTGACCTTATTGGCCAAAATCGCCACAAACACCAGATTATCGATGCCGAGCACCACCTCGAGCACCAGCAAAGTGGCAAAACCTATCCAAGTGGTCGGCTCTGCAAGCCAGCTGAAATCCATAATGATTAATGTCCTTGCGCCGGCTTTCAGACGGCCTTATACCTAAATCCAAAAACATCTTAACTGCTTTGTTATCTTGTTTTGAATTCGGTTTTGTTTTGAAAGGCCGTCTGAAAGCCGTTTGTCGGCAGTCATGCCCATTCGAAAAATAAGATAACAAGGCGGAAGCCTGCGACAGCACACCTAGTGCGGCCAGGCGAGCCAACGCAGTTAGGTTATTTTTTCGAATGGGTATAAAGTGCCGTTTTTTTAAAATAATAAAAGGCAACCCTATGCCTAGGGCTGCCTCGAATTTTCTGCATACGTTTCACCACCTCGATTGCACGCGCACAAACCGCTCTGCTCTTCGTCTTCCATGGTTGTAAAAATATGCCTCGAATGTAAACGTTTCAAGTTTATCAGCTTGCCGCAAAAATGCAAGCTGCGCCAAGCGCTTTTAAAGCGTGCCGTAAGAATGCAGGCCGCTCAAAAACATATTCACGCCGATAAAGGCAAAAGCCGTGATAAACAGGCCGATAATCGCCCACCAGGCAAGCACCTTGCCGCGCCAGCCGGCCACAAGCCGCAAGTGCAGCCACACCGCATAATTGAGCCACACAATAAACGCCCAGGTTTCTTTCGGATCCCAGCTCCAATAGCGCCCCCAGGCATCGGCCGCCCACAGCGCACCCAAAATGGTGGCGATGGTGAAAAACAAAAAGCCCACCGCAATGGCCTTATACATTACCTCTTCAATCATTTGCGCCGGCGGCAGCCACGATTTTCTGCCTTTGGCTTCGCTGCGCAAAGCCAGCAATTGGGCAATGCCCAGCATCGCCGCCATGCAGAATGCACCGTAGCCGACAAAATTGGCCGGCACATGGATTTTCATCCACCACGACTGCAAAGCCGGAATCAGCGGCTGAATGGCATGCGCCTCGCGCGACACGCTGTACCACAGCACAAACACCACCACCACCGCCAAAAAAGCAAACACAAACCCGCCGAGCTTCTGCATGGCGAATTTCTTTTCATAATAAAGATACATCAGCGCGGTAATCACCAAAAAGAGAATAAACACCTCATAAAGGGTGGACACCGGCATATGCCCCGCATCGGGGCGCAAAAGATAGCTCTCGTGCCAGCGCACCAGCAAGCCGGTGAAGCCCGCCAGCGCCGACACCCAGCCGAACGCACTCGCCATATCGAGCAAAGTATTGGTTGGCACATGCTGCCGCCCCGCCGCCACCGCACCGGCGATATAGCAAAACAAAGCGAAAAACACAAACGCACATTGCCACATAATTGCCGATTGGCTGCTCAGAAAATAACGCAGCAAAAAGCCTTCGCCGTTATCGATATTGCCGCTATAAAGTTTCACCGCGCCATAAGCCAGCGCAATGCTCAGTGGCACAAACCAGCGCAAAGGCTTGAAAAACCAGCCCAGCAAAATGGTGGAAACGGCGCTGAACCACAAAATCGCCTGCTCATAGCCATCCATATGATGGCTCACCCACATCTGTGCCAACACCGCAACCAACACAATGGCCGCGGCAAAAAGCCAATCCCACTTATTCAGACGGCCTAGCAGCGATTGCTGCACCAACAGCGCATGCTCGGGAGGCAATTTATCGGTTTTACTGATTTCGGTCATGATTTAAATCCTCTGCCAATTGCTGCAGGCGCAGGCTGTGTTCGGGAAATTCTTTATCGAGGTCGCGCTCATTGCGGCTCGACGACATGGCAAAACGCACTTTGCCGCCGTCAAACAGCAACCAGGCGCGTTTTTCGCGTATGTAAAACATAAACACCGTGCCCAGCACCAGCAATACCGAGCCGATATACACCAGCGAGGCGCCGGGCGAACGGGTCATTTGCAGGCCGGACGAGCGCACTTCTTTATAACCCTCCAGCTGCAACAGCACCGGCGCGGGATACACAGTCAGGCCGGTGTAGGCATCGAGGCTGTTGATTAAAAAACGGTTGCGCGCATCGCTTTGCGGCCAAGCGCTCAAGCCGTCGCGGCGGATGGTTTCATCCAAAAGCGTGTTCATCGCGCCGTAAAGTATCTGGTAAAAATAATCCTGCATTTTTTCCTGCTCGGCCTGCGGGATATTGTTGGCGATAAAATCATTCAGCGCAATATAGCCGCCCTTGGCAAACAGGCCCAAGGTGTTTTCCACCGCCTGGTTAAACTGGCCGCGCAAATGCTCGGGCGTTGCCGCCGTGGCTTTGGCCACCGCTTGGCGGCGGAAATCTTCATCATTGAGCGCTTCGCGCAGCGCCATAAAGGTGTCGATTTTGGCTTCGCCGTCGGCCGGCAGCCGCAGCCAGCGGTATTGCTGCTCCAGCCCTTCGCGGGTGCCGGTGATAAAGAAATAATCTTCTTCCTGCTTCATCGGCAGCATATAGTTTTTATATTCCACCGCCTGGCCGGCATCATCACGCAAGCGGTAAATAATTGAGGGGCCGATATTGGTGAATTTCTTTTCCTGCCGCACTGCGCGCACATCGTTGAGCGTGTTTTGCAGGCTTTGCACCCTTTTTTCCGGCGGCGTGCTCATGTCTTCCACATTCATGGCGGTAAACTGGTCGAATTCGAGCCGGTATTTTTTGCCGCCCATATCCAGCGGAAATTCGCGCATCGACACCGCATCCATCTGCGCGGGCTTGCGCTGATTACCGGCCAGATTCCAGGCTTTGAATTTCAAATCGGAGCCGCCATCGGCAAAGCTGGCCTGATAAATGGTGATGCCGTGCAAAGTGAGCGGGTGGTTGACGCGTATGGTTTGCTCGATTTTTTTGCCGCTCTCTTTATCGGTTACCACCAAATCGCTGGCGAAATCCTTGGGCATGCCGGTGTTGTAGAAATCAATATGAAACTTTTTCAATTCCACTGAAAAAGGCAGATCCTGCACCAACATGCCTTTGTCGGCATTGAGAAACACCACATCGGCACTTTGCCCTTCGATGATGTTCACATTGCCGCGAAACGAAATATTGCCCGCGCCCAGCGTGCTTTCCGGCTTGAAATCATTGGCAAACATGGCTTCATTATCGGGCACGATTTTGCCGGCGAGCATACCGGCTTTGAGCAAAAGATTGCTGTCGATCAGGCCGCCCAGGCAAATCACCACAATGGCGGCATGAGCGAAAATATAGCCCCATTTGTTCATAGCACCTTTTTTGGCCGCCACCAGCACCGAGCCATCATCGCGCACCGCTGTTTTGCTGCTGAAGCCTTGCACCGCCAGATAGCGCTGCGCCACTTCGGGCGTGATGCCGCCGCCTTCCAGCAGCGTGCTGTGGCGCATGGCCGCCAGCGATTGGCGGCTGGCCTTAAGGCGGTAAGACTTCATCTCGCGCATAAACGGTGGAATATTACGCCACAAGCATAAGCTTACCGACAGCACCAAAAACAGCATAATGAGCACAAACCAGCCCGAGGCATACACATCAAACAAGCCCAAAAAGCCGAATATTTCTGTCCAAAACGGGCCGAATTTCACCAGATAATTGGCCAAAGGCTGGCCTTGCTGCAACACGGTGCCGATAATCGAAGCAATGCCCAGCAGGCTCAATAAAGCCACGGCAAAGCGCATGGAGCTTAAAAAAGCAAACCACGGGCGGCGGATAAGCGGAACGGGGGCGGTTTTCAAATTCATATAACTGTAGGTGTTTTACAACAAATAAGGCGCTGCGCCCGACAAGCAGGCACAGCCGAGGCGCAAGCTTACCACAATGGCGGTGTGCCTGCCCCTGTTGCCGTGCGCTATTTAAATGTAAAAGGCTGATGTGTAAAAGGCCGTCTGAATAATGGCGTTCAGACGGCCTCAGGCTCGGTGCATCAAATCATGCAATCAATGCAGGCCTTGGATAAAGTTGGCCACGGCTTTCATGTCTTCATCCGACATGCGTTGCGCCACATCGGCCATAATGGCATTGGCGCGCTGGCCGCTTTGATAGGCTTTCAGCTGCTCGACGATATAGGCTTGGTGCTGGCCGCCCAAACGCGGATAAGCCACGATATCGGTGCCGCCGCCGGGCATGCCCGCGCCGTTGGGGCCGTGGCAAGCCATGCAGGCCGGCACTTTTTTATCGGCCAGGCCGCCGCGGAAAATGCGTGCGCCCAATTCGAAATTATCTTTCGGATTGGCTTCGCCCGCTTTCGGGAATTGCTTGGCATAAAAAGCCGACACGTCGGCAATATCTTGATCCGACAAGCCCATCACCATCGGCGTCATCGAAGCCGAGGCGCCGGTGGTGCGCTTGCCCTCTTTAATGGCTTTGGTTTGGTGGAAGATATAATTCGGAAATTGCGCAGAAAGCTTGGGATACATGGCAATGCCGCTGTTACCGTCGGCCGCATGGCAGGCCGCGCAGATATTGGTGGCGATTTCTTTTCCCTTGGCGATATCGCCCTTCGGCTGTGCCGCCATCACCGAGCCGGCGGCCAAGGCCAGCGCTAATAAGGTAAAACGTTTCATGGAATGCTCCTGATTACAGCATTGCGGCCCGCTGCCGCAACACCTTTTTTCTATACTCAATGCCGGATTTTATTTGCACCCGGCTAAACCGATAATTCTGTAAACATGCTATTCTATACTAAATTCACACAATTTTACTACACATGAACCTTTTTCAAAACGCAAAATTTTTCACCACCGTCAACCACTTGAAGGATCTGCCCGACACACCGGCCGAAATTGCCTTTGTCGGCCGCAGCAATGCCGGTAAATCCAGCGCGATAAACACCTTGTGCAACCATGTGCGGCTGGCTTATGTGTCGAAAACGCCGGGACGCACCCAGCACATCAACTTTTTCGAGCTGGCCAATGGCGGCTTTATGGTGGACTTGCCCGGCTACGGCTATGCGCAAGTACCCGAAGCCATTCGTGCGCACTGGGTGAAGCTTCTGGGCGATTATTTGCAGCAACGCCAAGCATTGATCGGCTTGGTGCTGATTATGGACGCCCGCCACCCGCTCAAACCGCTGGATGTGCAGATGCTGGATTTTTTCCACATCACCGGCCGGCCGGTGCATATTTTGCTCTCCAAGGCAGATAAATTATCCAAAAACGACCAAATCAAAACCTTGTCTGCGGTCAAGAAAGCGTTAAAGCCTTTTGCCGATCGCCAACAAATCAGCGTGCAATTGTTTTCCAGCCTGAAAAAGCAGGGCATTGAGGAAGTAAACAATGTGGTGGCCGCCTGGTTTACCGCCGCAGCCGAGCAAGCTGAAGCGGAAGCTGAAAATCCGCTGCCAGATGAAAATGAGGGCTGAACCAGCAACACAATGCATGACCGTCTGAACAATCAAACAAACACGCTGCGCCAAACAAAAAAGGCCGTCTGAACATTCAGACGGCCTTTTCGCAGCGTGGATACCTATCCGGCTCAGCCTTCCACTTTCACTTCCACGCGACGGCCTTCCACATCATTGCCCACCGCGCCGGTGGTGCTTTCCGGCTTGCGCAATTCGATATTGGCCGCATTCACGCCTTGTGCTTCAAAGAAAGCCTGTACGGCCTGCGCGCGCTGTTTCGACAATTCTTCATTGGCGGCCGCATTGCCGGTGCTGTCGGCAAAGCCGCTCACCACCAGCTTTTTGCCGTCTTTACCGGCATTGATCACATCGGCCACAATGGTTTGCGCACCTTCGGCAACATCGTTTTTACCGGTGGCAAAGAAGAATGTGGCCACGCCGTTTTCATACACCACGCGGGCATTGTCGGCTGCAACCGGGGCGGGCGCAGAGGCTTCTGACGCTGCGGCAGGCGCGCTGGCCACTTCTGCAAGCGCTTCAGACACGGCAGAAGCCGCCGGCTCGGATGCTGCGGGCGCAGCAGCCTGTTCGCCATTGCCGCAGCTCTTAAAGGCAAGCAGAGCCAACACCGCGGCAACGGCCAGCGCAATCCATTTGCCGTTGCCGCCTTTTTTGGCGGCAGCCGTGGCTGCGGCGGCACCGCCGGCCACAGCCGCGCCGGCATTGCCCAAGCCGCTCAAAAGGTTGTTCAAGCCGCCGAAGATGCCGCTGAGGCTGCCGATGCCCAAGGCCGACAGCATATTGCTGTCAAGCACTTGCGAGAGCCAGCCTTGCTGCTGGGCGAGCAGGCCGAGCAATTGGCCTTGGTTCAAATTGCCTTCTTTAGCCTGGCCGCGCAACACCGACAGCACCAAAGGCAAAGCCAGCGACAGCAAGGAGCCGGACGATGCTTTAGACACGCCGCTTTGTTGCGAAATCTGATCGGCCACATCGGCTGCATTGCCGCCCAAGAGATTGGGCAGCAGGCTTTTGCCCAAATCGATCAGGCTGCCCAAATTGCTGCCTTCGGCCGCTTGCGACACGGCACCGGTGAGCGAATTGCCCGCGGCACCGGTGATCAGGTCAAACAGGCCTGAGGCATTCGTGGGGTTGCCGCTGACATGTTTCACCAAGCCGGCCACAATGGCGGGAATCGCCAAGCCTGTGGCTTTGCCGCTGCTCTCTTCCGCTTCGCCGCTGTTGGTCAGAAACTGGCCCAGCACGCCACCCAATTGGCTTTGCAACAAATTACCCAAGTCAATAGACATTGATCACTCCTTCTGAATTTTTCGGAAATACGGCATGCGCGAAGCATGCGCGTTGTGTAAATACTACCGCAGCGATAACAATGGCTTGCCCGGCATGGCTGCAACTTAAACAATTTTTACAGTTTGAATGCCTATAAAAACGGATTGTGTCGTTTTTCATGCCCAATTGTGGTCATTCTGCCGTGGCCGGGTATCACGCGGGTGTCTTCCGGCAGCACCAAGAGCTTGCCGGTGATGTTGCTGATTAAATCGGCATGGTTGCCGCGCGGAAAATCGGTGCGGCCGATGCTCTCGTAAAACAACACATCGCCGGCAATCAGCAATTTTTCTGCAGCGCAGTAAAACACCACATGGCCGGGCGTGTGGCCGGGAATGTGCAGCACATCGAATTCATAAGCGCCCACTTTCAGCTTGCCGCCTTCTGAAAGCCAGCCGTCGGGCACAAAAGCTTCGGCAATGGGAAAGCCGTAGGAAGCATAAGATGCGGTGGTTTGCGGCAGCGATTCGAGCAGATAGCCGTCATCGGCATGCGGCCCCCACACCGGCACGGCCTGCTGCTTGAGCAAATCGGCCACGCCGCCGGCATGGTCGAGATGGCCGTGGGTGAGCCACACGGCTTGCAGCTGAAGCTGCCGCTTGGCTGTTTCTTGCAACACATGCGCCACATCGCCGCCCACATCGGTGAGCACGGCTTGGCCGCTTTCGTCATCCCAAAGCAGCGTGCAGTTTTGCCGAAACGGTGTAACCGGCATGATTTCAAATTGTAAGGCCATGCTTTTGATTCCTTGATTGATTTTAATAGTTGGGTTTCAGACGGCCTGTTTTGACTGCATTATCGCAGGCCTGATTGGATGCCCTTTATCATACGCGCTTGCGCGGCGTTTTTCATCTTCGCCGCCCTCTCAAGCTGCCATAGAAAAGGCCGTCTGAAACTTTTTTTCAGACGGCCTTTATTCGGCCTGCATGATGCGGCAATGTGTTATCCGATGTTATACGGCACCGAATTTGCCGCTGCGAAATTCGTTCATCACTTCGGCAATTTCCGCTTCGGTGTTCATCACAAACGGGCCGTAGCCAACCACCGGCTCATCAATCGGCACGCCGCTGAGCAGCAGGATTTTGGCTTCGCCGCCCACGGCTTCTACTTTCACGCTGCCGCTTTCGCGTTCAAACGTGGCCATTTGGCTGGCTTGCACGCTTTGGCCGCCATTGATGCGCACTTCGCCGCGCAACACCACCAACATCAGGTTGTGGCCGGCCGGCACATCCAAATCGGCGCTCGCACCGCCGTTGAGCACGATATCCCACACATTAAGCTCGGTGAAGGTTTCGGCTGCGCCATCGGTGTTGCCGAAGCGGCCGGCGATAATGCGGGCATGGCCGGCATCATCGGCCAACGGCACCACGGTGATGTTGTCTTTGGCCAAGTGTTGGTAGCGGGCGGGTGTTTTTTTGTCTTTGGCGGGCAGGTTTACCCACAATTGCGCCATTTCAAATTCTCCGCCGCGTTTGCCAAACGATTCGGCGTGGAATTCTTCGTGCACAATGCCGGCGCCGGCGGTCATCCATTGCACATCGCCCTCGCCGATCACGCCGCCGCTGCCGGTGGAATCGCGGTGCGCCACTTCGCCTTGATAGGCGATGGTCACGGTTTCGAAGCCGCTGTGCGGGTGGGCGCCCACGCCGCGCGGTGCGCCGTTGTTGGGCGCGAAAGTGTGCGGCATGGCATAGTCAAACATCAAAAACGGGCTGGTTTGTTTGTCTTCGCCCATGTGGGAAAACAGCGGTGACACATAAAAGCCGTTGCCCACCCAATGTTTGGCGGGGGCGTTGTAGATTTTGCGGATGGTTCTCATGATGGTTCCTTTATTCTATTCAAATAATTCAAATAATGTTTTTTGAGGGAGGCCGTCTGAAAGCTCAGATTGCATTTTCAACGCTTCAGACGGCCTTTGCTGTTTCTTTACACAGCCATGCCGGCGGCCTGAGCGGCACGCAGCTTGGCGGGGGTAACGTCGCGGCCGTCGTGATCGACCACCGTCACCGTTGACAAAATATTGCTCATCTGGCCGGTAACGGCTTTCAGATAGGCTTTGCGCAACACTTCGCGCTCGGCCAGCTCGGCTTCGCTCAAAGGCACAAGGCGCGCTTTGCGGGCCAATTGGTTGATGCGGTCTAATTCGGGGATACGCATATCGCCTCCTTTTTTTGTTTATTGGTTTTTTAATGTGGATTGATTATATCAATAACAAAACCAATAAAACAGTACGCACATTTTTGATACTGTGGCAAATCGGTTTCAGACGGCCTTGGCAATATTTTTATACCTGAATCTGCTACTTATAGTAAAATTCCTCTCCGCTTGATTTTGTGGTTCGCAAACCTCCCACATTAAAAAACTAAGGAATCCATTATGTCCCGCAACACCGAAGAGCTGGGCGGCTTGTCGCTTTTGGGCAATCAGCACACCGAATACCGTGCCGATTATGCCCCCGAAGTGCTCGAAGCCTTTCCCAACAAACACCCGGGCAACGATTATTTTGTGAAATTCGTCTGCCCCGAATTCACCAGCCTGTGCCCGATGACCGGCCAGCCCGATTTCGCTACTATTTATATCCGCTACATTCCCGATATTCAAATGGTGGAGAGCAAATCGCTCAAGCTTTATCTGTTCAGCTTCCGCAACCACGGCGATTTTCATGAAGACTGTGTCAACATTATCATGAAAGATCTGATCGCGCTGATGCAGCCCAAATACATCGAAGTATTCGGCGAATTCACCCCGCGCGGCGGCATCGCCATTCATCCGTTTGCCAACTGGGGCCGCCCGGGCACGCGCTTTGCCGCGCTGGCTGAAGAGCGCCTGTTTGCCCACGATATGCAATAATTTTGCTTGATAATGTTTCAGACGGCCTGCCAACAGGCCGTCTGAAAGCCTTGCCTTTTTTAAAAGATGATTATGTACACATTCACCCCCGCGCAACAGCGCAAAGCCTTAGTGTGGCTGAGCTTTTTCCATATCCTCGTGATTGCCGCCAGCAATTATCTGGTGCAGTTTCCATTTGAATTATTCGGCTTTCACACCACTTGGGGCGCGTTTACCTTTCCCTTTATCTTTCTCACCACCGATTTGACCGTGCGCATTTTCGGCCGCCAGCTGGCGCGGCGCATTATTTTTTGGGTGATGCTGCCGGCGCTCGCGCTCTCTTATACCGTGTCGGTGTGGTTCAGCCAAGGCAGCTGGACCGGCTGGGCGGCCATCGCCGATTTCAACAGCTTTGTCGGCCGCATCGCGCTGGCGAGCTTCGCCGCCTATGCTGTGGGGCAATTGCTGGATATTTTCGTGTTCGACAAATTGCGCCGGCTCAAAGCCTGGTGGGTGGCGCCCGCCGCCTCCACCAGCTTCGGCAATGCGGTGGACACACTGGTTTTCTTCAGCATCGCTTTTTACGCCAGCAGCGACGCCTTTATGGCCGCCCACTGGCCCGAAATCGCCTGGGTGGATTTTCTGTTTAAAATCGCCATTTGCGGCCTGTTTTTCCTGCCCGCTTACGGCGTGATTTTGAAATACCTCACCCGCAAGCTCACCGTATTGCAGCAAAATCAAGCGCATGATGCACCTGCGCCCAAGCTGTCGACCGAATCATAATATGCAATATGCACAAAGGCCGTCTGAAACGTTTCAGACGGCCTTTGCAATAAATGGCTGTTGCCTACATCAAACCCAAGCTGCGCAACACCACAATCCCCGCCGCCGCCGAAAACATCGCCCCAAACGTGGTGATGCCGGTGATGTTGGCCGCCGCCACATCATTGCCGCCCATCGCCCTGGCCATCACATAGCTGGCCGCCGCCACCGGCGTGGCGCTCATCAGATAAAGCACGCCCATAGGCACGCCGCTCAAGCCAAACGCCAGCCCCGAGGCCACCGCCACCAGCGGCGCCACCAGCAGGCGGCCGATGCTCGCCTGCAAAGAAATATCCGACATTTTCAACATCGAGCGTGCATCAAACGTGGCACCGGCGCAAATCAAGGCCAAAGGCAGCGAAATATTGCCCACATAATTTGCCGTTTGCAGCAAGGGCTTGGGCACGCCGATGTGCAAAGCCTGCATACCCAACGCCAACACAATCGCCACAATCAGCGGGTTGGTGACAATTTTCCAGCCCACCAGCCGCAACTTCTGCCATGCCGAGCCACCCGAGCGGCTCAGCGTAATCACCGCCAACACATTAAACAAAATCGTGATCACGCCGGTATACACCGCGCCAGCGGCCAAGCCCTCGCTGCCATAAGCATTGAGCACAAAAGCCAAGCCCATAATGCCCAAATTGCTGCGAAACACGCCCTGCACAAACACGCCCTTATCCCGCGCGGCCGGCACAAAGCGCCAAGCATAAAGCTCCGCCCCGAAAAACAGCACCAGCGTGGCCGCCGCTCCGGCCAGCAGCAACAATATCTGCTCGCCATAATGAATTTCGCTGCCAAACAAATTAACAAACAGCAAACACGGCAAGCCATAATTAAACACAAGCTTCGAAGCCTGCATGCAAAAATGCGCATCCACCTGGCCGCTGCGGCGCAAGGCCACACCAAAGACCAACAGCAAAATGCTCGGCACCGTTACCGACACCGCAAACCACACCGCCTCCCAAAAACCCGTCATCACGCATCCATTTAGATATTATCTATTCACCGGCTTATGATACCGCAAACAGGCCGTCTGAAACATGATATAGTTTACATCGTTTTACCCATTCCACATCCGCCGTTTCAGACGGCCATTCTTTATCCCATGACCGACACCCACATCCAAATCCTGCTCGCCGCCTTGGCCGCCACCCTGTTCAGCATATTGATTACCTGGCTCGTGCTGAAAAACAAACACCAAGCCGCCATGCAGGCCGCGCGCGAGCAGCATCAAAGCGAGCAGGCCGCCCTGCAAAACGCCCTCACCGAGCGCATCCAGCAGCACCAATTTGCCGAGCACGAGCAAGCCGAGGCCGAAGCCGCGCTGAAAGCCTTGCAACAGCAATATCAAGCCGGCCAAAACGCGCTTGCCGCCGCCGAAGCCGACAACCGCCGCTTGAGCGCCCTGCCAAACGAGCTGGCCGAAAGCCGCCGCCACGGCCAAGAAGTGCAAACACAAGCGCAAGAGCTGCACAGCCGCCTGGCCGCCGCCCGCCAGCACATCGAGCATCTGCAAAGCCGCGAGCAAGAATTAGGCCGTCTGAAAGCCGATTTTGCCACCTTGCAGCAAACGCATGCCGATTTACAGGTGCGCAACGAGCGCCTCTCCACCCAAATCGAGCAAGAGCGCCTGGCGGCCGAAGAAAAGCTCGCCCTTTTGGCCGAAGCGCGCCAAAGCCTCTCCGATCAGTTTCAAAACCTCGCCAACAATATTCTCGACGAAAAAAGCAAAAAATTCAGCGAGCACAACCAAGAAAGCATCACCCGCCTGCTCAACCCGCTTAACGAGCGCATGGGCCAATTCAGCCAGCTGGTGCAAACCACTTACGAAAAAGAAGCCAAAGAGCGGCTCACCCTTGAAAACGAGCTCAAACGCCTGCAAAGCCTCAACAGCCAGCTGCACACTGACGCCAAAGCGCTCACCCAAGCCCTCACCGGCACGCAAAACAAAAGCCAGGGCAATTGGGGCGAAATGATTCTGGAAACCGTGCTCGAAAATTCCGGCCTCGCCAAAGGGCGCGAATACATCGTGCAAGCCGGCGGCACGCGCACCGAAGAAGACGGCAGCACCCGCCGCCTCCAGCCCGACGTGCTCATCAACCTGCCCGACCACAAACAAATCATCATCGATTCAAAAGTGTCGCTCACCGCCTATGTGCGCTACACCCAATCGCAAAACAGCAGCGAAGCCGAGCGTGAGCTCGCCGCCCACGTGGCCAGCATCCGCGCCCACATCAAAGGCCTCTCGCTTAAGCAATACAGCAACATCGAAGGCATCAACACGCTCGATTTCGTGTTTATGTTTATTCCCGTCGAGCCCGCCTATTTATTGGCGCTGCAACACGACCACCAGCTCTTCCAGGAATGCTTCGACAAACGCATCATGCTGGTAGGCCCCAGCACGCTTCTGGCCACCTTGCGCACCGTGGCCAACATCTGGCGCAACGAGCAGCAAAACCAAAACGCACTGGCCATTGCCGAAGAAGGCGGCCGGCTTTACGACAAATTCGTCGGCTTCGTTACCACGCTGGAGGGCGTGGGCAAAAACATCGAGCAGGCGCAAAACGGCTACCAAGCCGCCTACAAACAGCTCTACGACGGCCGCGGCAACCTCGTTACCCGCGCCGAAAAGCTGCGCAAGCTCGGCGTGAAAGCCACCAAACAAATCGAGCGCCAACTGGCCGAACAGGCGCAAACCCCTGCGCTGGGCGAACCATCCGATGCCGCAGAATAAATAAAGCTGCGTAAGTAATAAGCCGCAGGCCGTCTGAAACCTTTCATACCCATTCAAAAAAGTAAGCTAACCAGGCGGCAAGCCGCAGACAGTACAACTATAGTGGAATGCGAGAAAAAGTTATACAAAACTATGCTCTATAACGGAGTAGGTTGGGTTGATAAACCCAACGTTTCAGACGGCCTGTGGGCTTGTTGGATTTTCAACCCAACCTACCCGTTGTGTCACTTTTTTATGCATTTCACTATAGTACGGCAAGGCGAGCCAACGAAGTTATTGATACGGCAATTAAATATTGAGAATCTTAAAATTTAAATAATTGAAAATTATAATTTTTTTATGATTTAAGTTTCAATGTTTAATTGCCAAATCTATAGGTTATTTTTTTGAATGGGGATGAAAGGTTTCAGACGGCCTGTGGCTTATTGCGCCCTTATCTCAGCCCGCATGTTAAAATATCCATTTTGCAGCAAACGTTTACATTTTAAGGATATGCCATGTGCCAGCTTTTGGGCATGAATTGCAACACCCCCACCGACATCGTGTTTTCATTTGAAGGCTTCCGCCTGCGCGGCGGCCTCACCGACCACCATGCCGACGGCTTCGGCATCGGCTTTTTCGAAGGCCGCGGCGTGCGCCTGTTTCACGACGACAAGCCCAGCGCCCATTCGCCGGTGGCCGATTTGGTGCGCGCCTATCAAATCAAATCGGAAAACGTCATCGCCCACATCCGCAAAGCCACGCAAGGGCAAACCTCGCTGGCCAACACCCACCCTTTTATGCGCGAATTGTGGGGCGAATATTGGCTGTTTGCCCACAACGGCCATCTGAAACACTTTTCCCCCGCCCCCGGCGATTATTATTGCCCCGTGGGCAACACCGATTCCGAACGCGCTTTTTGCCATATTTTGGAACAATTGCGCCAACGCTTCCGCCACAAGCCCGACAACGACACCTTATTCGCCGCCGTGGCCGCGCTCACCGCCGAAATCCGCAGCCACGGCCTGTTTAATTTTATGATGTCCAACGGCGATTTTCTGTTTGCCCACGCCAGCACGCTTTTGTATTACATCGTGCGCAAAGCGCCTTTCGGCCAAGCGAAGCTGCTTGACGATGATGTGGCCATCGACTTTGCCGCCGTCACCACGCCCAACGATAAAGTGGCGGTGATTGCCACCTTGCCGCTCACGGTCAACGAAACCTGGCAGCAGTTGGCGGTAAACGAATTGGTGATGTTTGAAGGCGGCGACATCGTGCGCCACGATGTGCCGGCGCATCCCGTGTATATGAGCGCCGAAGAAGGGCTGGCTGTTGCGCGCGCCGCCGGCGTGTCGGTGTGATACCAAGCCCAAAACAAATCGGCCGCGCCGCCCCGCCTTGCCGCCTTGCTTTTTAGGTTTGGCATCATTATCACACAGGCCGTCTGAAAGGTTTCAGACGGCCTCTCTGCACACCGCATGCGCTGCACAATCCACCCGATTACGCTACAATAAACCATCACCTCCTTATCGGCAGCCACACCATGAAATGCCCGTTTTGCAACAACCTCAACACCCAGGTCACCGACTCGCGGCTGCTGGAAGAAACCAACAGCATCCGGCGGCGGCGCCGTTGCCAGCATTGCGATCAGCGTTTCAGCACTTTCGAAACCGTGGAAATGCGCATGCCGCAAATCATCAAAAGCACCGGCGCGCGGGTGGCTTTCAACCCGCACAAGCTGCGCACCAGCCTGGAGCGCGCCCTGCACAAGCGCCCGATAGATGCCGAGCGCATCGACGACACCGTGGCCTTAATCGAGCAGCGCCTCTACCGCCTCGGCCAAAAAGAAGTGCCCTCGCAGCTGGTGGGCGAAATGGCCATGGACGCGCTCGCCGAAATCGATCAAGTGGCTTATGTGCGCTTTGCTTCCGTGTATAAAAGCTTTTGCGACGTATCCGAATTCACCCAAGCCATCGCCACCTTGCCCAAAGGCGCAAAAAAACGCTGAGCCCCGCGCCCGCAGCACATTTATTTTGCTATACTCTGCGCTTGTGTTTCCATTTTACCCACGGACATTTCTGATGAAATCACCCTTATCATCCGCCCTGCTCGCCACCTTGATTATCGGCCTGAGCGCCTGCGGCCAAAAAGCCGAAACCTCCGTTGCCCCCGAAAGCGCCGCCTCCGGCGCAGCCGCTTCCGCCCCTGCCGCCAACGCCGTGCAAACCCTCGAAAGCCGCGACAATAAAATCCGCATCACCATCCCCGGCGGCCACTTTGAAAACATCATCGAACAAACCGGCGAGCGCCCCGAGGGCATCGCCCAAAGCGAGCTTACCTTGCTTGAGCGCGACACCAATAGCGGCATCACCCTTTATGCCGCCAATCTGGGCGCGGCCAAAAGCGACGCCAAAACCTATTTCGCCAACCTGAAAAGCACGCTCAACAGCGCCGAAGGCTTGGCCGATGTGCAAGTGGGCGCCGCCACCGACAACCGCATGAATTACCGCTTCAGCCAAGCCGATGGCTCGGGCGGCACTTTGCTGGAAAACTGCATCGCCATTTATGACAACGCCAATCTTTATAATGTGTGCGCCAACAGCAGCAGCGCGCCGCAAACCGCATTGGCCGCCGCGCTCAAAGAAGTCAACCTGATTAAGTAATACCCATTCGAAAAAATAATATACAAACAAGCAGCCTGTAGGTCGGATTCTCGAATCCGACACTTGTTCGCAGAGCAAGGCACGCACATCGCTTTGGCCGTTGGCCAAACGTCGGATTCAAGAATCCGACCTACGCGGATGGTGCTGCCGAACTGCTTTTATTT
>RCMY010000964.1_pt1 | contig 28883 bp, 20 predicted proteins | sample 2041341 | NCBI WGS metagenome assembly RCMY01 (sample SAMN09708234, study PRJNA481090) | Marine sediment metagenome, whole genome shotgun sequencing project.
CAATCACATCCAGGTCGTACTGCGCAGCGGCGGTACGCAGGCCGGACTCGGTAAACTCAACAATTGGCGCTGTTTTCACATCAACCAGCGTGACATTGTCGCGGTTATACATCTCAAAGTAACCGTTGCCGATACACAGTCGTTTGCCGCCTATGGGGTAGCTTGTCGGGCACAGTAACTCAGCGGTCTCAGGGTTATCTACTATTGAGCGGATTTTATTGCGCACAAATTCGCACACCATTTCATTGGCGGCGGCATCCGTCATCACATCGCTAAAGGCGAAGAGGAGCTGAAACGCACTTTTTGAGTGCCAGGCTTTCTCAAGAATTTCCGTCCGCTGCGCTGGACTACAGTCATGCGCAGAAAACTCCGGATAGTCGACCAGGGAAGCGCCGTAGGTCTCCAGCATCTGTTGGCGGCGCGCTTGATAGTGGGCTTTCCAGTCCCGCTCGTGCGCCTCATCAAGCGGCCGATTGGCAGACGGCATGCAAAAAGCCGGCGTGCGTTGAAATACATACAGTGCTGCTGCTTGCTCGGCAATGATTGGCATCGCCTGAATACCGGTAGACCCGGTACCGATAAAGCCGACTCGCTTACCGGAAAAATCAACCCCCTCTGCCGGCCATCTGGCCGTATGATAAAGCTCGCCCTTAAACTTATTGCGGCCGGGCCAGGGTGGTACGTTGGGCGCGGTGAGACTGCCGGTGGCGGCAATGACGTAGCGGCACAGCAACTGGTCTCCGTTGGCGGTATAAACATGCCAACGATTCTCCTGCTGGTTAAATCGCATGCTTTTGACAGCAGTGGAAAAGCGGATATTCTCGCGCAGATTAAAGCGATCAGCCACATGGTTGGCATAGCGCTCAAGGTCTGGCTGGGCAGAAAAATACTCCGGCCAGCGCCATTCCTGCTGTAGTTCTTCGTCGAAGCCGTAGGAATATTCAACGCTTTGAATATCCACTCGCGCGCCGGGGTAGCGGTTCCAGTACCAGGTGCCACCGACCCCTTCGCCAGCTTCCAGGCAGACTACCTTATAGTGACGCAGGCGGTGTAGCGCGTACAACCCGGAAAAACCTGCCCCGACAATAACGATATCCATGTTTTCGATCTGCTTGCTGCTCATAAAAACCCTGTGACTGGTCGTTTGATTTCTACACGAGATACACGGCGTATTGCTGCATAAGGCCGGTTCGCCTTGACACACATGTCCTCGTGATTGAATTACTCGCTACTGACAAATTGCTGATACTCAGGATTGCTAGACTCGATAACACTGTCGGCGCGCGCTTTATAAGTGGCTTTAAAGTCTTCATTGGTAAATATCCAGAACTTTTCGCTGCGAATTCCCTCGAAGATAATTCTGGCACATTTGGCAGGTGACATACCTTGCTCAACCCCCGTTTTTAAAAACGTCATCAGCTGGGTATGCGCTTCCCCGGCAATGGTTGACGTAGCAGCACGATCGGCGGTACCGGAGTTGGCGATTGCCGTGGCAATCGAGCCGGGACACACCACCGAAGTGTTCAATTTAGCGTTGAGACTTTGCAGTTCGTAATGCAGGGTTTCGGTCAGCGCAACTACTGCCTGTTTGCTAACGGTGTACGGTCCCATTAACGGGGCAGCCAGCAGCCCGGCCAGCGAAGCAACGTTGACGATATGTCCTGCTGTGTTCTGCTGCAGCATGCGCGGCACGAAACTGTGCAGACCGTGAACCACACCCATCAGGTTGATATTAAGAATCCATTGCCAATCCTTGATAGGGCGCTCCCAGCTCAAGCCACTGATCAGCACACCGGCATTGTTGATCAACAGGTCGACCTGGCCATAGGCCTTATACGCCGAGTCTGCAAGAGTATCCAATGCTTCCGGACGAGAGACGTCGGTGGCTACGGCAGTAACCTTTGCGCCACTGCCACGCAGTTCATCACTTATCTGCAGTAGCTGCTCTGCGTTGCGATCAGCCAGTACCAGATGCATACCCTCGCGGGCGCACTGTCGGGCCAGGCCTAAACCGATACCGCTGGCTGCGCCGGTAATTACCGCCACCTTGCTTGCGAATACTTGCATTGCCTTGTTCCTGAATATATCGAGTTGCCCAGCGTAACCTCACTACCGCAATGGCCGCATCGTATATATGAACTAGATTTGGCCACGCGACTATTGGGCCGTGGTCCAGGGAGATGTTGACAATTGTCCGGTATACTACATTACACTTTACCAGCTCAGGCCCAGTCCAATAATGATGTGCCGCTATGGTCCACTGAGCGGCGGTCCGCACTCTCACCACGGAGCCAATCATGGCAAAAGTCACGCCTAGTCCCTTCGATCCGGTCCGGATTGGCTGCCTGCAGTTGCGCAACCGCTTTATAAAATCCGGTGCCAATGAAAACATGTCCAAACACGGCAGACCTACTAAAGCAATGGTCAAGCATCATACGGACCTTGCTCTGGGAGGGGTTGGCCTCACCACGGTTGCCTACCTCGCGGTCGCTGAAGTCGGCCGCACCCTGGAGCACCAGATTTGGTTACGACCCGACGTGTTACCGGACCTGCAAGCGCTGACCGGCGCGGTGCACGCCGCCGGCGCGGCGATCTCGGCCCAGATCACCCACGGCGGCTCCTTTGTCACCAGCCTGCGTGTCAGAGGTCGCACCATGAGCGCCTCGTCCGGTATTAACGTTGCCGGTCTGCTTAAGGGCAATGTCCTGCAGCGCGCAATGAACGAAGCTGATATGCAACAAGTGGTCGAGCAGTTTGTTGCCGCTGCTGAACTGTGCCGCGAGGCTGGCTTCGATGCCGTTGAGCTGCATATGGGCCACGGCTATCTGCTGAACCAGTTTATATCGCCCCTATCCAATAAACGTAAAGACCAATACGGCGGCAGCGCGGAAAATCGAATCCGCTTTCCAGCCCGCGTGCTCGCGGCGGTTAAGCAGGCCGTTGGCGAGGACCTGGCGGTCATCGCCAAGATTAACGTGGCCGATGGCGTGCGCGGCGGAGCCACGGCGGAGCATGGCTGTATCACGGCTCAGGCACTGGAAGCTGCCGGCGCTGATATGCTGGTATTATCCGGCGGCCGCAATGTGGAGTCCACCTGGTTCATGTTCGGTAGTAATGTGAACCTGGAAGAAATAAAGAAGGTTCTCAAGGGCCAATGGCTGACCAGCCTGATGCTAACCGTCGCGTCGAAAAGCGCTCCCAAAGTCGACTTTAAACGACTGTATTTCTGGGACTATTCCACCAGGATTCGCGCGGCAAGCAGGGTGCCAATGGCCTATTTAGGCGGCGCACGCTCTATCGACGATGTGCAGCAGGCGATAGCGGCAGGCTTTGAGTGCGTGGTTATGGCAAGACCGTTGATACACGATCCTGCCCTCGTCAATAAGTTTAAAAGCGGCGAGCTCATCGAGTCCGGCTGCACCAATTGCAACGGCTGCGTGGCATATATTTACCACAGCGACGGTACCCGCTGTGTGCTCAATCCGGCCAACGACCCACGCTTGAATCATATTCCTGCGTCCGCCGTCTAAGTGGTTCCAACCCGCCATAGCGGACCTGTTCGTCGCTGTTAGAGGAGCAGTAATACCGTTGCCAGCTGTGTAAATACTACACTAGTGCATTCGTATGAGGATTCTCAACGCCTGCGGAACATATAGTTATTACGAGGATTAACTGCTAGCTGCTGGCAACGAGTCGCACAGGCTGTTTCATACCTTGTTCAGTAAACGCTATATATGAATGAACTGGTTGTTTATCAATAGGGCACTAATACGGCACTGCAGATAAACCGGTTTACTGGTGTTTGACGCTCAATAATCTAACAATAGGTAGCAACCTGAAGACCCCTTAAGGAAGTTCACATGCAAATATTGACGTATCGAAGATACCCCGTATCAGTTCTACTTCTCGCAGCAGCGACAACAACCGGCTCCTCACCCGTGCTTTCACAAGGTTTGGCGCTCGAAGAGGTCGTGGTCACCGCGCAGAAGCGTGAGGAATCTATTCAGGATACGCCTATTTCCATGACAGCACTCGGCGAGTTTGCTATTGAAAATCGCGGTATTGCCAACACTGAAGATTTAATGGGGCAAGTACCAGGACTCTCGGGGTTCAACTCTCCAGGTTCACGCTCCGCCGTCGCACTGAACATGCGTGGAGTGATAAGCAGCTCGCCGGCCAATCTGTCGGTTGACCCGGTTATCGCGCTGTACATGGACGGCGTATATATTGGTAAGCAGGTAGGCTCGGCAATGGATGTCGCAGAAATCGAGCGTATCGAGGTGCTGCGCGGCCCGCAGGGTACACTCTACGGTCGCAACTCGACCGGTGGGGCGGTCAACGTTATTACAAAACGGCCAGCGGGTGAGTTCGGCTTGCGCGTCAATGCCGGCGTCGGGAATTACGATTTTCGCCAATTCAAGCTCAACTTCGATACCCCGGCTATCGGCGAGGTTGGCGAAGGACTCGGTGAATTGGCTTTGAATTTCGGCTACCAGACGCGCTTACAAGATGCCTTCTATGATAACGACAGCCCTGGTGGAGACGGCTTTGATGACATCGACCGACAGGCCTGGCGTATCGCTGCACGCTGGTCCATCAGCGATTCGTTGCATGTGGACTACGCCTACGATAAAAGTGAGCTCGACGAAGCGATGGCTTTACAGCAAGTTGTAGGTTTTACCAAAGTCGACGCTGCCGGCACGATTGACCGGATAGATGCAATGCAGGGACTGCTGGCTGCTGCAAATAACTGGGCAACGATACCGGGTGCCGATCCACGTCTGTCCGAGCGCTGGATTCCCTCTTTGCAGGACACTATCGCTACTTACCAGCAGGCCGAAGCCCAGGGTCAGGGTCGCACGAACTCAGGCATGGCCGATTTTTCACCAAATACCTATAACGATGTGAGCGGACACTCGCTGGCGCTTGAGTGGGATGCAGGTAGCCTTGGCATACTGGGTGACGTGGTTTTTCGGTCTATCACGGCGCAGCGCGAGCTGGAGACTTTTGTAAGCGGTGATTTGGAAGACATCGATTCCCGACTCGATGCAAACGGCATTGGCGCCTACTCTGACCTCGTTCACCTGACGTTAGGGCAATTCTACGGTGAGTCGTCAGGCTTCTCTTTCCCTCTGCTGGACAATCTATGGAACGCTATCGACACTGGCGGAGCGTTCCACACTCGACAGAATACACTGACCGGTTATGACCAGTGGTCGCAAGAGCTACAAATGGTTGGTACCACAGATCGACTTAACTATGTGCTGGGTATTTACTACTTTGAGGATGAGGGGGAGTATCGGCGTAACGCCACCTTCGCAGCCCCACTCAATGGCATTGGCGCGAATCAGTACTATGACAATTCGACCGATGCATTGGCCGTTTTTTCACAAGCCACATGGACGCCGGGCTGGCTGGATGAACGCCTGTCGTTTACCGCTGGGTTGCGCTACACCGAGGAGGAGAAGACCATTGATTATAATTATGGCGAGGTTGCAACGCCTTTCGGTATAAGCCCTGCACTCGCCGTCAGTCGTGATGAAACATTTGACAATGTCAGTGGTAATTTCACCGTTTCACTGCAGGCAACTGAAGGTGTCAATACGTTCTTAACGTATTCAACTGGCTATCGTAGCGGTGGATTCAATGGCGAGATCTTTGACAATCCCTTTGCCGAAGAGACCATTGAGCAGTATGAGATCGGTATCAAAAGTGATTGGTGGAGCAATCGGCTACGTATTAACGCATCGTTGTTCAGCTACACCTATGACGATCTTCAGGTAACCCAGTCAAGGGTTGTCAATGGTGCCGCAACCACGCAGATTGCGAATGCTGGCGCTGCCGAACGCTGGGGTGGCGAAATTGAAGCAACGGCAGCGCTTAGTGGCAACCTGATTTTGGGTTTTGCTTATTCGTACGTGCAGGGCGATTTTGAAGAATACGGACAGATTTGCGGTTCCAACGTCCCGATTGAGTGCCTCGATACTACTGACGACGCTAAAAGCCAGGCACCTGATACGCAGGTCAATCTGTCGCTCGATTATATTGTCGCTCGGACCAGCATCGGCGATATTCGTAGCTATATTCAGCTTAACTACCAGAACGAGCATCCGGAAAACCCGCTGTGGTCAGGGGTAGTTGGTGGTGATCCGGTTATTTATGAACAGCTTGGCATGGATGCGCGCACACTTGTCGACGCGCGTCTAAGCCTGGAGAATATTCGCTTTGGAGATAGCAATCTTCGCATTACACTGTGGGGGAAGAATCTGCTCGACGATGATTATCCCACTTACTCAATAAACTTTGGTAGCCTTGGGCTGGTAACGGAACAATACGGCCCGCCCCGGACCTATGGCCTGGAGGTTAGCTACGAATATTGAGCTGGCGGATCCAGCGCAGACAGCGGGGTTAATGATGCGTTCGGATATGATAACAACTGCGATGCCAGCAGCTCTAATGCAATGCAGCTGACGTCTTTAAAAGTATATCGGTTATTGGCGGGAGCAGCTTTGCTCATGGCCATAGGCGGCTGCGAGAAGGGGGTCGATCCTTCTATTGCGTTGGCCAATGCAGGTTCACCCGCGGTAACCAGCTGGATGCACTATGGGCGTGATGAGGGCGGCAGCCGGTTTGCATCACTGGAGACGATCAATCCGGGGAATGTCAAGCAGCTGCGCAAAGCCTGGGAATATCACACCGGCGACCTGAATCCAACTCGCTTCGAGGCCTTCAGCACCCGCGGCATGCAGGCTACGCCAATCCTGGCGGATGACACGCTGTATTTTTGCTCTCCTGTGAACAAAGTAATAGCGCTGGACCCTGCTACCGGGAAAGAGAAGTGGACGTATGATGCTGCGCCGAACCTGGACGGGGTGTTCAGCATCAAGTGCCGGGGTGTCAGCTATCATTTCGATAATGCGTCGCAGCCTGGAGAGCCCTGCAGAGCAAGAATTCTAAGTGGCACGATAGATGGCAGACTGCTCGCACTTGATGCCAGGACCGGGCAGCTCTGTCAGGGTTTCGGTGATGGCGGAGAAGTCGATCTGAAAGCCGATTTGGGAAAGATAAAGGGCGGTGAGTACATTGTCACTTCGCCACCCCAGGTAATCGGTGGGAAAGTTATTACCGGAGCGCTGGTAGCCGACCTGCAGCATCCTGATGTTCCCAGTGGTGTGGTCAGGGCTTACGACGTGCGCTCTGGTAAACTAGTCTGGGCCTGGGATCCGCTGCAGAAGAACCTGCGCCTGCCGGTGGGATTTAAGCCCGGTTCACCCAATGCCTGGGCACCGTTCTCTGCAGACTCAGAACGTAAGCTGGTGTTTGTTCCCACCGGTAATCCGGCCGGCGACTACTATGGTGGAGGGCGCGAGGGGGCGGACTATTTCGGTAGTTCCGTGATCGCACTGCACACCGACACCGGGAAGCTGGCCTGGCGCTTCCAGACCGTGCACCACGATATCTGGGATTACGATGTGCCTGCACAGCCGTTATTGTTCGACTTTCCCGGGAAAGATGGCCCGGTCCCTGCACTGGTTCAGGCCACGAAAACCGGATTTCTGTTTGTGCTAAACCGGGAAACCGGCGAACCAATATTGCCTGTAGAGGAGCGCCCTGTGCCTGACGGTGGGCCAGCGCCGGCAGCGCTTTCGCCCACCCAGCCCTTCCCGGTACTGCCTGAACCCCTGCACCCTGAACGGCTTGATGAGGAGGATATGTTCGGCTTTATCTGGTTCGACAAGCAGGCCTGTATACGAAAGCTTCGAAAACTGGACAACAGAGGGCTATTTACGCCAATCGGCACGCAACCGACACTGGTGTACCCGGGGTATATGGGCGGCAGCAATTGGGGCGGGGTGAGCTGGGACCCACAACGCAAGCTGCTTATTGCCAACACTTCACGCTTGCCAACGGTAGTTCAACTGATACCGCGAGCAACGTTGGATGCCGAGGCCGCCAGCAAGCTGGTTGAGCCGCAACTGGGTACTCCCTACGCCGTCGAGCGCGAGCCCATGCTGTCGCCGCTAGGCGTTCCCTGCAACCGCCCGCCGTGGGGCGTGTTGACCGCGATTGAGTTTCCCTCCGGCAAGAAACGTTGGGAGGTGCCCTTGGGTAATCTGCGTGATCTCGCGCCCTTCCCGCTGTGGATGAACTGGGGGGTGCCCAATAGTGGTGGCTCCCTGCTGACCGCAAGTGGGCTGACCTTCATTGCCGCAACCGCTGACTCTTATATGCGCGCCTTCGAGACGGCAACGGGCCAGGAGCTGTGGCGCGATCGTCTGCCGGCGGGTGGTCACGCCACGCCAATGACTTTTCAACTACAGAATGGCAGCCAGTACGTCGTGGTCGCGGCTAGTGGCAATAATTATATGGGTTCTAAAGAGGGCGACTCGTTAGTTGCCTACTCGCTGTCGCCTTGAGCGCTATGTGAACACAATGAGAGGTAGTACGGCTATGCAGAACGAAAATCAAGATGCGGCGATGCCTGGGAATGATCCGGAACGCTTGCAGGAGCAGCGGCTGCTGCTTAAGCAGGGCTGGGACCGTTTTTGTGACCAGCTGAAGGCAGCCAGTGACATTCCGCTTGGGGATAAAGTGCCAGGTGGAGACCTTAGTCAGGTTGCAGGCTTTCGCTGTCTGGCACAAAATATCAGCCTGGGTCTGCAGTTCTTTATGGAGAATAATGATCCGTTGCACCCTGAACTGTTGCACTACTTTGACCCGCTGCGCAAGCAGGGTGGTGACAATCCGGACGCTGTTTACGTAGGTGCCCCGATCAACGGCACGGACACCTATCGCATCAGCGGAGATCGCGGCACAGCGAAGTATTTCGCTGTGACAGCGGTGGAGGACGGTGACACACCCTGGGGCGGGGGGGTGGCCAGCACCCTGTTTGGAAAAGATCTGCAGGTAGAACCAGACGGCAGTTTCGAACTGCTCTGCAGCCCTCTGCCCCAAGCCGGGAACTGGTTAAAGACCTCGCCGGACACGTTTCGGGTGACGTTCCGACAGTTCTTCGCCGATTGGGAACACGAGCGACCCATGCAGGCCCGCATTGATCGCCTCGCGACAGCGTCAACGCCGCCCAACCGCATGACCGCAGAGCGCCTGGTCACAGGACTGGACAGCACCTCGCGCTGGGTGCGCGAGTCGTTGGCCTACTGGGCTGATATGATCGAGCAGTGGAAAGCCCAGCCAAACACCTTCCTGTCCTACCGCCAACTGGATAACAACGCGCTGGATGTCACGCCCGGCGGTGAGCCACTCATTGCCTACTGGCGGTTGGCTGAAGATGAGGCATTGATACTGCGCGTGACCCCGCCACAGGCCGAGTACTGGGCAGTGGAGTTCGGCAATTACTGGTGGTGCTCAATGGACTATCGCAGTGTGCTGAGTAACACCAACTGCCACTACGCCCAGCTGGAAGATAACGGCGAACTGATTATTGTTGTCGCTCATGTGGATCCGGGGTATCCCAACTGGCTTGACCCGGCCGGCTTTCAGGAGGGCTATGTGACCTACCGCTGGATGCAGGCCGACCACTACCCGTTGCCTGAGGTTACACAGGTCAAGCTAGCGGAATTGAAGGCTAAGCTGCCTGATAATATCAAAACCATCAGCACACCTGAGCGGGTGTTACAGATTGCGGCCCGTCGCCGAGGTGTTATTCAACGCTTCGGCGTTTAAATCAGAAAAGCTCACAAGGCTGAGCACTGGAGAATAAGTATGGATCTAAAGCTGCAAGGCAAAACTGCTTTAATCACCGGCGGCAGTGGTGGCATTGGTCGCGGCCTGGTGCTGGAATTTGCCCGCGAAGGGGTCAACGTGATCAGCGCTTCACGCGATAATACAACCGGTGAGGCGATGGCCAAAGAAGCGCTGGAGCAAGGCCTGAGCGGACGCATTCTGGCGGTGTCGACCGATGTCACCGACCGAGCCAGCGTCGATGCCGCAGTGGCTGCGGGCCACTCTGAGTTTGGTCCGATCGACGTGCTGGTAAACAATGCCGGCGGCGTCGCTCATCCGTCGGATTTTCAGGAGCTTGATGCCGAGGCGCGCCGCTGGGAAATCGCATTAAATGTGGATGGCGTGGTGAATTGTTGCCAAGCGGTGGCTGAGGATATGCTGTCGCGTCAGTGCGGCAGTGTGATCAACATATCTTCCAATTCATCGCTGCTCGGTGAAGCCGCTGCTAATATTGTCCATTACGGCGGTGTGAAAGGCTTTGTTAACAGCTTCAGTAAAGGTCTCGCCTGGGAGTGGGCTCGCAAAGGCGTGCGGGTGAATAATATTTGTCCCGGCTGGATTGTGCCTCACACTGCCGATGACGTCGGCAGCGGTAGTTTCTGGAACCGTTTCGGGTTCGATACTATGGGTAAGCCGGAGGATATGGAGCAGGCCCTGCAAGACGGTACCCTGTACAATATGAGCGGCCTGCCGATACCGCGTCTCGGACGTCCGGAGGACATCGCCTGGCTTGCTCTGTTTCTGGCGTCTGATCTGTCCAGCTATGTTACAGGCCAGCTGATTTCCGTCAGTGGCGGCGCTTACATGCCTTAATAGGAGGAAATACACCGTGAGTCAATGGACGCCGCCAGCACGCCCCGATTGGGTTCGCCAGATAATCGACGAAGGCCAACACATGGATATTGACAGCCTGGTGCCATTGGACGCATCAGAGCTGATGGCTACCGCGCGCCGCAATACAGGCTTTAACGATTTTGGTAGCGACGAATGGCGCGAAGGCTTCCAGGTCTTTCTCAAAGCGCTGAACGAGGAGGCAGAGCTGCACCTGCTGGGCCGGTTAATGAGTCGCTCGGATATTTTGCGCTGGTTAGAAGCCCGCCTGGGTATCGAGGCGGCCTATGCCCAGCACCCTGAAATAGACGATGAGATTATTGACAGCCCGGTCGTTGTCACCGGCTTGCCCCGTTCGGGTACCTCCATCCTGTTCGAGCTACTGGCGCAGGATGACCAGTTTGGTTCGCCACGTAACTGGGAGATTATGTTTCCCTATCCGCCACCGGCAGCAGCAAGCTATGAGACTGATCCACGTATAGCGCGCTGCGAGCATCTGGTGACCCAGTGGCAACGGGTGGTTCCCAGCTATGCCACCATGCATGAAATGGGTGCCAATATCCCTAATGAATGCATTGTGGCAATGAGCTGCACTTTCCTTAGTGAGAATCTGTCAGGCCAGTACCAGATACCCAGCTACAACCAGTGGTATTACCAGCAGAATCTTGATTATGCCTACGCTTACTACAAGCGCATGCTCAAAGTACTGCAATGGCAGAACCCGCGGCGACATTGGCTACTTAAGGCACCTTCTCATCTTGGCAACCTGCCGGTACTGTTGCGCAATTTTCCCGACGCCCGCGTCGTTATCTCTCACCGGGACCCGTTGGTAGCGCAGGCCTCGGTTACCAGCTTGCTGGGAACGCTGTATTGGATGCGCAGTAGCCAGGCCTTCGATGCCAGCGCATTCGAGAGCCTGATGACGCCGGAGGCGGGCTCGGCGCGTCTTAATGACGTGGTAGAACTGCTCGAGTCAGGCGCGGTTCAGCGCGATCAAGTAAGTCATGTACTCTACTCGCAGCTGGTGCAGCAGCCGCTGGAGACGCTGCAAGACCTTTACCGCGATATGGGACTTGCGCTCGACGATAGCAGTCGCCAGGCAATGCAGGATTATCTGGCGAATAAACCCAAAGGTAAATTTGGCAAGCATAGCTATCAGGGAGACGACGAACAGCAGCGCAACCGCAAGCGCGCACTGTTCCAGCGCTATCAGCAATACTTTGGGGTTCCGAATGAAATATAGCTATAACTGAATGGTACCTGGTTGAAGCTCATCGAAGTCAGCTAGACGCTTAATCAAGTACCACTCAGCTAAAGGGCACCTCTAATAATTGCTTGCGGCCTCTGCGTGACCTTGCGCGTGCAGCTGCAAGGCGCAAGCCGAAGGCCAGGGCTGGTTGTCCCTGGCGAGGCTTGCAACGCAGCAGATGTGCGCGCAAGGTCGCGCCCTTCGGGGCTTACAGACGAGTCCAGGCTCTGCGTTATCTTTTCTAGACGTGCAACCAGCATGCCTTCGAAACGATGCCTTGATCCTGAACTCGTCTGTAAGCCAGAGGCCACAAGCAATTATTAGAGGTGCCCTAAAGCTAATGCTTGTTTGCCTATTCACTTTTAAGGATTCAAAAGGACAGTCTTCAATGGCTTTTATCTTAGTAAAATACGAATGTCGCGTTCCCACCGAGACTACTGATCTGTCCATGGCTGATATGTATGATCTGGCCCTGGAACAAATCGCCTGGATCGATGCGCAGGAAACACCTGTTACGATTAATTTTTGCGAGCACCATGGCAGTGATGACGGCTACTTGCCCAGCCCTATTGTAATGGCCGCCGCTGCGGCGCGCATCACGCGAAATGTACGTCTGCAGGCCAATGTGACGCTCCCGTTTAGCGATCCTTTGCGTTTAGCTGAGGATATTGCCGTACTGGACCATCTGAGCCACGGGCGCGCCGAGGTGCTTCTCTTGGGAGGTTACGTCGATTCTGAAATGACCATGTTCGGTGTGGACCCAAAACAGCGCGGTAATCTAATGGAAGAGGGCGTTAAAACTCTCAAGCAGGCATGGAGCGGAAAGGCTTTTGAGTTCCGTGGTCGGTCCGCTCGTATTACCCCACGCCCTCTGCAACAACCTTATCCTCCCATTTTTATGGGAGGCAGTTCACCCCCCGCAGCGCGCCGGGCGGCCCGGGAGGCAGACGGCTTTATCGCCGGTATGCCCCATCTCAATGCAATCTACACGGCAGAATGCCACCGCGTGGATAAAACCCCACGCTATCAGGGAGAAATGGCTTTTTCCTATCTGTACGTGTCGGAAGACCCCGAGCGCGACTGGCAGCGTCTGGCGCCTTACGGCCTGCACGAAACAAATTGCTACGTGCGCTGGCAGGGCAGTACAGACCTGGACATGATGTACAGCAGCGCAATGGATGAAGCGGCGCTCAAAGCGCTTGGCACTTATCAGGTGGTTACCGCAGAACAGGTATTAGCGAAAGCACCGCAGCTTGCACCGAACGACGCTTATGTATTACACCCGCTGGTCAGTGGCCTGGCGGCTGATTTAAGCTGGAGCACATTGAAAAATTTCTTTGAGAAAGTGGTCCCTTATGTGGACGTGCATACGCTGTAGTGAGTCGTGTTGTTTGTTCTCGACTGGCGTTCTACGCTTCGCGTCGAACCTCTGCTCATACAAATGCAGGATTTCAGCTCTGCAAGGACCGGGTAAGGTGAATCTGGCGATGTTCAAAGAAACGAAATTCTTTCCAGCAGTTTGTGATGGAAAACTTCCCACAGAGGACTTTAAGCAGTGAGTAAGAAAACAAGTAAGGAGCTGGCACGCCTCCGCAAGGTGACTGCCAAGGAACTGGCGGAGCGAAGTCGGCAGCTACGCCTCGAAATTCTGGACGTTATCAGTCACGCCCCCATGGGGCACTATTCCAGCAGCCTCTCCTGTGCCGAGATTCTGGTGACCTTGTACCACCATGTATTGCGCTTGCGCAGAGGCGAGCCCGACTGGCCGGAACGCGACCGTTTCCTGTTAGGCAAGGGCCACGTGGCTGTAGCGCTGTGGCCACTGTTTGTAGAGCTGGATTTTTTCCCTGCTAGCTGGCTGGAGACCTTTGGCACGCTGGGCAGTAAATTGACCGACCACCCGGACATGCACCGGGCACCGGGTATCGACTTCAGCTCCGGTTCCCTGGGGCACAACCTTTCGGTAGGGCTGGGTATGGCTATCGCGGCCCGTCGCCGTCAAAAAGATCATCGTGTGTATGTGCTGCTCGGTGACGGTGAGATTCACGAAGGTCAAGTGTGGGAGGCAGCGATGGCGGCCTCCCATTACCGGGCTGGCAACCTGGTGGCTATTGTCGACGCCAACGGCTCCTGCGCCGATGGTCCTACCGAGTCGGTGATGAGTATCGAGCCACTAACCGAGCGTTTCAGCAGCTTTGGCTGGCGCAGCGTTGAAGTGGACGGCCACGATCCGCAGGCCCTGATGGAGGCCTTCGCAAGCACTATGCAAGCCAATGACAAACCGGTCTGTATTGTGGCACGAACCCTTAAAGGTAAGGGCATCTCCTTTATGGAAGCCGCGCCGCGCGAGTGGCACTTGGGGGCATTGAGTGGTGACGATTTAGAGCAGGCCAGACGTGAAATCAGGGAGGCGGGACAATGAGTGGTATGAGTGATCCTTTCAGCTTTAATGCAGGTGCGGTGGAGAGCAACTACGCCGGCAATCTGGGTGAGGCCTTCCGTCGCTTCGGCGAGCATAATGAAGAGGTTCTGCTGGTCTGTCCCGATTTGGGTGCGGGTCCAGTTACCGGTGCCTTTGTGCAGCAGTTCCCTGACCGGTTTATTGATGCCGGCATTGCCGAGTGCAATGCCATGTCCATGGCGGCCGGTTTGGCGACCTATGGCTATAAGGTGTTCGTGCTACAGATGGGCGCCTTTGGTGCCTTGAAATGTGCTGAGCAGATTCGCACTGATATTGCCTTTACCCGGTTGCCGGTGCGTATTCTCTCTGCCTGGAGCGGGCTGGCCATGGGCTTTTTTGGCACTAGCCACCACGCCCTGGAAGACATTGCCATCACGCGGGCTATTCCTGGTCTGACCGTGTTGGCACCGGCGGATGATAACGCCGCTTCGGCCATGCTGTCGGCTTCGGAACAGGTGAATGGCCCGGTGTTCATTCGACTTACCGATGCTAACGTGAATCCTGTGTACGACTCGCCGCCGGAGATTACCATTGGACGCTTCAACAGGGTGCGTGAGGGCAGTGACGGTACCATAATCGGTACTGGCCTGGGCGCGCAGCTGGCGGTGGGCGCGGCGGACCTGCTGGCGCAAAAGGGTCTGTCCATCAGAGTGTTGGATGCCTATAGTTTGAAGCCTCTTGATGAGGCCGCCATAGTTGAGGCGGCCCGGGATACTGGCGCTATTTTGACGGTAGAAGAGCATTTGGTAACCGGCGGCCTGGGCAGTGCCGTGGGCGAGGTGCTGGCGCGTAATGCAGCGTCAATCCGCTTTGCCATTCATGGCCTGCCCGACGAGACCCTTACCGTCGGTATGCCTGACGAGCTGTATAGCTATTACGGACTGACGATAGAAGAGACAGCGCGGCAGATGCAGGAATTACTGGCCGACTAGCGCAAGATCGATGCCTGGTGCCGGTCGGCGCGGCTTTTAGTCGAAGCGCGGTGAGTTGGTGCGTGCCGAGACACCGCCATCCACACAGAGCAGAGTGCCATTAATATAGGACGCCTGGTTGGAGACCAGAAAACAGATCACGTTGGCGATTTCCTCGGGTTCACCGAGGCGCCCGGGTACGATCTGGGCAGCCCAGGCCTCTACGCCACCTGGGGATTGAGCCGCAGCTGCCAGCATCGGCGGCGTGGCGATAGGGCCGGGCAGTATAACGTTGCAGCGAATACCGTCCCGGGCATTCTCCACGGCAGTAGTGCGAGTCAGGTTAACAAGCGCTGCCTTGGCTGCACCGTAGGCACCCAGACCCTCCTCGCCACCCAGGGCCGCGCCCGAGGCGATATTGACAATAGCACCGCGCTGCGGTCCCGTATTGCGACGCATGGCATGAATAGCGCTACGCACACCATAGAAGCCGCCATTTAGCGTGACCCGTAACACGCTGTCCCAGTCATCGTCACTGCAGTCCGCCAACGGTCCAAACAGCGAGTATGCTGCATTATTGACCCAGATATGCAGGCTGCCAAAGGTGTCGATTGCGAGATCAGCAAGCCGGTCGGCGGTGGCCGCATCGCCAATATCGGCAGTCAGGGTAACCGCCTGATCCGGTACTGTGAGCGAGGTTCGGGTGGCTTCGGCGTTGTCGGCGTTAACGTCGTTTAATACCAGCTGGCAGCCCTCACGGCTAAGCAGTTGGGCAGTGGCGCGGCCAATACCGCTACCTGCGCCGGTGATGACGGCAACTCTGTCTCTCAGATCTTCGTACATAGTCTATCTCCCGGTTGACGGCTTACCAGTAAACCACAATGGTGATCCGCACGGGCGTGCAAGTCATCATGCATATTAATGAGGCAGGTCGAGCTGACGCTGCCTTCACAGGCCATGAATGGCCCGGATAACATGGCTGACCAGGCAAGACTGCTGAGTCACCCCGACTTTGCGGAAACTGGCATAGAGGTGAGTTCGGGCGGTGTTCTTGCTGACACCGATGTCGCTGGCAAAGTTCTCCAGCGTGCCGCCGTTGGCCAGCGCAATAACCAGGCGGGCCTCCTGGGGGGTGAGTCCGAACGCCTCTATGACCAGCTGATTTTGGTCGATTTGGCGCAGCTCCGGATCACTTATGTACAGGGCAATTTGATAGGTATCGTCCAGGCGGTCCTGCAAGGGCAATCGCCTCATCGCAAGGAACAGCGGTGACTGGCCTGCCTGTCTTCCTATCGAAATAACATGGGGAATTTTTTGAATGCTGTCGTTGTCAGACAGCAGGCTAGCCAGCACCTGCTGGAGCTGCTGGTGCTCCTGATGACGCATAAGGCGCAGTTTGCCTCTAACGTTGGCGATACCGCTATTGTTCTGCAGCAACTGGTCGGCAATACTGTTCAAGTACACTATGCACAGATCAGCATCAAGAATTATCGTGCCCAACGCGAGACTGGAAAAAGCCTGCTCGTAAAGATTGTGCTCGCGCGCCAGGCTGTGGCTGGTTTCCAGCCAGACCACAAGTTCCCTGAACTGGGGCTTGAGCAGTTCCATAACGGCACGCTCCCGCGTGTTAAAATCCGGCTCGCCGCGGCCCCGTATCAGGCGTAGAAACAGCGCTATTTTGCCGTCCCGGTGCATGTCGAAACCGATCACCTGTTCCTGATTAAAAGGCTTCATAAAAGTCTGGTAGTAGTTGGTGTCGTGCAGCTGCTCCCGGGTGATAAGGTCGTCCAGGGCAACGGTCTCGCCGTCAGGCAAGTCGACCAGCGGTGCCAGCGCCGAGTACTTATTAGCAAAGCTCATCATATCCTGTCGCGAGTAATTCGCCCCGCCCACATAGGCAATGCCGGCATCGCCAGGCGTAGGAACGCGCAGCCCGATAACGGTCAGACAGGGTAGGCACAGCTCGCGCAGTTCGGTCAGGAAGTCTTGCCAGGGTGTTTCCTGGAAGCGTCCCCGGTACAAAGCCGCTACCAGCGATGCATATTGCTCGACAGACAATGGAGTATTCCGGGAGGCGGTGGACGACAGCGGGGTAGTGCACTGCATTTTTCTGACCTACTTTTTTGAGCCTGTTATAAAGAATCGGTCGGACGGGCAGCCAGCGACAAACTGAAACCAGTCCAGATTTTATGCTATCACAAAACTTTTGGTAGCAGTTCGTTGCAAATAAGGCAGTCTGCAGTACTGATCCTGCATATGCATGAGGCAAGTTGACTATGTTACACGCTAGGATTTAATGGCCGAAAAGGAGCTAATGCCATGCATTCTGAAGCTGTTCGAAAGTATATACCGATGGTGCTAAGCCTGCTGCTGCTTATGGTGGGCAGCTGGCTGGCTGTTGGCGGAGTTTGGCTTGCCAGTCTGGGAGGCTCCCTATATTACCTGCTGTCGGGTCTCGTTACGCTGGCAGTGGCGCTGCTAGTCTGGCGTCGGCGTTTGCTAGGGCTGTGGCTGTATCTGGGGCTGGCGGCGGTCACTCTGGCGTGGGCCCTGGCTGAAACCGGCATGAACTTCTGGCTGCTATTGCCCAGATTAGGCATACCGCTGGGGCTAACTATTCTGCTGTTGCTGGCCCTATGGACCCGTGCTCGAGCAGCCAACTCAAGTGCCTCCTGGGTGGGTGTTGTCGTGATTGCCGCATTGGTCGGCGTACTGACCAGTGCCCTGCTTGGCGGCGGCGGACCAGCTGCCTCTCCGGCAGCAGTGCGTACTCTACCGACTACCGCCGACGCCGAAGACGCCACTCAGTGGCGCAGCTATGGCCGCACCAAGGCAGGTACGCGCTATGTGCCGGCTGACCAGATTACCCCCGACAATGTAAGCCAGCTGGAAGTCGCCTGGAGCTACCGAACCGGCGATCTGCCGCAGGCCTACCCGCAGGCCCAAAATGCCTACAGTTTCCAGGCTACGCCGCTCAAGGTAGATGACAGTCTGTATTTCTGTTCGCCGCGCAATATCGTGATCGCGCTAGCAGCAGAGACGGGGCAGGAGCGCTGGCGTCACGACCCGAAGATTGATGCCGCTGGCGTATATATGTTGGCCTGCCGCGGCGTGTCCTACCACGAGAGCAGCGGCACTGATTGCCCGCGACGTATTCTACTAGCCACCCTTGACGCGCGGCTGATTGCACTAAATGCCGATACAGGGGCTCGCTGCCCGGACTTTGGAGACGGCGGAGAAATCTCCTTGCTGGACGGGCTCGGGGAGGTCAAGCCAGGGTATTATCTGGTGTCTTCGCCGCCCACTATTATCGGTGATGTGGCGGTAGTGGGCGGCTTCGTGCTGGATAATATGTCGGTGGACGAACCGCCGGGCGTAGTGCGCGGCTATGCGGTAGACAGCGGCCAGCAGCTGTGGGCCTGGGATGCCGGCCGTCCTGCCGCCGCCGGGCCATGGCAGCCGGGCGAGCTTTACACCCGCGGCTCGCCAAACGCCTGGAGCTTATTCAGTGCCGACGAGGCCCTGGGGCTGGTGTATATTCCTACCGGCAACGCCACTCCGGACTATTATGGTGGCCAGCGCAGCGCCGCGCAGGATCGCTATGCCAGCTCCGTAGTGGCGCTGCAGGCAAACACTGGCGCCTTGCGCTGGGCTTTTCAGACCGTGCATCACGATCTCTGGGACTATGATGTAGGCTCGCAACCGGTACTTGTCGATCTTCCAGTGAAGGGCGAAACAGTGCCGGCGTTGATCCAGCCCACCAAACACGGTGAGATCTTTCTGCTGGATAGACGCAATGGCGAGCCGCTCGCAGCTGTAGAGGAACAGCCGGTGCCGCGTGGCAGCGTGCCCGGCGAACGGTACTCTCCCACGCAGCCCGCCTCGGTGGGCATGCCCAGCCTCACACCTGACCCCCTGACTGAACAGGATATGTGGGGCGCTACGCTACTCGACCAACTCTGGTGTCGCATTGCCTTTCGGCAATTACGCTACGAGGGTAAGTTCACGCCGCCGGGTCTGGACCGCAGCCTGGCCTGGCCGGGTAATAACGGCATCATGAACTGGGGCAGCGTGGCGGTAGATGAATCGCGCCGACTTATGGCTGTCAGTTCCTCTTACATGCCATTACTGTTGCAGCTGTTGCCACGTGATAAGGCACCGCCCGGTGAGAATATCAGCTTCGACGGGCGTGGGGTACCAATCTCTCCGCAAATGGGTACTCCCTATGCGGTCAGCACCGAGCGGCCCTTTATGTCGCCTTTAGGTGTGCCCTGCAACGCGCCACCCTGGGGGCGTTTATCGGTGATCGATCTGAACAGCCGCGAGCTGCTCTGGCAGCGCCCGCTGGGCAGCACCCGTGACCATGCACCCCTGGGTATCGCCATGCCCGGTGCATTCGCGCAGGGAGGCTCGATTATTACTCGTGGCGGGTTGATCTTCATTGCCGCGGCTCAGGATGACTATCTGCGAGCCTTCGATGTTGAGAGTGGTGAGGAGCTGTGGAAAGGCCGTTTGCCGGCGGGTGGGCAGGCTACGCCCATGAGCTTTGTTTCGGCGAAGAACGGCAAGCAGTATGTGGTGATTGCCGCTGGGGGGCATGCATACTTGCAAACCACTATAGGTGATTATGTGGTTGCCTTCAGTCTGCCGGACTGAAGGACACTTCTATTAGTTACTTATGGCCTGGCGGTTCTGCCGGCTTGCAGCGAAGGGCGCTCAACGATCGAAGTCAATTTTAGTATTGACGTCCGGGTTCTGTTGCTGCGCGATATCGGCAGTGCGCTGCTCCAGCATCGGCATAAAAGCCGTGTCAGGGATTAGCCAGAACTGGCCGGCGTCGATGCCCTTGAATACCTGGGCTGCAAATTCGTCGGGCGATGGGCCTGCCGCCACATTGTTGGCAACCACATCGTGAAAGGCCTGCTCGACCGCGCCCAGCTTGACCTGCTGATCTGCAGGCCGCAGACGATCGGAATGCCAGATCCCGGTGGCAACCTCTGCCGGGCACAGCACCGAAGCCGTTATCTCTGCTGCTTCCTGCGCCAGCTCCCTGTAGAGACTTTCAGTCAATACCGTTACGGCATGCTTGGTGGTTTGGTAGGGACTCATATAGGTACCGCCCCCCAGCAATCCGCCAATGGACGCCGTATTGATCACCCGGCCGGGTTCTCCCTGTGTCAACATACGCGGCACAAAGTGATGAATGCCATGCACAACACCCATCACGTTGACGTCGATGATCCAGCGCCAGTCGCGTAGCGGTCGCTCCCAGCACTTGCCGTCGACCAGCACGCCGGCGTTATTGAACAGCAGATGCACCTTGCCATGCTCTGCGTACACCCACGCAGCAAAGTCCGCCACTGCATCGGCGTCGGTGATATCCAGCGCGCGAGTGGTCAGGCAGTGTTGATTCTCTATAGCGCTGTCCTTCAGCTGCTGTAGGCCCGCAGTATCGACATCGGCCCCAATAACCTGCATACCTTGCTGCAGCGCGTGGCGGGCCAGCCCGGCACCAATGCCGCTGCCGGCGCCGGTGATCACGCAGACGCGTCCGGTCCAATCTGTCATAAGAAATCTCCTCGTTACATGCCAGTGTCTGGCTTTTGCCTGCGGCTGGTATCAGTCGATAACGACTAGATCTGAATTTGCCGTGTTGCCGCCCTATGTTGTTTAACGGGCGCAGGCCAAAGCCCTGTAAAATCTCAAGACACCATAAGTCTCTTGCGGGCCGCCAGGCATCGTACGAATGTAGTAGCCTTGTTAAGGTATTCCAGTGCGCCGGAATAGAGATACGATCCGCTTACCCGGTCAAATAGCTGCCCGCTGCCGGAAAGGATTTCTTTAAACACAGCCTGCAATAGTTCAAACTGGAACTAATTCAACACCCTAAAAGCATTGAATTAGATTTGGGTTGAAGGGGAACAACTGTAACCTACCAGAGCAGCGATAATCTTTGCAGCGTCTTTGGGCCGAACGCTGACCACGGTCACGGTTTCTAAGCTCCCTGTTATACGCTTAATGTATTAAACTGGTACTGTAAAGCACGAATTATCCCACAAAAGCGCGTTCCAGCACGTAGCTGCCCGGGTTGTTGTTATGGCCTTCAACCAGCCCATGCTATTCCAGCATACCAGCCATTTCCTTATTAAACGCCATTGAACCGCACACCATCACCCGATCTATTTCCGGGTCAAAGCGATTGTCGGCCAGCTTAAGGTCTTCTGCAAAGTCGCCCGAGCGAATACGGTTGGTAATACGTCCCTTGGTTTCGAATTCACCTCGGGTAACCGTCGGGTAATACGTAAAGCGATCTTTTAGCAGTTCACCGAAAATCTCATCGTCGTGAATTTCAGTTTCTAGAAAATTACGGTATGCCGGCTCTTCCTGCTCACGCACCGTATGGGTAATAATAATTTCATCAAACTTTTCGTGCGTTTCAGGGTCGCGTAACACCGAAAGAAACGGCGCCAGGCCGGTGCCGGTTGCTACCATAAACAGTCGTTTGCCGGGTTTTAAGGCGTCAAGGATCAGCGTGCCAACGGGCTTTTTGCAAACAAAAATATAGTTGCCTACATTCAGATGCTGCAGTCGTGACGTTAACGGTCCTTCGCGTACCTTGACAGAGAAAAATTCGAGATGATCTTCCCAGCTGGGACTGGCAATCGAATAGGCTCTTAGTAACGGTTTGTCGCCGTGCTTCAGACTGATCATTACAAACTCGCCGGAGCGGAAGCGCAGGCTGCGCGGCCGCTCAACGCGAAAGCTGAATAAGCCCTGGGTCCAGTGATGCACCCAGGTCACTTTTTGTAAAAACAGTTTTTTCGCCTCTGCCATTGCTTCCAGCTCAGGCAGCGTTGCAGATCCCAGTGCCTGTGGCAGCTCAATATCTGTCGATTCCGGGTTTTCGCTCATGGTCAGTCTCCAGTTGGCGCTGCTCAATTGGCATAGTTAAGGGCACCTCTAAAAATAGGCAATCTGTTATAATTCGCAACAGAGAATAAGCCACGAGCGTGAGAGATTATGTCACAACCCGGTTTTTTTTGATTTAGATGATCGCCATAAGAAATTGGACGAGAAAGACCCGCTGATCAGGCTTAACGAGCTGATCGATTGGGAAGATTTTCGAGCTACCTTGAATAAAATTCGTGAAAAGGATCGTAAATGCTCTGCCGGTCGCAAGCCTTATGATGTCGTGTTGATGTTTAAATTGCTGGTGCTGCAACATTTGTATAACTTGTCAGATGATGAAATCGAATATCAGCTTCGAGATCGATACTCATTCTGTCGCTTTCTCGGACTTGCTCCAGAGGGGAAGATTCCTGATGCAAAGACAATCTGGCTGTTTAGAGAGCACCTGGTACAAGCGGCGTTGATAGAAGAGCTTTTCATTGACTTTAATCATCAACTTGAGGGACATGGGTATAAGGCCCGGAAGGGACAAATCGTCGATGCCAGTTTTGTCGATGTGTCCAGGCAGCGGAACAGTCGTGATGAAAACGCAGAGATCAAGGCGGGAGAACTACCGCAGCGATTTGATGACAACCCCAACGTAGGCTGCCAGAAAGATACGGATGCCCGTTGGACAAAGAAGAATCAGGAAACTCACTTTGGCTATAAGAATCACGCGACAGTGGATAACAAGCATAAGCTTATCCGCGCCTACGACGTCACGTCAGCTGAAGTTCACGATTCACAGGTGTTTATTGAGATACTGGCGGAAAACACGTCGAACGACGTCTGGGCAGATAGCGCGTACCAAAGCGCCGATCATGAAACGGCGCTCGAAGCGATGGGGTATCGCAGCCATGTTCACAAGAAAGGCAAAAGGAACAAACCGTTAACGGAGCAGGAGAAGAAGGCGAACACCCGGAAATCAAAAGTGCGTGTCCGAGTTGAGCATGTGTTTGGATCCATCACCAATGAGCAAGGCGGGCTTTACTTTCGCGTTATTGGCCGTGCGCGTATATCAGCCAAAATTGGCATGATGAATGTGGTCTATAACATGAGGCGCTTTGTGACATTGCACAGGACAAGTGCGTCCGCATTTTGAGAATTAGAAAGGATTAACCCCCTAAAAGCGAAAAAACGTCATTTTGACACGTAAAAAGTGCTATTTATCTAGCGTATTGATAACCAGTTGCATTACCGCCTGAAGGCAGAAGAACGATCAAAGGAAAGCGGGCTTAACACTGTATTTCGGCATACTTCGCGCTGCCGCCGTTTGCTATGCTTCGCGTAAGCATTGGTCGGCGCAATCAATGATTATGCGACCCCCTGTTTGAGCTGTTCGTGTACCTCGTTCAGCATACTTAGCTTGGTTTTCACCCTATCAATGCGGTCTCGCAGCGGTAGTAAGTCCATCGGCCGATACCTGTGCTTCGGGAGTTAGTATTTTTACAAGGCCCTACCACGCATCATTTATCCCACGTGCCATTACTGATGCGTCTTATCGATTTGCCCGTCGACGACACCCTCGGTATTGCACTTTCGACAAGCGCCTAAGGGGAACAATCCCAATGTGTGCAATAGCAGTCGCACGCACTGCTGCGCCGGATGCGATCGATAGCAGCGAGTTCATCACAGGTTTTTAGGCGGGTCGTTTATTGCCGGCGCAATGTTCATGAGTTTGTTCGCCAACGCAGTAGAGCCAGTCAATACAACTTTTTTTGGGCACTGTTGCGATTAAAGGCTATGGTCCGGTGGCATATTTCACTATGGACAAGGCAGTTAAAGGCAGCAAACGTTACGCCTTCCAATGGCGCGGTGCCAGTTGGCATTTCAGCATGCCGGAACACCGCGAGCGGTTCGCCGAGGAGCCGGAAAAGTACGCGCCGCAGTACGGCGGCTACGACGCCTATGCAGTCGCAGAGAGCGACACCGCGAAGACCGATCCAACAGAATTTACCCTGTCCGACGGCAAACTCTGCTTAAACTACAACCACAAGATTAGTAAAATGGCTGGCAGACAAGGATGGCTTTATCAGGGAAGCCGATAAACATTGGCCGGGGTTAGTGGATAAATAAGCGACCTTGATCACATTGCGGTTTGCCAACACTGACCTTATTTAATACGTCGGCGTGCTATAGATGCGAGCATACCGATGCGCTGATGTTTCTCGAGCTGGCATGCGCTGGCGCGTACGTCGAAGATAGTTGGTGTCGTCTGTATGTTGGGCAGATCGACTGACGCGTCGTAAAAGCCTCCGCGTGTTGCGTCGTGCCATCTAGCCAGTCCATGAGTTCGGTCAAATGTGCCGAGCCGATTAGTGAACGGTGCTTTCATCGAGTAACTGCGGTTTGCTAAGTGGCAACCGTGAGCGGCTTATCGTTGCGCGAGCAGTAGCCGGCGAAAGCTGCATCAGGCCGCTTGCGCCAACCGGTGATATCGCATCCGGTTTCATTGCGCTTTCCTGCCTGACAATCGCGTCCATCCATGCCAGATCAATATTTGCAGTGCGCGTAGCTCTTTTTATGTATTCGAGTAAGCTTAGGGGGAAACCCAGCGTCAGCTCGTTCCATGTTTCGGCTTTTATGGTGGTTGTTAATTACATTTGTAGCGTACAGAATGGTGTGACTGCCCGCGCAGCGCCGGGCTGATCAGAGCGAAATTTGCTGCCCCAGTTCCACCACCCGATTGGGCGGTAGATGAAAGGTTTTAAGTGGTGTCGCTGCGCTGCGCAGCATCCACGAGAACAGTTGCTCCCTCCACCTTACCATTTCACGCTTCTGTGAGAACAGAAGTGTTTCACGGCTGAGAAAGTAGGATGTCTGCATTGGATCGAGTGGTAAATCGAGCGGCGCCAGGGCTACCAGATTATCCGGCACATTCTGGTCTTCCAGGTATCCAAAGTCGAGTTCCGCACGGTAAAAGCCTTCCCCAAGCTGGTTGAACCGCATGCGCTGGGATTCCCCGATACTCGCTCTATCCAGCGTACGGACGGTAAGTAGAACGATTGTTTTATGCACTACTTTATTATGTTTGAGATTGTGTAATAGCGCCGGCGGGATGCCGTAAGGATTGCTGGTCAGAAAAATTGCAGTACCCGGCACACGCTGCATTGACGGCAGGTCCTGCAGGAACAAATTAATTGGCATGGCGCTCTCATGCAATTTTTTTATCAGTAACTGGCGGCCAGCTCTCCAGGTGGTCAACAAGGTGAAGATAACCAACCCTATAGCCAGAGGGAACCAGCCTCCATGAAACAATTTGAGCGAGTTTGCCGTAAAGAACGCTGTATCAACCAGAATGAATACGGCCGCAATCGATATCGTGATATAGCGATTCCAGCGCCAGGATAATAGCATCACAACAGTAAGCAGCAGGGAATCGATCAGCATCGTACCCGTAACTGCGACACCGTAGGCCGCTGCCAGGTCGCTGGACTCGCCGAAGCCAATCACCAGGGCAACAACCGCTACGAACAACATCCAGTTGATAAACGGTATATAGACCTGTCCCTCCTCCGAAACCGACGTATGAATGGTAAGAATGCGTGGTAAAAGTTTTAGCTGGAAAGCTTGGCGAGTAACGGAAAAGGCGCCCGAAATCACCGCTTGAGAAGCGATTACGGTGGCCAGCCCCGCTAGAAGAATGACCGGCAGTAGAACGAACTCCGGCACCATGCGGTAGAGCGGGTTTTCCATTGCGGTCGGCTCCTGTAGCACAAGCGCACCCTGCCCAAAATAGTTCAGTATCAAGGCCGGCGATACGAAGGCAGTCCATGCAATGCGAATCGGGCGTTTGCCAAAATGCCCCATATCCGCATACAGCGCTTCGGCACCTGTCAATGCCAGCACGATGGAGCCAAGAGCCAGGAAAGCAATAAGCAGGTGTTGCTGAAACAGCGCCACAATGTACCAGGGGTTCAATGCCAGCAGAATGGACGGCATAGAGGCGATATGCCAGATGCCTAAAAAAGCTAATAGCGCGAACCAAACGCACATGATAGGTCCGAACCAGGTGCCTATTGAGGCGGTACCGTGCCGCTGGATCACGAACAGTCCGGTGAGGATTCCCAAGGTCAGGGGAATGACAAAATCGTCGAGGGCCGGCGTGAGCAGGCTCAGGCCTTCCACCGCGCTTAACACGGAGATGGCCGGCGTCAACATGCTGTCGCCATAGAACAGCGCGGCGGCAAAGATGCCGAGTACCACAATGCCTGCCGACAGCCTGGTGTTTCGGGTCGCACGCAAGGCCAGCGTTAGCAGCGCCAGGCTACCACCCTCACCACGATTGTCGGCACGCATCATGAAAACAACATACTTCAGACTGACGACCAGAGTGACCGACCAGAAGATCAGCGAGAGCACGCCAAACACTTCGGCGCGACCAGGCTCCAGACCATGTGCCCGATGGAAGCATTCCTTGAACGCATACAGTGGGCTGGTGCCGATATCGCCATAGACGATGCCCATGGCAGCGAGGGTCAGTGGGGTGGTTCGTTTATTCGCCTTGCTCATTGCGACGACGCCGCCAAGGACCAGAAAAAGCCCAAACAGTTAATTTTATGCACTCGAAATCCGCCGTGTATTGTAAGCGCTCTTGGCATTATCAATGTCCAGCTAGTGGCGTGGATGGGGTGGTTCATTACATTAGCACCTTTCTTCGGGCTCGTCAGCGTCATCGTCCCACAACTCCGGGCTGTCAACACAGCGGTTGGCCTCAACATAAGCCTCGCTGGCTGTATTCCCCTGTCACCATGAGTTGATCGACACCGCTGCCGTGGATACATACTGCCGGCGGCCCGTTATTTATAGTAGATTGGGCGCAAGCTGGGGTTGATTCCACTTATACTCGCGAACACGAGGGTTGGGTTTGCGTAACTGGTGGAACATCGGGCGTTTGGAAGAAGCTTGGAGTAATCGACGTCTGACATTTTACTCAAGGCGCGCTCCTGAGCACGGGCGTTAGACCGCATCATCAACGTTTTATGGAATCGACCATCATGCAAACGTCCAGTGGCGATCGAGCCTTTGCCGGGTCCATTCCACAATTATATGAGCAGTACCTGGTGCCTCAGTTGCCCGCCGACGTATCGACCGATCTGAATCAAGCAATGCTCGATCACGCCGTGGGCGTCGGCACGAGCCGCGCAGTGACGTGGCGGCAGGCCGATGCGATGAACCTTCCGTTTAGCGATAGCACCTTCGATGCGGTGGTGTGCCAGTTCGGTGCCATGTTCTTTCCGGACAAGGTCGCAGCCTTCGCTGAAACACGCCGGGTACTGCGTCCAGGTGGGACGATCTTGTAAACAGCGCTTTGGTGCTGGCCACGTCACCGGCAAGATTCAGGCACACGTCATCTCGGCCACAGGGGAGGCGTAGGAAAAAATGCGGTCTTAAAGAAAATAAGAAAAGAAAATAGGGGTCAGAGAAAATAAGGGGCAGGTCTTGTCTCTTGCCCCACTAATAATCATACTCACCCTTGTATAGCGCAAGCTAAAGTGCTCGCCTAGTGCGGTATCCATACCGCCTTCGGCGAGTAACACTGCACATATATCGTTCTAGCGCTAAAGTACTAGCACTTCAGCTCAGTTGATCTTTACCACCTTTTTCGCCACTCTATTCTAAAGTTCAACACTGATCTTCGAACGCATCAAGTGAAGAACTTCATCGCATGGAATGTGTAGAGGCGCGGCAAGTATGGACACCTACCAACACAGTGAACACCTTGTTCAGCGTTTTCATGACGTCGACTCCAGTGTCGTCGTCGCCGGACACTATTGCCTTGCAGAAGACATGCAAGATCTCTCCCATGAGGGTGTAGAGGAAGCCTCCTCCTTTCAACTTGGCAGCAAACTGGTGGCGGCAACGCTAAACAATGGCGGGCAAAGTCGGCTAATCCTCTGGGTCAACGACATCGGCATCCCCCCGGCACGGCGCAGCGAAGTCAAACAAAACTACAGCTTGCCTGCTAACTACCAGGCAATCATCGATGCTGAACGTATTCCCCATCAAAACCTTATAGTCTGCTTCGAAAGTACTATGCGTAATAAGGCGTCGACGTTGTTGCGAAAAATCTACAAGAGAAAGCCGCAATTACTTTTAAAAACCAGTTCTGCGAGACCCGATCTCGTTCGCTGCGTAGGCGACGGCAGCTGTAGCATAGCGGGGCAAGGAAAAATGGCTTACACAATTACCGGACCAGTCGGTGAACAACTGGTTGTCAAGGACGGGCCCAATCCTAAATGCAACTTGATTCTCGCATCGCTGTTCAAAGAGCTGAGTGAGAAATACCGTCCCCACATACATATCAATATTTTCAACGAACTTTATTCATATCGAATCGGCCTCGGCGTACACGTTTTTCGTGCGCTGCTGGAAAACCACACACCGATTTTTAATATTTTTTGTGACGGTAGCCGTTATATCGCGCAGGAGATTGAAGTTGAGGCTCGCAAAGAGTGTCAGTCCTCAGCTGTCTGTCAGTCCAACCAAGAGGTATACCCATGAAAATCTGTAACTCAAGCACGCTCACTCGCGCGTTAGCCCTGACCCTGGTAGCGCTGATCAATACGGCCGCTGTGGCCAACGAACTTGATCACCGCCGTGATCGCCACAAAGATTTTCGAGAGGTTTCGCTACTGTGGTTTATCGGCGGCACACAACCATACATTGAATGCGAAGTGCCTGAAACTGAATTGGGTTCGACCCAGGCCTCCTGTCACGAACACCAGTTGCTCGACCT
>RCMY010000882.1_pt1 | contig 28870 bp, 22 predicted proteins | sample 2041341 | NCBI WGS metagenome assembly RCMY01 (sample SAMN09708234, study PRJNA481090) | Marine sediment metagenome, whole genome shotgun sequencing project.
GTTTCGACTTTAGAGGAAATCAGTATTGAAACTGAAGAAATGTCAAAAGGAAAATTAAATTCAGAAACAGGAGAAGTTCTTTGGAGTTTTACTCTGGAACCAAAAAATCAAAAGCAATTCAATTTAAAATATGAAGTTAAATATCCTAAATATAAAAACTTGATTATTGAGTAAGTCGTAAGTCTTTAAACCAAAAAAAACTCGAAGCTATAATTAACTTCGAGTTTTTTTATTCTTCTTTACAATTACAATAAGGTTATCGGTAAGGTGACTCTTGTCGAATCCCAACCGAGTATCATATTTACATATTTCGATTTATCTTTAAATCCGATGGAAAAAACTTCAATCGATTCTGCTCTGCTTACTTTTGCTTTTACGCGAGCAATATCATATTTTTCTTGATAGTCATCTGAACCCCAAACATCAATATTAGAACTCAAAATAAGAGTCCATTCTTTTTTACCTGGAATTCCATATAAAACATAGGCTCCAGCTTTTACTTTTTTATCTCCGAACATCACGTCTTCATAAAATTTTATTTCGGTAGCTTCATTTGCTCCAACACGCCAAACTTCCCCAAAAGGGATTAAATTACCAAAAATTTCTCGATTATCTTTTAAAGGCCTACCGTATAAAACTTTGATTTGAGGTGGCGAAATTTTATTGGTTCTAAAATATACAATATCATGCGGACTCTTATCTAAATTGGTAAATTCTTGCGCAATAGCAGAATTGGTAAGCGCTGCAATACCCATAAATAAAAACAGAAATTTGAAATAATTCTTTTTCATTATAAATATATTAATGTGGTTTCAAAAATGTAAAAAGCACGAAGTTAATCTTCACACAAAAATTATATTCTAGCAAGTATTTCTTCATGTGTAACTAGTGGAATAGAAACTCTTGTGGTATCCCATGCTAAAACCATGTATGTTTTGTGGTAATTTTTTTGAAATGCAATAGAGAAAATATCTATCTCGTTCGCTTTTTTCGCAGGAACTTTTATTCTGGCAATATCTTTTGAAGAATCATAAAAGTAAGCACCCCAAGTATCGGTATTACTATTTAAAATAATTGTCCATTCTTTTTCTCCGGGTATAGAGTGTAAAATATAAGTACCGGCTTTTATCTTTTTACCCCCAAATATCACATCGTTATAAAAATGCACTTCTGTAGCTTCATTATCACCGGTTTCCCAAATTTTCCCGAAAGGAATTTGTTCACCGAAAACTTTAGCAGCATTTTTATGCGGTCTTCCGTAAATTACTTTTACAATAGGTTTTGAAATGGAGTTATCGCGTAAGTAGGCGATATCTGTTGGATTTTCATCGATTTGATCGAACTTTTGTGCAAATAGTTGATTTTGTATAATAAACAACAATACAATACCAACCGTAATATAAACCTTTTTCATAGCAGTGATAATAGTTAATGAATTACGTGGAGGTTTTATAACGCCAAATTATGTGATTTAGTATATTTATATTTTAAGCATGTTACCATTTTTTTCGATTTTCTTATAAAATTGTTAAAAATTACATGAAAAGCAATTACCTGAGTTTATCACGTTACCATTGTCAATTTATTAACCTATTTTTGTAATTAATTAATTTCAACAACTTAAAAATGAAGTTATTAATAGTAGAAGACGAGCTAGAGTTATTGTATAGTATAAAGAAGTATTTGCAAAAAGAAGACTTTATTTGTGAAACCGCGAAGAACTATTTTGAGGGGGAAGACAAATGTGCATCTTATAAATATGACGTCGTAATTTTAGATATAGGTTTACCGGATGGCAATGGTTTGGATTTGCTTAAAAAAATTAAGGTTTTAAGTCCGGAGACTGGCGTTTTAATTGTTTCGGCAAAAAATTCTTTAGATGATAAATTAAAAGGATTGGATTTGGGTGCGGATGATTATATTACAAAACCTTTTCATTTAGCAGAATTAAACTCGAGAGTTAATTCGCTTATCCGTCGAAGACAATTTAAAGGAAATGAAAATATCGTTTTTAAAGAATTAGAGATAAATCCGAATGCCAAAACGGTAAAGGCAAATGGCAAACCTTTAGATTTAACGAAAAAGGAATTTCACTTACTGTTGTATTTTATAACCAATAAAAATCGAGTTTTAACAAAAGAAGCTATTGCAGAGCATTTATGGGGTGATAATATCGATTTAGTAGATAATTTTGATTTTATATACACACATATGCGAAATTTGAGAAAAAAAATCAAAAAAAATGGAGCTAGTGATTATTTGCAAACCATTTATGGCTTAGGATACAAATTTGGTGATTGATGAAATTAATTCAAAAAACAAAGCGTACCTATATATTATACTCAATAATTATTTTTATTATTTCAAGTGCGGTAATTTATTTTACGTTAAAAAATATCATTACCAAACGACAAGATGAAAAATTACTTTGGGATAAGGAGATTATTGCAAAAAAAATAAAATACGATTATCCACTTCCGATTTTTGATGTTGAAGATTTCGAAAGTAAAACTCCAATAAAAGATACCGTCTATTTTAAAGATACCTTAATTTATCAAGTAATCAATGGTGCCGAAAAATATGAAATGTATCGACAACTCACTTCGATTGAGACTTTACATGGTAAAACCTATAAAATTATTACCCGAAGTTCTGATGTAAAAAATCAAGACTTCTTTTTAGCAATTACAATTTCTGTGGCTATTGTTATCTTGCTTTTAATTGTTACGGTATATTTTGTAAATACTAAAATAATGCGCAATGCATGGCTTCCTTTTTATGAGAATTTAGAAATTTTAAAAAAATTCTCCTTAGAAAATAATGAACCTATATTATTGCAAAATTCCAAAGTTGATGAATTTCAAGAATTAAATCAATCGCTTATAAAACTAACCAATAAAATTAAATCGGATTTTAACAACTTAAAAGAATTTACAGAAAATGCCTCGCATGAAATGCAAACACCGTTAGCAATCATGCAAACAAAATCAGAAATGCTGATGCAATCAGAAGATTTGAAGAAAGATCAGATTCAGCAAATAAAAGCAATCTACTTAGCCGGACAGCGATTATCAAAGTTAAACAAAACACTGCTTTTATTAGCAAAAATTGAAAATTTACAATTTAAAGAAAAAGAGGCTATCGAATTAAACAAAGTTGTTGAAAAGCATTTAGAGATTTTTGAAGATTTCATTGATAATAAAAAACTCAAAATCAATAAAACTTTTGAAGAAAATGTTGTTATCAAAGCAAATCATCTACTCTTTGATATGGTCGTTTCCAATTTATTGAGTAATGCTATCAAACACAATAAAGAACACGGTAGTATTACTATTATTACAAACCAACTATTTTTGAGTTTTTCAAACTCGGGTAAACCGCTTACCATTTCTTCAGACTCTTTATTCGACCGTTTTAAAAAAGATAGTAAATCACCCGATTCCTTTGGCCTAGGTTTAGCCATAGTAAAAAAAGTATGCGATACGAATAACTGGAAAATAAACCATTCCTTTATAGAAAATCAACATAACATTACCATCTATTTTTAGTCGTACTGTAAACTTTTACATGCCAACAAAACTTTAACATTTTTGCGTATAAAACTTCAGATTTACTTTAGAAATCGCGCATACATTTGTAGTGTTATTAATTGATACTTTTTAATTAATACTATTTCAGAAAGTTCAAAATTCATTGCTATGAAGGCTGAGATAAATAATTAAATTTTAATAATGAATTATTTTATCTACATCGTGTTTTTTTGAGGGGAATTATACGAATGTATAGATAAAGTATTGCAAACATAATAGACACACTGTTTAAGATTTGCAGAAAAAGTCCTTACCACTATGAGTAAGGACTTTTTTTAAAACTTCAAATTTACTTCAGATTTTGTATTTAGATTTGCAGCATTATTAAATAGTAAAAAATAACTTTTCAGAATACTCTTTGATTTATGAAATGAGTTCTGAAATAAGATTTTAGTTTTTTATAATTTTATTTTTATTAATATTTTTTTGAGGGGAATCGTATTACTAAAAATAAAATTTTGCAAATACATTGAAATATTAAGCTATTTTAATTTGCACATTAAACCCATTTAATTTTATTAAATGGGTTTTTTTATTATAAATTTCAAAATCTGTTAAAAACTTCAGAATGTCTTCAGAATCATACTCTACTTTTAGCTAGATTTAACTTTAGAAATTTCTTTTTCTATTGAAGAGTCAAAAATTTTCTAACGAATTTAGTAATTTCTTTGTTAATTTTTAAAAATATTGGACTGAGGGGAATAGTATTTTTAAAAATTACATAGACTGCAAAAATTAATAGTTAGCTATTTAACTTTTGCGAAATAAAAAAACCCATCTGACTTCAAAATCACGATGGGTTTTTTTATTCAAAACATGCTGACAACGATATAGTTAATTTAATCAAAATTTGCCAGTTGATTTTTGAAGAAATGTTAATAACTTAAGACTTAAACTTCGTAAAAAACACCGATGAAATAAGCGATTTTATTATATTTGTACGTTTTTGAAAATTAGATAAAAGACAACTGAAAAAAAATGAGTGAAGAACCTAAAAAAAGCAATTATTCTGCCGATAGTATTCAGGCATTGGAAGGAATGGAGCATGTTAGAATGCGTCCATCCATGTATATTGGAGATGTGAGTACACGAGGATTACACCATTTGGTGTATGAGGTAATCGACAACTCTATAGATGAGGCAATGGGAGGTTATTGTGATACCATTGGAATCATTATAAATGAAGACAATTCTGTTACCGTTACGGATAATGGAAGAGGAATTCCTGTTGGATTACACAAAAAAGAAGGTGTTTCTGCATTACAAGTTGTAATGACAAAAATTGGTGCCGGTGGAAAATTTGATAAAGATTCTTATAAAGTTTCCGGTGGGCTGCATGGTGTAGGTGTTTCTGTAGTAAACGCCTTATCAGCGCATTTAACCGCCACAATTCATCGTGAAGGTAAAATATGGCAACAAGAATATGAAAAAGGAAAAGCTCTATATCCTGTAAAAGTTATTGGCGATTCTGATAAATCAAGTACTGAAGTTACTTTTTTTCCAGATGATACCATTTTTCAAACAGAAATTATATTTAGCTACGATACTTTATCAGCTAGAGCTCGTGAACTATCTTATTTGAATCAAGGAGTTACAATATCAATTACCGATCGACGAAACAAGGACGAAGAAGGTAATTTTGTTCATGAAGAGTTTTTAAGTAAGGATGGTTTAAAAGAATTTGTTCGTTATTTAGATGCGACCAGAGAACAACTTACTTCAGATGTTATCAGCATGGAAGGCGATAAAGGTGGAATTCCTGTAGAGGTTGCCATGGTATATAACACTTCTTATACTGAAAATTTACACTCCTATGTAAACAATATTAATACCCACGAAGGAGGAACGCATTTAGCCGGATTCCGAAGAGGTTTAACGCATACACTTAAAAAATATGCCGAATCTTCAGGCATGTTGAGCAAACTAAAATTTGATATTGCAGGTGATGATTTTCGAGAAGGTTTAACTGCAATTATTTCAGTTAAAGTTGCTGAGCCTCAATTTGAAGGACAAACCAAAACGAAATTAGGTAACCGTGAGGTTACCGCAGCCGTGAGTCAAGCAGTTTCTGAAATGCTTACTGATTTTTTAGAGGAAAATCCAGATGATGCTAAAATCATCGTCCAAAAAGTTATTTTGGCAGCACAAGCCAGACATGCAGCGACAAAAGCGCGTGAAATGGTGCAAAGAAAGACCGTGATGTCTGGTGGCGGCTTACCTGGAAAACTATCCGACTGTGCTTGGAGCGAACCAGAAAAATGTGAAATTTTCTTAGTCGAAGGGGATTCCGCAGGTGGAACAGCAAAGCAAGGAAGAGATCGTAATTTTCAAGCAATTTTGCCGCTTCGAGGAAAAATATTAAACGTTGAAAAAGCCATGCAACATAAGGTTTTTGAAAACGAAGAGATAAAAAGTATGTACACAGCCTTAGGAGTGACTATCGGAACTGAAGAAGACCCAAGAGCCTTGAACTTAAGCAAACTTAGATATCACAAAGTAGTCATCATGTGTGATGCCGATGTCGATGGTAGCCATATTGCTACGTTAATTTTAACTTTCTTTTTCCGCTATATGCGGGAATTAGTTGAAAATGGTAATATCTATATCGCTGCCCCTCCTCTTTACTTAGTAAAAAAAGGAGCAAAAAAAGAATATGCTTGGAGTGATGCAGAACGCGATAAGATCATGGCCGATTTCGGTGGCGGAACTATTCAGCGATACAAAGGTCTGGGTGAAATGAATGCCGAACAACTTTGGGATACAACCATGAACCCTGAATTTAGAACCATGCGTCAAGTTTCTATCGATAATGGTACCGAAGCTGATAGAGTTTTTTCTATGTTGATGGGAGATGACGTTCCACCAAGAAGACAATTTATTGAAAAACATGCAGTTTATGCAAAAATTGATATATAATTTAAAATTAAAACAAAAATGAAAGTAACCATCGTAGGAGCTGGTGCTGTTGGTGCTAGTTGCGCTGAGTACATAGCTATTAAGAATTTCGCGTCTGAAGTTGTAATTGTAGATATCAAAGAAGATTATGCCGAAGGTAAAGCAATGGATTTAATGCAATGTGCATCTTTAAATGGCTTTGATACCAAAATAATTGGAAGTACTAATGATTATTCCAAAACAGCAAACAGTGATATTGCAGTAATTACAAGTGGAATTCCACGTAAACCAGGAATGACAAGAGAAGAATTGATTGGAATCAATGCTGGAATTGTAAAAACAGTATCAAAAAGTATTTTAAAACATTCACCAAATGCAATCTTTATTGTCGTTAGTAATCCAATGGATACTATGGCTTATTTGGTTCACAAAGCAACCGGAATTGCAAAAAACAGAATTATCGGAATGGGTGGTGCCTTAGACAGCGCTCGTTTTAAATACCGTTTGGCAGAAGCTTTAGGTTGTCCTTCTTCTGATGTTGACGGAATGGTAATTGGTGGTCATAGCGATACAGGTATGATTCCATTAACACGATTAGCAGTTAGAAATAGTATTCCGGTAAGTAAATTTTTATCTGATTCTAAAATAGCTGACGTTGCTCAAGCTACAAAAGTGGGTGGTGCAACTTTGACTAAAATGTTAGGCACTAGTGCTTGGTATGCTCCTGGAGCTGCTGTATCAGCAATGGTTCAGGCAATTGCTTGTGATCAGAAAAAAATGTTCCCATGTTCTGCTTTATTAGAAGGAGAATACGATTTAAATGATATTTCTATCGGTGTACCATGTATTATTGGTAAAGGTGGTATTGAAAAAATTGTTGCATTAGATTTAACAGATGCCGAAAAAGCAAACATGAAAGAATCTGCTGATGCAGTTAGAGTTGTAAACGGATTACTATAAAAATAGAATCATTTATAATTAACTTATTTAAACAAAGGTTACTTTTATTAGCAATAATAAAGTGACCTTTTTTAATTTAACTTTTAATCTTATGAAAAAAATTACGCTTTTTGCCTTATTACTAGTATCCTTGAATTTATTCGCGCAAGAAAAAATATCTGAAGGAATAATAGTTCAAAAACAAACTCTTTCGAGTTCTAACGAGCAAATGAACACGCAGTTAGCTATGATTGGTGATATGCAAACAACTACCTATTTTAAAGTAAATAAATCTCGCTCTGAAATGTCAAATCCAATGGCCGGAGAAACGGTTACCATTATGGATAATGATAAAAAGGAAATGCTTGTTTTAATCAATAATGCGCAACTTGGGAAAAAATATGTAACAAAAAGTTTCACTCCAACGGAAGAAGCATTAAAAAATATTGTGGTAATACCAAGCGATGAAACTAAAACCATATTGGGATACGAATGTAAAAGATTTGACCTGACCTCTACAAACGACGGTGTCGAAACAAAACTTATTCTTTTTACAACAGATAAAATTGGAGCCTTGTCCGAACAATTAGCTTCTTTTGGAGATAAAATTTCTGGATTTCCTATGTATTTAGAAATTAACGCAACACAAATGGGAATGGATATGACTATAAAAATGGAAGTTATTGAAGTGAAAAATGAAAAGGTATCCGATGAAAAATTTTCAGTAGAAATTCCTGAAGGGTATGAAGATGGTTCAAGTTTATTAGGAAACTAAACCATAGTAAAAATAGTTCAACCATCCGTTTCTTTTAACGGATGGTTTTTTTTGGACTGTATCAAGATAATCCTGAAATTTTTCCGTCTTTATCAATAAACATATGCTCAGAAGCAGGTTTTCCTGGTAGACCAGGCATTCGCATCATTTTACCCAAAATAGGAATAATAAATTTAGCTCCGGCTGCAATCTCAATTTCTCGAACTGTAACCGTAAAATTTTCAGGTCTTCCAATCAAACTTTCATTATCAGAAAATGACTTCTGCGTCTTAGCCATACAAATGGCGAAATCATTAAACCCTAAACGTTCAATTCGTTGTAAATTAAGTTTTGCTTTTTTATCATAATCTACTGCAGTTGCACCATAAATTTCTTTTGCGATGGTTTCAATCTTTTCCATTACTGGTGCGTTCCAATTGTACAATGGTTTAAACTTTTTAGAGGCATTCTCTACCACTTCAACTACGGCATTCGCCAAATCAATAGCTCCATTTCCTCCTTTTTCCCATCCTTCAGAAAGTACTGCTTTTACACCAAGTTCACTGCATTTTTTAATTACAAAATCAATCTCTTTCTTAGAGTCATTCATAAATGCATTGATTGCCACAACAGGTTCTAAATTAAATTTTCTGATATTCTCAATATGCTTTTCTAAATTAGCAAATCCTTTTCTAACAAACTCTATATTTCCGGCATTCAGTTGATCGGGTTTAGCACCACCATGATGACGCAATGCGCGAATTGTAGCTACCAAAACAACCGCTTTCGGATTCAATCCGGCTGCGGCACATTTTATATTTAAAAACTTTTCCGCACCTAAATCTGCTCCAAAACCAGCCTCTGTAACCACATAATTTGAAAGAGAAAGGCCTATTTTTGTTGCTAGAATTGTATTTGTTCCTTGAGCAATATTTGCAAAAGGTCCACCATGAATAATTGCCGGATTCTTTTCTAAAGTTTGTACTAAATTTGGCTTAATAGCATCTTTTAATAAAATAGCCATCGCGTTTTCAGCTTTTAAATCTCGCGCAAAAATTGGTTTTTTATCGAAGGTAAAACCGATAAAAATATTACCTAATCTTTCTTTCAAATCTTCAAATCCGGAAGTCATGCACAAAATTGCCATAACTTCTGAAGCTGGAGTAATGTTAAAACCGTCTTCTCTCGGAATTCCATTTCCTGTGCCTCCAAGCCCAATTGTTATTTGTCGTAATGACCTATCATTCATGTCAATAACCCGTTTCCATAAAATAGTTCTCGGATCTAAATTCAAAGTACATGGACATTGTAAATTATTATCAATTAGAGCAGAAAGTAAATTATTAGCTTTTTCAATAGCATTAAAATCTCCAGTAAAATGCAGATTAATATCCTCCATCGGAACTACTTGAGAATAACCCCCACCGGCTGCCCCACCTTTAATACCAAAAACCGGACCTAAAGAAGGTTCCCGTAAAACAACTGTTGCTTGTTTTCCTATCTTATTTAGACCTTCCGTTAAACCAATAGAAACAGTAGTTTTTCCTTCTCCTGCAGGCGTAGGAGTTAATGCAGTTACCAAAATCAAGTTATTTTTAGCTACCTTTTCTTCATCAATTAAATGCAACGGAAGTTTTGCTTTATACTTGCCATATAACTCTAAATCATCCGGATCAATTTTCAACTTTTTGGCAATATCATTTATGTGTAATAATTTGGTGTTTTGGGCTATCGAGATATCGGTTAAATGTTCCATTTTTTTTAATTCTAATTTCCTGCTAATTTACTAAAAATTAGGGCTTCCATAATAATAATAAAAGGAATAAAATTCATGGTTTATTTCTTTCTAACCTAAATCTTTTGAGTATATTTGCGCGATTATTGAAATAAAGATTATTAAAATTAAATAGGAATGCAAAACAAAGGACTTATTAGATTATTTGCAATCGTTTTTAGTATAGTTTGTATATACCAACTATCCTTTACTTGGTTCGCAAAAAATGCAGAGAAAGATGCCGTTAATTATGCAGAATCAAAATCTATTGATAATGAGCCGACAGAATCGGTAAAACTTCAAAAAAGATATTTAGATTCTATCGGAAATGATCCATTACTAAATTTAGGATTTACAGATTTCAGTTATAACGAAGTAAAAGAAAAAGAAATTAACCTTGGACTTGACTTAAAAGGTGGTATCAATGCAACCTTGGAAGTTTCGGTAAGAGATATTTTACAAGGTTTGTCAAATGACTCTAAAAATTCGGTTTTTAACGAAGCTCTAGTAGCTGCTACAAAAGCACAAAAAGAAAGTGATAAAGACTATTTGGATTTATTTTTCATCGCTTTTGAAAATGCAAGCAAAGGTTCTGTAAAATTAAGTGACCCAAGTATTTTTGGTAATAAGTCATTAAAAGATAAAATTAACTTCAAAATGACTGATGATGAAGTTGAGCCTATTTTAAGAGAAGAGGTAAAAGGATCTATCAGCACAGCATTCGAAGTACTTCGAAGCAGAATTGACCGTTTTGGTGTAACATCTCCAAATATTCAACGTATTGGTGAGTCTGGAAGAATATTAATTGAATTACCTGGTGCAAAGGATATTGATCGGGTAAGAAAATTATTACAAAGTACTGCCGAATTGCAATTTTGGGAAGTTTTTACAAACCAAGAAATGGCGCAGTTCTTTATTTCTGCTAACACAACCTTGGCGGAAATCTTAAAAGCAGAAGAAGACGAAACGGAAAAAGTTCAAGACACTACTACTTCTTTAGATTCTGAAATTGACGATTTATTAGGAGAAGTAAAAGACTCTATAAATATTGAAGCTAACAACCCATTGTTGAGCAAACTTTTTGTTCGCTTTCCGCAAGCACAAAATGATATTAGCTCTGTTTTAGCCTCTGCTAATTTAAATGATACGGCTACAATCAACTCTTATCTCTCTATGAGAGAAATAAGAAACTTATTGCCTGTTGAATTAAAATACGCCAAATTTGCTTGGGATGTTAAGCCAATAAAAGATACTGAAATTATTAATTTATATGCACTGCAATCTAACAGAGATGATGAAGCTCCGATTCAAGGAGATGTAATTTCTGATGCCTCTCAAGTTTTTGACCAATTAGGAGCAAATCCTGAGGTGAGCATGACAATGAATAGTAAAGGTGCAAAGCTTTGGGGAAAAATGACTACCGACAACGTAGGTAAATTTGTTGCCGTAGTTTTAGATGATTATGTATATTCTGCACCAAGAGTAAACGATGCAATTACCACCGGTAGAACTTCTATTTCGGGTTCATTTACAATCGATGAAGCACAAGATTTAGCAAACGCATTAAAATCAGGTAAACTTCCGGCTGCTGCAAGAATTATTCAATCGGATGTTGTTGGTCCTTCTTTAGGTAAAGAAGCAATTGAAAGCGGTTCTATTTCTTTTGCAATTGCTTTACTATTAGTTTTAACATGGATGATGTTTTATTATGGTAAAGCGGGTGTCTTTTCAGATATCGCATTAGCATTAAATATTTTATTTATTTTCGGAGTACTTGCTGCATTTGGAGCTGTTCTAACACTGCCCGGAATTGCAGGTATCGTATTGACCATTGGTATGTCGGTAGATGCAAACGTACTTATTTACGAGCGTATAAAGGAAGAGCTGAGTAACGGTAAAGGGCTGAAAGAAGCAATAAATGATGGTTTTAGCGGTGCTTTATCTTCTATTCTTGATGCGAATATTACGACCTTATTAACAGGTATTATTTTATACATTTTCGGAACAGGTCCTGTTAAAGGATTTGCAACTACCTTAATGATAGGTATTATAACCTCTTTATTTTCTGCCATCTTCATTACTCGTTTATTAATCGAATGGTATATCAATAAAAAAGGAAATAGCTTGACTTTCAATACCGCTATTACCAGAAAATGGTTTAACGATATTAGAGTCGATTTCTTAAGTAAACGTAAAATGGCGTATATCATTTCTGGTTCTATTTTGATTTTAGGAATAGGATCGTTATTGACAAACGGACTAAACTACGGTGTTGACTTTAAAGGAGGTCGGACATATACTGTTCGTTTTGACGAAAAAGTTAGTCCAACAGATGTTGCCAGTAGTTTGAAAGAACAATTTGGAAGTGCTCCTGAAGTAAAAACTTTTGGTTCAGCAAATCAACTTAAAATTACAACCAAATATAAAATTGATGATAACGCAATCACTGTGGATGATGAAGTGCAAACCTTATTATTTAATGGTGTTCAACCATTTTTACCTGATGGCTTAAGTTATGATGAGTTTAAATCTGCAGATAGCGAACATAATGTTGGTATCATGCAATCTATCAAGGTGGGCCCGACTATTGCCGATGATATTAAACAAGCTGCAATATGGGCAATTTTAGGTTCGTTAATCGTAGTATTTTTATACATCTTATTGCGTTTTAGAAAATGGCAATTCAGTTTAGGTGCAGTAATCGCAGTTTTTCACGACGTTTTAATCGTATTGTCTATTTTCTCTATTTTTTACAAATTTTTACCATTTGACATGGAAATTGACCAGTCTTTTATTGCGGCAATATTAACCGTGGTTGGTTACTCTTTAAATGATACCGTGGTAATTTTTGATAGAATTAGAGAGTTCACCAACAAACATGTAAGCTGGAAATTTGATCGTGTGATAAATGCAGCATTGAGCAGTACTTTAGGAAGAACAATTAATACTTCTGCAACAACCTTAATCGTATTATTGGCAATTTTCTTATTTGGTGGAGATTCTATCAAAGGATTTATGTTTGCCTTGATCATTGGTGTAATTGTAGGTACCTACTCTTCTTTATTTATTGCAACACCAGTTATGTATGACACTACAGCCAAACTAATTAAAAAAGAAAGCAAAAAATTGAAATAATTGTAAGGAAATTATTATTTCCATAAACTTTAAAAACCTTTTGAGAGTAATTTCTTAAAAGGTTTTTACTTTTTTGTATTTTTGCACTTTTAATTAAAAATTGATTATTTCCAGATAAAATAGTGGCTTTTTCTACTTGTATCTCGAATTAAAATTAACACCTATTATCCTTATGAATCTTATCCAATTGCATGATAAATCGTTTAAACCTTTTATTGAAAAAGATAGAATCGCTAAATATGTTTCCTATTTAGCTCGTATAATTTCTGATGATTTAGGCAAAGAAGAGACTCCGATTTTTATCGGAATTTTAAATGGATCTTTCATCTTTGCAGCAGATTTTGTACGTCAATATCCCTTTGATTGTCATATCTCCTTTGTAAAATTAGCTTCTTACGAAGGAATAAATTCGACTGGAAAGATTAGAAAATTAGTCGGTTTAAGTGAAGATTTAACCGGAAAAACTGTAGTAATTCTCGAAGATATCATTGATTCAGGTAACACACTTGCTGAGATTTACGAAATTTTTAAAGATAAGAATTTAAAAAGTTTAAAAATTGCTACCTTGTTTTTTAAACCAGAAGTTTTTCGTAAAGAGTTACATATCGATTATATCGGAAAATCTATAGAAGATAAATTTATAGTTGGCTACGGTCTCGATTATGATGGTTTAGGTAGAAATCTACCTGATATTTACCAATTAAATGATAAGAAATAACAACGCAAGAAAAATAAATCTTTACTTTTACAGTACTAAATTCCATTAAAAATGAAAAATATTGTTTTATTCGGCCCTCCCGGAGCAGGTAAAGGAACGCAAGCTGATGTATTAAAAGACAAGTACAACTTAATTCACATTTCTACAGGCGATGTGTTTAGATACAATATTAAAAATGAAACTGATTTAGGCAAACTTGCAAAAACATACATGGATAATGGCAATTTAGTTCCAGATGAAGTTACTATCGAAATGCTGAAAACAGAAGTTATTAAAAACCAAACTGCTAACGGTTTTATTTTTGATGGCTTTCCAAGAACCGAATCTCAGGCAACAGCATTAGATTTATTTTTAAAGGAACATAACCAAACTATTAACGGAATGGTTGCCTTAGAAGTGCCTGAAAACTTATTGGTAGAACGTTTATTGAACAGAGGTAAAACTAGCGGTAGACCCGATGATCAAGACGAAAGTAAAATAAGAAATCGTTTCAACGAATACCAAACTAAAACCTCTATTGTAAAAGATTATTACCAAAAACAAAATAAATATTTTGGAGTGAATGGTGTCGGTAGTATTCAAGATATTACAAACCGTTTAGTTCAGATTTTTGATAAATTATAAGTTTTTTCATAACATTTTTAACGCTTCCAACAAATAGAATAAAAGATTATGACAGAAGGAAATTTTGTTGACTATATTAAAATTTATGCCTCTTCAGGTAAAGGTGGTAAAGGTTCTTCACATTTACATCGTGAAAAATATGTAGATAAAGGTGGCCCAGATGGTGGTGATGGTGGTCGTGGTGGACACGTAATTCTGCGCGGTGATAAAAACATGTGGACACTCTTTCACCTAAAGTTTAAAAAACATTTCAAAGCAGAACATGGTGGTGCCGGAAGCAAAAATAGAAGTACCGGTAAAGATGCAGATGACGTGTATATTGATGTGCCGTTAGGAACAATAATTAAAAATGCCGACACGAATGAAGTTTTACACGAAATAACCGAAAATGGTCAAGAAATTATCTTGGTTGAAGGCGGAATGGGAGGTAGAGGAAACTGGCATTTTAAAACGGCTACCAATCAAACCCCTAGATATGCACAGCCCGGAATTGACGCAATAGACGGTTGGTTTCAACTTGAATTAAAACTATTAGCAGATGTTGGATTGGTCGGATTTCCAAATGCCGGAAAATCAACACTTTTATCAGTATTAACTTCTGCAAAACCTAAAATTGCAGATTATGCTTTTACAACACTAAAACCAAACTTGGGAATTGTTGAATACCGTGATTTTCAAACTTTTGTCATGGCGGATATTCCTGGTATTATAGAAGGTGCGGCAGAAGGAAAAGGTTTAGGGCATCGTTTTTTACGTCATATTGAAAGAAATTCAACCTTGTTGTTTTTGATTCCTGCAGATAGTGATAATATACTCGAAGAATATAAAATTTTATTGAACGAACTTAAAAAACACAATCCAGAATTGTTAGATAAAGATCGTTTTTTAGCTATCTCTAAATCAGATATGCTCGATGAAGAATTGAAAAATGAAATTGAAAAAGAACTTCCGAAAGATATTCCGCACCTTTTCATTTCTTCCGTGGCACAAACTGGTTTAACGCAACTAAAAGATCAACTTTGGAAAATGTTGAATCAATAACATTGAAAATTGAATTAATGACGTTTAGATATCACTTACCCAAAGTGAATAAATACTCTAAACTTCTAAAAAAACTTTTCAAGAATAGCTTCCAGGTTAAAAAATAGATAAATCACAAGTAAAAGAATTATAAGTAAGAAAATTGCCCTTTTTTTATTTGTTTTTTTTCGCTTTACAAATTTTGAATCCATTGTATTTATTCTTTTGTTATACTTATTTTTCTAGCTCGCAGCATTTCTCGTTTTCCGGGAGGGCCTGGTAATTTTTCCACCAAAAATCCGACGGCTTGCATTGCTCTTCGTACACTTCCTTTTGCGGCATAGGTAACCAAAACACCGTCTTCTTTTAAACTGGCATACATTTTTTTAAAGATTGCCTCTGTCCATAATTCAGGTTGTACTCTAGCTCCAAAAGCATCGAAATATATCAAATTAAACGAATTTATATCTTCAATTTGATCAAAAAACTGTTGCCTTTTACAAAGAGAAAATTTATCTTTTAAAAAGTGATTCTTTTCCCAAGAAATTTGGTGCATTTTCTCAAAATATTCTTCTTCATTTTGCGCTTTTAATTCTTTGACATAGTTCAATTGTTGCACTTCTTCTTTCGCTACCGGATATCCTTCCACGCCAGTGTAAGCAATAGCGATATCTCTTTTATGGCTCTCTAATAATGTAATAAAACAATTCAAACCAGTACCAAAACCAATTTCTAAAATAGAAACTCCGGTGCCATTTTCAAACAAATCCAAGCCATTCTTAATAAAAACATGATATGCTTCTTGAATTGCACCATGTTTGGAATGATAATGCTCTTCCCATTCGGGTAAATAAATACTCGAAGATCCATCTGCTGTAATTATTACTTTTCTTTTCATGCTTTCAGTCAAAAAACAAAGTTACAAAACAAGATAGCACAACACCTTAAAACCATCAAGATGTTTATATGACAAAAAAATAGTGTTGGTTTTTATGGATGAAAAAGAATACCTCACTTAAATTCCATTCAAAACTTTCAAAAAATTAAGCTTTATTAATTACTTTTGTAGTAAAATAGGATATATTATGAGCGTAGAAGTAACTCCTGCAATACCAGTTGAAAAGACTAAAAAGTCAAAAATTGACCAAGTAGATTTTAGTAATTTATCATTCGGACAAGTTTATACCGACCATATGTTTGTTTGCACTTACAAAAATGGTAAATGGCAAAACCCGGAAATAAAGCCCTATCAAAATATTAGTTTAGACCCATCAGCAAAGATTTTTCATTACGGACAATCCGTTTTTGAAGGGATGAAAGCTTATAAAGATACTGACGGAAAAATCTGGTTATTTCGCCCATTAGAAAATCAAAAAAGAATTAATATTTCTTCTAAAAGACTGTGTATTCCTGAATTTCCAAAAGACTATTTTATGGAGGGTTTAACGACTCTTTTAAAATTAGAAAGTGATTGGATTCCAACGGCTGAAGGTAGCTCGATGTATATTCGCCCGTTTGTTTTTGCATCCGGAAACGGTTTTCATGCATCTCCTTCTAACGAATATACCTTTATCATTGCTTGTTCACCTTCTGGCGGATATTTCTCAGGAAAAGTGAAAGTTTTAATTGAAGAAAAATATTCTCGTTCTGCGAATGGTGGTGTTGGTTTTGCCAAAGCTGGAGGAAATTATGCAGGTCAATTTTATCCAACGCAATTGGCTATTGAAAAAGGATACCAACAAGTAATCTGGACAGATGACACCAACCATGAATATATTGAAGAAGCTGGTGCGATGAATATTTTTATCAGAATTGGCGATACTTTGATTACCGGTCCGACTAGCGATCGCATTTTAGATGGTATTACCAGAAAAAGTATCATTAAAATTGCCGAAGATGAAGGAATTCCTGTAGAAGTTCGTAAAATAAAAGTTCAAGAAATCGTAGATGCTTCTAAAAAAGGAACTCTAAAAGAAATGTTTGGCGCTGGAACTGCAGCTGTAATTTCGCCAATTTCCGGATTTGGATATAGAGAAAACGATTACGTCTTGCCTGTTGTCGAAAATAATTATGCTTCTCGCTTAAAAAAGAGAATTACCGATATTCAATACAATCGTGCTGAAGATAAATTCGGGTGGCGTTTTGAAGTAAAATAAGAACTTATAGTCAGGGTTTCAATTGTATTGAAACCCTGCTTTTTTTAACCCTATTTTTATTTATCTAAGATAGAATTGATATTCGGTTTGAAATAATTCGGACCTTTCATTACTTTACCATCTTCCCGATAAATTGGTTTTCCGTCTGCCCCTAATTTGCTCATGTTGCTGCGTTGAATTTCATTGAAAACTTCTTCTATTTTATATTGCATACCATGCTCTAAAATAGTTCCACACAAAATATAAAGCATATCGCCTAAGGCATCAGCAACTTCTACTAAATCATTGTTTTTGGCAGCTTCTAAATATTCATCATTTTCTTCTGCCATCAAATCATAACGCAATTGTAGTTTAGCTAAAGGTAAATTGGCAACTGGTTTTTGCTCTATTCCGAGTCCGAAAGCTTCATGAAAATCTTGAACTGCTTTTATTTTATTTTTCATACTATTTTGTAACTTTTTATTAGTACTTCAAACTTAAAATATTTGTAAATAGAAGGTATCGCAATTTTCATTCTTTTTTAAACAAGTTATTAAAAATATCATACTCTATTGTTTATTAAGTTTTTAACCATTTAGTTTTGCCCTTAAGAATTTCTTTTTTAAATTTTTATCTTTTTTTTGCTACATTTGTTTTGAAGCCTTTTGGTGAAGGTTTATTTTTTCCCCTCAAATAATCTGCTATGAAAAAAAGCACCCCTTATCTGCTTTTGTTATTGATTTTATGTTTTTCTTGTTCGGGCGATAGCGCTACAACAACAGAACCAGAAATTGAAGTCGAAAATCCACCAGATAATTCCTCAACTTACGAAACCATTAAAATACCACAAACATCACAACGTTCCGGTGATGCAACAAAGGGTTATGAGTATCTAATTAACGGAGATTATATGAGTTCGGGAATACCATATGATATTTTCTTATTGGGTAACGGCACCGACAATTCGAATATCTTGAACAGAACCGGAGAAAACGCAACGATTCCTTATGATTTTAATGCTATTAATGCACCAAATGGTGTAAAAATTGTAGCGCCAAATTGTATGCAATGTCATGCGACACAAATTAATAATGAGCTTGTTATTGGTTTAGGAAATCAAACTTTGGATTTTACTGTAAACCGAGCAGATCAAATAAACACTTTAAATGCAGCCATTACCATTTTGCATGGTAGAAACAGTGAAGAATGGGAAGCCTATGAACCCTTCAAAAAAAGCTTAGAAACTGTTGGTCCTAAAACGATTACCAAAACTAGAGGTGTAAATCCAGCCGATAAAACAACACTGGTTCTAACTGCATATCGCGATAAAAACACCTTAGAACAATTAGATAACCCAGCAATTACTATTTCAAATGAAGTTATTCCATCTGACGTTCCAGCTTGGTGGCTATTAAAAAAGAAAAATGCATTGTTTTATCATGCTATTGGAAGAGAAGATTTTTGCAGATCTATGATTACCATGATATTAGGAACCTTAACGGATTTTGATAAAGCAAAGGATGTAGACGAAAAAATGAAAGATATTTTAGCATATATCAAAACTATTGAACCTCCAAAATATCCGTTTAGCATCGATGCAAATCTGGCAAATCAAGGAGAAACGATTTTTAAAAATAACTGTGCCACTTGCCATGGAACTTATGGAAGTAGCGAATTTTATCCAAATTTATTAGTCTCTTTAAAAACGATTGGAACCGATGCTGAATTATCAAATTTCTATACACGTTCTTCCGCAGAAATGAATTATTTTAAAGATTGGTTCAATACCGGTTGGTTTGGAAGTGGATCAAACGGAATGAAATTAGTTGCTGAAGGTGGCTATGTTGCCCCTCCATTGGATGGAGTTTGGGCTACAGCGCCGTATTTTCACAATGCTTCAACTCCAACTATTGATGATGTTTTAAATAGTACTAACCGACCGAAATACTGGACACGTACTTTTGTGAGTACCGATTATGATGAAACAAAAGTGGGTTGGGAATATACCGTTCAAAATTCAAAAGTTGATAAAAATACGTATGATACCACCCAAAAAGGATATGGTAATGGTGGTCATACTTTTGGAGATAATCTAACCACAGATGAGCGAAAAGCAGTTATTGAATATTTAAAAACGCTTTAAGATAATTTATTAATCAAAGTAGCAGGTGCAATTCGCATAAAGAAGGCAATAAAAGCCCATCTTTTGGTGATATATACTTTTTTCTTCTTTCTCTTAATTGCACTGTAAATTTGTCTAGCAGCTTTTTCTGGTGAAGCCATCCAAAATGTGTCGCCCAATGCCATTTTGGTATCGACAAATCCGGGTGCAATATCGGTAACAAAAATAGTTGCTTTGCTTCTTTTGGCTTTCATCCAAAGAGATTCTAAATAGTTATTCTGATATGCTTTGGAAGCAAAATAAGCTGGTACATTTCGATTCCCTCGTAATCCTGCAATAGAAGAAATTGCTACCAAATGCCCGAAACCCTGTTGCCTGAATAAATTATAGGCCAGACCGAATACTTTGGTTGCTCCGATCACATTGGTATCTAAAGTTGGTACTTCTTTATCCCAATCCAATTCATAATTTGGATCCGCTACACCTGAACTGTAAATAATTAAATCAATCGTTTTAAAACTTGCAACAAATTCTTTGAACATTTCTTCAAGTGTCTCTATTTGCGTGACATCATGTTTTTTAATACTATATTTTTCCGGGTTTGTAGCTTGAATTTTTCTTAATTTTTCTTCTCTTCTTCCGGTAATTAAAACGTGAAAACCACCTGCAACCAAAAGTTTTGCCAATTCTTTCCCGATTCCAGATGATGCTCCAAATATTACTGCATTTTTAGTCACTTTGTCAATTTTAGTTTACTTTTGCAGCCATAAATATAGAATAAAAAATGTTTAGTCAAGGGCAACTCATATTTGCGGGAATTTTTAGCTTAGTTTTTATTGGAGTAATGATTTGGAGCTATAGAAAAGATATTCCATTGCATAAATTTTACTATAAAAATGTATGGATAGTTGGTCTTGGTATTTTCTTGGCCATCGCCTTGTTCGCTTTGATAACCTTTTGGCTACATAAATAAAAAAGAACAAACAGTTTTCACCATTTGTTCTTTTTAATCTTATATGTAATTATATATTACGAAAGAATTTCTTCTTCTTTTTCTGCCGCAACTATCTTGTATAATTTGTCATTTGGACGAATTCGAAACTCTAACGGAATGGTTATCGAATCTCCTCTTTGAGCGGTTTCTCCTTTTTTGTCGTTTACAAACATTTCTTTTATTTCTAATTCTTTTGCTCCGGTAGTTGGGCCGGTAATCAATATTGTATCTCCAACTTTTACATCAAAAGCTTCCAATTTAAATTCTCCGATATTTGCTTTTGGAAAGAAATGTGCTCCCTTACCTATATAAACTTTCTTTTGTGTAGCGTGTGAACCAGAACCTTTGCTCCACTCTCCTAATTTTTGTCCAAGATAATAACCGTTCCAGAATCCACGATTATAAACCGTTTCTAATTCTAGCATCCAGCCAATTACTTTTTCTTTATCGTAGGTTCTGTTTCCAATACTGTCAATTGCATCACGGTATGCTTTTATAACTTTAGCAACATATTCCGGAGCTCTACCTCTTCCTTCGATTTTTAAAACTTTAATTTTTGCATCGGCAACTTGGTCTAAAATATCAATCGTACATAAGTCTTTAGGAGACATGATGTATTCATTATCGATTTCCATTTCAAAACCAGATTCTTGGTCGATTACTGTATATTTTTTTCGGCAATTTTGCTTGCACGCACCTCGATTTGCACTTGAATTATACGAATGCAAACTCAAGTAACATTTCCCGGAAACCGCCATACATAAAGCACCATGACCAAATATTTCAATTTCAACCAATCTTCCTGACGGGCCTTTTATTTGTTCTTTTTCAATCTGTTCGGTGATACTTTTAATTTGACGCAAACTCAATTCCCTACTCAAAACCACAGTATCTGCGAACATGGCATAGAATTTTAAAGTTTCAATGTTAGTAACATTGATTTGCGTTGAAATATGCACCTCCATTTCCGCTTGACGAGCGATGGCAATAACTGCCTGATCCATAGCAATAACAGCAGTAATATTAGCTTCCTTTGCTCTATTAATCAAGGTTTTAACGATCGTTAAATCGTGGTCGTAAATAATAGTATTCAAAGTTAGGTAGGTACGAACATTTTCTTCTTGACATCTTCTAGAGATTTCTGGCAGGTCATCTAAAGTGAAATTAATAGATGCTCGCGCACGCATATTCAGTTGTTCTACACCAAAATAAACAGAATCCGCTCCGTTATCTAATGCCGCTTGCATGGATTCAAAATTTCCTGCAGGTGCCATTAATTCAATCTTATTCTCGCTGTTTGTAACCATTTCTTCTGTATTAAATCCTTTTTAATTCGAATTTGCGAAATTACAACATATTATTTAATCTTTATTGACCTGTTAAATTTTAACTATTGGCATTGGAATATGATAAAAATTAAACAATTTGTATAAAAACCTGATATTTACTTGCATTCAATACTAAAAAATTCACAATCTTTGCGACTTCAAAATTTAAATTGATTCAAAAATGAAATTAGCTGTAGTTGGTGCTACCGGAATGGTAGGAACTGTTATGTTGGAAGTTTTAGCAGAAAGAAATTTTCCGATAACGGAATTATTATTGGTTGCCTCAGAAAAATCGGTTGGAAAAACCATTTCCTATAAAGGAAAAGACTATACCATAATTGGTTTGCAGGATGCTGTAAATCAAAAGCCGGATATGGCTTTATTTTCAGCGGGAGGAACTACTTCTGAAATTTGGGCTCCAAAATTTGCAGAAGTTGGCACAACGGTTGTCGATAATTCTTCTGCTTGGAGAATGGATCCAACCAAAAAATTAGTTGTTCCTGAAATTAATGGAAATGTTTTAACCAAAGAGGATAAAATCATTGCAAACCCAAACTGTTCTACCATTCAATTGGTGATGGCTTTGGCACCTTTGCATAAAAAATATAAAATGAAACGTGTGGTTATTTCTACGTACCAATCTGTTTCGGGAACCGGTGTAAAAGCTGTGGAACAATTGGAAAACGAAGCCAAAGGAATTAAAGGCGAAATGGCATATCATTATCCGATCAATCGAAATGCAATACCACAATGTGATGTGTTTTTAGATAATGGGTATACCAAAGAAGAAATGAAATTGGTAAAAGAGCCAAAGAAAATATTACAAGATGATTCCTTTTCGGTAACGGCAACTGCGGTTCGGATTCCGACTGCAGGAGGTCATTCAGAAGCAGTAAACGTTCAATTTGAAAATGATTTTGATGTAGCAGATGTACGCAAACTATTAAGCGAAACTCCTGGCGTAATTGTTCAAGATAATTTAGATACCAATACCTATCCAATGCCAATTTATGCGCACAATAAAGATGATGTTTTTGTAGGAAGAATTAGAAGAGATGAATCGCAACCAAAAACTTTGAACTTATGGATTGTAGCTGATAATTTAAGAAAAGGTGCTGCAACGAATACGATTCAAATCGGAGAGTATTTAATTGCAAATAACTTGATCTAGTTATCCGAATTCTATAAAATTAAAAACGCAAAAGGATTATTTCTTTTGCGTTTTTTAATCTATCAATTTATTTCTCAACTTTCAAAACATCACTAATTACTTGTTCTAGATTATGTTTTGGAAGCGCTCCTTGCGCCATTTGCGGTTGCCCTTCTGCTGGACAAAAAAGCATAGATGGAATACTTCGAATTCCGAAAGCTGCAGAAAGCTCTTGTTCGGCTTCTGTATCTACTTTATAAATATCAACTTTACCTTTATATTCATCCGATAATTCTTCTAAAATTGGAGCGACCATTTTACAAGGGCCACACCAATCTGCATAAAAATCAATTATACATGGTTTATCTCCTTCGAATTTCCATTCTTTATTTTTTTCGAAGTTAAACACTTTTTTTAAAAATGTTTCTTTGGTCAATAACTCTGTCATCTCTAAATATTTAATTTATAATCATTTTACTGTAAAAAAAGAGCAATTTGCATGCCATTTATTTCATAAGACAAAGTGACGCAAATAATTGATTTTGTTTTGTTACCCATGTTACAAATTAAAATTAATTTTTAACATTGCAGCTTCGTCTCCAAAAAATTACTAACTATATACGAATCGAAATGATTTTCTTAGAAACAAAAAACCCTGTAATAAAAACTAATTACAGGATTTTTTTAAATCATTCATTAATTATTAAATCTTCAATTTTGCTTTTTTCATACTTAAATGAAAATCTTGGTACAACTCTAACAAATTCATTATTGCCGAAATCAAGTCTTTAGTCTCCAATAAATTTCCAAAATAAAGGGTGGTATTTTTCGGGCTACTTTCTTCACTTCGTATTCTACCAATTTGTTTTTCGATAGATTCGGTTACATCATTAAATAAGCTTTGCTTTTCGGAAATTATTTTGCCCAAATTCTCAAATTCTCTATTTTCAAAAATCTTTTGAATATCACTAAGCATTTCTGTTAATTCCTTGTCAATATTCTTCAAATCTTTGATTTGTTCTTTCTTTAAATTTTTATGATTGTTGTTCACATGCTTGTAGCTTGCTTTCGAAATATAACTAATTGACTGTGATATATCTTGTAAATAACCCATAATCACGATGTAAAATCTGCTTGCTTCCACCGATTTTTCATCCAAGGATTTGATAAAATAAAAAGCTTCATCTTTTAAGGCATCTACTTCATCATTTAATTTATTTACATGCTTATTGGTTTTTTTCAGTTTATTCAAATCATGTGTTGATAAATCTTGAACAACATTGGAATATAACTTACTTACCCGTTTTACAATTTCAGAAATATGATGAGAAGTTTCTTCAATTACTTCATTAATGGTAATCAATTCAGATCTCTCAATGTGACGTTTGGTAGCCTTTTCTTTCTCTTCATTTCTATGCTTCATGAAATTTTTGATGATTAAGAAGAAAACCAAAGTCAAGATAAGTCCAATTGCCGTAATCCCACCAAGATGAATTAAATAGGCAAAAACTCCCGCAGTTACAAAAGCAACAAATGCAGTAATAAACCATCCTCCGATAACATTTAAAACTCCTGCCACTCGATATACGGCACTTTCTCTATCCCAGGCTCTATCTGCCAAAGAAGTACCCATAGCCACCATAAAAGTAACATAGGTCGTAGAAAGCGGTAATTTATAAGACGTTGCTATTGATATCAAAATTCCGGCAACCATTAAGTTTGTTGATGCGCGAATAGCATCAAAAGCAGGCATTTCATATACTTTATGCTTGGATATTGTTACCACCGGTTTTTTAAACTTTTTATCTAATTTTTCCGTTAAGGAAGTTGGGAAAATATTTTCTGTAAGGCTTGCTATACTTACTGAGGCTCTTACAATTATTCTAGATAAATTATTTGGTTGAAAACGTTCATGACCTTCATCTTGACGTGCTAAATTAAGCTCAGTCGCAGCAACCTTTCTCGCTTTCGATGAAAACCAAAGTGTAATCACCATAATCAATCCTGAAATAAATAAAAATAAGGTTGGTGTAGGTACTTTACCGGCTAAAACCTCCATACTAAATTCATTAGCTGCAATACCGGAGCCATGCCAAGCCTCATAAGAATTCCAAGCTGCCATCGGTACTCCAATAAAGTTCACCAAATCATTTCCTGCAAAAGCAAGAGCAAGCGAAAACGTACCAATACCAATAATTATTTTAAACAGATCTATTTTGAAAAACTTCGTTAATACATACGATAAACCGATCCATACAACTAAGGATATAGCAATAATTGCTAATCGGTGACTTTCTAACATACTTTCAGAAGTATCAAAAAATGAAATACCCTTCAAGCCTTTAATAAATATAAAATAAGTAATTGCCGTTAGTGCAACTCCACTAAAAATAGAGATATAAATTTTTGGTTTTGTTTCAAAATTAAAAGTCAACAATAACCTAGAAATATACTGAACTATCGCCCCAATGGTAAAAGCGACAACAACCGAAAGTAGTATACCAAATATAATGGTCATCGCTTTATCTGAATTGATATATTGTGATAAATTGGATAAAGTTTCTGTTTCAGAAGATGCTATTTTTAATAATGCCATTACTACTGCAGCACCTAATAATTCAAATACGATAGAAACAGTTGTTGACGTAGGCATACCTAACGTATTGAAAAAATCCAATAATAAAATGTCTGTAACCATAACCGCCATAAAAATGATCATGATTTCGTCAAAATAAAATTCACCAGGGTTAAAAATTCCTTTTCTGGCAACTTCCATCATTCCACTTGAAAAAATTGCTCCAATGGCTATTCCCAAACTGGCGACAATCATAATTGTTCGCATCGATAATACTTTTGATCCGATAGCTGAATTTAAAAAATTAACTGCATCATTACTAACTCCAACAACTAAATCAATAATTGCTAAGGTCACTAATGCAATAAGCATTAAAATGTATATATTTTCCATTCTTTATATTTTACGTTGCAAAATTAAATAAGTCCGATAAGGCCAATGTTAACTTAGTGTTAACAAATGTATTTATTATAATTAATCATTTGCTTTAAAATTGAATTATTTTTTAACTTTTATTTCAAATTATTTGATTATATATACTTGTATTTCATCACTTTAACTTTGTTTAAAGATCGTTTTATAATTTAAAAAAATATAATACTTCTACTAATCGGTAAAATTAATTATCTCAAGCCGTAAAAACTTTCCGTTTAAGGGTTTAATTCCGAGCTAAAAACAGCAAATTAAATTCCCGTTTTCAATGGAATGACAAAACGAAAACAAGAGCTTTTCTATTTAAAAAAGATAATTACAACTTGTTCAACCTTTAAAACATTGAAAAATGAAAATATGTATATTTGAAAAAAAAACTAATGCTTCAGAAACTTATTTTATTTGTTTTAATTTCTATATTTTATAGCTGTAATAGTCAAAATAAACAAGTAATGACGGATAAACATAAATTTACCAATGATTTAATTCATGAAACAAGTCCATATTTATTGCAACACGCACATAATCCGGTAGACTGGCATGCCTGGAACAAAGAAACTTTAGATTTAGCTAAAAAAGAAAACAAGCTTTTATTGATTTCTATTGGCTATGCAGCTTGCCATTGGTGCCACGTTATGGAACATGAAAGTTTTGAAGATTCTACGGTTGCTGCCATTATGAACGAACATTTTATCAACGTAAAAGTGGATCGCGAGGAAAGACCTGATGTCGATCAAATTTATATGAATGCTGTTCAATTACTAACCGGAAGTGGTGGTTGGCCCTTGAATTGCATTGCACTTCCCGATGGCAGACCCATTTGGGGAGGTACTTATTTTCCAAAAGATAATTGGATTCAAGCTCTAACCAAAGTTGCCGATTTATATAAAAATAGTCCTGAAAAAGCAGAAGAATTCGCTGCAAAGCTTACTGATGGAGTAAAACAATCCGATCTAATTACTTTAAATACAGAGCAACCTTTGTTTACAACACCCGACTTAGATCAAGCGGTTGTAAAATGGCAACCAAACATGGATTTCAAAAATGGAGGAAGAATGGGTGCACCAAAATTTCCCATGCCAAATAATTTTCAATTTTTATTGCGCTATGGTTTTCAAACCAACAACAATAAAATTCAAGAATATGTAAAAACGAGTTTAACAAAAATGGCTCATGGAGGTCTCTACGATCAAATTGGTGGTGGTTTTGCCCGATATTCCGTTGATGATCATTGGCATATACCTCATTTTGAAAAAATGCTCTATGATAATGCGCAACTCATTTCTTTGTATTCTAAGGCTTATTTAACAGATAAGAATCCACTATATAAAGAAGTCGTTTTTGAAACTACAAGATTTATCGAACGGGAATTATATAATGAAATCGGTGCTTTTTATTCTTCGCTTGACGCGGATAGTAAAACGGCAACAGGCGAACTTGAAGAAGGAGCCTATTATGTTTGGACAAAGCCAGAACTGGAGTCTGTTTTACAAAATGATTTTGACTTATTCTCTGATTACTATAATGTAAATCTGTATGGAAAGTGGGAAAAAGAAACCTATCATTTAATCCGAACTCAATCGGATGAAGAATTTTCAAAAAAGCATGCTATCTCTGTAGAAGAAATTAAAGAAAAAGTTCAAAATTGGAAATCTATTTTACTAAAAGAACGAAACAAAAAACCGTTACCAAGGTTGGATGACAAAACCTTAACTTCTTGGAATGCCTTGATGCTAAAAGCTTATGTAAATGCTTACACGACTTTTGAAGAGGAACAGTTTTTAAAAATTGCATTAAAAAACGCACACTTCATTATTAACAAGCAACTAAAAGAGGATGGAGGTTTGTATCGCAATTATAAAAATGGTAAAAGTTCGATCGAAGCATACTTAGAAGATTACGCCACAGTTATCGATGCTTTTATAACCTTATATGAAGCCACCTTAGATGAAAATTGGTTACAAACTGCAAAACAATTAACCGATTATTGTTTTGATCATTTTTATGATACAGAAAGTAAAATGTTCTTTTTCACCTCTGATAAAGAAACTAATTTAATCACCCGAAAAATGGAAATTGATGACAATGTAATTCCATCTTCCAATTCTATCATGGCGAATAATTTATTTAAACTTGGGCATTATTTTGAAAATAAGTATTACAGTACCAATGCAAAAACAATGCTAAATAACGTGAAAGAAAATGCACTAAAATATGGTGCGGGAGCTTCTAACTGGTTGAATTTGTATGCGAATTATGCCGGTAATTATTACGAAATTGCCATTGTAGGAGAAAATGCAAAAGAAAAATTAAAAGAAATAAATCAAAATTACATTCCGAATAAACTAATTGTGGGAAGTACAAAAGAAAGTAATTTACCACTTTTAGCTTATAAATATTCTGAAACCCAAACTACTATTTTTGTTTGTGTTGATGGAGCATGCCAATTGCCTGTTAGTGAGCCAAAAGAAGCTTTTAAACAAATAAAAACCAGTTTTAAATGAAATTTTTAAGCACACTTTTTATCGCTATTGTTGCCTTTGAACATTTTTATTTTATGCTTTTAGAAATGTTTTATTGGACAAAACCAAAAGGTCTTAAAGCTTTCGGATTCACCAAAGAATTTGCAGAAAGCACTACTGTATTAGCTGCTAATCAAGGTTTATACAATGGTTTTTTGGCAGC
>RCMY010000892.1_pt1 | contig 28864 bp, 25 predicted proteins | sample 2041341 | NCBI WGS metagenome assembly RCMY01 (sample SAMN09708234, study PRJNA481090) | Marine sediment metagenome, whole genome shotgun sequencing project.
GCCAATGACAGTGAGTACGGTCTGGCCGCAGCCATATTCAGTCGTGATGTCTCCCGAGCCCTGGCCATTGCCGGCAAATTGCACAGCGGTATCTGCCATATCAACCGGGCAACCGTGGATGACAACCCGCATGCGCCGTTTGGCGGCGTCAAGTCCAGCGGCTATGGCCGCTTCGGTGGACGTTGGGCATTGCATGAATTCACTGAACTGAGATGGATCACCCTCTCGGAATCAGACAATAACCGCGCCTGAAAACAGCGGTAGACACTGGAGGAAACCCAATCTGTCAGTTGTCGCACCAGATCACCACATCACTTATTGCTTAAAACAGGAAAATTCACATGCTACTGGGTAAGAATATTGTCATTACCGGTGCCGCCTCAGGTATCGGCAAACGTACGGCCGAGCTGGCCCTGTCCATGGGAGCCAATGTCTACGCTGTAGACAGGAATCAGCCCGACCAGGTCAGCGGTCAATTTCTGCAGGCAGATCTGGGCACGCAACAAGGCGTCAACGCGCTGATTGAGCAGCTACCCAATGGTATCGATGCGCTGGCCAACGTGGCGGGATTATCAGGCACTGCCGGAGTTGCACCGACGCTGGCGGTAAATTTTCTCGGCTTGCGCGCTCTGTCACTGGGCCTTGCGCCGAAGATGAATCAGTATGCCTCAATCATCAATGTCGCCTCGATTGCAGGCTTTGGCTGGCGCATGAATCTGGAACGCGCCAAGAGCGCCGTGGCTGTAGAGGGCTTCCCGGACCCGGCCACTTTCGCGTCTGATCATGGTGTCACGGATGATATAGCTTATCCGACTTCCAAGGAATTTCTGCTGCTCTGGACCTATCAAGCCGCTCACAGTCCTGTTTTCAAGGATCGCAACATACGCGTCAATGCTGTCAGCCCTGGTCCCGTGGAAACACCGATACTCAAGCAGTTCCGCTCGGTACTGGGTGACGAACGGGTAGACAGTGACATCGACAAGGTAGGCCGAGCCGGCACTGCCAATGACATTGCGCCCTCTATCCTCTTTCTGGCATCAGACGGTTCTCGCTGGGTCAACGGTAGCAATCTTGCCTGCGATGGCGGTCTCGAGGCCGCAATTCTTGCCGATGTAATGGAATTCTAAAAGGAGACAATCATGAACACTTCCCTGCTGATTGCAGGCCAGGACATGGCCGCAACGAATAATCGCACCTATGAGCGGCATGACCCGGTCACCGGTGAGGTTGCCACCACCGCAGCCGCCGCCAGTGTTGAAGACGCGCTGAAAGCCGCTCGAGCTGCAGCTGCGGCCTATCCGGCCTGGTCTGCCACTGGGCCGAGTGAGCGTCGTGCCCTGCTGATGAAAGCTGCTGACGCCCTGGAAGCCAGTACGGACCGGATTATTCAGTGCATGATAACCGAAACCGGATCCACCGGGCCCTGGGCGGGCTTCAACTGTATGCTGGGTGCGGGAATTCTGCGAGAAGCGGCAGCCATGACCACGCAGATAACCGGTGAAGTCATCCCTGCCAACAAACCCGGCACCTTGTCCATGGCGCAGCGCAAGTCGCTTGGCGTTTGTCTGGGGATTGCTCCCTGGAACGCCCCCGTGATCCTCGGCGTACGGGCTGTTGCCATGGCCATTGCCTGCGGTAACACTGCCATTCTGAAATCATCAGAACTCTGCCCAGCCACTCATTTGGCCATCGGCGAGGCATTCAGAGAAGCCGGCTTTCCCGATGGTGTCATGAACGTTATCAGCAATGATCCTGCAGATGCGGCAGAGATTGTCGCGGCATTGATTGCGGCACCTGAGATACGGCACATCAACTTTACAGGCTCCACCAGCGTTGGCCGCATCATCGCTGTCAAAGCTGCGGAACAACTGAAACCGGTATTGCTGGAATTGGGTGGCAAGGCTCCTCTGATCATACTCGACGATGCCGACGTACAGGCCGCTGTCAATGGCGCAGCCTTCGGTTCGTTCATGAATCAGGGCCAGATTTGCATGTCCACGGAACGGGTCATCGTGCACGAGGGTATTGCCGATGAATTCATTGCAGCCTTCGCCGTCAAGGCCAACGCGCTGCCAGCCGGTAACCCACGCGACAAAGTCGTTCTGGGCTCGCTGGTCACGCCGGAGGCCGCCGAGAAGATGGATGCCCTGATCGCTGATGCCATCGCCAAAGGCGGCAAAGTGATTGCCGGTGGGAAACGTAACGGCACCATCGTCGAGGCAACCCTGATCGACAATGTCACGCCAGACATGAGAATCTATTCGGAGGAGAGCTTCGGGCCGGTCAAGCCAATCATCCGTGTCAGCAGCGATCAGGAAGCCATTGACGTGGCCAACGATACGGCCTACGGATTGTCTGCGGCTGTCTATGGCAACAACATCCAGCGAGCACTGGCCGTTGCCGACCAGATAGAGAGTGGTATCTGCCACATCAATGGTCCTACCGTTGCGGATGAAGCACAGATGCCCTTCGGTGGTGTGAAGGACAGCGGATACGGACGTTTCGGTGGCAAGGCGGCCATTGATTCCTTCACCTCCGTGCGCTGGGTGACCATTGAAGATCCGCACCAGCACTATCCTTTCTGACTATCATGGGTCACACCCCAATGAAAACCATGAAGTCCTGCATTGCCACCAGATCTGGCCTGAAGGACTGAATTATGCCGGTATCGATATACTTCGTATGGACGATACCGGCAAAGGTTTCCAGCACAGGGATGTTCTGCAAGTGATCCCGGCATAAAGCGCTAACGATAATGGAGGAGCGCCCGAGCGATGCGAGCGGCGTCCACCAGATGGCAGGCGCTGACGTGCGATCTGGTAATGGGATGACCCATTGCTCCACTGCGTTCATCCAGTTCTGGCCGTTCGCGACAAGTAGATTAAGCCACCATTGGTGGCGTAAGCAAGTCGATTTCAGCATTCAGTACCATGATGATACCGTGATGAACCGGATCAATCCCTTAAGTTGCGGCCACTGGCATCAGCAACGGAGCGAATATCAACAGAGCTGATATCGTGTCCATCAGACAACCCACCAATAGCAACAGCAGATTCAGACACAGCAAAAGCACAATCGCTGAACCGATATTGTCCTGTAACCAGGCGGCAATCTGTTGCGGGACGCCCTCAGAGGCGAGAAAGATGTTGACGCTCACCACTATCGCAATGATTGGTATGATGCTGCCCAGTAAGGTCAGTGTCTCCTGGGCAAGGCGACCTGTGCGATTGCTAGTAAGCTGATCAGGATCTGCTGAGCAGCGTGGACGACCCAGCAGCGATACAATCCGAATCATTTAATAGCCTGACACTTAAGACGAAGCACCCTGCCTCCGACCCGACACCTCAATATTTGGCGTATCATTCAAGCAATCAAAACAGGCGCTGCACAGAGACTTTTTATCTTTCAATGGCTAGTTTTTGTAATTTCTGATCTTTCTGACTAAGCATTTTTATAATGAGTGAGCAATGTCAAAACTGTCTGGTATCGGGCCAAAGTTGATTGCATCGCCTTTAGGTGGTTTGATAGTACGCCCTTGGCTCGATACTTACATACTGTATTTTCTAAAAAACTGGTTCTTCCCTTTGTCGCGCCTGTGGGCGGCAGCGCGACAGGCAGATGGCAATGTAGACGCATTTATAATTGCGGTGCCATTACATGAGCCTAATGATCGACAGCGAAAAACAATCGCAAAAACGTTACTGCAATTTGAACATGCCCGCCTCAAGGCTTTATCCATAGATCAGTTGTGGCGTGAGTATTTCTTTTCAAGCAAGGCAGTTGCTGAAGAGCAGCTGCCGATTATTGAAGAAATGAGGCTGGATTATCGTTCGGCTTATAACCTGACCAGAAAGCAGTTTGTATCGTTAAGAAAGCTGGTTAAAACCTCTGTAGCGATGGACCCGCCAACACCTGAAGATGTTAGAACCCGATTTGGCACCAATGGTGAAAAACTGGAACAGCTGCTTATGCCGCCAGTAGAGCTTCCTGAAATACGTGTTTCTCATAAATTGCCAACCGCTTATGGCTGTGATTATTGGCTTCGTTTCGAGTCACCCTACGCGGTAATGGGCGATGAGGTTTTTGCTCGAGTTCATGAGCCTGAGGACGTAAGAAATCCACCAACTCTGATATTTGGTCATGGCATTTGTGTGGAATTTGATCATTATCATCAATTGATAGATGAGATAACTCAGCTTACTTCTCAAGGCATTCGCGTGATCAGACCCGAAGCGCCGTGGCATGGCCGCCGAGTATTGCCTGGTCATTATGGCGGCGAGCAGTTTTTATCACGTTTGCCAGCCAGTATTTTTGATTTCATTGTTGCGCAAAATCAAGAGTGGGCGTCACTTATTAACTGGTGTCGTAGTAATAGCGATGCCGCAGTTGCGGTGGGCGGTAGTAGCTTGGGAGCACAGACAGCAAAAACTGTAGCAATGAATGCCCGTCACTGGCCGAAAAAATTACAACCTGACGCTTTGTTGGCAATAACCCACAGCCAACATATCGCTGCTGCCTTGGATGGAGCGCTTGCGGATATATGGAACCTGGGCAAAGCGATGCGAGAAGCTGGCTGGAATCAAGAGTTGGAACGACAATGGGTTAAACTGCTAGACCCTGAGCAGTCAACTTGTATGTCGGGTGAAAATATCATTTCCGTGTGTGGTAGCGAAGACATCGTGACACCTATTGTGACGGCAAACAAACAGCTAGATGCCTGGGCGGTACCAGCCAATAATCGCTTTGTTTACCGGCGCGGACATTTTACAGTTCCGTTGGGGATGATCTATGACAATGAACCTCTACAGAGGTTTGCTCAGGTTTTAAAGCGACATGTCTAAATGCCTTGCTTTACCAGAACAACATCCGTTAGATTCGATTTTTCAGTTGTTATGGATTTAAATCACTTGTCATGAGGTCTATAGCCTATGAATGGCACTAGTACGATCTCAAATTGGTATTACCTAGCTCTTGTGGCACTGTCTGCTTATGCAATTGGGCAGATTTTTGTATTACCTTTTCTGCGACGAGTCATCTATAGACGTACCTCGCGGACCATGCAAAAACTCTCAGACAAACTAGATTTCGGATTACCAGTATACGCTATGGCAAAACGTAGTTTGTGGGTTGACCGGCTAATGAACGATCACGAAGTGCAGAAAGCTATCGCCGAGGAAAATGACAAAGGGCGTGAAGGACTAGAACAAAGCCAAAGCTCAGATATAAACCAAGACGCCCAACAATCCGCACGAGTTTTTGCTAAAGAAATTGTCCCTTCGTTTAATACCATATTCTATTTCAAGGCAGGATATTGGATAGCGCGAAGATTTCTCCGTGCCTTTTATTGGATAGGTGTTGGCCAGTCGGCCCAAGGTAAGTACAAACAAATTGGCAAAGACTGCTGCGTTGTATTGGTGTCCAATCATCGCTCTAACTTTGATCCACTACTGATGATTTACTTGACGTCACAAGTGGCGCCTGTATCGTACTCAGCGGGCGAGTGGGCATTGGGGACACCGTTTCGTCAGGTGCTGCAGGCATTGGGCTTTTACGTTATTCGAAGGGACCAAACTGGCAACGCACTGTATCAAAAAATACTAGAACGATTTGTATTCCTGGCTACATCACATTGCATCACGCAGGGGGTATTTATTGAAGGTGGTTTGTCGCGAGATGGGCATTTGCAGAAGCTAAAATTAGGCTTGGTCAGCTATATTTGCAGGTCGCTTGATTCTGACACCTGCAAGGACATTGTGTTTATTCCTTGCGCCCTGAATTACGACAAGATACCTGAAGATAGAACACTGATTATGCATAAAGAACTAGGTTTTGAGAGCAAGGGAAGGTTTTATTCTTTGCTTTCTTTTCTCAAGTTCTTTGCGACAGTCATTAGCTATGCAGTACCACGACGCCATAAGCCGTTCGGTTATAGCTGTGTCAATTTTGGCGAGCCAGTATCTTTGATTCAATGGCAGCAAGAGCACGGCGTTGAAATTAATCAGCTGGACAAGGCTGAGCGCCGTCAAAGTATATCCGCTTTGGGCGGCATGCTGGCTGACAAGGTGAGTGAGCTGTTACCTATTTTACCAAGCAACCTCTTGGTTCGTGTACTGGTAAACAATGAGCAATTGCCTATGACCGAGCTTAAGCTTAAAGTGGAGTCACTTAAGTTGGCAGACTCACTCACAGAAAATGGTGTGAAGGTGTATATCCCAAGCAACGATGGTGATTATGCTTTCAGTCAAGGTATTTATGTATTGTTGCGACGCAAGCTCATAGAACCGACTGGTGATGGCAGGTTTGCTCTAGTTCCAGGTCAACAGGATTTGGTGAATTACTATATCAATACGATAGATAGCGCGATGTCTAAAAAGCTGGTCTCTTGACCTGCTTTGTTCGGTGCGACCTTTCCTCGGCGCACTACGCGAACCGGCGATGCTATTTCATAAGCGAAGGACGCCACAAGGACAATGCAGGTAACAATATCAGTACAGCCAGCCTGACGACAGCGGCAATGACAAGCGGCGTTACACCACGAAAAATTGTACCAAGCTTGACGTCTGGCAGCACAACCTGAGTCAGGTTCTTCGGGTCGGTTACAGACACACAGATTGACGCAGAGATTTGCAAAGGCTGGTGCCAATGTCTTACTGAACAGTTTCGTCGATGCAGACGATATCGCACGAACATCTACTGCGGGATACCAGCGACTCGGTTTCCTTGCAATGCAGTCGATTCAACGCACTCTACTGTTTGACAGCGCCTAACGGTGCACACACAAAAGTGTCCGGTTCAGCCTGTTTGAACTGCGGAGCAGGTATGTCCGCTTATGCGGATATACCTTTCAGTATCACCTGGAGACGTTCAGTGTCATCTTCTCGACAGTATTTGCATCAACCTCGTCCGCAGTAAACCACACGGACACAGCTTCATGAGCTTCGTACATTCCGGCCTGATCGTTGTAATGCGGCGACTTCGTACCGTCCGGTGCAATGAAACCGCTTTGACCCGGTGGCAGCACATGCATGGCGCGAACACCACCGTCGCTGAACACAACCATGTTGTTCTCGGTACCGCGATTCATCTCGATGGCCGTTTCTGTTTCCGCAACGGGCAGCGTCTGCGGGATACCACGGAAGTTCTGGTGTGAATAGCGAATATGCCCGACCGGTGAGCGCCAATCTTCGACATTCTCACCATAAGTGGCGGTCAACGTCTCACGCATTTTTTTCAGAGCCGCCAGCAACACTGCGTCGTGGTCCTCGCCAATAAAATCGTGACCTTCGCCAAGCAGATTGTAATGCGCAACCTTGGCACCAACCTGAATATTGTTGCCTGAGCCGCCCGGTTTATCCGGATCCGGATAGCCCGCGGCGGCAAAGAACCCGCTGTAAGGTTCAGGCAAGTCCGTGAAGACGCTGGCCAGGAAAGTTTCAAGCAACGTCTCCATGATCGCGACTTCAGGTGCATCGTAAAGGCCATCGCCATCTGCATCGCAGCGGGACTGATCCCATGCTGTCAATCGATTCACCAGCAAACGATCTGGATCATCGGCTGGCAGACCCGTGACCGCCTTTTCGAAGAAGGGAAGAAATGCCGGTGCATTGACATCCCTCTGAGCTACCGTATCGACCATTGTTGCCCAGGCTTTCTCCGGGGTAAAACGACCCTGTTTGCCCATTTCGTCAAAGATCACCGAGACTCGATCGGCAGGCATCCAGCTGTACCACCATTCATCTGGAGATGGGAAACCTGCTGCCGGCTTGTTGTTCCAATTCACCACCATTTGGTTAGATGGGTTGAGAACTTGCGGGTTAGTCTCAAAAGGCATGATGCCCTCCCAATCCATCTCACCTTCACCGGATGCAGGCAGGCGGCCATCATGTCCTTCAACGCGTTTCGGGTAGAAACCGTTGAACACATAGCCAATATTCCCATCCGAATCCGCATAATAATTGTTCACGTTGACAGCCGAGTCTCTGACCGCCTCGCGGAACTCATCGAAGCTCTGTGCTTTCATCAGATCGACCCAGGAAACCAGGTTTGCAATTTCCGCCCCACTCCAGGCACGCTTCTTGGCGAAGGCCAGATGAGCTTCCTCATCGCGAGCGATGACAGGGCCGTGGAAGGTCCGATAGGCCGTGAATGTCACAGGATTGCCGCCTTTCACATCAATCGTCTCATCCCGAGACTCCATATCGACCCACTCGCCACTGCGCCGATACTGGGACGGATTGTCAGGATTGACGGTTTCACGATAGATGTCCACCTGATCGCCCGCCGCCCAGGTACTGCCCCAGGCGATCTTGCCGTTGTGAGCGAACATGATGCCAGGATAGGCAAGCGCGGTATTGCCCACGACGTCGAAACCAGCGCCGTGCAGACCGATGGCATAGGTGTAAGCCGGGGTAAACCAACCGAATTGAGGGCCGTTGACCAATACTGCTTTCGCCCCTTCCAGTTTTTCGGGACCAAGGATTGCCATGTTGCTCGCAGCTTCCATCCGCATTGCCGCCGGGCCGCCCGTCGAGATGGCATCGATCATTGCCTGACGCCATTGCGTTTGCGGAAGTGCCTTACCCAGCTGGTCTAAGTAGTCCGCCGGCACGGGGGCTACCTGGCGCAACACATCTTCACTGATCGATGCTGCGCGGATCGGGCGCAGAGGGTTGTTAAACTGCTCTCGTCGTGTCCCGTCCCAATTGTCGGCCGGGATGGTGGTCGGCGCGCCATCCGTTCCACGGCTAACCAGCGTGTCAAACATCTGAGCCGCAGTCTTCTCTCCGAACTTGTCGGTAAGTGAATCCAGTAGAGCAGCGTTCTCGACTTCAGAATTAAAATCGCCATAACGATTCAGCATCGAGCCTACGAAAACCATCGCAACATCGAAAGCGCTCCAGGGTTCAGGCTGGAAATCGTTGGCCAGGTACTCCTTTGGCATCAGCGTACCGGGTTCCTTGTTCACCTGATCGATCCAGGCATTCACGCCAGCCGCATAGCCCTCGAGCACATCACGATGGTCAGCGGTGGCGGCGGCAATCTGCTCCTGGATCGAAGCCGGCCAGTATTCGGAGCGTATCTTCTTGTCATAGTCTATGAATTCCGCACCCAGAACTTCGGCTACATGACCCGTGGAGCTGCGTCGCGCCATGTCTATCGAGTAAAGGCGATCCTGCCCCACTGCATAGCCATAACCGTAGTAAAGGTCATAACTGTTCTCCGCATAGACGTGCGGCATGCCGGTCTCATCTCGCTTGATCGTCACCTCGCCTGCATGGCCAACAGTAGCCGTCAGTAATGTGCTGCAAATGAGCGGCGTCAGCATGTGATTCAATCTCATTTTCACTCCTTAACCATGAAAGATCCGAGCGGGATGAACCATCGTTTCTACGACGATCCGCGTGTGACGTTCAAAGGGGCCCTGCTATTTCATGACCGAAGGAAGCCACAAGGACAATGAAGGTAGCAATACCAGCACAGCCAGCCTGACGACATCGGCAATGACAAACGGGGTTACACCACGAAAGATGGTGCCAAGTGCAACGTCCGGCAGCACACCCCGCAACACATACACATTCAAACCAACTGGCGGTGTAATCAGGCTGATCTCGGTAACCACTACCACAATGATGGCGAACCATATCAGCACCACATCCGGCCCCAGTCCAACCCCGAAATCAAGGTTCATGATGATCGGATAGAACACGGGCACGGTCAACAGGATCATTGACAGGCTCTCCAGAACACAGCCCAGAATGATATAGATCACCAGCATCACAGCTAGTACCAGAAAGGCATTCATTTCCAGATCTTCTATCAGCCAGCCGAGTTCATCTGGCAATCCGGCCAGATTGATGAAGTTGGTGAAAATCAAGGCGCCGATCAACACCGCAAATATCATGGCAGTGGTGCGTACACAATCCAGCAGGGATTCGAACAGCGTTTGCAGCGTCAGGGTGCGTTTGACCACGGCTATGATGAACGCCACTCCCGCCCCGACGCCAGCAGCCTCAGTCGGCGTAAAGACGCCACCATAGATCCCGCCGATGATAATGACAAAGAGCAACACTACCTCCCAGACACCCAGGACGGCAGTCATCTTCTGCTTCCACGTAGAGCGCTCACCACGCGGGCCCAGATCTGGCCAGATTCGTGTAACGATATTGATCGCCAACGCATAGCCAACGATTCCCAACAGTCCGGGAATGACACCTGCCATGAACAAGGCGCCTATATTGGTTTCAGTCATGATGCCGAATATAACCAGTATGACACTGGGCGGTATCAGAATGCCCAGCGTTCCGCCAGCTGCAATCGATCCGGTTGCCAGGCTGTCGGCGTAGCCAAAGCGGCGCATGGGTGGCATGGCAACCTTGCTCATGGTAGCGGCAGTCGCGAGACTGGACCCACAGACGGCACTGAAGCCACCACAGGCACCTATCGATGCAATCGCCAGACCGCCGCGCCAATGACCCACAAAGGAATAGGCAGCGTCATAGAGCTTGTGGGATAGGCCAGAGCGAGTAATCAGATTGCCCATGAAAATGAACAATGGAATGATTGACAACGTATAGGACAGCCCACCGTCAAATGCCGTCTGAGCAACCATGGACAGAGACGCCGACCAGTTGGTCTGCAAGGCAAATCCGACAAAGCCTATGAGTGCCATGGCAAATGCAATCGGCATCCGCAGCATGATCAAGGTCAGAAGTATGGCGAATCCAATCAGCGATGCAGTCATGAAATCAGGTTTCTGCAGATGGTCGGAAAGTTGCTCATGGGTTCTTTATCGCTTCAACACCCTTGACTATCAGTACCAGAGCACTGAAAGCACAGGAGGCTGTCATGAGATAACCGATGGGGGGCAACGGTATTTCCAGGGTGTTGGTTACCTGACCGTCTGCGACGATGCTTTGCGTCTTGTGCCATAGTTGCCAGGCAAGTACGCCGAGCACAAGCGCACTCAGCCAGTCCATGATCAGAGTCAGCATATTGCGAACACTGTCGGACATGACGGCGTCGAGCAGATCGACACGAATATGTTCGTCCGTATCGGTTGCCAGTGGCAAACCCAGAAAGATCAGGGCAGCCAGAGCAAGTTCGGTAATCTCGAACGACCCCGTCAATGGGTTATTGAAAAGGTAGCGACCGGCTACATCAACGCAGGTCACTACCATCATCAACAGCACCATGAACGCAGCCGCACCACCCAGGCCATAGCGCAAGACTTGTTTCATGTCAGCTCAGCTACCATTGCAAGTCGATAAGTTACTGCTGTGCCTTCGAACGCAGGCTTTCCAGCATGGCCTTGGCATCGACACCTCTTTCCTTGACGGCTTCAGCCCACTTTGCTTCGATAGGTGCAGCGGCAGCGCTGATCTCTTGCATGAAGGCATCATCCGCAACTGTCACTGGAATTCCCGCCTCTTCGATGGCTTTCCAGCCACCCTCGTCTGCCGCATCCCAGGCCTTTCCTTGCAGACGTGCGAAAGCTTCGCCGGAAACACTCATGATGGCTTGTTGATCTTCCTCTGACAGGCTGTCCCAACGCCCCTGGTTCATGACCAGAAACCAGGTCGTGTTGTAGAGACCACCCGGTACTTTCGTGATGTTGTTGACGGTATCAATAAATTTGTAGGAAACAAGCGTTTCGGCAGGCATGGTCAAACCATCGATGACTCCGCGTGACATGGATTCGTAAATTTCGGACGGGGATACGAGCATCTGCTCGGCCCCCAATGCTGCGACGACATCATTGGCCACACCACCTGGAACACGAATCTTCAGTCCCTTCATATCCGCCGCACTTTCGATCTTGTTTTCGGTCCGGTTGTAGATGATGCCCGGTCCGTGAGTGAACAGGCTCAATACATGAGTGCCCTCGTGTTCTGCGAATATTTCCGGCGTTTCTTCTGCAACCTGCCAATAGGCGGCAGACAACGCCTCTGCGCTATCGCCCAGGAACGGAAACTGGGCGACATTGCTGAGCACAAAGCGTGTGCCCTTCGTATAGCTCTGCAAACCGTAGGTAATGTCGGCAATACCGTCCTTGGCAATATCGAAATGTACCAGAGGAGAACCCAAAGGCTTGGCTAGAATTCGTATCCGCACATTGCCATTGGTGGCTTTGTGCACCTGATCTGCCCAGGGCTTGATGGCGTTGACCACGACAGGATGTGTCGGCGGCAACCAGGAAGACAGGTTTAATGTTTCTGCACCTACCGCAGTTGTCAGAGGTGCAGCTGCCAGCAGCAGCATCGATGCGGCTATTGTGCCTTGGATCACGGTCTTGAGCTTGGTAGAAACAATATTGTTACAGGTCATGGGTTTTTCCTTGTGGTGTCAAGTGGTGTACTTCAGTCGCCAAATTTAATGCGGGCATTGACGAGCGGTTCGAATGCCTCTGCGGGAATTCGGGCTCTGTTTTCTTCGGGCTGTAGTAAAGGTTCTGCAGGTTTCAGACTTCGCTGGCAACGCAGGCTGAGCGCGTGATAGGTACGTGTGCCTTCACGCTTCCAGCCAATCTCTTCGTCACTGAGTTCCCGCACGATTTTGCCTGGCAGTCCCGCTACCAATGATCGAGGGGGAATGATTGCACCGGCCTTGATGAACGCCATGGCCGCCACAATACTCGATTCTCCGATGACTGCGTTGTCCATGACAACGGCGTTCATGCCAACCATTGCATTCTTGCCGATACGACAACCATGCAACACCGCACCATGACCGATGTGCCCGTCCTCTTCAATGACGGTGTCGGTATTCGGGAAACCATGCATGACGCAGGTATCCTGCAGATTGGCACCTCGCTCGAGTATCAGCCTGCCGAAATCTCCTCGCAGACAGGCAGCCGGCCCGATGTAGCAGTCGGGGCCGACAATCACGTCCCCAATCAGAATGGCATCCGGGTGCACGTAGGCCGCAGGATCAATAACCGGCACAATTCCGTCTATTTCATATACTCGCGCCATCGCCGCAAGCCCTCCTTATTGTCAGATAGTCTGGAACTGAAAATGCATCCAGCCAGCAGTGCGATTCGCAGTCAAGTTGGCAGGCGAATCAGTACTCGCCCCAGGTTCCGCTTTCAGCACGGGAAGCGACCATCCGTGGTCGCTTTGAGCAGCAGATCGCAGGGCTCATCGCAGAGTCCCATAGCCGCCATTTTCTGCAGTTTTTTAACGATCACCGCAAGTCCGACAGTCTCGGCATGATGCATGAGACCACCTCTCCAGCGGGGAAATCCATAGCCGTGCACTTCAACCAGATCTATGTCTGCAGCACGTTTTGCAATACCTTCTTCCAGAATTCGCGCACCTTCGTTGATCATGGGCAGGACAATATATTCTGCCAGTTCTGCATCAGAGAGCTTGAGGGCAGATTGTTTCGCCCTGGCCGCTTCTTCTTTGACAATGGTGGCCACTTTGTCAGAGGGCTGCGGTGTTCTATCGCCTTGCCCGTAGTCATACCAGCCGGCGACGCTTTTCTGTCCCAGCCGTTCCATGGCAACCAGTCTCTCGGCTACTGGAGCAAAGGGTGTTTCCCCGCGTTCTCGAGCCGCACTACGCTGGAATGCGGCTATATCGAGCCCACCCAGATCCTGCGCTTCGAACGGCCCCATGGGCATGCCAAAGCTGCGCATGGCACGATCAACATCTGCCGGGGACGCACCACTGATCAGCATTCGCTCGGCCTGAGCACGCGTCGTCTTCAGAATTCGATTGCCAATAAATCCGTCACAGACTCCAGCCTGTACCGGTATTTTCCCCAGGGCTTTTGCCAGCGAGAATCCAGTTGCCAGAACATCGATTTGCGTAGCCTGAGCAGGGATGATTTCAAGCAGCTTCATGACGTTGGCCGGACTGAAAAAATGCAACCCCAGTACTCGCTCTGGAAAACGGTTTGCAGACGCAATTGCGTTGGGATCCAGATACGATGTGTTGGTAGCCAGTACGGTATCGTTGCGGCAGATGGCATCAAGCTTCTCGAAGACATCGCGCTTGACCGTCAAGTCTTCAAAAACTGCTTCGATCACAACATCCATGTTGGAAAGCGACGCATAGTCAGTGGCAAAGGTGATGCCCGCCTGGCGAGACTTGCGTCCCGAGTCATCCAATCGGCCGCGCTTGACTGCGCCATCCAATATCCTGCTGATGTTTGAGCGTCCACGATCAAGTGCCGATTCATCACGCTCGATCAACACCACGGGTAGATTCGCGTCGCGCAAGGCGACCACAATCCCCGCTCCCATCGTCCCGCCACCAATGACGGCCACCGTACAAATGGGTCGCGTTTTGACATCCTTGAATTCAGGCGGCCTCGTCGCAGCACGCTCGGCAAAGAACACGTGACGAAGTGCGGTAGCCTGATCGCTGGCCCTGAGTTCCAGGAATGTCTTGCGTTCGAACGCAAATGCCTCATCGGCACTCTGTTCAATGCCATGCCGAATGCAGTCCAGAGCACGCAGCGGCGACAACTGACCACGCGACCGGCGCAATATCTGACTTTCCTGCTTTTTCCAGAAATCCGCGTCCGGGCAATTTTTAGGCTCGCGCGTACTCAACGGCACAGGCAAGTCCCTGGTAGCCGACTGCCTGGCGAACTGGATTGCATCGTCTCGCAGGTCGTCATCTTCTGCCAAAGCATCAATCAGCCCTGATTCGAGCGCCTCTGCAGCACTCACTGGCTTGCCCGTGGTCACCATTCGCACAGCATTTTCTGCCGCCACCAGACGCGGCAGGCGTACCGTCCCCCCCGCTCCCGGTACGATCCCCAGTGTCACCTCTGGCAGGCCCAATCGAGCCGAGCGTGCTGCTACCCGGTAATGACAACCGAGGGCTACCTCCAGACCTCCGCCCAGAGCCGAACCATGAATGGCAACAGTCCAGGGCTTGCGCGCCAGTTCAATGCGAGCAACGACATCTGGCAGATGAGGCGCTTCCGGCGTCTTGCCGAATTCTGAAATATCGGCACCGGCAATGAATGTGCGGCCTCCGGCGATCAGAACGACGGCACTCACGGCTTCATCAGCATCCAGCGAATCAACAGTTTCGTGCAAGCCCTTGCGCATCTCATGCCCGATGGCGTTGACCGGGGGGTTATTCACTGTAACGACAGCGATCTCGCCTTCACGTTCGACACTCAACATCACACGACTACTCCAGGGTCAACGAAGATGGCCGTGGTTGAATCAGAATTCGCTAATATTGCCATGACTAAACTTTTACCTTGATTTACATCCGCTGTCGAAGCACCCAGTTCCGATACTATATGTTTGACTGAATGGTCGGTCAATTACGTTGAGGCCTGAATTTGCGAATACAGGTGGTAGGCGTTTCTGTTTGAGCAGTGCTATCAGGGACCACCGGCCATAAATTTCGCATGACGTCCATAAAATTTACTGGTTCAAATTGTTGTGAACAGCATTCAAACATTCATTTCTTGCGTTGTGTAAAACGGTCTGTCTTGTTGATTTCCATGCTCTAATGATGTTCTTCCTTGCATTCACGTTGACCTGGTAGAACCAGACAAAACAGATGGCTCGCAAACAAGCAGACAATTACGAAAGCAAACAGCGCAGCATTCTGTCCAGTGCTGCCGCTGTCATTGCGGAAGCCGGGATGGAGAATGCTTCCATGTCGCAGATTGCCGAGCGGGGCAATGTGTCCAAAGCTTTGCTCTATCACTACTACCCCAGCAAGTCTGCCTTGATCTTCGATATCGTACACTCCCACCTGAGCGAACTTGATGAGGCACTTGAAGCCGCAGACAACCCCAAGGACGATCCTGAAAAAAGATTGAGTCTGTTGATTCAGCAGGTTCTCAATAACTACCAGAATTCCGACGATCAGCACAAAGTCCAACTGAATTGCGTCGGTACACTCACGCATGAACAAATCGAGACTGTGCGCGGGGTGGAACGCAATATTACACACCGATTTTCAGAAGTTCTGCGCCTCATCAATCCTGATCTGGAAAATGGCCGTGCGTATTTGATGCCGACGACCATGTCGTTGTTTGGAATTCTGAACTGGGTGTACCTGTGGTTCAGGGACGATGGCTCCATCAGTCGTGAGGAATATGCCAGGCTGGTAACTTCACTCATGCTCAATGGAATGAAGGGTGTTTGATAGAGCCTGCAGCCAGTCAGACTCTATCGCCATTCAGTTTCAGCTTTTTGCAACCATCGTCAGCACATCGTATTGCGCGACCACCGCAGCATCCTGATTGATTACTGTGCAGTCCCAACGAACTTCACCATACTCGTCAGTTTCGCGCGGGTTGATTTCCTTGCAAGTCAGAGAAAGTTGCAAGGTGTCGCCAGGATACACCGGCGTCAGAAAACGCAGATTGTCCACGCCATAATTCGCCAGAACCGGGCCTGGTGCAGGGTCGACGAACAGACCTGCAGCAAACGACACGATCAGATAACCGTGCGCCACACGTCCGTCGAAGAATGGATTGGCCTTTGCCGCCGTTTCGTCCATATGGGCATAGAAGGTATCGCCGGTGAATTCCGCAAAATGCTCAATATCTTCCAGAGTGACCTGGCGTGCAGCCGTAGCCACGGTATCCCCGATTTCGAGTGTAGCCAGCGATTTACGAAACGGATGTTCCTCGGTGACCACTACCGGCGCTCCAGGAATCCAGCGGCCAGTCACCGATGTCAACAGGCCTGGAGATCCCTGTACCGCCGAGCGCTGCATGTAGTGCTTGACGGCACGAATGCCCCCAAGTTCCTCACCGCCACCGGCCCGGCCCGGTCCACCGTGTACCAGCATGGGCAATGGGGAGCCGTGCCCTGTCGACGTTTTTGCACTCAAGCGATTGCCCAGCATGATACGACCATGCCAGGGGGCGAGCCCTGCTACGACATCTCGGGCAAACTCGCCACTGTCGGTAAATACTGACGCTACCAGACTGCCTCCGCCGAGACTTGCCAGGCTTATTGCATCGTCTACAGACTCGTAAGGAATGATGGTGCTGACCGGACCAAATGCTTCCACGCCATGGATGGCCTCGCAGCCTTGAGGCTGATCGCAGTAGAGCAGTACTGGATTCAGAAACGCACCTTTTTCCACGTCTCCGGACACTATTTGTGGATTATCAGGATCACCGAAGACGATCTCCGCTTCAGCGCGAAGATCAATGATTCGTTCTTGAACTTCGCGGCGCTGGTCGAGACTTGCCAGAGGGCCCATACGCACATTCTCGTCGGTCGGATTACCCACAGTCGTCTTGGCCAATCTGGCCGATAGCGCAGACACCACCGCATCGGCATAACGCCGAGGAACGATGACTCGGCGAATGGCCGTGCACTTCTGCCCTGTCTTGGTGGTCATTTCACGGACCACTTCCCGTACGAACAGATCGAATTCTTTCGTATCCGGACCGGCATCCAGCCCCAATACGGCCGCATTGAGACTATCGGCCTCCATGGTGAATCGTGTCGAATGACGGATGATGGCCGGATGGACGCGCAGCATCTGCCCGGTCGTAGCTGAACCGGTAAACGTAACCACATCCTGGGCAGTCACATGATCAAGTAAATCGCCCACCGACCCTGATATCAGTTGCAGTGCGCCTTCTGGCAGAATACCGGTTTCGATGATGCGACGTACCATCAACTCAGTCAGGTAGGCAGTCTGACTGGCAGGTTTGATGATGGCCGGCATACCGGCGAGCAGTGTGGGTGCCAGTTTCTCCAGCATGCCCCAGCACGGGAAATTGAAAGCATTGATATGCACAGCGACCCCTTCCAGCGGCGTCAGTATGTGCTGTGCCGAGAAAGTGGAATCCTGCGAGAGCGACTCTGGAGCACCATCAACCAGCATGCGCGTATTGGGCAATTCACGCCGGCCTTTCGAACCATAAGACAACAGTGTGGAAATACCGCCCTCAATGTCTATCCAGCTGTCGGTGCGGGTAGCCCCAGTGGCTGCCGAAAAAGCATAGAAGGATTCCTTGTCGGCCATCAGAGCCTGCCCCAGACTCTTCAACAATAGTGCGCGTTGATGAAAGCTCATGCTTCGCAGTTGCGAACCACCTTTCTCTCGACCGTGATTCAGCATGCCCGCGAAATCCAGGCCAGTTGAATCGATCGTCGAAATCTTCGCACCAGTGGAAGCGTCAAGCAATACCTTGCCTTTGCCTGTGCCCCGGATCCATTCGCCGCAGGCGTAACTTTCCAACTGGTGTGATTCCGAAAGGGAAGCGTTCATGGCTTGAATCCGTTGCATATCATGATGAAATATTAAAATCCGAGAGCAACCCGGAAATTTCCTTTTCCCACTGCGCATGAAGTTCTTCGTTGGCAGTGTGTCGCAACCCGAAACGCTGCAACTGCTCGAACCGTTTGGAACCTGACGTTCCAAAGCTTGCCGCTATACGCGGATGCCAGTAGGCCACGCTCTGTTCAACGGCACTCCTGGCGCCATCCGTTTCCAGAATCCTGGCCAGGCCTTCCACACCAAGTTCTGCATGCCGGCGTTCGCGGGGAAGAATCTCTCGGAAAACTTCTGCCAGAGGCTGGTAGGACACCTTCAGATTCTCGGCTAGCTGCAGGTTCACGGCCTTGCCCATCAGTACATTCATGACGACAGCGTCTGTCCAGCCTTCAATGGGGTAGTGAAAGACATTCAGGCGCATGTCCTGCCCATGCCGACTGTTACCGATATCCGAATCACGAGGTAGCCGCGTCGTCCAGGGATGGTGACTGAAGTAGCGTTTGATGTTGGCGCCAAACTGTCCCATCAACACCAGGACTCGCTCAGCATGATCAAGCTTTTCCAGCGTAATGCGAGAGGCCGCAATTCGCTCCTTGATACCCGGGCCGCTATTGATACTATCGGCAAAGCCTGCGGAGCCTGCCAATTCGCTGTCTATGAAACTGGCCATCATGCGCATGATTTCCGCACGATAACGCGGAGACACATTCTCAGGCGATGTCAGTTTGCCACCCTGCGCCAGATAGCTGTCCAGCGACATTGTTTCTGCAGTAGATTCGCTCATTGAACTCTCACTGGTCATAGGAAACGACAACACTGTCCGAAAGCGGAAAGCACTGGCAGGTAAGTACGTAGCCACGATTCACTTCGTAGTCCTCGAGGGCATGGTTCTTCTCCATTTCCACTTCTCCTTCCAGCACCATGGCGCGACAGGTGGAGCACACGCCTGCCTTGCAGGCGTAGGGAGCATCCATGTCGGCACCCAGAGCAGCATCCAGAACAGTCTCACCATTCTTGGCCATCTCTATCTCGCGCGTAGTTCCGTCTATGGTGATAGTGGCCTTGCAGATCGAGTCAGTACCCGTATGGGTTTTGGACACCGTCTTGCGGGATGCCCGACCGGGCTGAGAAGATGCAAACAGCTCGAACTTGATCTGATCGTCCCTGAGCCCGTGATCACGCAGTGACTGCGCTATGGCCAACATCATGGGTTCAGGGCCACAGATAAAGGCAAGATCGACCGAGGCGATATCGATCCAGCTCTTGAACAGCAAGCTGCACTTATCAGCATCGATGCGTCCCGAGAACAGATCGATATCCTGCGCTTCACTGTCCAGAATGTGCACCACACTGAAACGGCCCATATAACGGTTTTTCAGGTCATCAAGTTCTTCCCGGAACATGATCGTATTTGTAGAACGATTAGCGTAGACCAGAGTCAGGCTTGAATTGTGTTCAGCGGCAAGCGTCGTCTTGATCAGACTCAGAACGGGAGTAATCCCGCTGCCACCCGCAAATAGCAGGTAGTTGCGAGCTTTATCTGGATCGATAGGCGCATGGAATGCCCCCATCGGTGGCATCGCTTCAATCGTCTCCCCAACCTTGAGCTCTTCATTGGCCCAGGTCGAAAAGCAACCACCGTCGACGCGCTTGATACCGACACGCAATGCCCCTTCATCGCGCCCCGCACAAATTGAATAGGAGCGGCGCAGTTCCTCGCCATCGAATTGTCGACGGAATGTCAGGTACTGCCCCTGGATGAATTTGAAGGCATCCGCATCTTCAGCTTGTGGTTTGAGCGTGACGACCACCGCATCGCGTGTTTCACGACGAACATCGGACACTTCCAGCGGTAAAAAACGCGCCATCAGATTACTCCCTGGATCATATACACTTGAAATAATCAAACGGTTCCAGGCAATCCTTGCAGCGGTAACTCGCCTTGCAGGGTGTTGAACCGAACTGACTGACATTTTCAGTATTTGTCGACCGACATCGCGGACAGCAGACAGTCACACTGGGACGACCCATTCCGCACGCCCCGGTACCTTCCACAGGTGGCGTGATGCCATAATCCAGCAGTTTCTCCCGACCACGTTCACTGATCCAGGCGGTAGTCCAGGCAGGTGACAGCCGCCTCTCCAGGCGAATGTCTTCAATACCTTCCTTGCGCAGTTTCGCTTCGATATCCGCGTTGATGATAGCCGTGGCAGGACATCCCGAGTAAGTAGGCGTGACACTGATTACCAGCGTGTCTTGCTCCCAGACAACATCACGCACGATGCCCAGATCAACTACAGAGATCACGGGAATTTCAGGATCAGGCACGTCGTGCAGCCAGGTCCAGATCAGGTCTGTAGAGGGCTTGTCGTTTATAGCTGGAGTGTTCATCTACCAGGCAGCACCCGGGTATGCACGTTGCAGAAACTGCATTTCTGCCAACAGGAAGCCCAGGTGTTCACTGTGAATACCGTTCTTGCCACCGCGACGCACGAAATCACTGTCTGGTATTTTCAGTGTTGCCAGCTTCAAGGCAGCCGAAACGTGCTTGTTCCACGCCTCGGCGATGCCGGCTGCTTCTGGCACTACGCCACTGGATACCAGCGAGGGCTCCAGATCATCGAATTCGAACATTTCGCCTGTATATGACCACAGTTCGTCCAGAGATGCCTGCATGCGTCGATGACTTTCAGTGCTCCCATCGCCCAGCCGAATTATCAGATCGGTACTGCGTTCAAGGTGATAGGCTACTTCCTTGACGCACTTTTCCGCTATCTCGGCAATGCGTTTGTCTGTCGATTCCATCAGGCCCTTCAGCATAGGCAGATGCCATGCATCGAACAGGAACTGGCGCATCAGAGTGAGACCATAGTCCTTATTCGGACGTTCCAGCAGCAACAGATTATGAAAATCGAAAGCGTCGCGCAGATAGGCCAGATCGTCAGCTGAGCGACCGGCACCCTCAACCTCACCTGCAAGACCAAGCCATAATTGCGTCTGTCCGATCAGGTCAAGCGATATATTGGCAACGGCAATGTCTTCTTCAAGAGCGGGTCCATGACCACACCACTCTGAATTTCGATGTGCCAGAATCAGACAGTTATCACCCATCTGCAGCAGGAATCTGAACAGTCCGCTACTTGTATTGTCTGACGCTGCCATCACATATGCCCCACTTCCTCAGGAATTTCGAAGAACGTCGGGTGCCGGTAAACCTTGGAGTTGGCCGGATCGAACAAGGGCTCCTTGTCCGACGGCGAGCTGGCAACGATATGCGTGGATTTCACGGCCCAGATGCTGATGCCTTCATTGCGCCGCGTGTAGACATCACGCGCATTGTTGATTGCCATCTCGGCATCTGCAGCATGCAGACTGCCGATATGTCGATGATTCAGTCCGTGTTGGCCACGAATGAAAATCTCCCACAACGGCCATTCATGTTTGCGCTTGTCGCTCTTTTCCGAACCTTCAACGTCAGGGTACGGCGATGTAGTTACTGAGCTCATGCGGCCTCCTCACTGGTGCTTCGATTTTTTGCAGCATTGGCAGTCAGGCCATCACGAAACCATTCGCCCTCATTCCAGGCATTCACTCTGGCTTGCAAACGCTCCTTGTTGCACGGGCCATTGCCAGCCAGTACCTCAAAGAACTCGGTCCAATCAGGCTCTGAGAAATCGTGACCACCTTTTTCTTCGTTCCAGACCAGATTTTCGTCTGGAATCGTGAGTCCCAGATACTTGGCCTGCGGGACCGTCTGATCAACGAACTTTTGCCGTAACTCATCGTTGGTATTGATCTTGATCTTCCACGCCATCGACTGGGCCGAATGCACCGAGTCCTTGTCGGAGGGGCCAAACATCATCAGCGAGGGATACCAGAACCGGTTCAGAGCATCCTGTGCCATACGCTTTTGAGCGTCAGATCCACTGGTCATCTTCATCATGATATGAAAGCCCTGGCGCTGGTGAAAGCTCTCTTCCTTGCAGATTCGTACCATGGCTCTGGCATACGGCCCGTAGGACGTACGCTGCAGTGGAACCTGATTCATGATGGCAGCACCATCCACCAGCCAGCCCACAGCTCCAATGTCTGCCCACGTCAATGTCGGGTAATTGAAGATCGACGAGTACTTGGCCTTGCCCGAGTGCAACTGTTCGAACATTTCGTCGCGGCTGATTCCCAGGGTTTCTGCTGCACAGTAAAGATAAAGACCGTGCCCTGCCTCATCCTGAACCTTGGCCAGCAAAATGGCCTTGCGTTCGAGCGTTGGGGCTCGTGTAATCCAGTTGCCCTCTGGCAGTTGGCCGACAAGCTCAGAATGCGCATGCTGGCTTATCTGTCTGACAAGATTCTTGCGATAGGCTTCCGGCATCCATTCCTTGGGTTCTATTTTCTGATCGGCATCGATGCGTTCCTGAAACGCGCGTTCATCAGGTGTCATTTCGTCCAGACTCTTGACACCCGTACCATCAGTTTTGACAATTTGTGCGTACACGATCGTCTCCTGTAATGCGCATCAGACCGATGCGCTCAAGTTACCCTTGAATCAGTGCCAAAATTGCCTGACCGTTCGGTCAGTATATAGCTATATCACTAGCGGCTTCAAGCATCAATTTGACCCTGAAGCCGCTGGAAAACCATGACAATCAGATCGCCGACGGACGCTTGTCCACGACGCGTTTGGCTTTGCCCTCAGAGCGCTCCACACCACCTGGAGCCACCACATCAACCGCCGTGCTGACACCGATCAGGGATTTGATCTGCCGTTGCAGTTCCTTGCCCAATGTATTGACGCTGCTGACATCCAGTGACACGCGACATTCCACGCAGACCGATAGTGAGTCCATGTGACCGTCACGATCCACTGTCAGTTGATAATGCGGTGAAAGCCCATCAATCTTAAGCACAATTTCTTCGATCTGACTCGGGAAAACGTTGACGCCGCGAATAATCAGCATGTCATCCGAACGACCGGTGATCTTGTCCATGCGCCGCATGGAGCGTGAGGTAGGAGGCAATAACCGAGTCAGGTCACGTGTGCGATAACGGATCATCGGCAGCGCTTCCTTGGTCAGTGTCGTAAACACCAGTTCACCATATTCCCCATCAGGCAAAACTTCACCCGTTTCCGGATCGATGATTTCAGGGTAGAAATGATCTTCCCAGATTACCGGACCATCCTTGGATTCAATGCATTCATTGGCCACACCCGGACCTCCTACCTCGGAAAGTCCATAGATATCGACCGCATCGATACCCAGCCTGTCTTCTATTTCGCTGCGCATGCTGCCGGTCCAGGGCTCTGCTCCGAAAATGCCGATCTCCAGAGAGCTTTCCTTCGGATTCATCCCCTGACGTTCCATCTCATCGACGATATTCAACATGTAGGAAGGTGTGACCATGATGATGCGCGGTTTGAAATCGCGAATCAGCTGGACTTGTTTGGCAGTCTGCCCTCCGCCCATGGGAACGACGGCACACCCCAGAAGTTCCGCACCGTAGTGAGCACCCAGACCACCCGTGAACAGTCCGTAGCCATAGGCCACATGCAGAATGTCCTTGCGTGTTCCACCACTGGCTCGAATGCAGCGAGCGACCAGAGTAGCCCAGTCGTTTATATCGTTCTGTGTGTAGGTAACGACGGTGGGTTTACCGGTGGTACCACTCGATGCGTGAATTCGAACCACATCATCCATGGGTACAGCGGTCAGACCAAACGGGTAGTTGTCACGCAAATCGTCCTTGTGGGTAAAGGGAAATCTGGCGATATCAGACAGTGATTGCAGATCTTCAGGAGTGATGCCAGCAGCCTTGCATTTATGTCGATAGGGTGCAACGTTATCGTAGATGTGCCGAATGCTGTGTCGCATTCGTTCAAGCTGCAAACTCTGCAGCTCATCTACACTGGCCGTCTCGATAGCTTCAAGACCGGCGGTTTGACATTTAGTGTTCATCGCGTCTCCTCTTGTCTGGTTTTCTGCCGCTTGGGTCTCTACTCGGGAAACAGTGGTCAAGCTTTCCACTCTTGAGGTCTCTACTACACACGTTCGATAATCATTGCAATGCCCTGACCGACACCGACGCACATGGTACATAGCGCGTAGCGAGACTGTCGACGAACAAGTTGCGCAGTTGCCGTTGTCACCAGTCGTGCGCCACTCATACCCAAGGGATGCCCCATGGCAATGGCCCCCCCTTGTGGGTTGACATGGGCCGCATCGTCTGCAACTCCCAGTTCACGCAAGACAGCCAGTGCCTGGGCGGCAAAAGCCTCATTGAGTTCGATAAGGTCCATATCCTTGAGGCTCAATCCAGCCCGTGCCAACACTCGCTGACTGGCCGGAGCAGGCCCCATGCCCATGGTTCGAGGCGTAACGCCGGCACTGGCCATTGAAACCACCCGAGCCCTGGGCGTCAGAGCATACTGTTTGACAGCCTTCTCGGAGGCGACCAGCAAGGCGCAGGCACCATCATTCACTCCCGAGGCATTGCCCGCTGTCACGCTCAGCTCCGGACCGTTGACACCTCGCAGCTTCGCCAGGGCTTCTATACCTGTACCAGGGCGTGGGTGCTCATCTGTATCAACAATGGTTGGGGCTGCCTTGCGCTGAGGGACCTTGACGGGCACGATTTCGTCCTTGAAGTAGCCTGCCTCATGAGCACTTGCCCAGCGCTCCTGACTGCGTGCAGCAAACTTGTCCTGATCCTCACGGCTGATACCATAGTCGGCAGCAACATTGTCCGCCGTCTGTGGCATGGAGTGAGTGCCGTACAGCTTGTCCATCATCGGATTGATGAAGCGCCAACCAATCGTCGTGTCGTAAATTGAGGCATTGCGACCAAATGCAGTTTCGATCTTTCCCATGACAAAGGGTGCGCGCGACATGCTTTCGACACCGCCGGCTATCATCAGATCCGCATCACCTGCCTTGATGGAACGTGCGGCCAGGCCCACCGCATCCATACCGGAGCCACACAATCTGTTCACTGTCGTACCAGGGACTGCAACAGGTAAACCGGCCAGCAACCCGGCCATGCGTGCCACATTACGATTATCTTCACCAGCCTGGTTTGCGCAGCCATAGATCAGGTCGTCAACAGCTTCCCAGTCAACCCCCGGGTTTCTGGTCATCAGTTCGGTGATCGGCAGCGCTCCCAGATCGTCCGCACGAATCGACGAAAATGCTCCCCCGTAACGACCGATGGGTGTTCGTACCGCATCGCAGATGAAAGCTTCTCTCATTTCCTGATCTCCATGGTCCACCTGTCAGGCGGTAGTTTTTGAGGTGTCAGCTTGTCGACCTGATGCTACATCCACATGATATTTCAGGGTCTTCCAATATCAAGTTGAAGGGTCACTGGATTCATCGAACAAGGGTTTCCCGTTGCGATGGGATCGCCCCCGAAACAAGGCAATACGCTGCTCGTTCTGATTCGTGATAACAACATCATACAAGCCGGATCGACGCCCTTGTGACTGTACACTGGCCTCGGCAGTCAGCTCATCATCCAGATAGGCTGGCGCCAGAAATTCGATGGATGCACTTGAAGCAACAGCGACAAGGTTGAAACTGTTGCAGGCAAACGCAAAGGCAGAATCGCCCAAGGTGAACAGATAACCACCATGGCAGGTCGAGTGGCCATTCAACATGTGTTTGGCAACGCGCATACGCAAACGGGCAAAACCAGGACCAATGGCCTCGAAGTGCATGCCAAGCTGCTGCGTCACGGTGTCATTGGCAAACATCGCCTTTGCGGATCGTTCTGCACGATCCTGATCACTCAGGCCCATGAATCAGCGACCTTTGAATTCGGGCTTGCGTTTGGCCATGAACGCTGCAACACCTTCCCGGTAGTCTTCCGCCCGGCCAGCCTGTCGTTGCAGGTCGCGCTCCAGGTCAAGTTGTTCTTCAAGTGTATTGTCAGCCGCCGCGTAGATAGCCCGTTTCACCAGGGCCAGGCCGGACGTTGGTTGAGTGGCCAGATACGCAACGAGAGCACGTGCTTGTTCGGCCAGCTTGTCATCATCCACAACCTGCCAGATCATCCCCCAGCTCTCGGCCTTCTCTGCGCTGATCTTGTCTCCCAGCAGGGACAATCCCATGGCTCTCTGTGTACCCACTGCCCGTCGCAGGAACCAGGTACCGCCTGTGTCCGGGACTAGCCCCAACTTGCAGAATGCCTGGATGAAACTTGCTGATCGCGCGGCAAGGACAAGGTCACAGGCCAGTGCGATGTTGGCGCCTGCACCGGCGGCAACACCATTGACCGCACAAACTACCGGCATGGGAAGTTTCTGTAAACGACGCACCAGTGGGTTGTACCAGGTATCTATGGACGCACCCAGATCAGGTGCCTCTGCGTCCGCTGCCACATTTCGATCGGAAAGGTCCTGCCCGGCACAGAATCCTCGGCCGGCGCCAGTAATTAATAATGCTCGCACAGCACTTTCAGGCTTTTCCACTACATCAAGAGCGTCACTCAATGCCTGGTGCATGGTTGCGTTGAAACTATTGAGTCGATCCGGACGATTCAGCGTGATAGTCGCCACCTGAGCATCAATATTCAACAAGATTGATTCCGACACGCATGACTCCAGGAAAGCAGCAGGAAAAGCACCCACTCTCATGATTGAATGCGATGCCATCTTCGGGCATTGAACATATTGCCAGTTGACCGACCGTCCAGTCAATGAATTCGAGTGAAAATTTCAGAGCTGATTGAATTTCGAAGAATCAACCATGCTCATGCCACTGAAAAAGAGCCAGACCAACCAGTCGTACAGGGCAAATCCGTGCATTCATCCGGGTACGTGGGCAGTACTCGATAGCGTTGGACAAGGTTGACGCGCAATTTAATCTGCGCGGCGAACACTCGAGATTCCGATCCCAAACGTTCAACATTGTCCACGGTCTTGCTGGCAAGTACCCAGTAAATTCCGCCACCGATCCGCGCGCCCAGTAGCCAGGCGTAACCAGTCAGCATGCGCACGTCGTTGATGAAACTCACCCAGAATCCACCAATGAACAATGCAAACAGTGAGGTGATGAGTCCTGAGCGCTGGAAGTTCATGTGAGCGGGTGCAAGGTCTGCAATAACGTTCCCCGCAGGTATGAAGTTAGCAACGAGATTAATACCAACAGTCGCCGAAAAAAATGCGATCGCAGCAATGACACTCAGGACGGCACTGTCGGCACGCTCGAGTATTTCTGTCGGATTTACCTTGTCATGGGGAACTCCTGGTGTGTAATTCTATTAAACTTTTCCAGACGTGAACTCTTTTCGCAGCGCCTCGACAATACCACTGACGCATACCTCGAGTATCAACTCCCCTTTCTCTCGTCTGGCTGCCACGGCCGACGACAAGGTCCCCGCTGCAGGCGTACGCTCTGGCACTACCGGGAACATATCGTAGGGTGGAAATTCAGCGGGCGGGTGATCGACAACCTTGCTCATATCGACCAGCTCCGGATACAGGGCCAGCATCAGCGATGTCTCAAACGTGCCGCCATGCTCTACGTCCCAGCCATGAAAGCCCTCTGGATACAGCTGCTTGATAACCGCCGGATCGTTGATGAAGTCCCAATAAGACAACACCATTACCCGAAAATCGCTGACCCCACCAAGTCGCAGCTCCCGCAACGCCAGATCAATACCCTCGACAAGAAACATCGAATTCTCAAAGTGCCCGTTCATGATGGCCAGCTGTCGGACACCATGCCGGGCAAACTCGCGAATAAGATCCCGAACGGTATGGGTCAGAGTCTCACCGTCAAGGCTGGTAGTGCCGACAAAGTGATTACCGCCGCCGGACTTTTGTTGCGACTTGTAGCCATACTGCAAGGTTGGAGCTACCAGTGCGTGGGCTTTCTTCGCCACCCTTTGGCAGACGGCGGTAGGTAACAGAACATCGACATTCATGCTCATGTGATGACCGTGCTGCTCCAGCGCGCCGGCAGGTAGCAGCACGATGGACCCTCCCTGGTCCACATACCGGGAGTATTCCGGCCAAGCCAGCTCTCCAATGAATACGCTATCTTTCATGACAATCGCCCCTGCACTGTTAATCGAGCCGTCAGCTTGACGGCATTGGGTTCTCTCGACATTCTATAAAATATAGCGAAGCACACATTAATACCATGATCACCGAGAATGGCAATGCAGCAATAATGGCCGCTGTTTGCAGTGTGCTCAACGCTGCAGTACCTCCAACGACAAGCAGTACGCCCGCAATGATTGCTTCTATCACATCCCATATAAAACGGTGACGGCTCAAGAGCTCTCGTCACCTTCGCATTGATTGTGGCGTACAACGCCATCGAAACATTATCAGTGACCGCTGCAACGATTTGATTCAGCTCCTGCAGGTCATCCCACCACCAAAAAGCTCTGGCGTCTGGACATTGGAAACTTGAGGCCAACGAACCATAGCTACCCTGTCGAGCACAAACCAGCAGAGCTGTACGCCCGATCGCAGGCGCTGGCCGGGCGCGCCAGACTATTTAATGCAAGCCTGGCGTTTTTATGACACGCCAGCGGGTATGACGAACGCTACTTGCCTTTAACGATCAGATGCTCAGGCCCGTAGGGATGCCCGGTGATGTTCGTGTTACCACTCTCATTGATCACCAGGATGTCAT
>RCMY010000883.1_pt1 | contig 28852 bp, 30 predicted proteins | sample 2041341 | NCBI WGS metagenome assembly RCMY01 (sample SAMN09708234, study PRJNA481090) | Marine sediment metagenome, whole genome shotgun sequencing project.
CGGTATCTGAACTGCTGAGTAGATAAAAGGGTGATGAAATGGCGGAAAAACTGCAGGCTGCAAATAATAGAATCAGAGCACTGGAGGAAGTGGAGAGAAACACCAGTCTTCCCGGAAAGAATGAGAAAATCAAAGTGGGTGTGGATCTAGGCACCGCTTATATTGTTCTTGTGGCTCTCGGAGAAAAGAACAGGCCTCTGGCTGTGGAAATGCAGTATGCCCAGGTGGTCCGGGACGGACTTGTGGTGGACTTTGTGGGGGCACGTCAGATTGTCGCAAGACTCAAAGACAAACTGGAGGAAAGGCTCGGCAGAGAACTTCTTCATGCGGCCATCGCCGTGCCGCCTGGAACCCAGGAAGCGGACTGCAAAAGTCACAAATATGTGGTGGAAGGCGCAGGGTTCGATGTGACGGAGATTCTGGATGAACCCACCGCCGCCAATGGGGTTCTTGGCATCCGATCAGGAGCCATTGTAGACATCGGAGGCGGCACCACAGGAATCTCGGTACTGCAGGAAGGCAAAGTGGTATACGTGGCAGATGAAGCCACGGGCGGTGTACACCTCAGCTTAGTGCTGGCAGGCCATTATAAAATCCCATATGAGGAAGCAGAAAGTCTGAAGAAAGACAATGACAGGCACCAGGAAATCCTTCCTGTGGTGCGGCCGGTGCTGGAGAAAATGGCCAGTATCGTGAAGCGTCATATATCAGGCTATGCCATAGAGAACATCTATCTCGTAGGAGGCACCTGCTGTCTTACGGGCATGGAGAAGATTTTCCAGGATTACCTCCGCGTTCCAGTCCATAAGCCTCAAAACCCCTTCCTGGTGACGCCTTTGGGCATTGCACTGGGCAGTGGTGAGGGGTAGAATGAAATAAAGAAAAAAGGTTCCCTCTGACGGACGGATGAAACAAGAAGCATCTTCCCGTCAGAGGGAAATTTCTGTGGTTTCTGTGTTTTTAGAAGGAGGGTCAATCCATATGAATTTCTATAGAAAGCCAAATCTTATGCTTCCCGTCAGTCTTCACGATGCCCGCGTCGAAAAGATCGCCATGAGACGGGGAGAGAAGCCTCTATCCGGAGAACTGGTTCTATACTTTCCAGAGGGTATCAGAGCGGAAATGAAAGGGAAGTGGGACATCACAGGCTCTGCAGAAGTCCGCCTTGGCGGCATCGACTGGGACTTCTCAGGAATCCGCTATTATGAAGGAGACGCTGTCAAGGAGAGGTCCTTTGAGGAGTTTACGGCGGATCTTGAAGAGAGCAGCTTTGAAATCGTAGATGAAAGCTATGGCTATAACCGCAGTGTGTTTTCAGGGTACCGGTATCAGGAGGGGTTTTTCAGAGTGGAGATGGAGATTTATCATTTCAAAGAAGCGGAGTACTTTTATGAAGCTGCGCCGGTGGAAGAGGTCGGAGATCTTTCTGAGTAACTATGCATTTTCAGGACCTCTATTTAGAGTGGTGATTGTAAGTTCCCCTTGGACAGGTGTATTAATACTGGATAACTTTGCAGGAAATCTCAGGATAATCTGCATAATTGCTATTTTAGGTGAATTATTCATGGGTTTATACAGCGGATTGAGAAATGTTTGTTCTTTGAGCCATTCTGTCAATAAACTCTTAATGAAGTAAAAGTTATACATCCAAATGAAGAATTATGCATGTATATCATTGTTTTGTGGGGTTGTATATGGTATCCTAAGCACCGTTACACAAAAAGGAGGCCTATGCATGAAAAATAAGTTGAAATTTATCTTTTTATCCACCTTTGGATTTATTTTTTTCCTGATGCCATTTACCATCCAAGGAGAAAACAAGATTCTCATATCTCATATTGTCAGTTTTGTGACAGGAAATTTCCTGGAACCTTTCATGATGTTCACACAGGCCTTTGCCTGGTTTGTGCTGCTTATGACAGCACTCTTTATATTCTATACGTCCAAGAATGAAAAATGGAATGAAATCTTTAAAGCGAGTCCTTTCAATGTTTTATTGAGAGTTGCCGGATCTTTTCTCTACCTCATGGTTCTGAACGGCTGGTTTGAAGGAACTGCCATCGGAAACATGATCCTGGACCCCAACACAGGGGGCCTCATGGCGGGAGAGGGCGGACTTCTCACAACACTCTATATCACCTTTTTTGTCGGAATCCTCGCACTGCCACTGTTGACACATTTTGGTATTGTGGAGTTTCTGGGAGTGCTACTGGGGCCTGTCATGGAGAAAGTCTTCCGTGTGCCAGGTTATTCCACCGTGGATGCCATCGCTTCTTTTGTGGGAGATGGAACCATCGGCATCGTGCTGACAGATCAGCAGTACCAAAGAGGATACTACAACAAGAGAGAGGCTTATATCATCGCCAGCAGTTTTTCCATTGTGGGTATTGCCTTTGCTTCTGCAGTGGCAGAAGAACTGGGATTCAGCAGTATATTCCCAATATTCTATGGATCCATTGCGCTCATCACGGTGGTTCTGGCCTTCATCATGTCCAGAATGCCACTGAAGAAGTTCGAACCCACGTATTATGGCGGGATTGAACCCAAAAAAGAAGAAGTGCCACAAGGATCCAGCATCCTTGCCCATGCATATAAAGAAGCTCTGGAGCAGGCAGATTCTGCAAAGATCTTCAAGGTGATTACAGAAGCGCTGAAGAATATTCTGAACATCTATGTGGGATTTCTCCCTACCATCATGGCCATTGGAACTCTTTCTCTGATCATCGCGGAATACACTGCATTTTTTGACATCATCAGTGTTCCATTTTTATATTTCTACCAGTTCATCGGCTATACCAAGGATGTGGCAGCCTCCATGGCACCAGCCTCCGTTGCAGGATTTGCAGATATGTATCTGCCCGCTCTTTTCATCAGCGGATCCGCCTCCGAAGCGTCCAGATTCTTCATTGGTGTTCTGGCCTTCACACAGCTGGTATTTATGTCTGAGACCGGTATGATACTAGTAAAGACGAAGATTGGTATGAGCTTCCTTGACGTGGTGAAGCTGTTCCTCTTTAGAACCCTCTTATCCATACCGCTCCTCATCCTGATCACTCAGATCCTGGGTGCCTTGGGGATCCTTTCTTTCTAGAAACCCTTTGTAAATAATCACGTATGCCGTTTTATAGTATATAGCAAGAACGCAGTTCCTAAAGAAGAAGGAACTGCGTTTTTCTGCGTCCATCCCCAGGATCTTTTTCAATGAAAATAAGTGAGAATGTATCGGAAAAGAATACATCAGATAGTAAATGCATGAAGCTGCTGATATAATGAAATCAATTGGAGATGCATAAATATAATACAGGAAGAGAACCGGCTTCAATGACCCGTATGCTTCCTGTTGTGGCGGAGTGAAGGATACGATGTATATTGCAAGACAGCCGATTTTTAAAGTAAATATGGATGTGTACGGATATGAGCTTCTTTTCCGCGTGAAAAAAGAGTCTCTGGCTTATGATGGGCTCTCTTCCTCCGCTGCTACAGCCAGTGTGATTTCGGGTCTTATGGAAGAGGGGTTTTCCACCATTGTGGACAATAAAAGAGCATTCATCAATTTCAATGAAGAGCTCCTCATTTCCGATGTGGTGGAACTTATCCATAAGGATACCCTTGTCATTGAGATTCTAGAAACAGTACAAGTGAGTGAACCCGTCAAAAACAGGATGCGGGAGCTGAAGAAGGCCGGGTATGAGATTGCCCTGGATGATTTTCAGGACGACTACAAAGGGTATCCACTGAATGACTATGCGAAAATCATTAAATTTGATCTCATCCGGACACCCTTGGAGACCATTCGGGAAAGCGTCCGGGACGCTCTTTCTGAAGGCAAGATTCTACTGGCAGAAAAAGTGGAGACAGAAGCGGAGTTTCTTCTGGCCAAGTCCATGGGGTTCAAACTTTTTCAAGGTTTTTTCTTTTCCAGACCCACCATTGTAGGAAACAATAATGCAGTGAGAACCAGCACCCGGAATCAGTATTTGCGGATATTCAAAGAACTTCGAAAAGAAGAACCCTCTTTTCAGGTGCTGGCTGAAATCATCGAGAAGGATGTGGCTCTTTCTTATAAACTCCTTCGGGTCATCCGGGAAAAATCCCAAGGTGATCTGGTGTATTCGATAAAAAAAGCCTTGAGCTACATGGGGCTGAAAGAACTGGACCGTTGGATCAGAATCCTCATGATTCAGGACTTGGGGTCAGAAAAGCCCAAGGAGCTTGTCTATGTATCCCTCATCCGTTCAAAACTGGCAGAGGAGATTGCCGTAGCCACCCACCTGAAAAATGCCAGACACGAGGCGTCCATGATGGGGCTTTTCAGCACACTGGATGCACTCCTGGATATGGATATGGAGGAGGCGCTAAGAGGGGTGAATCTATCCCCTAGGATTTCCGAGGCGCTCATTCATTCCCAAGGAGAGCTTTCTGTGATCCGAGAGATCATCGAATCTCAAGAAAGAGGGGATTGGCAGAAACTGGATCTTCTGGCCACGGTATTGAACGTAAGTGAGGAAGATGTGTATGGATATTACATGAAGGCGGTGCGGTGGGCAAAGGAAGTCATGGAGCTGCTTTATGATTGAGGAGGGTGTTATGCGAAAAAGCAGGAATGTGCTGGTTGGTTCATTGACGGTCCTTGGCCTTCTTGTTGTGATCTTCAGTATCATGGCAATGAAGCTTCAGCTGGACCGGCCAGTGGTTTTTCACCAGTACACAGAACTGCCTCTGTTTCCGCAGGACCAGGGCATAAAAGGCCAGTACTTCACCCTGGATCTTCTCCAGAACCGACAGGACCAGAGAAAACTTCTCTATCTCAGCTTTCCGGAAAAAGAAGAGGTTCAGGCAGAGCTCATAGAACCATGGAACTCCGGATTCTGGAGCTTTGACGGTACAGAAGAGATGGGGGAAGGCATTGGACCCTATCGAAGGACCACCTATGAGTTCAATCTCTTTCTGGAATCCGCACTGGAGGACGAAGAGCTTCTTACCAAAGTAAAACTTCATTTCAATGATAACAGTGTGCTGGAAACAGATCTTGGTAAACTGGTTCTTTTTCCAGCAGAGGAGAGTGAAGAGGATCCTGTTGGCATATTCAGCAGTTCCAGCAGCAGCGACCGGGAGCAAAGTCGTGAAGGCAGAGCCAATAGAGAGGTGCAGATTCTTGGCGCATCCTCGCTTCTTCTGGAGGAAGCAAAGAGTAGTTTTCATCTCAGTGTCAATGGGGCAGAACTGGCAGAAGATATGGATCTTCGGATAAACACAGGAGAAGTAGTGCACTTCACTGCTGAAGGTCTGGGAATATCTGGTTCTGAAAGGTATGCCAGTTTCCGTTTTTCCCCAAGATTCCGATACAAGGACACCACCTTGGAAGAAAAATTCTTCCGCCTGGAGATGGTCTATGAAAGACTGCTGAACTTAGAAGCTATAGACCTCATACGCTATCTGATAAAAAGGGGGGAGATCTAGATGGGTGAAGCTTATCGTAAAATCTTCTGGGGGATCCTGATCCTCACGTTTCATATCAATCTGGGGCCTTTTCAGATCCTGCCGAACTTTGTAGGGTACTTTCTCATGGCAAGTGCCAGCGCCATGCTTTTTGACCGGTATGGTTTCATACTCTTTCAGAAGGGAAAGCACATCGCTGGGGTATTAGGTGTGCTCAGCCTGGTGGAGAGCCTGTTCTTTTTCATGGGAGGGTCTGTTTTTGCGCCATTCTCCTCATTTGGCCCCCTTCTATTCGGCGTTTTGGAGCTGCTTTTCTTCTATCATGTTCTGGGAGGCTATGCTCTTTCCCTGGAAATGAATGGAGACAAGGAAGAGAGAGAACAAAAACTTCGCCTTCAGAGAAGAGTAACTGTCCTGCTGGCGGTTCAGGCAGGTCTGTACTTTGTATTTTCCGTTTTGTATCTCACATCCATCATGGCCTTTGTGCTTCTCTTTTCCATACTCGTGAGACTCTATCTTACGAGCATTTTTGCACAGCTGCGTAGAGAAGAGGATGGGAGAAGTCTGGAAGAACACAGTACGGGATCTGAATCTGCCGATACCAACTAAAGATGAAACAACAAGGAAGTATACAAAAGAAAGGAGATCATATGAGAGAGAAACTGAAAAACCGATTTGCTATACAAGAAGAGGGAGAGGGGGAAGACATCCTCTTGTTTCTCCATGGATTCGCATCGAACCAGAAGACCTGGCAGTGGATCAAAGACTCCTTCAAAAAGGACTATAAACTGGTGTTTCTTGATTTGGCCGGATGCGGCGATTCGGATTACACGGGATATGATGTGAAAAAATATGCCACACTGCATGGATATGTAGAAGATCTTTTGGAAATTCTGAAGGCATTCGACTATAAGAACGTCACCATCGTGGGACATTCTGTGGGAGGACTCATTGGGCTTCTTCTTTCAAAGGCCGCAGAAGGCCGGGTGAAGAAAGTATTCATGATTGGAGCCTCTCCACGGTACAAAAATGACATCCCCGATTATTTTGGCGGATTTACAGAAGAAGAAATCTACCAGGTGCTGGATCTTATGGAAGAGAACTTCCTAGGATGGGCAAGCTATATTTCAAGGGCAGCACTGCCGGAATCAGAAGGGCCAGAGCATACCGCTTATGTGGAAGAGAACTTTAAAGCATCCCATCCAAAGTACACCTATCATTTTTTGAAAGTCACTCTTCTTCTGGACCACCGGGAGGAACTTCTGGATGTGCCTTGTGAGATCATCATTCTCCAGTGCGCCAAAGATAGTTTTGTGCCCATGGAGGTTGCGGAGTACATGCACCGGCAGATTGCGGGCAGCACGCTTCATCTTCTTTCGGCCAGAGGACACTATCCTCATATCAGCCATCCGGAGGAAACTGCAGAAGCCATACTGAAGTGTTTGTAAGAGAGGTTTGAATGGAAACGAAACAACGATGGAATCAAGCGGTTTGCGGCATTTTAACCCTGAACAGCAAATCTGAAATACTGTCTTTGAACCAGTCCCTCTTAGCTCTTCTGGGGTATGAGAAAGAGGAAGAACTGCAGGGCCGGGAGTTTGAACTGCTCCTTGGCACCAGTGCCCAGTTTTATTATTATTCTATCCTTTATCCGAAGATCCAGATGGAAGGGCTCTGTCAGGAAATCTATCTCAGCCTTCGGAAGAAGGATGGACAAACGGTGCCCGTGATGTTCAACGCCAAGAGATTCTATCTGGAGGATGAAGCTGTCATAGACTGCATCATTCTTCCCATGGAAACCAGGCAGGAGTATCTGAAAGAAATTAAGACCATCAACAAAAAGCTGGAAACCGCACTGGAAGAAAAGATACTTCTTCATGAAGAGCTTTTGAAAAAACAGGAAGAGCTGGAAGTAATGTACAGAACACTTCAGGTGGTCTCCAGGCAGGATCCTCTCACAGGGATCCTGAACCGCCGGGCTTTCATGGAGGAGATTCATCTGACGCTCCAGAGCGCTCAGATGAAACCACTGATGTTATCAGCCTGTATAATGGATCTGGATTTCTTTAAGGCGGTCAATGATCAACATGGACACCACAAAGGAGATGTGGTGCTGTGCTCTTTCTCGGAGCACCTGACATCGTTCTTTGGCGATACTCATGTGGTGGCGCGATTTGGTGGAGAAGAATTCATTCTTCTTCTGAAGTCCTTATCGAAAGAAGAGGCCATCATTCAAATGGAAGCCTTCCGCTCTGCCATGGCGGGAAGAACCTATGGCGGGCTGAAGATCACAGCAAGCTTCGGGGTATCCACCAGGACAGAAGGGGAAGACGCTGACAAGCTCATTGTGAAGGCAGATGTGGCCTTATATGAGGCGAAAAGAAGAGGAAGAGACTGTGTGGTGCACTTTCTCGATATGAAACAAAATCAGTAGGACTCTGGGGGAAACTCCAGAGTTTTAAATTGCATCCAATGAATAATGATTATCACATTATAACCGCTATTTTAAAATTGATTTCATAAATATTACAAAGCAAATCATGAATACTGTTAAAGAATTTCATAATTTTTAAAAGTTCAGCAAAAAAGAGTTCTGTTAAAAGAATAATTCCAACTAGTCCACTATGCTTTGAAAAATACACCCGTGACCACTTATTGACATAATTATGACAAAAGTGTACATTATTATTGTTAGCTAAGGTAAACTTTTGGAACACAATAACAAACAAAGGATGGGAGAAGATGCATCTAACAGAATCGTCAGAAATGTATTTGGCTACCATCATGATTTTAGAGAAAGAACTGGGACATGTGCGGGTAGTGGACGTAGCAGAAGAGCTCGAAGTCACAAAGCCCAGTGTCACCAAAGCCATGAATCATTTAATGAAAGAAGGATATATCCACAAAGAGCTCTATGGAAATATTACTTTGACACCGGAAGGCATTGCAGTTGCCACAGAAGTGGTGAAGAAGAGAGCCATGATTGTCTCCTATCTTGAGAGATCCCTAGGACTTTCCCACGATGAAGCAGTCAAAAATGCCTGCAGGATGGAGCATGTCATATCAGAAGAGATGCTGCGGTCAATCAAGGTGTACCTGCAGGAAGAGAAGCACCAAGTCAGTAAGAACTAGGAGGAATGGAAATGGAAATGGCTTTTGTACATAAATTGTTCAGCCGCAAGACAACCGCCGGAAAGGAACAGGCTTTTCAGGAGAACAACCTCACCTTTGCCAAAAGAAATGAGTCTTATCGGATCCTAGGGGTTCATACAAAGGATCAGGGCATGAAGGATTTTCTTTTCACACTGGGCTGTTATGAAGGAGAAGAAATCACCGTCATCTCCATTCTGTCTGACAATTACATCATACATGTCAAGGGTGCAAGATATAGCATTGACAAGGAACTGGCCAGAGCGATTTTAATCTAAAAAAATCGCTTCTGTCGCCAGAAATTTTCAGTATAATTGTTAGCCTAGGCTAACAATTGGAATCGTATTCTAGAGATACATCGGGAGGAAATCATGAGAATAGCACTAGCGGGAAATCCAAACAGTGGAAAAACCACTTTATTTAATGCCATCACGGGTCAGGTTGAACATGTGGGCAATTGGCCAGGGGTCACCGTGGCGAAAAAAGAAGGAAATGTAAAGAAAGAACTCTACCAGGGCGAGGAGACGCTTCGGGTGGTGGATCTTCCAGGAGCGTACTCCATTTCTCCGTTCACTTCAGAGGAAAGCATCACGTCTTCCTTTGTGAAGAATGACAATCTGGATGCCATCATCAACATCATCGATGCCACCAACATCAGCCGAAGCCTTCTCTTCACCACGCAGCTTCTGGAGCTTGGGATTCCTGTTGTCATAGCGCTGAACAAGAGAGATCTTTTAAGAAGAAAAGGGATTTCCATTGATACGAAGAAGCTTTCAGAGAAACTGCACTGTGTGGTCATTGAAACAGCCTCCATCCGTAAAGAAGGACTGAAGGAGCTTCTAAAATCCTGCGCTTCTTTAAAAGGGAAAGATCAGAAGGCTCCTTTTGAACACGTAGAAGAGTTCACAAAAATTCCCGAAGACCACTATGAGGAAAAAGAAAAACTGCGTTTCCAGCTGGTGGAGTCTTTGGTTCATGAAGTGGAAATCAGAAAAGTAGAAAGTGAGAAAGAAAACCTTTCAGACCGCATTGACCGCATTGTTGCCCATAAGTATCTGGGCATTCCTGTCTTTGCGTTGGTGATGTTTCTGGTGTTTCATCTGTCCCAGAGCACCGTTGGTCCATTTCTAGCAGACATTTTCACCGGATGGATGGATCAGCTCTATGGCGCCGTGGAAGGTATGCTGGGAGACAGCGTTTCTCCTCTTCTCGGCGCACTGCTTCTGGACGGCATCATCGGCGGTGTTGGTGCAGTGGTAGGGTTTTTGCCACTGATCATGGTGCTCTTCTTCCTTTTGGCACTTCTCGATGACTGCGGATATCTTTCCAGAGTGGCAGTGGTCATGGACCGCTATCTGAAAAAAGTGGGTCTTTCTGGAAAATCCATCATCCCCATGGTCATCGGAACCGGATGCGCCATCCCGGGCATCATGGCTACCCGAACCATCAAAGATGAACGTCAGAGAAGAACCACAGCAATGCTTACTCCCTTTATGCCCTGTGGCGCGAAGCTGCCTGTCATAGCGCTTTTTTCCGGAGTTTTCTTTAAAAATGCCGGATGGGTGGGTACCTCCATGTATTTTGTGGCGATTATTATCATCGTCTTAGGCGCACTCATCATCAAGAAGATCACTGGTGAAAGCCAAAATACTTCTTACTTTATCATGGAGCTGCCGGAATACAGACTCCCCAGCATTAAGAGAGCGCTGATCTCCATGATGAATCAGGGAAAAGCCTTTGTCATCAGAGCGGCCACCATCATTCTTCTTTGTAATGCTGCCATCCACATCATGCAGACTTTCAACTGGAATTTCCAGATGGTGGAAGAGGGAATGGCAAGCACCAGTATCCTGGCTTCCATCGCAAAGCCCTTTGCCTTCCTACTGATTCCACTGGGATTTGGTGCATGGCAGCTGGCTGCTGCCGCCATCACGGGCTTCATTGCCAAAGAGAATGTGGTAGGCACCCTGGCAGTGGTATACGGCATCACCAATTTCATCAATACAGAAGAGCTGGTTTTGGTCTCTGGGGCCAACGATGTGGCGTCCATCATGGGACTCACCACCGTCAGCGCTCTGGCGTATCTTGTGTTTAATCTTTTCACGCCACCTTGTTTCGCTGCCATCGGCGCCATGAATGCGGAGATGGAGAGCAAGAAATGGCTTCTGGCCGGTGTTTCCTTTCAGCTGAGCATGGGGTATACCTTGGCATTTCTGGTGTACCAGATTGGAACACTTCTCACCACGGGATCCTTTGGTGAAGGGTTCCTTGTAGGACTCCTGGCCGTGCTTGCCATAGTTTCCTACATCGTCTATCTGATGTTTCGGAAAAAAGAAGGATCTTTAGAAGAACCTGTAAAGGAGCTGGCTTAAATGGGAGATTTTATCGTACTGGGCATCATCCTGACCATTGTGTTTTTGGCTGGATTTAAAGTATATAAAGATAAGAAGAACGGCATCAAGTGCTCTGGATGCGCGCACGCAAAATCCTGCGCCTCTGAAAGCTGTGACAGCAATACCTCATCCAAAAGCAAGATGATTATTTTATAAGTAAAGTAAAACCACTTCTCCTCTTAATAAAAGGAAGAGAAGTGTTTTTTTTCCTCAGTTGTGAGAAAATAAAGGAAATTTGTGTTTTCAAAGGAGAAGGGATATGGTGATCAGAAAGTATGCGGATAGCAGGGACTTTAAGAAGCTCCTGGGGCTATTTATAACCGAGGAGCTTATCAAGGGGGACCTGAGAAAGAAAAGCACAAAAGAAAAGCTGAGACAATCCCTGAACAAGTCTGTCACCTATGTGGCGTATGAGGAGGAAGACCTCGTCGGATTTGTAAGGGGGCTGGAGGATCTGCCCTTTGAGCCTTTGGTGAGAGACGTGTATGTGAAGCCTCTATACCGGAGAAAGGGCATCGGGAAAAGCCTGCTTTATTGCCTCTTTGAGCGCCTCAGCTGCGACAGGATAGAGGTGAGCTCTTCGCATGTATCCTTTGCGTCACAGATGGGTTTGATTCTTGAAGTAGGTGCTTATTATGTAAGGCGGCCGGAAGAACCCACCACGTATCTTCTTCAGGATAAAACAGAGAGAAAACAGAGAAGGAAAAAAAGAAAAACCAGGCAAGTGCATGGAGGGGAACTTTATGAAGAAGAACTCTTCGGATCCGATGACTTCCACTATATGATCATGGGATACACCAGTGGAGGCGCTTCCTTCGGCATCACCTGTGAAGAGGCTTATGAGGATGGGCTCATAGAGGAGGAAGGGGAATCCTTCGAAAGAAAGAGAGACGAAAAAGTGCATCTTTCTGATTCTTATGAGGAAGATGAGCTCCCTTTCTAGAAGGCACTTTTTAATCTGGTAGAATTCTGTTCTCTACGAAAATTCAAAGGCGTATTTTTCTTGTAAACGATGGAACCTTAGGATAAACTGATAATATTTGGAAGAGAGAAGTAACAAAAGAATTAAAGGGTGTTGTGATGTTGAAAAATAAGTATCCGCTCATCATGGTGTTGGCTTCCATGGTCATTGCTGCGTCTGTGATGTTTGTTCATTTATATTCCCACGAGAAAACGAAAGAAATCTATCTGGGAGAAACGGAGAAAGTGATCCTGATGCTGAAAAAAGACTTTCTCAGTGATACGGTGAATAACCTCATCATGGAGATCGACAGCCTCAGAGAAGAGAAAGAAGCGGCCTATCAGCTGAACACTGATGCAAGGCAAAGACGATTTGTCGAAGAGTATTATGTTTTTGAGGAGGAGTTTGCTGCCTTTTATGAAACGAGATTTCGGGGAGACCAGAATCAGGATCTTTGGACAGCGGTTCTCATCAACGAGGATACAGACGAGCTTCTCTATGCCTCAGATCACTTAAAAGGGGACACGCCCATTCAAGTGGTAAAGGAGCTGGAAGAGACGCTCCTAAGCAAAGGAGAAGTCAGAAAAGGCAGTCTCAGAGGAATCTTTGGGGTGAGCAAAACCTATGAGGAGAATCAGGTGAAGGAAGAAGTGGCGGCCTCCATCCGAAACCGCAGATTCTCCAACGATTCTTACATCTGGGTCAATGAGGTGTTAAACTACGAGGGAGGAGACCGGTATGCCATCCGCAGAGTCCACCCGAATCTTCCTGAAACGGAAGGGACCTATCTTTCCACCCATGCGGAGGATCTCGCGGGCAATCGGCCCTATGAAGAGGAGCTTCAAGGCGTGAAAGAAAACGGGGAGCATTTTTTCAGTTACTACTTCAAGAAGCTGAATTCTGATGAGATTGCTGAAAAGATCACCTATGCGAAGCTTTATCCGGACTTTGACTGGATCATCGCCATGGGCGTCCATGTGGATGAAGTGCATGCCTATACCGAAAAAGTCACTGGAGACATTGAAGGCCTCCCAGTGAGAGTGCTTTTCAAATCCTCGCGATCCTTCTTGTGATCCTTCTCAGTGGGCTCTTTTTCATACAGGTTCTTGGGAAAGCCAGGATGATGGAGAATCAGAGGACTCTTTTGAATGAGGTGAGCCGGGATGTGCTCACGGGTGCGGAAACCAGAAGAAGGGGGACGAAGAATCTGGAGAAGCTCTTTCAGGAGCATAAGAGGTCTCCGGGAAGCACCGCGGTGATGATGGTGGATATTGACCGGTTCAAGAACATCAATGATACATACGGTCATGATGTGGGGGATGAGGTGTTGAAGAAGGTTACCATGGCCATCCATCACATGATCCGAAATACAGATTATCTCATCCGATGGGGTGGAGATGAGTTTGTTGGGGTCTTTCCAGGCATGAAAGAAGAGTATCTGAGAGAGTTTGGGGAGAAGATCAGCGTAGAAGTGGAGAAGCTCCACATTGAATCTGCAGGAAAGCCGCTGAAAGTGACGTTGTCCATGGGATTCACCATGTTCAGAGCCATGGACGGAAGCTATGAAGATGCCTTGAAAAGAGCGGATCTTGCCCTCTATGAGTCCAAAAATCTTGGGCGGAACCAAGTGTCTGTTCTCTAGCATAAGATAAAGGAAGTCCGGAGTCAGAAGCATCGGATTTTTTTATTTCTCGGAATCAGCCACAAGAGCTTAAAAGACGTTGCATTTCACCGATAGTAACTGATAAGGTTAGAAGTTTATGAATAGAAGAACACCAAAGAAGAGGAGAGCGTAAATGTTTGGAAAAAAGAAAAAAGAAAAAGAATCTGTTTCAATTCCTTCAGAATCTGTGACAGAAATACTGAGTAGAGAATCCGATGAAAGTACCAGATGCATCTCAGAGATGCTGAAAGAAGTCAATGATCTTCTTCAGTATATGACCAGGCTTGATTATGTCCGGGAAATGATCCTGGATGCGGAGCGTCAGGCGGACCTCTTAGGCAATGTGTCTGCCAGCAGTGAGGAAATGAGCGCAGCCACGGAAGATATTTCCAATTATGTGGAAATATCCAGCACCAACATGAAAAAGGCCATGGAAGAGACCGACATAGCGTTGAGACGGGTGGAAAATACTTTTACAAGCATTGAAAAGAACATGGAAGAAATCCATGGAGTGAAAAGTATCATGGAAGAGGTGACGAAGGAAACGGTGAAGATCAATGAGCTGGTCAGTGTCATCAAGTCCGTGGCGGACCAGACGAATCTTCTTTCCCTCAATGCCTCCATTGAAGCGGCCAGAGCGGGGGAGAACGGCAGAGGTTTCGCTGTGGTGGCGGACGAGATCAAAAAACTTGCGCAAAGCACAAAAGAGCAGGTGGACATCATCAGAGGCATCGTAGAGAGCCTCAATGGAAAAATACAGGAAGCGTCTTCCGAGATAGATCGGGTAGTGGGAAACTTTCAAGGAGCAAAGTCTTCTATTGATGCAGCAACAGACGGAATTTTTCAGATCGGAGGCATCATGGAAAGCATTGGTGCCAGCTTCATGTCCATATCTGCCAATGTGGAAGAGCAGACAGCAACGGCAGAGGAGATCACGGCCAATATCCTGGAAGTACATGAGAAGGCTGCGGTACTGAAGGACAAAACGCATCATACCGGACAGTCCTTCTATGACATTTCTGTGAGGATTGATGCGCTGAGGATGAAAGCACTGTCTTTTGAAGGCAATGCGGACAGTGCTGTGATGCTGGATCTCACCATCACAGACCATCTTCTCTGGAAGTGGAAGGTATATAATATGATTCTTGGCTATGTGAAGCTGGATGAAGCCTCTGTAGGAGACCATACCACCTGCAGACTTGGCAAGTGGCTTGGCACCCAGAATCTTTCTAACTCTTCCTTCAGCGCTCTTTTCGAGAAAATGGAAGGGCCCCATAAAGAGCTCCACATTCAGGCTGAAAAAGCCATCTCCCTGTATAACCGTGGTCAAGTGGAAGAGGCCATACTGATTCTGCCTGTCATAGAAGCCAACTCTCTCAAAGTGGTAGAGTGCTTGGAGAATTTAAAAAGAATAGGAAAATAAGAGGTAAAAGAAAAAAACGTTTTGGCTCCGGGATGGTTCCGGTGGCTGAAACGTTTTTTAATCCTTAATCTCTTTAAACAGCTCGTAAGCTTTTTTTCTGGCTTCTTCCAGTACCGATTCTCCAAGGAGGGTGCTTGTGTAATACTTCCTGATCTTACCCTCCACATTCCGTTCTTCCATGAGGAGCAGACCAGACTTTTCCATGGAATGAAGAAGGGGGTACAGCGTGCCTGGACTGATGTCATACCCGTGGTGATGAAGCTCCTCCATCATCCAAGTACCGTAGATGGGTTCTTCTTTGGCGTGATGCAGGATATGGATCTGCATGAATCCCAGCAGATATTTTCTCATGATTTTTTGTTGCATTCTGGACCTCCTTTGTTTATAATTATCAATAACGAAACCCGATATCGAATATTGAATTCATCATACCACTTCTGGCTGTAGGGTTCAAGAGTTTTTCGGCTGTCAAGTGAAGTTTTGTTAAATCGAAGTGAAGTTTGGAGGAAAACCCATGAGTGAACTGATAAACAAAAAAGAAAAAGTATCCTACCGGACCTTTCTATGGGATGTGTTTCTCTGCTCTCTAGGTGCCTATGGAGGTCCTGAAGCCCATTATGGAGTCTTCACGGATCAGATGATCAATAAAAAACATTATATTACGGAGGAGGAACTGGTGGAGCTCATTGCGCTCACTGGTATTCTTCCTGGTCCCAGCAGCACCCAGACCATCGTGGCCATCGGCCATAAAATGGGTGGACCTAAACTTGCCCTTCTCACCATGCTGGTCTGGTCTGTGCCAGTGGTGATGCTCATGATTGCCCTGTCTTTTCTCAGTCAGATTTTAGGGGCTTTTTCCCTATCTGAAGAGGGGTTCCGGTATATCGGCCCCATGGCTGTGGCATTCATTGTCATGGCCGCCTACAAGATTGGGCGAAAAGTGGCCAAGGACTCTTTTACCGTGACACTTCTCATTTTTGGTGCCGTGGCCACCTATCTTGTGAGAGAGCCCTTTATTTATCCAACGGTGCTGATTTTAGGCGGGGTTCTCAGTGTGGCGACTTCAAAAGAGAAAGATGTCTGGAACCGGGTAAAACTCAGTCCTCCTTGGAAGTACCTCATCGCCTTTTTTGTGTTTGCCGGAGGCGCTCTGCTTTTCAGCGCCTTATTTGACCATGTGCTTCTGGATATTTTTGAAAGCTTTTACCGGTACGGGTATCTGGTCATCGGTGGAGGACAGGTGGTGGTGCCTCTTATGTACAGTGAACTGGTGGAATTGAAGAGCTATATGACCAGTCAGGAGTTTCTCACAGGATTTGGCCTGGTGCAGGGCCTTCCTGGACCCATGTTCAGTTTCAGCGCCTATGCTGGAGGCATGGCTGCCCGAGGCGGCAGTGCTCTTTTCCAAGTGATGGGGGGCCTTCTTGGTGCCGTGGGCATCTTTCTTCCTGGACTGCTGCTCATCTTTTTTGTCATTCCGGTATGGGAAAAGCTGAAGAGCATTCGAGGAATCAAGATCTCCTTAAGAGGCGTCACAGCGGTGGCGGGCGGTCTCATTTTAACAGCGGCAGTGCTTCTCATGATGAAAAGCGGATTTACTCTCGATAATTTCCTTGTCATGGGCGGAACGCTGCTCCTTCTTTTGTGGAAGAAAATACCAGCACCTCTGATTGTTCTTGGAGTCATTCTCCTGGGATTCCTGACTTAATGGTACTCATACGAATGAAAAGGACAGAGCTCAGTGCTCTGTCCTTTTCAGCAGTTCATGACAAGATCAGTCTTCGGGGATGCAAGGAACATTTTCCTCGTGCTTGGGATTCTTCTCCACCAGCTGGATGGCTCTTACAAGAGCTTGGGTGATGTCGGACTGAAACTGGTGATCCAGCTCCTTCATCTTGGTGAAAAGGAGACCTTTTCCTGTTCGTGTGTAATAGGGTTTCAGATTGTTCAGCGCAATGGCCTGAACATCCAGCTGACAGCAGCCACAGGCAGCAATATGCTCATGGTGTTCCAGAAGTCCTTTCAGATGGCTTTCCACTAAAACTTCCATATGGTTTTTCAGCATTCGAATCCTTCCTTTCACAGTTATGCGTCAGCGCACAGAGCCATTCTTTTCGTGAAGTGTGCTTTGAATCTATAGGTGTTTATCGCTATCCATAACATATCATTTTATTAGAGATATCACAACAAAAACTTGTTCATAGGAAGAAATAAATAGATAATTCTTGAGTATTTCTGAAAGAGCACTTAACAAAAGATAATTGAAGTCGATAGTATGGAGTGATGATACTGATTGAAAGGGATTTGGGTGGACGCTTTTCATACGTGCGGCATTGAATGGAAAGGCTGTTCTCCTTGGTGTGATAAATGGAGCACAAGGAAGACTTGTATTTTTTACTGAAGCTCGTGGGGGATGCCATAGAGAGCAGAGCCAACAAAAGGCTCAAACATTTTGATATGACCCTGACCCAAGGGAGGATCCTCTCTTTTCTTTATGAAAGGTCTGGGGAGAAGGTAGCCCAGAAAGATCTGGAGGAATATTTCCAGGTGTCCCATGCCACCATTGCTGGTATTTTAAAGAGGCTGGAACTCAAAGGATATATCCGATGTGAAACAGACACGTTGGATAAAAGAATGAAGCTGGTCTCATTGGAGCCGGAATATAAGTCGAAATCCTTAAAAGCCGCTGCACTCCAAAAAGAGATTGAAGAGACCCTCACCCGTGGAATCGAAGAGCTGAAGGTGAATGAAGTGAGATCCCTTCTTCAGCAGATGCTTGTAAATTTAGAGACCTGACTTTTCTAAAAAGTCAGGTCTTTCCATTTCTTCCATAATAGAAGGAGAAGGCTGAAGACACGATGCAGTTAGGGCAGCATCCTCATCATCTCATAGCCTGGGTCAATGACAGGTAGAGAACTTATTTCGCGTAGGGCGTCATAGAAATACGAGAAATGGGTGCATCCAAGGATCACAGCCTCGCATCCGGCATTTTTATAAAAGTGGAGAAGAGACGAAAGCTGGTACCGTAGAATGATCTCATCTGGTGCAGCTCCTTCCTCCACAGCATCCACCAGTTTCAGCATACCTGTGCCGATGACGTGGACGGAAGGGTTTTCTGTCTGAATTGCCCGCTCGATGCCATGGGTACTCTGGTTGTTTGCGGCAATGACACCAAGGGCTTGGTAATGTGCGCCCATCTTCTCATAGACCATCAGTGGCGTGATTAACAGCATAGACAGTTCTTTTGCAAGTTTTTTCAGATCTACAGCCGCCGCCAGAGAGTTGCAGTAGACATAAAGAACTTCAGCGCCTTGTTCCTTTGCCGTAGTCATGACCTGCCTGACCAGGTGCTCGAGTTTTTCCGGATAAACCACTTGGAGAAGACTCTGTTCCTGGGGTGTCTTTGAGACAAAGTAGCCTTTGGCTGCTTTTCCGTATTTTTGTAGAAGGTCCACACCCATTTGGGTATCTGTGGGCGTACCTGCGATGACTGCAATCATGTAAGCACCTCTCTTATGTCAGTCTAATAGTTCTATTTTACAGGACTTTTCATATTTGTCCACCGGATAGATTCATCTGTTTTCAAAAAAAATATATTTCATTTTCCACAGATTTTTTTCTGTATTTTTATGATGGGGTCTAATCTTTCGAATGGTTTTCATCTATTGTAGAAGATAAAAGCAGCGAAGAAGAAGGCGCTGAGGAAGAGGGAGGAACTTATTAATTTTCCATGGAATGTTTGATAAATCAAACGTCTCATGATACAGTATTTTTTTAGAGATTTGGAGGGAAGTGTTGATATGAAAGATCTGATTCTGCTGCTCGTTCTGCAGCTGGCCTATGTGCCGATGCTGGCTTTGAGGACCATTTGTATGGTGAGGAAACTGAGTCTTCTGACCGCAGTTTTCGGTTTTTTGGAGAGCGTTATTTATGTCTTTGGACTGGCCATTGTCTTTACTGGAGAGCAGAGTATTCTTCAGATGGTGGTCTATGCCGTAGGGTTTTCTCTGGGACTCATTGTGGGGATTCAGATCGAGAACAAGATTGCCATTGGCTATACCTCTTTTCTAGTGAACATCAAAGATCGGAACGACAGCTTTGTGGGAGCACTGAGAGAAGCAGGTTTTGGCGTGACCATCTTCAGCGGGGAAGGCCGGGATGGAGCCAGATACAGGTTGGATATCCTGACCAAAAGGAGCCGGGAAGGGGAAGTGTTTTCCCTCATCAACGAATACGAGCCCAATGCTTTTGTGCTTTCCTATGAACCCACCAGATTCAGAGGCGGCTTCATGGAGCAGATGATGAAAAAGGAATCCGGAAAATTCTTTGCCAAGTCCCCTGTGGGGAGCAGATCTTCCTGGCTGAAAAAGGAAAAAGAGAAGATTGTGCTGGAAGTGAAAGAACTGGTGAAGTCAGAAGAGAATCTGGAAGAGTAAAGAAGTGGAGTGTCTCAAATCATGAGATGCTCTTTTTTTCTTCTTCCTCTAGGAAGTGCGTTTATTTTGCGTTACTCTAGAAACAGAAACAGAAACAGAGATAGAAAAAGGGATAGAAACAGAAATGGGATTTGGAAAGGAAGCGGAAGCCATGAAAGCGTTTTGGGAGAGCCTCAAAGATCTGAAAAGAAGTCACAAACTATATGTATACTCCGGTCTATTGTATTTTATGGTTTCCGGACTTCTTCTTGTGCCGTTTTTTTCCTATCTTCTGAACAGGTTTCTTTTGTCTGCAGAAGGTGGCGTACTCCTCAATCTGGATGTGTTTCAGATTCTTCTAACTACCAGAGGCCTTCTGCTTGTAGCGTTGCTGTTTGTCGTCGTCATTCTGAATCTCCTGGTGATTTTTGGGACCCAGCTGATTCTGTCTCATCAGAAGATTAAAGAGATTGAAGTCACAGTGACGGAAGCGGTGCTAACCTCGATAAAGGCCCTGCCAAGGCTTCTTTCCTTTGGCTTTTTGTATCTCTTTGCATTTCTTCTTCTTCTCCTGCCGCTTCTTGAGCTGCAGCTCAGTCCGTTTCTTCAGCGTTTTTTTGAGATGCCACCGCTGCTTCTTACAAATCTTCAGGAAGTTCGATTCGGTTTTTTGCTGTACCTCTTTCTTCTTCTAGGGATGTTTTATCTCCTTATCCGATGGATTTTTTCCTTCCATGAGGTTTTTTTAGCAAGGAGACCCTTACGGAAAGCTTTAAGAATCAGTGCTGAAATGACAAGGGGAAAAAAGGTGGGCCTCGTTTTCTCTGTACTGATGCTGAATGGAGTGCTGCTTGGCGGTTTCTTTCTTGTTTTGTATGGACTGAGTCAGCTGCCGGAACTGCTAAACATCGTCCTTTCCAGAAGAGTCCGGGAATATTTCATCACTCTGGCCGCATCTGCATTCTTTCTCTACTTTCTCCTTCTCTTTCCAGTGAATATGCATTACCTGACAAGGCTCTATTTCAAGGGGAAAGAAAGGGAAAATCTGGAAAAGATACCCCCAATCAAAACCGTGAAGTGGCGCTGGCTCATGGACAAAGAAAAGAGGCTCTATGAGAAGCCCCTACGAAGGAGCTACGCGGTGATCGGGTTTCTCCTTCTAGGATTTTTAGGGACCTTTTTCATCAACAGCCAGATCAATGAATCTCTTTTATACAGCGGGCGTTCTCTGGAAATCGCAGCACATCGGGGAGATGCGGTGCGGGCACCGGAAAACACCCTCAGCGCCATAGAGTCCGCACTTTTTCATGGAGCGACCATGGTGGAACTGGATGTCCAGAGAACGAAGGACGGGGTACTGGTTCTTCATCATGACACCTCCCTGATTCGGATGGCAGGCGTACCAGAGCCGGTCTCTTTTTACACCTATGACGAGCTGAGGGCCTTTGATGTGGGGAAGAATTTCTCTTCTGAGTTTTCCGGGGAGACGATCCCAACCTTAAAAGAGGCCCTTCTTCTGGTGAAGGGAAGAGGAGGCGTTCTTCTGGATGTGAAAGTGGAAGAAGAGGAAGAGGAGACCGCCAAAGAGATCCTGGAGATTCTGGAGGAGCTGGAGATGAAGGAACACACCTACATTCAGTCTTTTCAGTATGACTTTTTAAGAGCCATCCGGGCCATGGATGAAGAAATTCAGCTGGGACAGATCATGTATGCGGCCCTGGGTAGACTGGAGGGGCTTTCGGTGGACTTCTACACCGTAAGAAGCAGCATGCTGACGAAGAATTTAATCAGAAGAGCCCACGAGGCTGGTCGTGGTGTGTTTGTATGGGTCATCGAGACAGAGGAGGATCTGAAGAATGTGCTTTCCTACGATGTGGACGGGATCATCACGAAAGACGTGGCCATGACCTCAGAAGTGCTGGGGCTCTCCACCAGTGCCATGGAAGAGGAAGAGGAAATTCTGCCGTAACGCTTCAGAACAGTGTTTTTGAAGACTGTTTTGGAAAACAGAAAATTCAGTGCAGAAGCGTCAAAATATGCTAGAATACAAGAATCAATAAACGCTTAGGAAAGGGTCTGATGAAGATGCAAGAGAAACCCCAAGGACGATTTTTGAAGACAGCGGTACTGGTCACATTTTTTGTGCTTTTTGCCTATCTTCTGAAAAATTTCAATATCTTTGATGCCGAGGGCCTCCTTACAGATCTTCATGTCATGGGAGACACGAGGCTCGTGAAGCTGGTTTTTGTAGGCGTTGCCACGGTGCTTCTCATTTTCTTTGTTCCAATGTCCACTGTGGCTGCCACAGCGGGGCTTTTGTTTGAGCTGGACGGGATTCTTCTTATTACGGTATCGGGACTTCTCAGCGCACTAGTGTCCTATGCTCTGGCAAAGATATTCAAGAGTGATACCACCCGATGGGTGGAGAAGCTTTATCAGAGAAAAGAACGGGAGATTCCACTGGAAGAGCTCTACGAAAAGATCAAAGACCATGGGTTCAGTTATGCGCTCTTTGTCCGGGCAATTCCTTTTATGCCTTTTCAGGTGGGGAATCTTCTTTTTGGTGTCAGCAGTGTCACTCTTTGGGACTATATCACCACCACCTTCATCACAGTAGCCATCGGTCAGGGCATCACGGTGTTTCTTGTATCCATGGCATCGGATTTCATGGCGCAGAAAGCCGGGACCGTCTTCGGTCTTCTATTGAAGGGCCTCTATTACTTTGGCATCTATTATATTATGAAAAAAAACACAAGAGTGGAGGAAAAGGAAGAACTTCCGTTGTAAGAACCTTATATATGCGTAAAGCGGCAGCTTTGAGGCTAGAACACCTCATGGCTGCCGCTTTTTTCTTTTTTCTTCGCTGTTTCTGAATAGAAGGCTCGGATTCTCGATACAATAGAAAGAAAAACCAGTCCAGTGAAAGCGCCTGATGTGTCAATGAATACATCTCTTAGCTCTTCGCTTCTGCCAGGCACAAACCTCTGGTGAAGCTCATCGGTCAGGGCGTAGAGAAAACTGTAGAAAAGGCAAAGAGCATAGTCTTTCAAGGTTCTTGCCTCCAGCCAGAAGGCAAAAAGAAGACCTAAAAAGAGATAGGCTGTGAAGTGTGCGCCTTTACGCAGAAGAAAATGGAAGGTTTCCTCTGGCAGTGGGATCCGAAGGAACTGAAGGAGCGTATAGAGCGCATCGGAAAGACCACCACTGAGATTTCCAGAGGCGTTTCCATCCTGAGAAGATAAATAGAATATAAAACCCATCCAGCTTAGGGCGGGTAAACTCCGATAAGAGTGCAGTTTCTGTTTCATACTGAGTTCCTTTCTGTCTGTCTTTTGTATCTCTATTTTGGCATGGAGTGCATAGAACCTATTTTATCATAGAAGAACTGAGATGTGTTTGAAAAAAAGGACCAGTTTCTACTTAGACGCTTCTGTGGAGACAGGAGTTCATCAGCCTCCCTGAGGGTTCTCCTTTAATCATAAAAAAACCGCTGTTTATGAGGGATTCAAGTACAGTTTTTTTCACAGCAGATTCAAAGATTGCTGATTTTTGCTTTTGTTCAAATACGAAGTATTGTATAATGAGTCCGTGAAATGTTTTGATATCTAATTCATAACTCATTATCACATTTACAAATCTTATGTGAATGAAATGTGAAATATCCATCCGAATCAGAAAGTTTCAAAAAAACACCTAAAAGATTCGGATAGATTTTATGAATCCATAGAATGGAACCATCAAAATTCAACATATTATGACTACTGGGGTTAAAATACACAGCGTACTGCCGATAGAGAGTAAAGTAGAGATCTTTCCATGAAAAATGGAAAAGATCAGCGCTTTTTGAACAAAAGGTAAATGGCGCATTGGAGTTTTTAATGAAGAAAAGAATGAAATCCAAGACCGTTGAATTGAAATATTTTGTGATTCCATTCCTGGTCATCACAATGGCGTTTTCTTATATTGTATACAGCGCCATGGTCAGCTGGATCAAAGACAATTATAATTACATAAAAGCAGATGCGCTTAATGTGGCTAGAGTCTATTCGCAGAATCTCCACAAGTCGGAGAAGGCGAAGACTCTTTTGTATACACTGATGGATGACCGGTTGACCTTTGCGGGGACAGTCCTTGGTCAGAAAACAGGGAGCCTTTCCAATGACATTCTGGTAAGCTACGTAAAAGAGCTCAATGTGGATGTGATCTATGCTTTCTCACCCGATGGCGTTCTTCTTTTTGACAGCACCGGAGGAGCGCCAGGATGGCAGGCAGAGCCTGGACATCCCATCCACAGCTTCATCACCAGTGGAGATGCCTTCTCCATCGAAGACATCCGGATGGATTCATCCAGCGGAGCCCTCTATAAGTATGCCTATGTGAAGCTGCCGGACGGCCGGTTTTACCAGGTGGGGATTCTGGCGGAAAGCATTCAGGGGTTTCTCAATGACTTTGAGATGGAAAAGCTTCTGGGAGAAATCGGGGAAGCCTACAGTGTGGACTTTGCCCATTTCATCGACAATAACAATGTGATTCTGGAATCCACCTTGAAGGACCGGGTGGGAGACAGCATTTCTGATAAAAATGTCCTCCAGGCCATGTATCTCAATCAGGAGTACGATATGATCTCCGATATGGAAGGGAAAAATGCTTACCAGGTGTTTGTGCCCGTCTATGTGGAAGGAGAGAAAATCGGCACCTTAGCCGTGGGACAGAATACGGAGACCTTCCTTGCTGCGGCTTTTGGCGTCATTGGCAAAGGAGTCTGGGTTCTTTTCAGCGTCATTGTGGTCATGGGCGTTCTCATCGTCATCACCTACAACAAGAGCGCCAGTCAGCTGAAGCTCGCTTATTATGATTCCTTGACGGATCTTCCCAATGATTCTTATATGAAGGAATACCTTTCTTCCAAGATCGGCCAGAGAAAGATCAAGAACAAAGCGATTTTTCTCATCAACATGAGAAACTTCAGAACCATCAACATCGCTCTGGGGTTTGAGGTGGGAGATCTCATCATCAAAGAAATCGCAGACCGGCTGGAAAAAGCTTTGGGGAAAAAGGGCATGCTCTTCAGGTTCACCGCAGACCGTTTTGTGTTCTATGTGGAAAACTATCAGGATGCCAAAGATTTGGAAAAAGTAAGCAAGATCATTACCTCGGTCTTTGACAGGCCCTTTGAATATCTCAAAAGAAACAAGCAGATCCGCCCGGAAATCGGAATCGTTGAAATTTCAGACAGGTACCGCAATGTGGACGATCTGATGAAAGATGCCAGCATCACCATCACGTATCTTGCCAATGGTGTCACGGATCACATGATCTTCAATGCGGAGATGCGCACCAAAGTGGAGCGGGAAGAGGTCATTGAGCTGGAACTCATACGCTCTTACAAGAACATCCATGACGAGATTGTTCATCTGGAGTACCAGCCCAAGATCAATGCCAGAACCAATGAGATTGTGGGTTTTGAGGCACTAGCCAGAATGAACTCCAAAAAGCTTGGCTTTGTCTCACCGTCAGAATTCATTGACATTGCAGAAAAGAAGCAGCTGATCCTGCCTCTGGGCACCGCTATTTTGGAAAAAGCCTGCATCTTCACAAGAAAACTTGTAAGCATGGGCTTTAAAGATATCCGTGTGGCCGTGAATGTTTCAGGCATCCAGCTGCTCATGGACGATTTCATTGACACCGTGGCGGACATTGTTACAAGAACGGGCATTGAAACAAGAAACTTGGAGCTGGAAATTACGGAAACCATCCTTCTGGAGAACTACGCCATGATCAACAATGTCCTGGAGAAGCTGAGAGCCATGGGCATCGAAGTCTCCATGGATGATTTCGGTACCGGATTTTCCTCTCTGGCCAGCATTGGTGAACTGAACATCGACATTGTAAAGATCGACAGACATTTCATCATGAAGATCTTGAAGGGGACTGAGAAAAATCTCCTTACCAATGACATCATCTCCATGGCCCATAAGCTGGGGCTTCAGGTCATCGCCGAAGGGGTGGAGACGGGTATTCAAAGGGAGTATCTGCTCCGTCATGGATGCGAAGTGATGCAAGGGTATTATTTCAGTAGACCTTTACCGGAAAATAAAGCCATCGATATGCTGCGGGCCACCGCAGCACAGTAGAAGACCGCTCTGTCTGACCGTAAAAGGTGGATAGGACGGTCTTTTCTTTTTTTGTATTTATTTTGTATTAATTTTGTATTTTATACAAAAACATGCGTACTGATGCAAAGGGCATTTTTAGAATACACTGAATCCATGAAGCATTTAGAAAATCTGTGATGGATTTTGATACTCTATGGATTTTCATGTATAATACCATTTAAGATTTTGCTGTAACAGCGAAGTGAACACCTAAAAAATAACAGAAATAAGATTGTCAATGAATTTTTTAACAATAAACCCGAAATTATAGAAACGAAAACGTATTAAATTCAAAAAAATTACGAAAAAAACTTATTACATACTTATACATTTTAAAATTCGTTGCGTTAAAGGTTTTCATGATGCTATAATGGCGAAGTCAATAAAACCTTAGGGAGGTAACTATGGCTAAAGAAAACAAAAAGAGCAATGGGATCTTGAATAAGATCGAGAAAATCGGAAATGCCCTGCCACATCCGGCGGTCCTTTTCGTTCTTCTGAGCGTTGCTATCGTCATCATTTCATTTATTGTTTCCAAAATCGGAACAACTGTTACGTACTTTGATGCGCGGGAAGGAAAAGACGTCACCATAATGGCTGAGAATATGCTCTCCGCTTCTGGTCTTCGTTATATCTTCAACAGTGCTACAAAGAACTTTACTGGATTTGCTCCACTGGGTACCGTACTGGTTGCGATGCTGGGTGTGGGTGTAGCGGAATGGTCTGGCCTGATCAATGCCAGCCTGAAGAAGCTGCTTCTGAATGTGAATCCAAGACTACTCACCGCGGTCATCGTATTTGCGGGTATCATGTCCAATGTAGCTTCTGATGCTGGATATGTTGTGGTAATTCCACTGGGTGCCATCATGTTCGCAGGGGCTGGAAGACATCCGATCGCAGGTCTTGCAGCAGCATTTGCTGGTGTATCTGCCGGATTCTCCGCAAACCTTCTCATCGGAACTCTGGATCCGCTTCTTGGCGGTATCACCAATGCGGCTCTTGCCAGTGCTGGTGAAACCTACGAAGTGCTGACCACAGCAAACTACTACTTCATGATCGTTTCCACCTTTGTACTGACCATTCTAGGTACACTGGTGACCGAAAAGATCGTAGAAAAGAACCTGGGTGTTTATGACGGGGACTATATGCCAAGTCAGGAAAAGCTTACAGCAGTAGAAAATAAGGGTCTGAAGAACGCACTGATTTCCCTTGTGATCTTCGCCATCGTGATGCTGGTCCTCACCGTACCTGAAAATGCGATGCTGAAGTCCACAGATGCTGCAGGAAACTTAAACATCAATGAGTTCCTGAACAATGGACTGATCTTCATGATTCTTCTGGTATTTGCCATTCCAGGATATGTCTATGGAAAAACCGTGGGCAAGATCAAGAATTCCAATGATCTCGTAGAAGCCATGACAGATGCGATGAAATCCATGGGCGGATATCTGGTTCTTGCATTCTTTGCAGCTCAGTTCGTTGCGTACTTCGGTAAGTCCAATCTTGGACTGATCCTTTCTGTCAGTGGTGCGGAATTCCTCGAAAGCATCGGCTTCACAGGTCTTCCACTGATTCTTGGTTTCATACTGATTTCTGCTTTCATCAACCTCTTCATGGGATCTGCTTCCGCGAAGTGGGCCATCATGGCACCGATTTTCGTGCCTATGATGATGAGACTTGGACTCAGTCCAGAGCTGACCCAGGCCGCATATAGAATCGGAGACTCTTCCACAAACATCATCTCCCCGCTCATGAGCTACTTTGCCATGATCGTGGTATTTGCCAAGAGATATGACAAGAAGAGCGGTATTGGTACCATCATCTCCACCATGCTTCCATACTCCCTGGTATTCCTTGCTGGATGGACAGCTCTTATGATCCTCTGGTATGCATTGAATCTGCCACTGGGACCTGGAGCAGGACTATTCGTATAAAACAAACCATAGAGCTTATGTAACAGTAAGCTCTATTTTTTTCAACATGGATTCTGGTAAAATAAAGAAAAACACATGGAGGTAGAGAATGAATAAGGAAAGACTTCTGGAAAGATTTCTGAAGTATGTGAGAATCGACAGCCCCACCAAAGAGGAAAGAGACTTTGCGCTTGTGCTCATGGAAGAGCTCACCGCTCTTGGTCTTGAGGTGACCATGGACGATGCCGGAGAAAAAACCGGTTCAAACTCCGGAAACCTCATTGCAAAGCTTTCTGGAGACAAGGAAAGAAGAAGCATTCTGTTCAGCGCCCATATGGACACCGTGTCCCCAGGCAGAGGCATCAAGCCTGTGATCAAGGATGGAACCATCTGGAGTGACGGCACCACCATCTTAGGTGGAGATGACAAAGCGGGCATCGCTGCGGTGATGGAAGCGCTCACCGTATTGAAAGAGGAAGGCCTTCCCCACGGAGACATCGAAGTGATCTTCACGATTTTTGAAGAGGGCGGACTCTTTGGTGCGAAGAACCTGAACTACTCAAACCTGAAGTCCAAGCTGGGCTTTGTTCTGGACAGCGGTGGAGACCCTGGAGACATCATCGTGCAAGGACCTGCACAGAATAAGATTGATGTGACCTTTATTGGAAGAGAGGCCCACGCAGGCGTTGCGCCAGAGCAGGGCATCAGCGCAGTGATGATGGCAGCAGAAGCCATTTCCAATATGAAGCTTCTCCGCATCGATGAAGAGACTACGGCAAACATCGGCGCCATCCTGGGAGGCGGTCCCACCAACATCGTCACCAAGGAAGTGAAGTTCTTTGCGGAGGCCAGAAGCCTCAGTGATGAGAAGCTGAAGGTTCAGAGTGATCATATGGTGGCCTGCTGCGTAGAAGCGGCCAAGAAGTTTGGTGGAGAAGTCCTCACTTCTGTGGAAAACGCTTATGGCGCATTCTCCATCCCCGTAGACCATGAGGCGGTGAAAATGGTGGAAGAAGCCTGTGAAGAGCTGTCCATAAAGACCAGAACCACCACCTCCGGTGGTGGCAGCGATACCAACATCCTGAACCAGAATGGTATTTATGCCGTGAACCTGGGCATTGGTGAAAGAAAGCCTCACACGCTGGAGGAACATCTGCATATTAAAGATCTGGAAGATACTGCAAGAATTGTTCTGGAACTGATGAAAAAAGCATAAAAGTGAATGAGACATAAAAAACTGCAGTCTGGAGCACTGATATGCTCCCCTTATAGTAGACAGTGAAATAACTAAACTGTTTATGATAAGGGGAGTATTTCTATGGGAAGAAAAGCTAAGTTCA
>RCMY010000884.1_pt1 | contig 28849 bp, 22 predicted proteins | sample 2041341 | NCBI WGS metagenome assembly RCMY01 (sample SAMN09708234, study PRJNA481090) | Marine sediment metagenome, whole genome shotgun sequencing project.
GAGCGCCGCAAGGAATACGTCAAGGTGGCCAAGAACATGGCCGAGGACGGTCGCATCGTCCTGCGCAACATTCGCCGTGATGCCCGCAAGGCCATGGAAGCCGAGGAGAAGGACGGCGACGTGTCCGAAGACGAGCTCGAACGGGCAGAGAAAGAACTCGACAAGCTCACCAGTGAGCACGTCGACAAGATCGACAGTGCGCTCAGCCGCAAGGAAGACGAACTCCTCGAAATCTGAGGGCCGGGGGACTACGAAGATGACCGACGACATTTGGCGACCAGACGACAACGACTCAGCGCGACGCCGCCCTGGTCGACTCGAGGCAGAGATGGATGCCTTCGACGACTCCGAGTTCGGGGGACCGCTCTTCGGCAACACCTCCGAGAACGACGTGGTGACCGCCGACGACGCCGTCGAGCCACGGCCAGCCCGTCAACCTCAGCCGTCATCTGACGCCGACGTGTTCGGTGCCGCTGCCGATACCACTGAGCGGGGAGCCGACGAGCCAGTTCGCGACCGGTCCGAGGTTGCCGATGAGTGGCCCGAGTCGCCGTCGGGTGGTGCTGGTCGCCTGCAGCTCGACGAAGACGGTTCCGGCGCCATGCGGCACTGGACCGAGGACGCCACGGGCGAAGTACCGATGATCGAACCCGCCTCGGCGACGCCGGATCCGACCGATGATCTCGACGTCTGGTCGACCTTCACGTCGGACGCGCCGGTGTGGAAGGAAGGCGACGCCGTCGACAAACCCTCCGGATCGGTTCCGACCGCGCCGGTCGACCCAACGGGCGAGATCTCGTGGGAAGACGCTCCCGTCGAACCGGTCAGCGCCACCGTCGACGTCGGTGCCGCCGTGGACCAAGCAACGGAGATGCACGACGTGGTCGCTCCGGCGCCCCGTGAGCCCGCACGCATCACGATCGGCACCGACCCGTCCGGCATGCCGCGTCGCCCAGAGCCGCAACGCCGCGGTCTGGGCTCCGGTCCTCGCCAACCCAACGCCGGCGCTCCGGCACCGGGCGCGAAGCGCAACCTGCCGGTCGCCATTGCCTCTGGCCTCGGTCTCGCCGTGGTGTTCATCGCTGCGTCCATGTGGCGTCCCGTCGGTGCGCTGCTCTTCGTCACGCTCATCTTGGGCCTGGCGGCGATCGAATACTTCTCGAAGGTCACCGAGAAGGGCTATCGACCCGCCGTCGCAGCAGGCGTCGGAGCCTGTGTCGCCGCGCCACTCGTTGGCTACTGGGTCGGTGAGCAGGGCATCCCGCTCGTGCTCGCTCTGGCGTTCTTCGCCGGCGCTCTCGGCTTCATCGGCTCGGATTCGATCGAGGTCGGCCCGATGCCGAACATGGCGATCACCACCCTCGGCATCGTCTGGATCGGCGTGCTCGGCTCGTTCGCAGCCCTCATCATCCAGTACTCGAACGTCTTTGGTGGTCGGAGCATCGGGACCGACACCTTGGTCCTGCTCGCCGTCGGCGTCGTCGCCAACGACGTTGGCGCTTATTTCGTCGGGAGTGCATTCGGGCGAACACCGCTGCGCGGATGGATCAGCCCGAACAAATCGGTCGAAGGCTTCCTCGGCGGCACGATCCTGACGCTCGTCGTGATGCTCCTCATCGGGATGCAGGACATCAGCACCACGTGGTCGGACACGACGCACCTGTTGATGCTCGGCATCGTCATCTCGATCTTCGCTCCACTCGGCGACCTCACCGAGTCCATGTTCAAACGCAATCTGGACATCAAGGACTTCGGCTCGTTGATCAAGGGGCACGGCGGTGTGCTCGATCGATTCGACGGCTTCCTGTTCGCCCTCCCGGCGGTCTACTACTTGATGATCGTCATCGAGCCGTGGTCAGCCTTCAGCGCCTGAGTCACACCCGATGACCGCAACCGGTCCCGTCCGCGTCGCCATCGCGGGATCGACGGGTTCGATCGGCACTCAGACCCTCGAGGTCATCGCTGCCGAGAACCAGCGTGAGCCCGGCTCCTACGTCGTCACCGGCCTGAGTGTCGGGAGTTCGGCTGACACCGTGGTCGCCCAGGCCGAGGCATTTGGTGTGCCACTCATCGTCGTCGCCGACGAATCCGCCCGGACTGCGGTGTCGAAGGCGACGGAGAGACGAGTCGAGTCAGATGCCACCGCACTGATCGACGACGCCGATGTCGTGGTCAACGGAGTCGTCGGATTCGCCGGGCTCGAGGTGACCGTCGAGACCCTGCGGGCCGGCAAGCGGTTGGCCCTGGCGAACAAGGAGAGCCTCATCGCTGCAGGGCCGGTCGTGCAGCCGCTGCGCGACACACCTGGCGCCGAGCTGGTTCCCGTCGACAGCGAGCACTGCGCACTGCATCAGTGCCTGCGCTCCTCCTTCGACGCTGGCCGGGAAGTCTCGCGATTGCTGCTCACGGCGAGCGGTGGCCCGTTCCGCGGCCGATCTGCGGCAGATCTCGCCCAGGTCACCGTCGATGCGGCCCTGGCGCATCCCACGTGGTCGATGGGGCCGAAGATCACGATCGATTCGAGCACCTTGATGAACAAAGGGCTCGAAGTCATCGAGGCCCACGAGCTGTACGGCACGCCGTACGACCAGATCGAGGTTGTCGTCCACCCCCAATCGGTCGTCCACTCGATGGTCGAGTTCACCGACGGCTCGACCATCGCGCAGCTCAGCATGCCGACCATGAAGCTGCCGATCGGGTACGCACTCGGCTACCCGCAGCGGATCGCGACGCCGTTCGGTCGCATCGACTGGACCACGCTCGGTTCGCTCGATTTCGAAGCGCCAGACATCGGCACATTCCGCTGCTTGTCGCTTGCCTACGAGGCGGGCCGGGTTGGCGGAACTGCGCCGGCGTGGCTCAGCGCCGCCAATGAAGTGGCAGTTGAATCTTTCCTGACTGGAAACTTGCGATGGAATGAGATAGCTGACGTGTGCGTTGCAGTGCTGGAGCGCCATGATGGTGCAACCCCCCACAGCGTCGATGATGTGATCGCAGCCGATCAAGAAGCTCGACGGATTGCCGAAGAGGTAGTACAACGATGACTGACCAACTCACACCCCCGCAACCGACAGACGAAGCCCGCCGGCTCTCTCGCGGCGCCAAGGCCAAGAGCGAGATCATGGCTGGCGGCGCCGTCACCGAGAACCTCACCGAGGACGAGCTGGCCGGCGGCTGGAAGGGCGCGCTCTCGATGTTGGGCATCGTGGCGCTCTTTGCCTGGCTCGGCTTCGCCAACTTCTGGATCTTCGTGTTCGTCGTCGGCGTGGTCATCTCGATCTTCCTGCACGAACTCGGCCACTACCTGACGGCCAAGTGGACCGGCATGAAGGTCACCCAGTTCTTCTTGTTCTTCGGGCCCCGGCTCTGGAGTTTCCGGCGCGGCGAGACCGAGTACGGCGTCCGGGCGCTGCCCCTCGGCGCATTCGTGCGCATCATCGGCATGAACCGGATGGATGAAGTCGAACCAGGCGACGAGGACCGCACGTACCGTCAGAAGAGTTTCCCGCGTCGTCTGCTCGTCATCTCGGCCGGGTCGATCATGCACATCATCATCGCGATCGTGCTGCTGTTCGGCGTGTACTCCGTGGCGGGCGAGGACGAGGTCCTCGACGGCGCGCTCGTCAGTAGCCTGTCCTTGAACGGCCCGGCATCCGAAGCCGGTGTGCTCACCGGCGACATCGTGGTCTCGGTCGACGGCGAGGCCGTCTCGGGTCCGAGCGCACTCGGTGAGATCATTCGGGCCAACGAGCCGCAGGACCGTGTCGTGCTCGGTGTGCTGCGTGACGGTGCAGCCGTCGACATCCCGCTCGGCCTCGGTGCGAACGAGAACGGTGACGCCCTCGCCGGCATCTCGAGCGGCGGCGTCTTCAACACGATCGATCATTCGATTCCGGCAGCAGCGTCGAATGCCGTCACCGACATCTTCCCCTTCGCCTGGGAATCGACGAAGGGTGTCGTCAAGGTTCTCAACCCGGTGAACATCGTCAGCCATGTCACGGGCAACAGCGACGATCTCAGCAGCCGCCCGACAACGTTGTACGGAGTGGCACAGGTCTCCGACGACGTCGGCGAGTCGTCCGGCTGGGCCGGCATCATCCTGCTCCTCGCCGTGCTCAATGTGTTCGTCGGCGTGTTCAACATGTTCCCGCTGCTCCCGCTCGACGGCGGACACGCAGCCATTGCTGCCTATGAACGAGTTCGCGAGGGCCTGCGCGGCGGCAAGCAGCGCTACTTCGCTGACGTCGAGCGACTGATGCCCTTCGCGATGGGCGTCATCGCGGTGCTCACCATGTTGATGTTCGCAGGCCTGTACCTCGACATCACCAAGCCGATCTAGTTCAGCGCTCCAAGCCGGACTGCGTCCGGCGTCGCTGTCAGGAACTTCACGACCTCGAGATAGCTGCTGTTGTGGTGACCTTTCTCTGACTTCGGACAACGAGCTGATCGGGTTCGTGCGGTTCGATGGCTTGACCAGAGCACGATCTACCTCGAGGTCGTGAAGTCACTGACAGCGACGGGAGCGAAGCGACCTTGGAGCGCTCGGCGAAGCCCTTGATGGCCAGTAGCGTGACGACATGCAGGTGACCAGTTCTGTTCCTCGGAAGGTGACTCGGCAGATCAGTGTCGGCGACGTCAAAGTCGGGGGCGACGCTCCGATCACGATCCAGTCGATGACGATCACCAAGACCGCTGACGTCGAGGGCACGCTGCAACAGATCTACGCACTCGCCGCGGCGGGGGCCGACATCGTGCGGTGTACCTGCAACGAGATCGAAGCTGCCGAGGGCCTGGCGCAGATCGTGCCGCGGTCGCCGGTGCCGATCATCGCCGACATCCACCACCAGTACAAGATGGCGATGGCCGCGATGGAAGCGGGCGTGCACGGATTGCGGCTCAACCCAGGCAACATTCGCAAGCCCGAGCACATCAAGGCGGTCGCTTCAGAGGCCAAGGATCGTCAGATCCCGATCCGCATCGGTGTGAACGCCGGCTCGCTCGACCCGAAGCTCTACGAGAAGTACGGCGGCGCCACCGCTGAAGCCATGGTCGAATCCGCACAGACCGAGATGGCGTACTTCGACGAAGTCGGGTTCGACCTGATCAAGATCTCGGTCAAGGCATCGAGCGTGCCATTGATGGTCGATGCGTATCGGGCACTGAGCGAGGTCACGGATCATCCGCTGCACCTCGGTGTGACCGAAGCCGGCCCGCCACCCGCAGGGCTGCTCAAGGCAACCGCAGGCATCGCCACACTGCTGCTGGAAGGCATCGGCGACACGATCCGTTACTCGCTCACGGCAGATCCGGTGGAGGAAGCGAAAGCGGGACGTCAGCTCCTCGAGGCACTGGGCCTCCGGGAACGCAAGAACATCGACCTGATCGCGTGCCCCTCGTGCGGTCGTGCGGAGGTCGACGTCATCAAGGTGGCCAACGAGGCCATGGAAGCGTTCGGCGAGCGCAAGCTGCCCCTCCAGGTCGCGGTGATGGGCTGCGTCGTCAACGGCCCGGGCGAGGCTCGTGACGCCGACATCGGCATCGCGGCGGGCAACAAGCGCGGCCACCTGTTCGTCCGTGGCCAGAACGTCGCCGTGGTTCCCGAAGACGAGATGGTCGGTCAGCTCGTCGAGTGGGCCGAGTTCATCCACGAGAACGGCATCGATGCTGCGCTCGACAAGGCCGACCTGGTCGAGGCGAAGCGGGAAGCCGACAAAGATCGCGACGCACTGCTCGAAGCACAGGGCGACGACGTGAACATGGCGAGCGAGAAGATCGTCGAGATCCGCAAGAGGTAGCCACGGCTGACGAACATGCCTGCTGCTCGGGACGTTCGTCGGCGCAACGAGCAGGCACCGGATCGAGCCGACGAAACCCGGCTGGCGCGGTGGCGTTCATCGGCGCATCAGAGTCGCTGTGCTTCGGGCCGACGTGTGCCCCTGCTGCCCGGGACGTCCGTCGGCGCAAGGCGTCGAGTCAGGAGAGCGTCGTGACGACGTAGGTCTCGCTGTCGGCGTAGACCTGAGTGCCCGGAGACAGGTAGAGCGTCGTGCCGTCGAGGCCGATGGCGAGCTCGTGACCGGTCGAACGATGCGTGTCACCGGGGGAGAGGCGTCGAAGCTCCACGCCCGCCTCGACGAGGGGATATCGGCCGTCGTCGACCTTCATGATCGGCTCGCGCAACGGTGCGGGATCGACCACCTGCAGTAGGAGTTCGACGTCGACTTCCTTCACGGTGAGCCCGCCACGTACGACGTTGTCGCTCGCATTCATCAACTCGATGCCCGAACCTCGCAGATAGGCGTGCAAGTTGCCAGCGGTGAGGTGCAGCGCCTGACCGGGTGCGAGGACCACGTAGTTCATGAGCAGAGTCGCAGCCACGCTGGGATCGTCGAAGCCGTAGGTGGTACCGAGTCGATACGCCCACGCAGCCTGGGGGTCAGGAGAATCGTGCAGCGCTCGGATGGCCTGTTCGGCGTCGAACTCGCCGTGGTACAGATGCTCGAGTGAGTCGGCCCCGTCCTCCTGAACGAAGTCGGCGAACTCGGCAGCGCCGATCCGACGCAGAAAGTCGATGGTCGAACCGTAGGGGCGGAACCCGCAGAGGGCCTCGAACTCCGTGAGTGCGACGAGCAGTTCCGGCTTGGCCTGATCGTCAGCGAAGATGCCGCGAGCGAATCCGTCGGCGGCTTGCTCGGCTGACGGATGAGCCTGCAGCGAGAGCGGCTCAGCGGCTGACAGCACCTTGAGCAGATAGGGGAGCTGCCCGGTGTGATCGGCGAGCGGAGTGCCGTCGTCGAGCACGCTCGGCCCGTTCGAGTGCGTGCCCAACCACAGTTCGGCCCAGGGTTTGCCTCGACCGGGGAGACCGAGCAGTGCCGGAATGAACGACGGATCACCCCATGCGTAGTGCTGGACGACGCCTTCGATGACGCGTGCGGGCATCGGTCAGGTCACAGACCGAGTTCGGCGGCCCTTGCCAGGACGCCGTCGCGTTCTGCGCCGATTGTCGTCGTGTCGCCGTGTCCGGTGTGCACCACGGTGTGGTCTGGCAGCGTGAGCAGTACGTCGCGCAGGGTTGCGAGAATGGTGGGTTCGTCTGAGTAGACGCGGCCGGTCGCTCCGGGACCACCGCAGAACAGTGTGTCTCCGCTGACGACAGCGCCGGAGTCGACGTCGTGGAAACAGCAGCAGCCGGGGGAGTGGCCGGGGGTGTGCAGGATGCCGAGCTCGTGGCCGCCGGCCTTGAGCGTGCGGCCCGGCTCGAGCGGCCCATCGAAATCGTGTCCAGGGTGGACGACGTCCCAAAGGAAGCGGTCGAACTCGTGGAGCAGGATGGGTGCGTCGACGGCGTCACGGAGGGCGACCGCGGCGTTGATGTGATCGTTGTGTCCGTGCGTCAGGGCGATCCCTGCGACCTTGCGACCGTTGACGGCGTCGACGATCGGCTGGTGGTCGTGGGCGGCATCGAAGATCAACACCTCCTTGTCATCGCCGACCAGCCAGATGTTGTTCTGGACCTCCCACTCGCCGCCGCCCAACGCAAAGATGCCTTCGGTGGTGACCAGTTCGATGCTCACAGCACGACGACCGAACGGAGCACGTCACCGCGCTCCATCTTGTGGAACGCCTCTTCGACGCCGTCGAGCGAGATGGTCTCCGACACGAATCCGCCGAGGTCGAGTCGGCCCTGGAGGTACAGGTCGATCAGCATCGGGAAGTCGCGCTCTGGGAGGCAATCGCCGTACCAGGACGACTTGAGCGAGCCGCCGCGGCCGAAGAGCTCGATGAACGGGAGTTCGATGGTCATCTCGGGGTTCGGGACGCCGACGAGCACGACGGTGCCGGCCAGGTCGCGGGCTTCGAAGCACTGCTTGTAGACCTCGGGGTGGCCGATCGCCTCGATGCACACGTCGGCGCCGTTGCCGCCGGTCACCGACCGGATGAATTCGACGGGGTCGGTGTTCTTCGAGTTACAGACGTGGGTGGCACCGAACTGTTGCGCCCATTCGAGCTTGCGGTCGTCGATGTCGACGGCGATGATCGTCGAGGCACCGGCGAGCTTCGAACCGGCGATCGCTGCATCGCCGACGCCGCCGCAGCCGAACACGGCGACACTCTGGCCACGGCTGACTTCGCCGGTGTTGATCGCAGCACCGATGCCTGCCATGACGCCGCAACCGAGCAGGCCGGCAACGGTGGCAGGCGCCTCGGGATTCACCTTGGTGCACTGGCCCGAGTGGACGAGCGTCTTGTCGCAGAATGCACCGATACCGAGTGCGGGCGACAACTCGGTGCCGTCGGTGAGCGTCATCTTCTGTGCGGCGTTGTGGGTGTCGAAGCAGTACTGCGGCTCGCCACGCTTGCAGGCCCGACAGTTGCCACACACAGCCCGCCAGTTCAGGATCACGTAGTCACCGGGGACGACGTTGGTGACGCCCTCACCGACGGACTCGACGAGACCGGCCGCCTCGTGTCCGAGGAGGAACGGAAACTCGTCGTTGATGCCGCCCTCGCGATAGTGCAGGTCGGTGTGGCAGACGCCGCACGCCTGGATGACGACCACGGCCTCACCGGGACCCGGGTCCGGGATGACGATGGTCTCGAGCGAGACGGGCTCACCCTTGGCTCGTGCGATGATTCCGCGTACTTCCTGGCTCATGTCGGAGACGGTAGCGCAGTGTGTCGTGCCGGGCGTGCTCGTCTCATCGCCGGGTGCGAGCGGGTCGGAGTTCGTCCAGTGTCTTCAGTCGGCTCCCGGATCGGACCGTCACGAGCTCGGCGCCAGGCACCGCAGACGATGCCGGCGACGGAACAGCCGACGATGTCGCAGACGCGGCTGCGAGCAGATCCCCGGCCGACTGGTCGGCGTCGATCTCGAAACCGGCGTCGGTGATCATCTGCAGCGTGCGTTCGGTCGAGCTGCCTGGGGCGTTGAGGTAGCCGTCGAGGAACAGCGAGTTCGCCGGGTAGAGCGACAGTGCCTCCATCGAACGCAGGTGATACTCGCGGCCCGCAGCGATCCGGATCTCGGCCGACGGGTTGACGAAGCGGAAGAGGCAGAGCACTCGGAGGCAGTAGTCAGGGGTGAGGTGCACCGGCTCACCGACGGGGTTGCCCTCGAACGGCAGCAAGAAGTTGATCGGAATCGATTCGGTGCCGAGCGAACGCAAAGTCTTGGCGATCTCGACGAGTTCGGCGGGCTCCTCGCCCATCCCGGCGATGAGTCCGGAGCACGTCTCGATGCCGTGGCGCCGCGCTGCGCCGAGCGTCGCGATGCGGTCCTGATACGTGTGCGTCGTGCAGATGTCGCCGTATCGCTCCTCGGCGGTGTTGAGGTTGTGGTTGAGACGATCGAGTCCGGCATCAGCGAGCACTGCTGCCTTGGCGTCGTCGAGCAGTCCCGCGGAGACGCAGACCTCGAGCGGGAAGCTCGCCTTGATCTGTCGGACGACGCTGGCGATCTCGCGCGTCCGAGCAGCGGAAGGGCCCCGGCCGGACATCACGAGGCAGTAGCGAAAGGCGCCGTTCCGGTGGGCGAGTTCGGCCTCGGCGAGAATCTCGTCGGCCGACTTCATCGGGTACTCCTCGATGTCGACGTCGCTCGACTTGGCCTGGCTGCAGTACGAGCAGTCTTCGGGGCAGCGACCGTTCGCTGCATTGTTCAGGACGTGCAGCCGGACCTTGCGACCCCAGTGATGGTTGCGGACCTCGAAGGCGGCATCGATCAGCTGGAGCAGGTTCACCGACGGATCGCTGAGGATCTGCTCGCAGACGGCATCATCGGGGGCCTCACCGGCGAGAGCGTGGTCGGCGAGCGATCGGTACCAAGAGGGCAGCATCATCGGATTCTCTACGGCAAAGCGAACGTGACCAAGTGCAATCGGGGTGCCTCGTGTCACCGCGTCACCGAGTGCCCTACGATGCCGCGATGCTGCAACGCCGACCGAGCGAACAGCAGCGCCGACAGCAGAACGACGTCGAGAGCTCGATGGCTGGACAGCGATTCGTGTCGGCGATCGTGATCGCACTCGGCGTCGTCGGCTGTTCGGGCGGAACCGGTTCGCCGTCGACGCCGCCGGGCGAGGGTGTCCTGCTCCAGGTGGTGCCCGATCTGTCCGAGGAACCGCCGGACGTCGCGTTCGCTGCAGTCCCGGATCTCCTCGTGATCGATGATGGTCGCGCCTTCTACGCCGCACCCGACGAATTTGCTTTCCAGGGCACGCTCGTGCCTGACGTGTGGGTCGCCGAACTCAGCCCTGGCGGTGTCGAGATGGTCCGCGAGGCCATCGCTGCCGAGACGCCGCCGCTCACCATCGACGAACTCTCGGCGCTCGTGGGAGCGGAACTCGCCGATGTCGAGCGGTACTCTCCCGAGAGCTTTCGATTCGCCGCCGTCGAGATCGGGCTGGTCGACGACTTCGATGACCCCGACACGCCGCTTCTGGAGTGGCCGGACAGTGCTTCGATCCCACTTGCCGACGCAGCCACCTGCAGCCGGCTCCCTGAACTCGAGGTCGGCGAGGTCTTCGTCACCGCAGCCGAGAACAGTGCGATCGTCGATGACGGCATCGTCTATGGCATCGTCGCTGCACAGGACTGGCCGGGCGCACCCTGCGTTCTGCCGCCGGGCTTCGCAACGGAACCCGAGGACGGTTAGAAGAGGCGGAGCTCGTCGGGCTTCATGCCCCGGAGTTCGTCGTAGTCGACCTCGACCCAGGTGAAGCCGCGCGACTCGGCGAGCACCTTGGCCTGCGGCTTGACGACCTGGGCGACGAAGACGCCACGAATGTCGCCGAGCGACGAGTCGAGCTTGAGGCGCTCGATGTAGCGGGTGAGTTGCTCGACACCGTCGATGTCGCCGCGTCGTTTCACTTCGACGGCGACGACGGTGTCGGTCTCGTCACGACACACGAGGTCGATCGGCCCGATCGCTGTCGGATACTCGCGCCGGACGAGCGTCAGGCCGTCCTCGATGGCTGCTGGGCTTGCTGCGAGCAGTTCCTGGAGGTGGGCTTCGACGCCATCCTTCTGCAGGCCCGGGTCGGTGCCCAGCTCATGAGCGGTGTCGCTCATGACCTCGTGGAGCGTGATCGTCAGCGTCTCCTTCTTCGGGTTCGTCACGATCCAGCGGTGCACGCTCGTGTCGGCATCATCGGAGCCGTCGTCGACATCACCGAACTCTTCGACCACAGTATTCGGTGCGTTCATCCAGTTCAGCGGTTTGTAGGCGCCGCCGTCGGCATGGATGGCCACACAGCCGTCGGCCTTCACCATGATCAGGCGGTTCGCTTCAGGCAGGTGGGCGGCGAGCTTGCCGGCGTAGTCCACGGAACAACGGGCAATGACCAGGCGCACAACTGTCGACGCTATCCGCTCAGCCGTCTGTCACTCAGGATCGCGTCACGATGGTGCCTGACCCCGAAGTGACGGAATGTGATCAGCGGCCGGACTCGACGTGGTCCTGCATCCGCTTCTGGATCAGGGCGCGGCGCTCCTGGAGTTCTTTGTAGGTGAGTGAGTTGACGCTCGAGTCGAGGCCCATGCTCTTCTTGACGCCGTCCATGTCGAACTCGACGGCGCTCGGATCGATGCCGAGTTCGCGCCCGAGGCGCTCGCCGTGCTTGGTCGCGAAGAGCATCGAGATGTTCGCGACTTCGCCGATCAGATCGAGCTCGGGTGCGAGTCGCGAGATCGCACCGTCCAGGAACACGAGGTTCTTGACGTACAACATCAGTTCCTTGGGGAGTTTGGCGCCGTAGCCGAGCAGCGCCTTGACGATGCGCTGCACCTCGTTGACCATCTCCTCACCGCTGAGCGAGGTCGGATCGATGGTGGCCTCGTCGAGCCGGAGATCGCTGATCACGGCGTCGAGATCGGTGTCCATCGGCAGCGCGCCCAGATCACGCAGCGCTGCCATCTGGCCCTTCACGTCGTTGGTCGTCGCCCCGAGCATCAAGCGGAGGAAGGCGTTGCGGCGGCCGCCGGACAGCCGGCCGACGATGCCGTAGTCCAGCAGTGCAGTGCGGCCGTCTTCGAGGACCAGGAGGTTGCCGCCATGCAGGTCGCCATGGAAGATGCCTTCCACGACGGCGCCCTCCATGAATGCGACCATCGCCGTGCGGACCACGTCGACGGTGTCGATGCCGGCATCCTGCATCCCGGCGACGTCGTCGAAGTTGAAGCCGAACACCCGCTCCATCACCAGCACCCGACGGGTGACGAGCGTCGGATGCGGCCGCGGGACCACGTACCGGTCCTGTCCGAGATCGTGCAGCATCGCTGCGACGTCGAGCATGTTGGCGGCTTCCATCCGGAAGTCGAGTTCCTCGACGATGGTCTCGGCGAACAGTTCGACGAGCGACGGCGGGTTGGCGAGCGCAGCGACGGGAATCCGGCCGACGAGGTGCGGTGCGAGCCAGGCCATGACACGCAGGTCCTTGCGGACGAACTGGGACACCGACGGACGTTGCACCTTCACGACGACCTGTTCGCCGGTCAGCAGGGTGGCGACGTGGACCTGGGCGATCGAGGCCGCAGCGAGTGCGGTCTCTTCGAAGGAGGAGAAGACGTCCTCGAGGCGGGCGCCGAGATCTTCTTCGACGGTGCGGCGGACGACGTCGAACGGTTCTGCGGGGACTTGGTCGCGGCACTTCTTGAACTCTTCGACCAGTTCGCTGGGGAAGAGGCCCTCGCCCGAGGAGATGATCTGGCCGAGCTTGATGTAGGTCGGGCCGAGATACTCAGCAGCTTCGCGGAGCCGCCGAGAGATCACGGCTCGGCTCGCTTCGGCGTCTGCGTAGGCGCCTCGCTTCTTGTTGACCATCCAGGGGACCACAGCCCGTCCGAGTCGAGTGGCGACGGTGACGACGCGTGCGCCGGGCGGCAGCTTCGACGGCTTGGTGAGGGTCGGCACCTCGGCTTGCGCAGCAGCTCGCAACGAGGTGGCCAGACCGGTCCATCGGACCTCGGACCGCTTGACTTCCCACGGCCCGACCTCGGTGAACGCGGCCCAGTCGCGGTCGGCTGTACGGGCGAGTTCCGGATCAGCGCTCAGGTCGATCTGGTCGGGCGCGGAGTCGGAGGAGGACGACATGTTCCAATGATGCCGGATGCTCGGCCGATCACCTGCGCGGAGGTTGACGGAATCGTGAGTCAAGGGGCACGTCGGCTCGGCCGAAGAAGAGACATGAGCGCGATCTTCTTCACGGTGGCCGAGGTGTGTGTGCTCGCGGGGTTCGCTGCCGGCCTCTTCCGCAAGCGTGCGGTGCTGCGCCCGGCGACGGTGCGAGTCGGCCGACGCTGATTGTCGAGCCGCTGCGGTGCCGCTGCAGCGCTGATGCGGAGGCTCGGTGACGCAGCTGCCAGCATCAGGGCATGACAGCACGTCCGTTCAACGTTCTCGGAATCCAACAGATCGCCATCGGCGGCCTCGACAAGACAGCACTGTCCGGGCTGTGGACCGGACTTCTCGGCGTCCCCAAGGTCGGTGACTACGTCGCTGAGTCGGAGAACGTCGACGAGGACATCCTGCGCCTCGGTTCCGGCCCGCACGCCGTGGAGATCGATCTGATGCAGCCGCTCGACCCCGAGGTCTCGCCCAAGGTGCACGTGCCGACCCTCAACCACGTCGGGCTCTGGATCGACGATCTCGCAGCCGCCGTCGACTGGCTGACCGAACAGGGCATGCGCTTCACACCGGGAGGCATCCGCAAGGGAGCGTCCGGTCACGATGTCTGCTTCATGCACCCCAAGGGCAACGAGGTGACACCCCGTTCCGGTGAGGGCGTGCTGATCGAACTGGTGCAAGCGCCCGCCGACATCATCGACGCGCTGTCCACCTGACCATCGTCGGAGAGATGCGCCGTTGACATCCGGTCGCTTCCGATGCAGAATGCGAAGCATCCTTCGCGTTTGGGGCCTGCGTCAGCAGGGTGATGCGTCGGAGCAATCGAAGGGGAACTCATGTCGTCACATCGCAATGTCTGGAGTCGCGCCGTCCTCGGTGCCGCACTCGTCGCCGCCGTCGGTCTACCGGCCACCACCGTGGCCGCTCGGCCGGCGCCGGAACCAGCGCCCGAGCGTGCCGTCGTCGACCCGATCCTCCAGCCGTTGCAGCCGGTCGAACCTGCACCTGCACCGGCTCCCGCACCGCCGGTCCAACTCCCCACTGCTGCCGTTGCCATGGGCGACAGCTTCATCAGCGGCGAGGGTGCCGGTACCTACCAGGCAGTGGTCGACGTCAACGGGGTGCCACAGGGCTTCCCCGGGTGGTCCGCAGCGAACAGCAACGCCTACTTCTGCCATCGCTCGGCGAATGCTTCGATCGAAGTGGCAGCGTTGCCCGGCATCTCGGAACGCTTCAACCTCGCCTGCTCCGGCGGACAACCGCACGACATGGCAGGTCGATCGATCGACCGTGCGAGCGGCCGGACGGTCGATGCCCAGATCGAGCAGTTGCGCGCCGTGGCGCAGACCCACGACATCGATCTGGTCCTGATCGGCCTCGGCTCGAACAACTCCAGCTTCACGTTCGGCAATGCCGCCGCCGAGTGCGCCGGCCGGTTCATCGCCGACGCCTACATCGGCTGGTGGGAGTTCTGGGTCCCGTTGATCAACTGGATCACCGGCCAGACCGTCAGTCAGGACGCCTGCACTGCGAACGATCTCGCCACAGCAGGGGAACTCGCCGCGGGTCAGAACGAGACGCTCGACGCTGCTCGACAGGTCCTGCTCGCGCTCGACGAGATCGATGCCGACGGCGAACATCGCGTCGTGTTCCAGGACTACACGAACCCGCTGCCGCTCGACTACGACAACAAGTTCTACAAGGAGAGTCGCCGCACCGACACTCGCGACAAGTTCCGTGACCTCGCCCGTGAACGATATGCGGCCGGCTGTCCGGCGCATCGAGCGAGCCTCGGTCCGGCACACAGCTTCTCCCAGGGTCTGGGCAATCTGGTCGCTGGTGTGCACGCGTCGCTGTCGAGTGAGTTCCCGAATGCCGATCTGGTCTACCTGAACGTCCAGCGGGCCTTCGACGGTGCTCGACTCTGCGAGACCTCGGCCAGCCCGAGCGGTGCGCTGGCGACGCCGGTGCGCCTCCAGGACACCTCGGGCGGCGTCCCGACCGGCGTGCCGTTGACCAGTATCGACAACACCGACAAGCTCGACATCGCCCGGATCCAGGGCGTGTGTGAGGACTGGTTCCAGACCTGCCAGGAAACGTGGCACCCGAATGCGGGCGGTCACGCCGTGCTCGGAACGTGCCTGACGGGCGCCTGGACCGGTTCCGACACCGTCGTCGACTGCGTGCGGAACCCGAGCACCGGATCGATCTCGACCAGTTGATCGAGCGCGCGACTCCTCGCCAACAACGATCACGCGAGACCGTGGAGAACATCCTGGTCGCGGCCGACACAGAGATCGCAGCGCGGGGCTCGGTGGGCGCGACCACGACGGCGATCGCCGAGCGCGCCGGGGTGTCGGTCGGTGCGCTGTATCGGTTCTTTCCGGACAAGCATGCGATCGGCGACGCGCTCGCCGAGCGCTATCGGGTTGCAGCGATCGAGCGTTTCGCACCGATTCTCGTCGACACCGAGACCCTTGCTGACGTTCCGACCATGATCACGTCGGTCGTGCGAGCCGCTGCTGATCTCCAGTTGGCCCACCGGGGCTACTACCGCCTGACGCAGGAGGTGCGGCCCGACGTCGCCGGGTCGCCTGGTCAGGTCGTCCGGCGGGCGATGGTCCAGGCCTTCGATGCGCACCTTGTCGCGCTCGGTGCCGACGGCCCGTCGGAGCTGCGTCGGACCGCCCTCGAATTGGCGATCGAGACCGTGCGCCACACCCTGGTGGTGTGCCCGGACGAAGGCGCCGGTCGGGCGGCCATGTTGGCCGAGCTGGAGGTGATGGTCGTGACCTATGCGGTCAGCCGGTTGGGCCTCGCAGACGGTCGGGCAAGTCGGACGCCCTGAGGGGGACCGGGAACGGTCGGCGGATCACGAGAAGTTCGGGGGCCGTTTGCCGCGGAGTGCGGCGATGCCCTCGGCGTACTCGTCGGTGCGCATCGCGACGTCGAGGAGGCGGATCGAATCGTCGACAGATTGAGCCGGGTCATGGCGCAGCAGGTCGTCCGCGATCTGGCGTTTCGTCGCTGCGACGGCGAGCGGACCGGTCGTCGCTGCGAGGGCGCGTGCGTATCGTTGGGCGGCGTCGAGGGTGGCGTCGCCGTCGGCTTCGACGCTGTTCCACAGACCCCAGTCAGCAGTCTCGGCAGCGGTGACGATGCGTCCGGACAGCAACAGGTCGTTGGCCCGGGTGACACCGACCAGCCGGGGGAGTGTCCAGCTCATGCCGTACTCGGCGGGCAGACCGAGCTTCGGCGCAGCGGTCGTGAGCTTGGCCGGGGCCGACCCGAACCGCAGGTCGCAGAACAGGACGAGCGCGAGGCCGACACCGGCACAGGCCCCGTTGACGGCAGCGATGATGGGCAACCGGTAGCCGAGCTGCCATGCGAAATCGGCGTCCAGGCGATCTCCGCCTCCGGGTCGTGCGACGTCCGGTGGCAGCCCGGTGTCGTACCCGCCCTTGGCGACGTGGCCGGCGAGCGCCTCGGAGTCTCCACCGACGCAGAATGCGGGCGGTGTGCCGGTGACGACGACCGCTCGGAGATCGCTGCGGTGTTCCAAGGCCGCCATCACGCTTCGATAGTCGGCGTGCATCCGGCCGGTCCACGCATTGTGGCGGTGCGGTCGGTGCAGCCAGATCGTCGCGACCGGCCCGTCGATCACCCATCGGATCGTGCTCGTCTCGCCGGCGTCGGCCACGCCGTCTGGCGCCGAAGTCGAAGCTGGAGTCAGGGCGTCGCTCATCCCCAGATCGCCTTCAGGACGGAGTCGGTGAGTTCGGGCCGGCAGACGAAGAAGTCGGGGAGCCACGGGTCGCGATCGTTGTACACGAGCGGTGATCCGTCGACGCGGCTGGCGTGGAAGCCGGCGGCCATGGCAACCGCGGCAGGCGCTGCGGAGTCCCACTGGTACATCCCGCCGTCGTGGACGTAGATGTCGGCCTCGCCGAGCACGACAGCCATGGCCTTGGCCCCCGCCGAACCGAGTCGCACGGCGTCGCAGCCCAGTGCCTCCGCCACGAGGACGGCAGCGTAGGGCGCCCGACTTCTCGATGTGATCAGGCGTGGCCGGTCACGATCGGGTTGGGGCATCGGTGCCGCTGGATCGGTCGAGAAGACCATGTCGACCGCCGGCAGGCTGACCGCTGCGGCACCGAACTTCGTGCGCTCCCAGAGGGCGACGTGGACCGCCCAGTCGTGGCGCCCCTGTTCGCCGTACTCACGAGTGCCGTCGAGCGGGTCGATGATCCAGACGCGATCGGCGTCGTACCGGCGGACGTCTTCGAGGCCCTCCTCGGAGAGCACGGCATCGTCGGGTCGGTGTGTATGGAGTTCACCCGCCAGGTAGTGCTGAGCTGCGGCGTCGCCGGCGTCCCGAACGTCCCAGATCGACGCTCCGGCCGCGAACATCTCGGCGCGGAGCGCGACGAGCACGTGGCCGGCCTCGACGGCGAGCCGCGTCGACAGCTCGGCATCTGTTTCCGTGGCAGTCATCGACCCGAGGTCGGCGGAACTGGTCGGAACCGCCTCGGACGCGGCTTCGCTCAAGTCGTCCGACGGCATTGCAGCAGTCTGACCGCTCGGTCGGATCGTGACACCATCGCGGTGCTGGGCGACCGGCCGCGGTAGTCGAAGCCTCCGGAGCTGTGATGGCGTAGCGTTCCGTCGTATGACCGGTCGACACGCCACTCGCATCTCGGCGAACGAGCGGCATTGCGATGTGGCGTCTGATCCATTCGTCATCAATGAACGAACGACTCATCCATGACGGAAGCGATCAAGATCAGCTACGGCGCTGGTCGGCATCAGGTCGGGGTGCTGCGGACACCGACCGCTTCCTCGACGACGTGTGAGGCAGGCGGATCGCCGACACCGATGGTCGTGTTGGTTCACGGCGGGTTCTGGCGATGGCCCTACAACCGGTGGCTGATGTGGCTGATCGAGCGGGACCTCGCACGCCGGGGCTGGGCCACGTTCAACGTCGGGTATCGCCGACTCGGTCGCTTGGGTGGTGGCGGAGGTTGGCCTGCCACGTTCGACGACGTGCGGACAGCGATCGACACGGTGTCCGCCCACGAGGCAACGACGGCCACCGGCCGCCCGGTCGTCGTCATCGGCCATTCGGCGGGCGGGCAACTGGCACTCGTCGCTGGAGCGACGGCTGACCATCCGCCGGCGCTCGTCGTCGCGATGTCGGCGCCCACCGACCTCGAACGGCTGTGGAACAACGGGTCCGAGCCGGTCGAGCAACTGACGCGAGATGCTCCGGAGGCGTCTCGGTGGGCCCTCACGTCGCCGACCCACATGCTGCCGCTCGGCGTTCCCGTCGTGTGCGTTCACGGCGACGCCGACACGACTGTCCGCCCGGAGTCTTCGACGAGGTTCGTCGACGCCGCATCGGCAGCGGGCGACAACGCCGAGGTGTTCCTCGTGGCGGGAGGCACCCACCGCGACGCGCTCCGACCGTCCTCGGCGTTGTGGAAGCGGACGGTCACGGCGGTCGCCGAGCATCTCCAGATCGACATTCAAGTCTGAGTCAAGTCGGCCGATATCTCCAAGGTGAAGGGTTCGGACGTCGGCGGGTGGACAGGTTGGGCGCGGTCGGCCGACGGTCGCCCAGTCACCGTCACGAGTGATCGTCTCCAGTCGTCCGAGGTCGCCAACCGCTGGTTCCCGAAGATCCGGTCCTGGTTCGCGCTGGGCGCGCCACTGGAACTGCTGAGTCCGCTCTCGATCGCTCGGATCCTGGCGCTCGTGGCACTGCTGACCTGGCCCCTCGGTGTCGTGCTCGGTCACTCAACTGTCGTGGGCGCACTTCTCGTCGCCATGAGTGCCGGCATCTGCTTCGGTCTGAGCCGAATTCGTGCGATCGGCCCGGGGCAGTCGGACCTCCTGGCGCTGGTCCACCTCGCCATGGCGATGACCGCCATCGTCACCGCGACGGGGATGCATCGCGTGCTCGTCGTCTCAGGAGTCATCGCAGCACTCGCGATCTTCTCGGGACTGTTCGTCAAGCCGAGATATCTCGTTGCGTCTCTGGCGGTCGGCATTCTTGCCTTGGCTGTGCCGACGCGGTTCACCCATGACGGCATGTCGTTCGCCGACGCCGTCGTGCTCGCGTTGTTCGCCACGCTGCTCTCGCTGATGACCGCGCTCACGGCGCGCACGTCTCGCCTCGCCGGATCGCTCGACCCGGAGACAGGGGTCAGCAACAACCGAGGCATGGCGAACATGCTGCATCGGCGTGTGGAGTCATCGGACGTCGTCGTCGCAACGATTCACCTGAGTGGCGTCGCCGAAGTGCGCGACGCCCTCGGTCACGAGGTCAGTGCTGAGCTCATCAAGCGTGCGGTCGAGGACCTCGGCCAGGTCCTTCCGACGTCGGCTCGAGTCGGCCGCGGTGCCGACGATGACGTGATCGTGTTGGTCCCGAACGATTCGGCGCGGGCCGTGCATCTCGATGTCCACATCGCAGCGACGGTGCGTCAGATCGAGATCGCGATCGGTTCGGGTCGCTACATCGCGGGCAAGATCGAAGTGAGCCTGAATGCCAACGTCGGTGTCTCCATCGCACGCACCGATCAGCGGGAGGCCGTGGACGACGTGATCCGCCAATCCGCTGTTGCGGCACGAACGGCACGCGATCTGGGACGCACGGTCGCCTACTGGGACGGCACGACGACGACGTTGAGCGCAGGCGACCTGGAAGTGCTCGCCGATCTGCGTACAGCGATCGATCGCAACGAACTGTGGCTGGCGTATCAACCGCAGATCCGTCCGAGCGATGAGGCGATCGAATCGGTCGAGGCGCTCCTGCGATGGACGAGCCCGCAGCACGGCACGGTGCCGCCCGGACGCTTCATCCCGCTCGCTGAACGGACGGGTCTGATCGGTCGATTGACCGACTGGGTCCTGGCCGAAGCACTCGATGCACAGGTGCGATGGCGGGCGCAGAACGTCGAGATCTCGGTGTCGGTGAACATCTCGCCGCTGTCGTTGCGATCCGTCGAGTTCGCGGATCGCGTGGCTGCACAGCTCGACGTGCGCTCGCTCCCGGCTGCGGCGCTCATGCTCGAAGTGACCGAATCGATGGCGTTCGACATTCCCGAAGCCGTCGAGCGTTTGGCACCACTCCATGCTCGGGGAGTCCGGATCTCGATCGACGACTTCGGCACCGGATACACCTCGCTGTCGGTGTTGCCGAGGCTGCCACTCGACGAGCTGAAGGTCGATCAGCAGTTCGTCCGGGAAGCGCGCAACTCGAAGGCGAGTGAGGCGATCGTCATCTCGGTGTGCGAACTCGCCCACCGACTCGGCCTGACCGCTGTGGCCGAAGGGGTCGAGGACATCGAAGACGTCGAGTTGATGACGTCCTTCGGGTTCGACCTGCTCCAGGGCTACTACTTCGCTCGCCCGATGCCCGAGTACGAGCTGCTCGCTCATGTGGCCGAGAAGAAGATGCGAGCGACTGCTCGCCAGGAATCTGCTCGAACACACGTCTGAATCCGCCCGACGCCCGAACCGAACCGCATGAAATTCGACATCGATCGATATCTCGAGACCGTCGCGCCGCTCGACGACAGCGACATCGACTACGACGCTTTCGTCAGGCAACCTCTGGATGCAGCGACGATTCGCACGCTGCAGTACATGCACGACGTCGAGCACCACACCGCGTGCTATCAGCGCGATCTCCTCGTCACCTCAGCCCACGAGGACCCCGAGGTCACGTCGTTCATGTCGATGTGGGCCTACGAAGAGTTCTGGCACGGCGAAGCGATCGGCAAGATCCTCGCCGCACACGGCGAACAGCGCGGGCGTGACCGCATCGGAGCCACCCGTCGGCGGGTTGGTCGTGATCGGCTTCGCACGCTGGGGTTCATGGCCGCTTCGAGCGTGAGCGATCACATCGTCGCCGTCGCCATGACGTGGGGTGCGATCAACGAGTGGACGACGCAGGCCGGGTATCTCCGCTTGGCTTCCACCGCTCAGCACGACGAGCTCGCGAACCTGCTCCGGCGGATCGCCAAGCAGGAGGGCCGTCACATCGACTTCTACGCAGCCCAGGCGGAGCAACGCCTCGAACAGAGCCCCGCCGCGCAGAAGTGGGTGCGACGAGCGCTGCGGCACAAGTGGCAACCCGTCGGCTCGAACGTCATGCCGGCCGAGGAGACGCGGCATCTCGTCACGTCACTGTTCGGTGATGACGACGGCCTCGCGATGGCCCGCCGGATCGATTCGCGTATCGACAAGCTGCCCGGCCAGGCCGGTCTCGGTCTGATCGAAGGCGTCCGTACCAGGTTTGCCGCCTGACGTCACCTGAGCTTCTTGTATTTGATGCGTGTCGGGGTGTCAGCGGCTCCGCCGAGTTCCTGCTTGCGTCGTTCCTCGTACTCGCTGAAGTTGCCTTCGAACCAGCGCACGTGACTGTCGCCTTCGAAGGCGAGTACGTGCGTGGCGATGCGGTCGAGGAACCAGCGATCGTGGGAGATGACGACGGCGCAGCCGGGGAATGATTCGAGACCGGATTCGAGCGCGCGAAGCGTGTCGACGTCGAGGTCGTTGGTCGGCTCGTCGAGCAGCAGGACGTTGCCGCCGGACTTCAACAACTTGGCGAGGTGGACACGGTTGCGCTCACCGCCCGAGAGGTCACCGACACGCTTACCGTGGTCGGTGCCCTTGAAGTTGAAGCTCGACACATACGCACGGCCGTGGATCTCACGGCCGCCGACTTCGAGCACTTCGCCGCCGCCGGTGATCTCGTCGTAGACGGTGGCATCGGCGTCGAGGTCGTCGCGGTCCTGGTCGACGTAGCTCAGGTCGACGGTGTCGCCGATCTTGATCGAGCCCGAGTCCGGCTCTTCGCGGCCGGCGAGCATCTTGAACAGCGTCGACTTGCCGGCGCCGTTGGGGCCGATGATGCCCACGATGCCGGCGGGCGGCAACGTGAAGGAGAGATCGTCGATGAGCAGTCGGTCGCCGAAACCCTTGCTCAGGTGTTCGACTTCGATCACCTGGTCGCCGAGGCGACGGCCGGCCGGAATCGTGATCTGCAGCTTCGAATCCTGTGTCTCGGCGGCCTTGGCCTCCGCGTGCAGCTTCTCGTAGGCCGACAGACGAGCTTTGCCCTTGGCGCGACGACCCTTCTGGCCCATCCGGACCCATTCGAGCTCGCGGGCGAGCGTGCGGAGACGGACTTCGTTCCCACGCTCCTCGGCGACGAGTCGATCGTGCTTCTGTTCGAGCCAGCTCGAGTAGTTGCCCTCGAACGGGATGCCGCGGCCTCGGTCCAGTTCCAGGATCCACTGTGCCACGTTGTCGAGGAAGTAGCGGTCGTGGGTGATGGCGACGACGGTGCCGGCGTACTCGCCGAGGAACCGTTCGAGCCAGTCGACCGATTCGGCATCGAGGTGGTTGGTCGGTTCGTCGAGGAGCAGCAAGTCAGGCCGGGAGAGCAGCAGGCGGCACAGTGCCACTCGGCGGCGCTCACCACCGGAGAGCACGGTCACGTCGGCATCGTCAGGCGGGCAGCGCAGGGCGTCCATGGCGATCTCGACGTTGCGGTCGAGGCTCCAGGCGTCGGCCGCGGCGATCTTGTCTTCGAGAATCGCCTGCTGCTTGCCGATCTTGTCGTAGTCGGCGTCGGGGTCGGCCCACTTCGCCATCACCGCGTTGTAGTCATCGATGATCGACTGGACTTCGGCGACGCCGTCCATCACGTTCTCGCGGACGTTCTTGGCGGGGTCGAGTTCGGGTTCCTGCGCGAGGTAGCCGACCGTGTGGCCGGCCGTCAGGCGAGCCTCACCCTGGAAGCCGTCGTCGAGGCCCGCCATGATCTTGAGCAGCGACGACTTGCCGGCGCCGTTGCTGCCGAGGACGCCGATCTTGACACCGGGGTAGAACGACAATGAGATGTTCTCGAGCACCGTCTTGTCGGGCGGGTAGACCCGGCTGAGCTTGTAGGCCTGATAGATGAACTCGTGTGCCATGGCTGCGCAGGATACGCCGCGACCGCCACGACGAGGATGCTGCGTTACTTCAGCGTTACTTCGGGGTCGGGAGCGTGAGTAATTCGTTACTTCGGGGTCGGGAGCATCAGTAACGCTGTAACGGGAGATCCGAGCGTTCAGGCACAGAGGCTGTCGATGATGCGTTGTTTCGTTCGGGACATCGACGTATCGGTGTCGGTGAGTATCCGGCCGCGCCGGGCCGCCATCCTCACTGCGGCAGCGGAGATTCCGATGGCAGTCGCCAGGTCAGCTGAACCGGCGAGGCGGAGTTCGAAGGCGACAGCAAGCGCCACGTTGCGAGGCGATCCGCTGACTTCGGTGATGTCGACGCCGCAGATGTTCGACGTGGCTCGGCAGAGGTCGCCGATCCCGGGACGGTCGTTTTCCGCACACCCCGCAGGAGGCCGAAGGTCGGCATCATGGGAATCGACGACGAAGGCGAGGTAGTCCTCGGGCGAGATCATGGGAAGCAGCACATCGGTGGAGAGCCAGCCGGGTCCGGTTCGACGGCCGAGCAGCACGCCGAGGCTGGCGTGGCGATACGACGGGAGCGCACGTGCAGGAACGATGGCGAGCGGGTTCCTTTCGACGTATCGGGCCTCGATCAGAAGATGGCGATCATCGGTGATCGGAACCGAGCCGAATCTGCCGGTGAACAGTGGCCCCGTGCGTTTCGTCCGGCTGTTGTATGCGAGCGCGTACCGCCCGCACAGCACCTGCATGAACTTGGGTATCGCGCCATCGGGGTCGAAGACCAGCAGATGGAAGTGATTGGTCATCAGTGCGTACGCGTGAATCTCGAGTCCGGTCGCAGTGCATGCCTCGCCGATGAGGAACTCGAAGAGTTCGTGGTCGCCAGGAAGACTGAAGATGTCCTGACGGTCGGATCCTCGGTTGTAGAGGTGGTACCAGTCGGCTTGTTCGAAGTGTCGAAGCTTCCGTGTCATGGTGTTCATGGTGCACGTCGGCTGTCATAGAGTTACTGGCGCTCCCGACCCCGAAGTAACATAGAGTTACTGACGCTCCCGACCCCGAAGTAACGCAGCCTTGGTTGGCGGTGGGGTACGTTCGGCCGATGACCTCGCTTCCGACAGCACCGTTCGGCTCGACCGGCCACGAGTCCACCCGCGTCATCTTCGGAGCCGCTGCGCTCGGTGGAATGAGCCAGGAACGCGCCGACGCCACGATGGCGTCGGTGAGCGAATGGGGAATCAACCACATCGACACCGCTGCGTCGTACGGTGCATCCGAGGACCGGCTCAAGCCCTGGCTCGCAGACCATCGCAGCGAGGTCTTCCTCGCCACCAAGACCGGCGAGCGCGACGGCGCTGCGGCGCGTGCCCAGCTCGAGAAGTCACTCGAACGGATGGGCGTCGACCACATCGACCTCGTGCAGTTGCACAACCTCGTCGAGGACGACGAGTGGGCAACGGCGCACGGCGACGGGGGAGCGGTCGCTGCACTCGCCCAGGCGCGCGACGAAGGTCTGGTGTCCAACGTCGGCGTCACCGGTCACGGCCTGCGCATCGCCGGCATGCACAAGCGGAGCCTCGAACGGTTCGACTTCGCGTCGATTCTGCTGCCGATCAACTTCATCTTGATGGACGACCCGGCCTACCGATCCGATGTCGAATCACTGCTCGCGACGTGCGCCGAGCGCGGTGTCGCGGTGCAGACCATCAAGGCCATCGCCCGTGGTCGCTGGTCCGATGGGGAAACGGGGGGACCCGGCCGCTTCAGCTGGTATGACCCGTTGACCGAGCCCGAGCCGATCAGTCGCGCCGTTCGCTACGTCCTGTCGAACGAGCAGCTGTTCCTGAACACGACCAGTGACGCTCGCCTGCTGCCGATGGTCATCGATGCAGCAACCGGCGATCTCTCGGCGCCCGGCGACGATGAACTGCGCGCCGATGTCGACCAGCAGGGCATCACTCCACTGTTCGACGACGCCACGCTCGAGAGAATCTGAGCGCACGCGCCCGAGCTCGCCCGAAAAATGATGCGTGAGCATCGGCTGGTGGGGATTTTCCCACATATTTCGGGCGCTGGGTGCTGTGGTCGGGGCTGGCAGTTGGGTGGGCGAGTAGCCTCATGGCCGTGTCAGCACCAGCCGATCAAGGTAAGAGTTCCGGATTCGGAGCCAATTCGTGGCTCGTCGAGGAGATGTACGAGCGTTTCGTGCAGGACCCAGGGGCGGTCAGTGAGGCCTGGCAGGAGTTCTTCGCCGACTACCACTCTCAGGCACCGAGCGTTGCTGCCGCTGCTGCAGCGTCTCCGCAGGTCCAGGCGAACGCCGAAGTCCACGGTGTGGCCAGTGACGTCGACAAACTGCCGGCGCCGGCCGCCGCATCGACGCCGGAACCGGCGCTGGCGGCTCCCGCAGACACCAACGGCAAGGATGCTGCGCCGGTCGAAGCGCCCGGCAAGCCGATTCGCGGTGCCGGAGCGGCGATCGCGCGCAACATGGAGGCCAGCCTCGAGGTCCCGACCGCGACCAGCTTTCGCAATGTTCCCGCCAAGCTGCTCGAGGTCAATCGCAAGGTCATCAACGGCTTCCGGGCGCGCTCGGGTCAGTCCAAGATCAGCTTCACCCACCTGATCGGTTGGGCGATCGTGCGCGCCATCGCCGACGCCGTGCCCGAGATGAAGAACTCCTACGTGCTCGGCGAAGACGGCAAGCCGCGCCTGATCGAGAACCCGCACGTCAACATGAGCTTGGCGGTCGACAAGGTCAAGGCCGACGGCAGCCGCACACTGCTGGTGCCGGTCCTGCGCGACTGCGACACGCTCGACTTCAACGGATTCCTCGCTGCGTACGAAGAGGTCATCCGCAAGGTCTCGTCGAACAAGCTGACCGTCGACGACTTCCAGGGTGCCAACATCAGCCTCACGAACCCGGGCGGCATCGGCACCGTCCAGTCGGTACCCCGCCTGATGCCGGGCCAGGGCGTCATCGTCGGCGTCGGCAGCATCGACTACCCGGCCGAGTTCGAAGGTGCCGACACCCGCAACCTGAGCTCGCTCGGCGTCAGCAAGGTCGTCACGATCACCAGCACCTACGACCACCGCATCATCCAGGGCGCCGAGTCCGGCCTGTTCCTCAAGCGGGTGCATCAGCTCCTGCTCGGTGAACACAACTTCTACGACGACATCTTCATCTCGCTCGACATGCCGTACGAGGCGGTCAAGTGGCGTCCGGACACCAGCTCGATGAATCGCGAGGAGTCGATGCTGGCCAAGCAGATGGCTGTCGCGAAGCTGATCCGCGTGCACCGCGTCCGCGGCCACCGGATCGCCGACATCGATCCGCTGCGCTGGAAGGAGCCGCACATGCCGGTGGAGCTCGACCCCGCGACGTACGGGCTCACGATCTGGGACCTCGATCGCGAGTTTCTCACCGACGGAGTCGGCGGCACCGACAAGATGCGCCTGGGCGACCTGCTCGGCGTGCTGCGCGATGCGTACTGCCGCACCATCGGCGTCGAGTACATGCACATCCAGAGCACCGATGAGCAGAAGTGGGTGCAGGAGCGTGTCGAGAACGGCTTCGAGCAGCCCACCAAGGACGAGAAGTACCGCATCCTCGAACGACTCAACGCTGCGGAGTCGTTCGAGAAGTTCCTGGCGACGAAGTACGTGGGCACCAAGCGGTTCGGCATCGAGGGCGCGGAGTCGGCGATTCCGATCCTCGACGAGATCCTGAGCCACGCGGCCGACGAGGGCCTCGACTCGGCGGTGATGGGCATGGCCCACCGCGGCCGACTCAATGTGCTGTCCAACATCATGGGCAAGGACTACGAGGCGATCTTCTCCGAGTTCGAAGGACACCTCGACCCCTCGTCGGTCCAGGGCTCCGGCGACGTCAAGTACCACCTCGGCATCAAGGGCAAGTACGTCAGCCAGTCCGGCGCGGACATCAAGGTCGAGTTGGCAGCCAACCCGAGTCACCTCGAGACGGTCGACCCGATCGTCATGGGCATGGTCCGTGCCAAGCAGGACCAGATCGATCCGCCCGGCTCGTACCCCGTGCTCCCACTGCTGATCCACGGCGACGCCGCGTTCGCCGGTCAGGGCATCGTCGCCGAGTGTCTCGCAATGAGCGACATCGGCGGCTACCGCATCGGCGGCACCATCCACCTGATCATCAACAACCAGATCGGGTTCACGACCGCACCGCAGTTCGCTCGCTCGTCGATCTACTGCTCGGACGTGGCCAAGACCGTCCAGGCCCCGATCTTCCACGTCAACGGCGACGACCCCGAGGCGTGCGTCAAGGTCGCTCGCCTCGCCTGGGACTATCGCCAGCAGTTCCACAAGGACGTTGTGATCGACATGGTGTGCTACCGCCGCCACGGTCACAACGAAGGTGACGATCCGAGTTACACCCAGCCGCTGATGTACAAGGCGATCAGCGAGCTACGCAGCGTTCGCAAGCTGTACGTCGAGACCCTCGTCCGTCGCGGCGACATCACGCTCGACGAGGCCGAGCAGGCACTCAGCGACTTCCACGACAAGCTCCAGGTCGCGCTCGACCAGACCCGCTCGCACGACCCGGGCCCGATCACTGCAGCGCGCCCGCCGCAGCCCGTCGGCGTGCTGCCCCACATCCCGACCGGTGTCGACAAGTCCAAGCTGGACTCCATCTTCGACAAGCTGACCGACTACCCGGAGGGCTTCACCGTCCACCCGAAACTGGCCAAGCAGTTCGAGACACGGGCCAAGATGTACGCCGATGGCGAAGTCGACTGGGCGCTCGGTGAGGCCATGGCCTACGGATCACTCGTCCAGGAAGGGCATCCCGTCCGCCTTGCTGGTGAGGATTCGCGCCGCGGCACGTTCAGCCACCGCCATGCGGCACTGATCGACTACGAGAACGGCGAACCGTGGGTGCCGCTCGACCATCTCGACGATGCGACCGCCCAATTCTGGGTGTTCGACTCGTTGTTGTCCGAGTACGCCGCGCTCGGGTACGAGTACGGCTACAGCCACGCCAACCGCGAAGCGCTCGTCGTGTGGGAAGCCCAATTCGGTGACTTCATCAACGGTGCGCAGATCATCATCGATCAGTACATCGTTGCCGCCGAAGACAAGTGGAAGCAGCAGAACGGCGTCGTTCTGTTGCTGCCCCACGGCTACGAAGGCCAGGGCCCGGAGCACAGCTCGGCGCGTATCGAGCGCTTCCTCACCCTTGCTGCCGAAGACAACATGCAGGTCGTCAACGCCACGACGGCTGCGAACTTCTTCCACCTGCTGCGTCGTCAGGTGCACTCCGAGCGGCACACGCCGCTGATCGTGTTCACGCCGAAGTCTGGCCTGCGCATGAAGCAGACTCGATCGCACATCGATGAGTTGACGACGGGCTCGTTCAACGAAGTCCTCGACGATCCCGGCGACATCGATGCCGACGCGGTCACCCGCATCGCGTTCTGTTCGGGCAAGGTCGCCTGGGATGCGATTGCCGAGCGTGACGAGCGCAATGCTCCCGTCGCCGTCGTGCGTGTCGAGCAGCTCTATCCACTGCCGACCGAGCAGATGCTCGACATCCTGAAGAAGTATCCCAATGCCAAGGAACTGCGTTGGCTCCAAGAGGAGCCCGCGAACATGGGCGCCTGGAACTTCATCGAGCACAACACTTGGCGCATCAAGGAGGCCGGCTACGACCTCCGCCACGTGAGCCGTGCCGCATCAGGCAGCCCGGCGACCGGCTCCAAGG
>RCMY010000900.1_pt1 | contig 28844 bp, 27 predicted proteins | sample 2041341 | NCBI WGS metagenome assembly RCMY01 (sample SAMN09708234, study PRJNA481090) | Marine sediment metagenome, whole genome shotgun sequencing project.
TGTCTATCGATGGCTGAGCCTACCGCAGATATTGACCTACAATCTTATATTTCCCAGACTTTTCCTAACGACGATGATAGCAAAGTTACGAGAATCTATTGGATAGGATAAAGGTACTACGAGATAGATTTAGAGAATAAGTCACAAAACATGAGCAAGAATAAAGATAAAAAATTTGGTGTTTAATTGGTATCAAGGCTGAGGAAGTAAAGGAGCGAAAACGCGCATTTTTTGTTAGAAGAATGCAATAAGCAAGAGTTGCAGCAACGTGATAACATCATCGCTATAATGAAAGCAGGACTTGCAGACTTCCTAAAAGATTTCACGGTTATTTGCAAAAATGCCATTATCGACTTTGTCCATGATACCAAGGCGCATTGGGACTTTCACCCATTAGAATACGTCCGTGCTGGGTAAACAAGAAAAAGGGAATCACAACTAACGTTGTAATTCCCTTATTTGCTAAGTTTTTAACTTTTTGTAGCGGGGGTGGGACCCGAACCCACGACCTCCGGATTATGAATCCGACGCTCTAACCAGCTGAGCTATCCCGCCATCACAACAAGCATTACTGCTGTTTGCGGGTGCAAAGGTAATACAAAGTTTTTAATTACCAAAATTTATTTGGAAATTATTTTTAGACGAATGAAAAAATAGAATTATGACAAAAAGACAAACGCAAAGTATGTTAAGTATATCTAGCATTTACAATCGTTTTTTGTATTTTTGCAAAACCATGTATGATGAAGAAATTACATATAAGATAAGAGGTGCGATATACGATGTATACACTGCGCTAGGTCCAGGACTGCTAGAAGTGGTTTATGAAAAAGCTCTAAAGATAGAATTGGAGACAAAAGGGCTTGTTGTAAAAGAACAAGGCAACATTATTGTTAATTACAAAGGACATGAGCTTGACTGCAACTTAAGATATGATCTATTAGTTAATGATTGCGTGATTATTGAATTGAAAGCTGTTGAAGAAGTCAAAAATGTGTTTTTCAAACAGGTTGTTACATACTTGCGTTTATTAAACTTACGTACGGGCATATTGGTAAACTTCAACACGGATAATATTCTTAAATCTATGCACAGAGTGTGTAATAATTATTATAAGAAATAGCAACCATTTTGGTTATCATATAATATATTTATGCTTCTCATGGATAAGTAATGTGTATTTGTGGCAATAAATCATGTAAGGAATAAACGACAAACAGACATAACGGCCGTTCTCGCGTTTCTCGCGGAAATAAAATGCAGAAACTAAGGAGATTCGCTTGAGTTTATTGCTTGAGTTTTAAAAAACCTACATGAAACGCACCTAAAGGCACCAGGAAAAAATTACAGGAAAGTTGCTTGAGTCATGAGTAGAGGAAGCTTTTCTGTAGCTTTCTTCTATGTAAGTAATAGTTCTTTCAATCTACTCACGCGAATTTCTTGTAATTTTTTCCTGGCATCTTTAGATGCGGTTTCCTGAAAATTAACAAAATAATATGAGCAATAATGGGCCGTTTTTTTTGATAAAGAATTTCGGCTGCACTCAACATAGTTCAAGTAAACTTGGCTCTGTATTCGCTGGCACGAAATTTCTTTTGTTTCTGCATTTTGTTTCCGCGAGAAACGCGTGAACGGCCGTTTTGTTGTTTTCTATTCATCACACCATTTTTTACATGTTCAAACGGCATGTTCTCACGCAGATCTCGCAGATTTACGCAGACAAAAGACAGGCTGGTAAATGAAACTATAACTACAATAACGGCCGTTCTCGCGTTTCTCGCGGAAATAAAATGCAGAAACTAAGGAAATTTTATCACATGTTTTACTTGAAAAAATCACAAAAAACACACCTAAAGGTGTACGGAAAAAATTACAGGAAAGTTGCTTACTATGCTCATGGCTTATCGGTAACTTTCATGCTGGCTTTTCTTGGCACCTTTAGGTGCGTTTCTTGATCTTTTCAGACATCACATGAGCAATAATGGGCTTTTTTTATAAATAAATTCGGCTGCGTTCGGCATAACAAGCAAGCTTCCTCTGTTCATGACTTAGCGATTTTTTTTGACAAAGAATATCTAGCTGCGCTCGGCATAGTTCAAGCGAGCTTAACTCTGCTCTCACTTGTAAGATATTTCCTTAGTTTCTGCATTTTATTTATTTCATGAATATCTAGCTGCACTCGGCATAGCATTCAAGTAAACTTGATGACTCTGCTCTCACTTGCAAGATATTTAAAGTCTTTGAATGTCTAGCTGCGCTCGGCAAAGTTCAAGTGAGCTTAGCTTTGCACTCACTTGCAAGACATTTAATTTCTTTGAATGCCTAGCTGCGCTCGGCAAAGTTCAAGCGAGCTTGGCTTTGCACTCACTTGCACGCAAATTTAAATTCTTTGAATGTCTAGCTGCGCTCGGCAAAGTTCAAGCGAGCTTGGCTTTGCACTCACTTGCAAGACATTTCCGCGAGAACGGCCGTTTAATTACATGAGTCAACTCTATGAGAAAACACAAGTAAAAGATAAATATAAAAACACGAAATAATATTACATACAGAACTTTAAAAGTTTATAAGACACCCACATAGTGGTAACTAAAACTAATGATAGGAAGTATGATAAAAGAAATAATATAAATGCTTTTTTTATGAAATACCACACGTATATTTCTTGTAAAATACATCAGATGTTTTTTTATTTTTCGCAAAAAGAAAGAAAAGCATCGACATGGGTTATTTGATAAAAAAGATGAAAAATAGGAGATTTCTAATATTTTTATACTAATTTTGCAAACTAAATTACGCGCACGTGCGTGAAGTTATACGTATAAAATGTTTCGAATAAAGAAATTAGATATATTTATCTCAAAGCAATTCGGTTTGCTTTTCATAGGAACTTTCTTCATCTGCCAATTCGTGCTTATGATGCAATTTCTCTGGAGATATATTGATGAACTTATCGGTAAAGGACTGTCGATGGAGATAATGGCACAGTTCTTCTGGTATATGGGACTAATGCTTGTCCCACAGGCAATGCCTCTAGCCATCCTACTGTCCTCATTGATTACTTTCGGTAACTTAGGTGAAAGTTGTGAGCTTACAGCAATAAAGGCCGCAGGAATATCACTTCTTCAATCTTTCAGATCACTCATTGTCCTAGTCGTTATAATCAGCGGCATATCTTTCTTCTTCCAAAATAATATCGGACCTGAAGCTAATACTAAATTAGGTCAGCTTCTGCTATCTATGAAACAAAAGAGTCCTGAACTGGAAATACCTCAAGGTGTATTCTATGACGGAATACCAAACAGCAACTTGTATGTTCAGAAGAAAGACATAAAGACGGGTATGCTTTACGGTGTGATGATATACCGTATGACAGGAAGTTATGAAGATCAAGCCATCATACTTGCTGACTCAGCTATGCTTCAGGCTACCGCCGAGAAGAAACACTTGATATTACACTTATGGAGTGGAGAATGGTTTGAAAATATGCAGAATGACGCATTTGGCAACAGTGCCGCTGTGCCATATCGCAGGGAGACGTTCACGGCAAAAAAAATTATACTTGATTTTGACGGCGACTTTAATATGGCTGACGCAACCAGTTTGTCAAACGACGCAAGGGGAAAAAGTCTCAAGAAAATATTTCACGACATCGACTCGCTCAACATTGCTTACGACAGCATAGGACATGCCTATTACAGGGACGAGAAGATGGGTATGTATTTTACGCCGAAGATAAATAAACGAGACTCTTTAGCTGCTATCAAGGCAGGCATGGCAAACAACTTCAATATAGACTCAACATATAGTCATCTGTCGCCAAGCCAAAAGAGTCAAGTTGTGAACGACGCTTTATCGCGAACACAAGCTGCCGTAAACGACCTGGACTTCAAAAGTATGATAACCAATGACGGCGACAAAATTATAAATGAGCACAAGATAGAGGCCATTAGCAAATTTACCGTAGCACTATCATGTCTGATATTTTTCTTCATCGGTGCACCGCTTGGTGCAATCATAAGGAAAGGAGGATTGGGAATACCAGTGATTATCTCTGTATTGGTATTTATCATCTATTATATTCTTGACAACTCTGGTTATCGAATGGCACGCGGTGGTATGTGGTCTATATGGTTTGGAAAGGGACTTGCACCCGCTATACTTACCCCTATTGCGGTATTCGTGACATATAAAGCAAACAAAGACTCTGTAGTCTTCAATATAGACGTTTATAAAGATATCGTAATTAAAATATTGGGATTGAGAATTAAGCGACACATATTCGGAAAGGAAGTTGTGATTGAGGATCCAAACTATACTCAAGACGCTACACGCCTGCAAGCGATCAGTAAGGATATTTATAAGTATTCAAAATCACAGAGACTTGTTGGTATGCCTAACCCGATAAAGATTTTCTTTAAATATACTCCAGACCACGAGATAGAAAGAATCAGTAAGGAGTTGGAAGACGTGATAAATGACTTATCGAACACAAGAGACAACTACATTCTTAGTGAATTGAACAGTTACCCTGTGGTTTCGGTTAAAGCTCATACGCGTCCGTTCGAACGCAAATGGATGAATATTACATCAGCGGTGTTAGTACCATTAGGAGTGTTTTTCTACTTCAGAATGTTAATGTTCAGATTGAGACTATTGCATGATCTGAAAACAATAAAGCAGACCAACGATAACATCATAAGAAGAATATCAGGGATGCAAACAATAAATAAATAGATTATATAATATACATATATAACAAGGTATAATAAAGTCGAAAGACCTATCATTAAAACAAGATAACTATGGGAGAATTCAAATTAAGCAGCATCGAAGATGCCATAAAAGATTTCAAAGAAGGCAAGTTTGTCATTGTTGTTGACGACGAAGACCGCGAAAATGAAGGAGACTTGATTATCGCAGCAGAGAAAATAACAGCTGAGAAGGTGAACTTTATGCTTAAGCACGCCCGCGGCGTACTTTGTGCACCAGTCACACTATCTAGAGCCGACGAGCTAGACTTGCCACACCAGGTAGAAGAAAATACATCAATGCTAGGTACTCCTTTCACAATTACAATAGACAAGTTGGAAGGATGCACAACGGGAGTTTCTGCTAGCGACCGTGCTGAAACAATAAAGGCACTTGCAGACCCAACCTCTACCCCACAGACATTCGGACGTCCTGGACATATCAATCCATTATACGCACAGGAAAACGGTGTACTACGCAGATGCGGACACACAGAAGCAGCCGTTGACTTATGTAAAATTTCTGGATTATATCCTGCTGGTGCACTGATGGAAATCATGAGTGAAGACGGAACGATGGCACGTATGCCTGAATTGATAGAAAAGGCAAAAGAATGGGATTTGAAAATAATTACGATCAAAGATCTTATTGCATATAGATTAAAAACAGAATCAACTATCGAAGTAGGTGAAGAAGTTGAAATGCCAACTCAATACGGACATTTCCACCTTATCCCTTTCCGTCAGACTAGTAACGGATTGGAGCACATGGCTATTATAAAAGGCGAATGGGAAGAAGGTGAACCAATTTTGGTAAGAGTGCATTCTTCTTGCGCTACCGGTGACATCCTTGGCAGCCAACGTTGCGACTGTGGAGAACAACTTCACAAGTCAATGGAAATGATTGAAAAAGAAGGCAAAGGTGTTGTGATATACATGCAGCAGGAAGGCCGTGGTATCGGACTTATGAACAAAATTGCCGCTTACAAACTACAAGAGCAAGGCTATGATACTGTAGACGCAAACATACATCTAGGATTCAAACCTGACGAAAGAGACTATGGATGCGGTGCTCAGATGCTGAGGCATTTGGGAGTACATAAGATGAGGCTTATGACAAACAATCCAACCAAGCGAGTTGGTCTTGAAGCTTATGGATTGGAAATCATTGAGAATGTACCTATTGAGATTAAGCCAAATAAATATGATGAGAGGTATTTGAAAACTAAACGTGACAGAATGGGACATAAATTACACTTATAATAACATTTGTTATCTAATGAGTGATAAATAACGCAAATTATGTCACTGTTTCTTCGCCGAAAAGAATAAAATGCTTACTTTTGCATAAGTAGATATTTAAAACAAGTAACCAGAAGAAGAATTATTATGGGACAGTTATCAGACCGTTTAAATCGTCTTGCGCCATCAGCTACACTTGCTATGTCGCAGAAAAGTAATGAAATGAAAGCTCAGGGTATCGACGTCATTAATATGAGTGTCGGTGAACCAGACTTCAACACACCGGATCACATAAAAGATGCGGCCAAAAAAGCAATTGACGAGAACTATTCAAAGTACTCTCCAGTGCCAGGCTACGCCGACTTACGTAAAGCCATAGCTGCCAAACTGAAAAACGAGAACGGACTAGACTATAGTATTAATGAAATTCTGGTTAGTAACGGTGCAAAACAAAGTGTATGCAATACTTTGATGGCACTGATTAATGATGGTGATGAAGTTATCATTCCTGCTCCATATTGGGTAAGTTATCCACAGATGGTGAAACTTGCCGGTGGAAATCCAGTATTTGTAAGTGCAGGATTTGAGCAGGACTTTAAAATGACACCAGCACAGCTTGAAGCAGCTATAACACCAAAGACTAAGATGCTTATTCTTTGTTCACCAAGCAATCCAACCGGCAGCGTTTATTCACATGAAGAGCTAGCTGGTCTTGCAGAAGTAATCAAGAAGCATGAAGGTGTTTACGTGATGGCAGATGAGATATACGAGCACATCAACTATATTGGCAAGCATGCTAGTATTGCTAAGATAGAAGGTATGAAAGAACGCTCTATCATCGTAAACGGTGTATCAAAAGCTTATGCAATGACAGGATGGAGAATCGGTTATATCGCTGCTCCTGAATGGATAGTAAAAGGATGTAATAAGTTACAGGGACAATATACAAGCGGTCCATGTTCTGTAAGTCAGAAGGCTGCCGAAGCTGCTTACACCCTTGAACAAGGTTGTGTTGAAGATATGCGTAAGGCGTTTGAACGTCGTCGTGATCTCATCGTGAAACTAGCTAAAGACATTCCTGGGCTTGAAGTCAACGTGCCAGAAGGAGCATTCTATTTATTCCCAAAATGCAGCAGTTTCTTTGGCAAGAGCAATGGCGAAAAGACCATCAATAACTCGACAGACTTTGCACTCTATCTTCTTGAAGAAGCACATGTTGCAACAGTAGGCGGAGATGCATTCGGAGATCCAGAATGCTTTAGAATGAGCTACGCAACAAGTGATGATAGCATAAAAGAAGCAATGTGTAGAATTAAGGAGAATTTGGCAAAGTTAAAATAACAAAAACGAAATAAAAAGGAAAATTTTGTAACGATATGATTAAAATTAAAACAATCTATCGTTAAAACTTCTTAATTAAGTTCGTAGTTATTCATAAATTGCTATCTTTGCCAAACAAAAAAAGTACGAGGACCGTAAGGCATCTTTTGACAATAACATTAAATCAAAATAAACATTAATATTATTAATAACTAAAAATTAAAAATTTAAAATTATGGCAACTTCACAAAAAACAGCCAGCCCTAAGAAATCAGAGGGCTTTCAGGGAGTAAGAGGCGCATTCTGGATTATCGTAGTTTGCGGTATCATCGCTTTTACATTGTTCAACCTCTGGTTTGGTAACCCAATGCACTTCCAGGACGGAGTAGCAAAGACTACACCAGCTGACGTTTGGGGTACAATCTTCAAGGGTGGTGTTATCGTACCAGTTATCCACACACTTCTTCTTTCAGTATTGGCTATGTCAATTGAGCGTGCACTTGCACTTAAGACAGCTTTCGGTAAAGGTTCTCTTCCTAAGTTTGTTGCAAACATCAAGGTAGCTCTTAACGCAAACGATTTCGCAAAAGCACAGCAGCTTTGTGACAAGCAGAAGGGTTCTGTAGCAAACGTTGTTTCAGCTTCTCTTAAAGCTTACAAGGAAATGGAATCAGGTGCAAACGCAACTCTTAAGAAGTCTCAGAAGGTTTCTAAGATTCAGCAGGCTCACGAGGAAGCAACTCAGCTTGAGATGCCAACTCTTACAATGAACCTTCCAATCGTTGCTACTATCGTAACACTTGGTACACTTACTGGTCTTCTTGGTACTGTTGTTGGTATGATCCGTTCATTCTCTGCTTTGTCAGCAGGTGGTGGCGCAGACTCAGCTGCACTTTCTGCAGGTATTTCTGAGGCCTTGATCAACACTGCTTTCGGTATCGGTACATCATGGTGTGCTGTTGTATCTTACAACTACTTTACAAACAAGGTTGACAAGTTGACATATGCACTAGACGAAGTAGGTTACTCAATTGCTCAGACATACGAAGCTAACCATACAGAAGAAGCTTAATTTTTACTAACCCTTTAAATATTTATCGCTATGGGTAAAGTAAAAATTAAGAAAAGTGACGTTTGGATCGATATGACGCCTATGTCAGACGTTATGACCCTTTTGCTTACCTTCTTCATGCTGACTTCAACATTCGTAAAGAATGAGCCAGTGAAGGTGAACACTCCAGGGTCTGTGTCTGAGATTAAGGTGCCTGAGAACGGCGTCCTGACCATTCTGGTAAGTCCTGAAAAGGACAGAGCCGGTAAGCCAACAGGCCAAGGTCAGGTATTTATGAGTATAGACAACACCGACCAGTTAGGTCAGACACTAGAAGCGATGACTAGCAAGTTTGGTGTTACACTAAGTGAAAAGCAGTCTAAGACATTCAAGAACGAATCAACATTCGGTGTTCCAATGAATGAACTCAGCAGTTATTTGTCAATGTCTACACAGGCACGTCAGAAGACTCTGAACACCAAAGGTATTCCATTGGATAGTATCAAGGGCGGCATGAGCGAATTCCAGCAATGGGTTGATCAGGCTCGTAGAGTAAATACGAACCTAAAGATTGCACTAAAGGCTGACGCTAAAACACCTTACAAGACTGTTAAGAAGGTAATGAATGAGCTCCAGGATATGGACGAAAGTCATTATTACATGATAACACAGCTTAAAAAACAGGGGGACGAATAAATGGCAAAGAAAGAAAGCAAACAGAAAAAGGTTAATGTCCGCGTAGACTTTACACCTATGGTGGATATGCTCATGCTTCTTATCACGTTCTTCATGCTGTGTACAACATTGAGCAAGCCTCAGACAATGGAGCTGACAATGCCAAGTAATGACAAGAACACTCAAGATAATCAGAAGAATGAAGCTAAGGCTTCAGAGTCAATTACTCTGTATGTAACAGCTGATAACAAGATCTTCTATGGTGAGGGTATCCCTCAGTATAGCAATCCAGCATGGCTCAAGGAAACAACTTGGGGTAATGATGGAATTCGCAAGATCTTGAGAAATCACTCTACTGCAAATGGAGTAAAACCTGTAACTCGTATCGAACTTGCAGTTAAAGAACTTAACGCAGATAAGGCTAAGAATCCTAAGATGTATCCAGACAGTATATATCAGAAGAAACTTAGCGATATCAAGGGTGGTAAGCTCAAAGACGGTAAGGTTCCTACTCTGACAATCATCATTAAACCTTCAGACAATGCATCATATAAGAATATGGTGGATGCTCTCGATGAAATGCAGATTCTAAATATTGGTACTTACGTTATCGATAAGATTAATTCTGACGACGCGAAACTTCTCAAGTTGAGAGGAATTAAACTCTAATCGATAAGTAACGAAACAATTTAAAAAGAAACAAAATGGCAAAAATAGACTTATACGATCCTAAATGGGTCGATATGGTGTTCGACGGAAAGAACAAATCCTATGGAGCATTCCAGCTTCGTAAGGGTACTTCCAGCCGAAACATCAAATCTCTTATAATCTTAGTCATTGCTGCAGCTCTAGTAGGAGGTTTTCTTGCATGGAAAGTCATTGAACAAAAACAGGCAGAACAGCAAGCAGCTTATATGGAGGCTATGGAACTTTCTAAACTCCAGAAAGAGGCTAAGAAACAAGAGAAAAAAGAGGTTGTTAAACCTAAAGTTGAACCAAAGAAAGAGATTCCTGTTGCTCGTCAGACACAGAAATTCACTGCTCCTGTCATCAAGAAAGATGAACTCGTAAAAGAGGAAAATCAGATTAAGCAGATGGATAAGTTGGACGACAAGGTTGCCGTTGGTACTGAAAACCATGAGGGAACTAAGGACCGTAACGTAGAGGCTGTGCGCAACGATATCGCTGTAAACACTCCTCCACCAGCTCCTAAGGAAGAAGTTACCAACAAGGTATTCGACGTTGTAGAAGTTATGCCTTCATTCCCTGGAGGACAAGGCGCTCTTATGAGTTACCTTAGCTCACACGTTAAATACCCTGTAGTTGCTCAGGAAAATGGTGTTCAAGGTCGTGTAACCGTTTCATTCGTTGTTGAGCGCGATGGTTCTATCACAGATGTACATGTTGTACGCTCTGTTGACCCATCACTTGACCGTGAAGCAGCTCGCGTCATAAGCAGCATGCCTAACTGGCAACCAGGTAAGCAGAATGGTTCTGCTGTTCGTGTTAAATTTAATGTACCTGTGCAATTTAAATTGCAGTAAATGAATAAGAACTTATCTTATATATTTATAGGACTAACCCTATCTTTAGGAGTATTCTCATCTTGTAATGAGAATAAACCTAAAGGTAGTAGAACTGATACACCGACGTCAGGGACGATTCAATTCGTCTCTGACGAAAGTTTTAGTCCAATTGTTGAGGAAGTAAGACAGCAGTTTGAGTTTGAATACCCAAAAGCACATCTTAAACCTTTGTATACAGACGAGCTAACCGGTCTGAAAATGATTCGTGACCTGAAGACTTGCCTGTTAATTACTTCACGTGGTTTGAAACCAAGTGAAATAGCCTACATCAAGACTAAAAATATTATACCTTCTGTATTCCCTATCGGCTACGACGGACTAGCACTTATCGTAAATAAAACAAATAACGATACCTGCATGACTGTAAACGATGTGAAGAGAGTTTTAAGCGGAAAGGTTAAAAACTGGAATCAAGTATATCCAGGATCAAAAAGAGGTGGCATTGAAGTTGTGTTTGACAACAAAAGTTCAGCAACACTACATTATGTAGTAGACTCAATTTTAGGAGGCAAACCAATCGTTAGTGACAACGTTATTGCAGCAAAAAGCAGCAAAGAAGTTATCAACTACGTAAGTAAAACACCTAACGCAATTGGTGTTATTGGCTCAAACTGGCTTAATGATAAGCGAGATACAACCAATACCACATTTAAAAAGAATATTCACGTAATGTCTGTATCCATCAAGGAAAAGGCTAATCCAATGAATAGTTGGAAACCATATCAGGCATACTTGTTGGATGGAAGATATCCATTCGCAAGAACTATATATGCAATAGTTGTAGACCCAAGTAAAGCATTGCCTTGGAGCTTCGCCAACTATATTTCAAGTCCAAAAGGACAACTTATCATCTTTAAAGCGGGCTTGCTACCATATAGAGGTGACATAAGCATAAGAACTGTAAACGTAAAAAAATAAACATTTAAAATTTAAACTTTTATTCTTCTGATTCGTCATAGTTAAAAGTAGAAATGTTACCTAACAAACAAGATTATGAAAAAGATTAAATACCTTGTAGCTGGCTTGCTGATGATGGGATTATCAGCACCCGCAATGGCTCAGAACGCTAATTACAGTGATATGCTGAAGCCAATAGAGCAGACGCTCAAGTCTAATGCCAACATTGACGCTAAAGGCATCAAAGAATTGACAAAAGACTATCAAAAAGAATTCAAGAAGGATCCTAAGGCTCTTATTGCACTAGGAAATTCCCTATTGATGAACAAGAAATATGATGACGCATCAGCTATCGCTAACGCTGTAATTGCCAAATTTAAGGATTATGGTGACGCATATGTCCTTCTTGGTGATATCGCTGCCATGAAAGATGACGGTGGTGACGCTGCAATGTGGTATCAGCAGAGTATGACTATGGATCCAAAGAATCCTAATGGTTATATGCGTTATGCAAATGTATACAGAAAGCGTAGCCCGGAAGAAAGCGAAAGAGCTCTAAACCTTTTGAAGCAAGTACGCCCAGACTATCCTATTGAGGCTGAAGCAGGAAACAACTTCTATCTTGGAGGAAACTACAGCAAGGCATACGAATATTTCTCAAAGACACAGAAAGAAAACCTTGACCAGTACTATCTTGTAGCTTATGCTGTTTCAGCATATATGAACAACAAGAAAGATGAAAGTCTTGATATAGCAAAACTTGGTATTCAGAAATTTCCTAAAAACATAACTTTTGACCGTGTAGCACTTTGGAGTGCCGTTGACATACAGAAGTTTGATGAAGCAATCACTGATGCAAACGCTATTATTAATACAGACTCTGTAGAAAAGAGCGCCCGTGACTATATCTATTATGGTTTGGCTCTAAAGGGAAACAAGCAATATCAGCAGGCTATTGATCAATACAACAAGGCCTTTGACATGGAGAAGAACAACTTCAAACCATATCAATACATTGCTGACGCTTATGCTGAAATGGGTCAGGAAGATAAAGCTTTGGAATACAGCGAAAAGTACATGGCTAACAACCAAGACGCAACACCATCAGACTATGCTAAACTTGCCAGCATATACACTCAAAAAGCTGAAAAGGGAGATGCTAACAAACAAGCAAATCTAGATAAGGCTTACGGCATATACGAGCAGATGGCAACAAAATGGCCTACAATCGCAGCATGGGTATACAACATGGCAGGTATGCAGGCATCTAAAGCTGGTCAGGACGATAAGAGTGTTGAATTCTTCAACAAGGTTGTAAGTTTACTTGGCAACAAGGAGAATCGTGAAGACGACGAGACTAACACATTGAAGTCAGCACTTGCAAACTTAGGTTATTACTATTGGATCACAAAGCAGAATCTTGATTCAGCTAAGCCAATCTACGAACAGTTGATTAAGCTTGAACCAAATGACAAGAATGCTCGTGCAGCTCTTGGTCTGGACAAAACTGAAGAGGTTAAGAAATAATTTTTTTAATAATACACTACACTAAACGGAACAGGCGGAGAGCGAAAGCTATCTTGCCTGTTTTTTAGTTATAAGCCAAAATAAATAAAATAGTGAACTAGGTACACACTAAATCAATAAACATAGCTTATCAAAATATTGGACATAAAAAAAGCGACACTAAAAGTGTCGCTTATATTTTTTGCAGTAATTCCTTACTCAGGAAGGCTGATTGCCTCGTTAGGACAAACATCAGCACATGTACCACACTCTGTACACATATCAGGGTCAATAGAATACTTTTCACCTTCAGAGATTGCTCCAGATGGGCACTCATCAATACATGTACCACAAGCGATACAGTCATCACTAATTACGTAAGCCATAATAAATTAAATTTATAATATTAATAATGTTTTTGTAATATGTATCTCTGACTAACAGTCAAAAGAGTACGTTGCAAAGATACATATTAAAATCGAAATACCTACTTTTAGGGATGGATTTTTAAACTATTTATACTTTATCTCAATAAAGAATGATGCAATAAGAAAGATGATAATGCGTTTATAAGATAATGAACATAAAAACATTTATATTACTAAGTATTGCCACAGTTATCAGTACTACGGCTAACAGTCAGGAAAGGGTTGTTCAAAACCGTCCGTATGCAGATTTACGCCCATTCCATTTGGGCATTGCAATTGGTACACACGTGCAAGACTTAGAACTTATGAATGTTGGACCGCAAATCATAATTGATAAAGACGGAAACAGTTCAAAACAACTGTTAACAACAGATCAAAGCAGATGGGACATGGGATTCAATGTGGGCGTGTATGGGGAATTCAGAATTAATGAGTTTCTGCAAATGCGCATAGCACCAACCATGTATTTCGGATCACGACATATTGTATTCCACAACAATAGTACAGCAACCGAGGAGTTCCAGGATATGAAAACTGTATATATAGGAACACCAATTGATCTGATTTTTGCTGCACCACGCTTTAATAATCATCGTCCTTATATACTGGGAGGACTCGTTCCTGCGATTAACCTAAGCGGAAAGGATAAAGACTACATCAAATTGAAAAGGTACGATACATTTGCCGAAATTGGACTAGGATGTGATTTCTACTTACCATTTTTTAAAGTAAGACCAGAACTTAAATTCATGTATAGTTTGCTGAACAGTCTAGACAAGAATCATATAAATAAAATAGAAGATAAGAGTATGCTTCCTTATGCAAATTCAATAAGCGAAGCACACTCCAAGATGATAGTACTTACTTTATATTTTGAGTAAAATCTAAAACCATTTTACCAACGTAAATTGCGTTTTTACCATTCTGATCAACAGGAATATCCTTACCATCTAGATTCTTCACATAGCGAAGAGTCTTGAAATAGGTGTGAGAATGTCCACCAAGAACAAGATCAATATCACGTGAACCAGCAATCATCATCTGGTCACCCATACCGTTCTCTTCCCAACCAAGATGAGAAATGCAAATAACCAAATCACACTTTTGTTTTTTCTTAAGCATCGTGGCCATGTCATTAGCTACAGCAATAGGATCCAAATATTTGATAATACCGTAATTAACCTTTGAAACAAGTCCTTCGAGTTTTGGATCGAGTGCAAACACTCCTATTTTAAGCCCATTTCTCTTTATGATGATATACTTCTTAACAACACCTTCAAGTGGTGTTCCCTTGAGATCATAGTTTGAACACAATATTGGAAAGTTTGCTTTTTTAAATATGCGAGCCATATTCTCCATGCCGAAATCAAATTCATGATTTCCTATAGTGCTGGCATCATAATGCATTCTGTTCATTAATCCGATCTCAACATCGCCCTTAAAAAGAGTATAAAACGGTGATCCCTGAGAAAAGTCGCCACTATCAAAAAGAAGCAAGCTCTTATCCTTAGCTCTTTCCTGATCAATCATCGAAATACGACGAATGAAACCAGCACGACCAGCAAGTAATGTGTCAGCAAGAGTTGTTTTCAATGGAAGAATACAACTATGAGTATCATTCGTATGTAATATTGTCAGATGCTTTTGTGCAAAAGAAACAGAAGCAAGACAACATAAAACTGAAATAAACAGATATCTAAATTTCATATAATTCATTTTAATCAATTAAACACTATCTAACAACAATTCTGCCCTCTACTTTAGAATCAACAGCTATACCATGAGCCATTTTATCACGGAAATAATTCATAATAATATATCTAACATTATTATCCGTTCCTTTAGGAGATACGACAGCAGTTCCATACTTCAATGCATCCAACCCATCATTACCCTGAGCAAGATAATCAAGTGTTGCAACACGGTAAGTGGCATTATCATCAAGATCTTTGCCATTGATTTTTGCATCAAGTAGTCTACCATCTTTGGTAATGACCAAATTGGTTCCATGACTTAAACCTTCACCACCCAACTTAGCTACCTCTTCAAACAGTTCACGAACTTTAGAACCAGAAAGAGTTAAAAAACAAATCTTATTTTCAAAAGGAGCAACATCAACAACATCACCATAAGTAACCTTACCTTTAGCAAAAGCAGCTCTAATGCCACCGACATTATATAATGCAAAGTCTACTTTCTCATTAAACCCATTACCACCCCACTGCAAAATATCAGCAAGAAGATTAGACAATGGACTTTCTGGCTTGTGAGAAGATAAGTATTCGGCAGTTTCACCAACAACAGGGCTCATGATGCTATCCACCGTATGCTCATAAGGAGCAAGAAAAGCCTGAGCCTCCTTATCCGGAGAAACATCATAGCAACTATCAACCAAAATACGACTACGACTGATGTCAGTCAACTCATAATGTTGCCTGCAAGAAGACACACCTAATACAGCAGGAACAATCAAAAATAGTAATGATTTCTTGTACATAAGTTTGTAATTAACTGTCACAAAGGTACTTATTTTGCATGAGAAAAAGAAGAAATATTGTTAAATTCAAAAAAAACTTCATGTATAGCAACTCTAAGTCTAAGCTTTTTTGTAACTTTGCACAGCTTTTCGGCGAAACCGCTGGCAGCAGAAGAGTTGCATGCTAAGTTTCGTTGGACGATAAACATATTTAATTATAAGAAATGGATTTAATTAAAGTTGCTGAAGAAGCATTTGCAACCGGCAAAGAGTTCCCAAAGTTTAACTCTGGTGACACAATCACAGTCGCTTACAAAATTATCGAGGGTTCAAAAGAGCGTATCCAGCTCTACCGTGGTGTTGTTATCAAGATTTCAGGTCATGGTGAGAAAAAACGTTTCACAGTTCGTAAGATGTCAGGAACAGTAGGTGTAGAGCGTATCTTCCCTATCGAGTCACCAAACATCGATTCAATCGAAGTTAACAAGCGTGGTAAAGTACGTCGCGCTAAGTTGTACTATCTTCGTAAGCTTACAGGTAAGAAAGCTCGTATCGCTGAGAAGAGAACTGTTAAGGGAGAATAATCCTGAGAATCTTCAGAGAAGAAATAAAAAGAGGTCATGCACACAGCATAACCTCTTTTTTTATTTCTTAGTTGTTGTCTTTTTCTCATCATCCATAAAAGTATTCTTTAAACTTTCCCAATCCTGGAATCCAGCAAATAATGCCAATCGATCCAACGTTTCATGAGAAGGTTTTTCGGCACCAGAAAGATAATGCCAGATTTTCTTCAATGAAGATGATTTAAGATTAATGTGATGCTGAGAGAAAAATAGAGACATTCTCTCAAAATCATTACCAATCTTCGCTTTTTCTACTAGTTTTGTTCCCACTTCCTTAAGCAGGAAACCAATTTTACGTTTCATAACCTAACGAAATATTTTCTCAGTTGCAAAGGTAATAAAAAAAATAGTATTATCTTTGCAAAAAGTTTAATTAACCCTCAAGAATGAAAGAATTAGCTTTAAAGTACGGATGTAATCCCAACCAAAAACCTTCCAGAATATATATGGAAGATGGAGAATTACCAATCGAAGTCATTAACGGTCGCCCTGGCTACATCAATTTCCTTGATGCACTAAACAGTTGGCAATTAGTAAAAGAATTGAAAGATGCCACTGGAATGCCAGCAGCAGCAAGTTTTAAACATGTATCACCAGCAGGAGCAGCTATTGGTTTGCCTCTTAACGATACACTGAAGAAAATTTATTTTGTTGACGACGTTAAAATTCCACTTACGCCATTGGCTTGTGCTTATGCACGCGCACGCGGAGCAGACCGCATGTGTTCATACGGAGACTTTGTTGCCTTAAGCGACACTTGTGATGCAGCTACAGCAACTTTGTTGAAACGAGAAGTAAGTGACGGCGTTATTGCCCCTGACTATACTCCAGAAGCTATAGAGATTTTGAAAGACAAGCGTAAAGGCACTTACAACGTGATAAAGATTGATCCTTCATACACTCCTGCTCCAATAGAGCACAAACAGGTATTTGGTATAACTTTTGAGCAAGGACGCAACGAGATAAAGCTTGATGATCCTAAGCTATACGAGAACATTCCTACTAAGAACAAGACTTTCACAGAAGAGGCTAAACGCGATTTAATCATTGCGCTTATCACACTTAAATACACACAGAGTAATTCTGTTTGTTATGTAAAAGACGGACAAGCTATTGGCATTGGAGCCGGTCAGCAAAGTCGTATACATTGCACTCGTCTTGCAGGAAGCAAAGCTGACACATGGTGGTTGCGCCAAGCACCAAAGGTGATGAATCTTCCTTTCAAAGAAGGTATCCGCCGTGCAGACCGTGATAATACTATCGACGTATATATCAGCGAAGAGCATGAGGACGTGCTTCGTGACGGAACATGGCAGATGTTCTTTACAGAAAAGCCAGAAGTGTTCACAATGGAAGAGAAAAAGGCTTGGATTGCCCAAAACACCAAAGTGGCACTTGGAAGCGATGCATTCTTCCCATTCGGAGACAACATAGAGCGCGCCCACAAAAGTGGTGTAGAATATATTGCACAGGCCGGAGGCTCTATTCGTGATGACAATGTTATTGATACTTGCGACAAGTATGGCATAGCAATGTCGTTCACAGGAGTACGTTTATTCCATCATTAAAATAAATATATGAGTGATATCGACGAAATTATCGAATTGGGTATGGTCTTTAAAAAAACTTCTACTGACGAAGTCAAAGAAGATAAGGTAAAGACCAAAGCCAAAAAGAAAAAGTACATCACCGGTGCTCATGGATCTGGTAGCGCACGCCAAAAGGCGAAATACCGCGAACAAAGATCTAATAGGCACAAGTAAAAAGAAAGAAAAAGCTCCCTTTTCGAGGGAGCTTTTTTAGTATTATAAAGTCAAAATAATCTATTTCTTCGCAAAGTAATTTCGCTCAGTCTTCACTACACCATTTTTAATCAACAGAGACACTTGTTGTAATGACTTATTATCATAGTCAAATACAGAAGAAGGATTTAATCTATGTCCTTTGAAAAACATTTCGAAATGTAGATGCTCAGTCGTCGCTCTTCCCGTTCTACCAGTGAGTCCAATCACTTGACCAGCTTTTACCTTATCACCGCATTTAACTAGATTACGTGATTGATGACCATACAAAGTTTCAAGTCCATTATTATGTTTAATCCTGATACAATTACCATAGCCAAAATAATTTCCAGACATCGTTACCACACCATCAAAAGCAGCACATATATTATCATTTGGATGCGTCTTTAGGTCAACACCTGAATGATGACGAGCACCGCCAAAAGGACTTATGACATGACTTTCTGGCAATGGATAAGACCATTCGGATTTAGCAAAGTCAGTGAAATCAATTTTGCTTTCATTATCTGAAGGACCTATATTTTTACCTTCCTTAGATTGTTTATCAGAATTATCTATAACAGATACATCTACATAATTTCCATTCTTTTTGCAAAAGACAGTCTGCTTGCGCAATATATGGCTATTCAAGTCAATAAATGTTTTTGGATTCACTCGACCGCCATTAATCATTAAAGAGAATTTACAATATGTTCGTCCTGCGTCTGATCCAACAATAGCGACAGTTTGTCCTGCCTTTACACGCTGTCCTACGTTTACAAGGTTCTGTGCATTGTTTGCATAAACAGTTTCAAGACCATTATCATGCCTTAAAACGACAACATTTCCAGAGCCAGTTACGTTACGTGACAAACGAACAACTCCACCAAACATAGCCTTAACAGCGTCACCAGCTGATGTAGAAATTTCAAGTGCCTGATTATCATCAACCACTTTGATCTTTCCTACAGGCAAAGGAAAAGAATAGTTATTGCTTTGAACGACACTAAAGTCTATGCTAAAAGCATTTGAATGTTCAAAAAGCCCTGATGTAGGAATAGCTATCTGTTGCTGTTCAGCAGCAGAGAACGTTTTTTTTGCCGGAGTCATAGCAGACATCGTCACTATAAGAGAAACACCCAGCAAAAAGTGTTTCAAATTTAAATTCATAAAGATTCATCAAAGGTTAAATGTAAAAATAGTAATAGCTGTCTGAAAGTGGATTGACACAATCGACTATTCAGCAATCATTATTCCAGAGAATATTCTTCCCGAATGCTGTCCAAGCTTGCGGGCTGAGAAATAATCCTCGGAGCGAGAGAAAGTACATATTCCAGACATCGTGATATGATCATTTTTAAGTCCAGCCTCCATCAATTGAATACGATTACATTCAGGGAGATTAATATGCCATTTTTCGTATTTCTTGGAAATCATCGGCATATTGAATCCAACAGTTTCAAACTGTTGATAAACTTCATCACCAACTTCAAAGTTTTCCATAGATATACCAGGTCCAATCACAGCCTTAATGCGTGACGGATTAGATTTATAAACATTGCACATTTCCACTATAGATCTATGTGCAATTCGATTAAGAGTTCCACGCCAACCTGCATGCACTGCAGCTATGGCATGGTGATCTTCATCATAAAGAAGAATTGGAATACAATCGGCTGTAGAAACTCCAATACACAAGTTTTTTATATCAGTAAGCACACAGTCAACACCGTCAAGAAGCATCTTACGAATGTTTTCGGGCATACTAAAAAACTCAGGAGCTATAGTGCGGCATTCAATTCTATGAATCTGATGTGGCATGATAATATTATCCACATCTACACTAAGTTCTTCAGCTAAAGCCTTTTTGTTTTCTGTGATGCACCAATCATCATCACCACAGAAACTATTAATATTAAACTCGCCAAAACTGTCTTTACTCACCCCACCCTTTCGAGTAGAACTAAAAGCTTTCACACTATCGGCAACATCATAATATTTTAATACAGGCTTAATCATTCCGCATTATTATCTTCATCATACTCGAAGTCATCAAGATCTTCGATATCATCATCATCAACAAACTCTACATCATCATCGGCACCTTCAGCATGAATTTCTTCAGCAAATACGGCCATATCTTTATCACGATGCACAAGGGTATCTTCAGATACAATTTCCTGTAACTTATTGCTTTCACTATTCAGTTCACGCCACAAGACATCTTTCAGCTCATTTAGCCCAAATCCTGTGACTGATGAAATAAACACTACCGGAAGAGAATCTGGTAAAGTTTCTTTCAACATTTCAATCAATTCGTCATCAAGCAAGTCACACTTTGTCACCGCCAACACACGATGTTTGTCGAGCATGTCTGGATTAAACTTCTTTAGTTCGTTAAGCAGAACTTCATATTCATGCTTAATATCATCAGAGTCACCCGGAACCATAAACAAGAATAGAGAGTTACGCTCAATATGTCTGAGGAATCTAAGTCCAAGACCTTTACCTTCACTAGCGCCTTCAATAATACCAGGAATATCAGCCATCACAAATGACTTATTATCATGATAACCAACAATGCCCAATGATGGTTCTAATGTTGTGAAAGGATAATTTGCGATTTTAGGACGAGCACTTGACAATGAAGAAAGCAAAGTAGACTTACCAGCATTTGGTAATCCTACAAGACCCACATCAGCAAGAAGTTTCAATTCGAGGATGATATTCATCTCCTCCATTGGTTCTCCTGGCTGTGCATATCGTGGAGCTTGATTAGTAGACGTACGGAATTGGAAATTACCCAATCCTCCACGACCACCTTTCAACAAAAGCACTTCCTGTCCATCGTAAGTCACATCACAGACATACTTACCTGTTTCGGCATTATATACCACGGTACCGCAAGGCACATCAATATAGAGGTCCTTACCATCGGTACCGTGACATTTATCTCTACCACCATTACCTCCATGTTCAGCAGCCACGTGGCGCTGATACTTCAAGTGAAGCAATGTCCAGTAGTTATGATTAGCTCTTAAATATACGCTTCCGCCATGTCCTCCATCACCGCCGTCAGGACCGCCGTTAAATTGGTATTTCACATGACGCAAGTGCATGGAGCCTCTTCCGCCCTTACCAGAGCGGCAATAAATCTTAACGTAGTCAACGAAGTTGGATTCAGCCATTATTTATTTGTCTTAATTTAATTATTCAGCAATGCTATCAATAACATCACAAACACGTCCAAAGATTTCTTCTAATGTTCCGATACCTTTAACATGATAGTGCACGCCTTCTTTCTCATACCAGTCGATAAGTGGAGAAGTCTGTGTGTGATAAACGTTCAGACGCTTCTTAATTGTCTCTTCGTTATCATCGCTACGTCCACTTTCTTTACCACGGTTGATAAGACGAGCCATTAATTCCTCCTCAGGAACATCAAGTTCGATCATAGCAGCAATCTTGTGACCACGTTCTGAAAGCATTTTCTTCAAAGCCTCAGCCTGTGGAGTAGTACGTGGGAAACCATCAAAAATCACACCCTTATGGTCTGATCCGAATGTATCATAAACACTTGCAAGGATATTAACCATCAAGTCATCAGGAATAAGTTGACCATTGTCAATATAACCCTTTGCAGTCTTGCCAAGTTCTGTACCATTCTTGATTTCGTTACGAAGCACGTCACCTGTAGAGATGTGTCCGAAACCATACTTTTCAATCATTTTGTCACTCTGAGTACCCTTACCGGCACCAGGAGCTCCGAAGATAACAATATTCTTCATTTGTTTCTTTATTATTATAATTTATTTCACTGTCTCTATATCATCACAAACGGTATAGATATCCCTAAGTTGGCGACCTTGCTGGTCATAATCCAAACCATATCCAACGATAAAATCGTTAGGAATTTCCATTGCGGCATATTCTATATTCAAAGGCACCTGAAGCTTTCCTGGTTTAAGCAGAAGAGTACAAATATGAATAGCCTCAGGATTGCGTGTGCCCAAGCTCTCTATCATATTCTTCATTGTGAAACCAGTATCAACGATATCCTCAACAATAACTACTGTTCTTCCTGCGAGGTCTTCATTCAGACCTATAACTTCTTTGATCTTACCTGTAGAAGTGGTACCCTGATAAGATGCCAGTTTCACGAAAGAAATCTCACAAGGGATGGTGATATTGCGAATCAAGTCTGCCGCAAATATAAACGAACCGTTCAATACTGCCAGCAAGAGTGGGTTTTTACCATCCATATCCTTGTTGATCTTATCAGCAACAACCTTAACACGTTGCTGAATCTCTGATTCAGGAATAAACGTTTTAAACGTTTTGTCCTTGATTTTAACAAAGCTCATAGTGCGAATTAAAATATTTTGTTGCAAAATTACTAAAAATATGTGGAACTATACCTACCGATTAGCATTAATTTTGTATTTTTGCAGCATTATGAAGATATTTAATAGTACTCAAATACATGAGTTAGACAATTATACTATAGAGCATGAGCCTATTTCTTCTATCAACCTTATGGAGAGAGCGGCTAAGGCTTTAACACAGGCTATCACTAATATTTGGACGACAAAAACACCGTTTGTTGTATTCGCCGGTCCTGGCAATAATGGTGGTGATGCACTTGCTGTTGCACGCTTGATGGCAGAAAATGGATACCAAGTGAGTGTTTATCTTTTTAATATACATAGCCATCTGTCTGACGATTGCGAAAACAACAAGAAAAGAATTACAGAATGTAAGCAGATTAAGGCTTTTACAGAAATAAATCTTAATTTTGATCCACCACAACTTGATGCAGAGACAGTTGTCATTGATGGTTTGTTTGGAAGTGGATTAAACAAGCCGCTTGCTGGAGGATTTGCCTCATTGATAAGATACATCAATCAAAGCAAGTCTAAAGTTGTAAGCATTGACCTGCCATCAGGACTAATGACAGAAGACAACACATACAATATAAGACAAAACATCATTCGTGCCAACATAACTTTCACATTGCAGCAATTAAAGCTGAGCATGCTTTTAGCAGACTGTCAGCAATACCTTGGTGAAGTGAGAGTGCTTGATATAAGATTATCTCATGAGTATATTGCCAACACATGCTGTCAATACTATATTTTAGAAGAAAATGATGTACGCCAAAGAATAAAAAGCCGCAACGACTTTGCCCACAAAGGCAATATGGGTACGGCTCTACTTATCGCTGGTAGCTATGGAATGGCAGGTGCAGCAGTGCTTGCGTCAAAAGCATGTCTTAAATCAGGCGCTGGCAAAGTTGTGGTACATTCTCCTAAACGCAATTACGACATCTTGCAGATTTCTGTTCCAGAAGCCGTATTACAGCTTGATCAGGAAGAAACAATATACTCAGAACCTGTCGACACAGATGACTTTGACGTATTAGGAATTGGTCCCGGCATTGGACAAAACGAGACAACAGCCATTGCTCTTATTGCACAATTACGACGTGCACAATGCCCAGTCGTTGCTGATGCCGATGCACTTAATATTCTTGGAAATCACAGAACTTGGATGCAGCAACTGCCACAAGAAATAATTATGACGCCTCATCCTAAAGAGTTCGACCGTATTGATGGTAATATAAGTAATGGATGTTATGAAAGACTTTCCAAAGCAAGACGCCTTGCTGAGCAGCTTCACGCATTCATTATCTTAAAGGGACACTATTCTGCACTTTGTCTGCCAGACGGAAACGTGATATTTAATCCAACTGGTAATTCAGGAATGGCTACAGCAGGAAGCGGAGATGTGCTTACAGGAATCATCACTGGTCTTCTTGCACGCGGATATTCCAGAAAAGATGCTTGCATCGTAGGAATGTATCTGCATGGATTGGCTGGAGATCTTGCTGCCCATGAACTAGGAAAAGAATGTCTTATTGCCCGTGATATTATTGAATATTTACCTTCGGCATTTAAAAGAATAAATGATTGATATGAAAAAGATATTTACTTTTATACTATGCGCAATGGCTTTAACAGCTAATGCCCAACAACCGGTAGAAGGAACTACATATTTTCTTCCAAAGACAGCCGTACAATTTAGAATTCTCATAGAAAAGACTACATTTACTCCAGGTGAGCTTGCTGTATATGCCGAAAAATATATGAAGATGCAGAATACTGACGAAAACCCGTCGGTTGCCTACCGCATCATAAGTACGACCAATAACTGTTTTGGCATACCTGACACGACAAAGCAACATACAGCAATTGTTGACAAGAAACACAGTATTATTCGCATTAACAAATATGAAAACGGCATGCTTCTGGCTATTAATGCCGAGCCAAAGACGATAGAAAGCATAAAAGACTTCAAAGCTGCTCCAAAACAAGCACCTTTGAATCCACGCGACTTTATGAATGCAGACATACTCTCAGCTGGTTCAAAGGCAAAGATGGCAGAACTTATTGCGCAGGATATATATGACATCCGCGAAAGCCGTAATCAATTATCGCGAGGAGAAGCTGATTTCATGCCAAAGGATGGTGAACAATTAAAAATTATGCTTGCCAACTTAAGCAAACAAGAGAAAGCTCTGATGCAGGTGTTTGAAGGTACCGTTGTAAAAGATACAATTGAGAAGGTAATAACTTACGTTCCTGAAAAAGAAGTAAACAAGCAAGTTCTCTTCCGTTTGTCAAGTAAGTTGGGACTTGTTGATGCTGATGATTTATCAGGTAGACCATTCTACATAAGTGTGACTGATTTACATAGCATTGCACCACTCAAACTTGATATCGACAACAAGAAAAGTAAGGATGATTGTGGAGTATACGTAAATTTACCTGGAAGCATCCGTATTTCGTTATTTGATGGTAACAAACCATACAAGAGTTTTGATATAAATGCAGCTCAGTTTGGTCGTACGGAATCAATCAGTGGTGAATTATTTGGAAAGAAGATTACCACACATATCGTACTTAATCCTGTTACTGGAAATGCTGATGAGCTAAAGACAGAACCTCTAGAATAAGTTTCGTAGGTATCTGACTTTTAATTTAATAAATAAGCTATCAAATAATACATTTCAGAATGTATAGATTGCTTGAGTAATATGGGCCTAATCACTTCCTGTTGTTTCGTAAAACGCAGAGTTATTAGGCCCATATCACTATGTATTTTGCGAAACAATGCAATCCTTCGTTAATTTAAGAGGGGGATATTCTCTATATATTTAATCAGGCTAGAGTCAGAAATATCCTTATTCATTTTCACACTTTCAAATTGATTCTATCTTATTTATTATTTGTATATAGTTTTTTAAAACTATCCATACTGTTTAGGATAATCAATTTTAATGTTTGATGAAACTCTATCAGCATAAAATATATGTATGTGTAAATAGCATAATAGTGAAACAAACGCCAAAAACAGGTGTGCTCGAGAGTTTAATGTCACTTTTAGGCCTATAATGTCACTTAATGTCACTCGCTCAGCCCTTATAAACAAAGGGTTTGTGACATTATGACATTAGTGACATTGAAAAAACTTTTTCTGGTAGCGTGGCTTTAGCTTGAATAGGTTTAGATTTGTTATTAAATAAGTTGTCTAACCTTACCTGATTGGTTGTCGGTCTTAGCCAGACAGATGAGCTTCTCACATTAAGAAAAAATGACTAAGAACCATGAATTCTTTTGGTTCTTAGTCATTCTTTGATAATAGAATTAAGCATAAAAGTGAGATATATCACCTCAATGTCTTAATCATATAATAGTATTGAATATATTATGCGAGGTCTATTTTATAGGGAACAATCCATATAATTCAGCATCAATCTGATCTGTGATTGTTTGGAAATCCTGAGGACGGTTTTCAAAATCAATATTATCACCATCTATTATAATCAAATGTCCCTTGTAATCTTTAATCCAATTTTCATATCTATTGTTAAGTCCGGTAAGATAATCTATGCGGATACTTTTCTCAAAATCTCTTCCACGCTTTTCAATATGACTTACAAGAGTTGGAATACTAGAACGAATATAAATCATAATATCAGGTAAGTCGACAAGTGAAATCATAAGATCAAACAAATCAGAATAGTTTGCAAAGTCGCGGTCGCTCATCATTCCCATACCATGGAGATTAGGAGCAAAGATGCAAGCATCCTCAAAAATAGTACGATCCTGAATAATCGTTTCATCACTCTTTGATATTTCCACAACTTCCTTGAAACGTTTGTTAAGGAAATACACCTGAAGATTAAACGACCACCTGTTCATATCAGCATAGAAATCATCCAAATACGGATTATTATCGACAGGTTCAAATCTCGGATTCCATCCAAATCTCTTGGCAAGCATTTTAGTAAGCGTAGTCTTGCCACTACCTATATTTCCAGCTATTGCTATATGCATAATAAAATTAATTTCAAGTAATTAAAACAGTCCAAACAATGTTGCGTCAATTTTGTCGATTATTCCGGCAAAATCTTTTTTGTTGTTTTGATAATCTATATCATCAACATCCACAACAAGCAACTTTCCTTTATACTTGTTATATATAAAGTCTTTGTATAATTCGTTTAGGTTTTCAAGATACTCCAAAGGTATCTTCTGTTCATAGTCGCGTCCACGCTTTTGTATATTCTTTACCAAATGCGGAACACTTGATTTAAGATAAATCATTAGGTCGGGATAGTCAAGCACCATTGTCATGGAATTAAAAAGTTCCATATAGGTATCGAAATCACGCTGATCAAGATTTCCCATCTTATAGTTGTTTGCCGTAAAGACATATACCCCTTCATAAATAGATCTATCCTGAATAACAGCTTTGTCAGGTGATTCTTTTCCCATATTAAGCAAGTCTTTAAACCGCTCCTTAAGGAAAAAAACTTCCATATTAAATGACCATCTTGGAATATTTTTATAGTAATCCTCAAGATATGGATTATAGTCTACAGCCTCATATTTGGGAGTCCAACCATAATATTTTGCCAGCAGTTCCGTGAGTGTAGTCTTACCGCTTCCGATGTTTCCAGCTATTGCTATATGCACGTTATTCAGATTTTTGGCTGCAAATTTAATGATTTTTATTTATAATGCAGAATATTAATCGCATAATATCAATCATTATTTTGTGCACCAAGCTTCTTTACCCGTCTTTCAAAATCTTCACGATCGCTGATAGCACTATTCTTCACACGCGCTTTATAATTATAAATTGTGTTTACAGAATAATGCAAAAACTCCGCAATCTTTGAACTATCATCAATACCAACTCTAATCAAAGCAAAGATACGAAGAGACACAGGCATGTGACCATCATCAGTAAGCATAATCCTCTCTTTCGGAATGAGTAGCGCATTGAATTCATCAACAAAAGTAGGAAACAAATGAAGAAATGCATCGTCAAAGTTTGTATATAATTCATCAAGTTCCTTTTCCTTTAATGAGGTAGATCTTGTTTCCTTAAACAATTCATCAAACTGTCTGTTCTTAACCATCTTGTTCACCATTCTGCGAAAGTTCTCTATCTTGTCTACATACAAAGAGCACAATCCCATAAACCGTCCGATATATTCCTCTTTCACACGATTTGACTCTCCAAGCTTTGAGATACTCGAAGCCAACTGCCTATTGAGGTCGGATAGTTTTGAATTAATATCATGCAACTGTGAATTAGACAGCTTTAGCTTTCTGCCGGTCAAAGCTAATCGCTTACGCTGACTATTGACATAAAAAACAGAAACAAGAAGCATCAATGCCAGTAGTGCAGAAAATAACGCAGCCATTAATATCTGGCTATTTTTATGATCACTTTCAGCTTTATACTTCTTTGCGATTCTTGCAAGTAAAGGTGAAATCTGCCATCTTCTCTGACGTGAATCATAAACATTTGCACAATCACTAGTGAAAGTTATATAATGATAACTGCGATCTATATCTCCAGAGCCTTCTAGTTGATTAGCTATCTCCCACATTGAACCTTGATCCATAACTCCATTACGCACATCAGCAAGTGCCGACTCAGCAATCCAGTACATCATATTTACCGTATCACGAGCAGCTTTATATTCAAGATACCTGAACAAGGCCATCATCGCGTATTTATGAGAACCTTTCTTTACGTGATGAAGCCATTCTGTATTCAGTTTCATTGATTCATGCATTTTACCTTCAGATATTTTTAGTTCCAAAACTTGATACCTCAAATTGTCATGAACAGGTAGACATGCCAATAGTTTATTTTCAAATTGTGCTGTTTTGTCATTATACATTGGTTTGATGGATTCCACACTGGTATAATAAGCCAATTGATTATTCAAGATATACTGGGCATGATAATAAACTGCTAGCCCACTTTTGTTCAACTCATCTACATGTACTTGCAATAGAAATTTTTCTGCTTCATCATACAAGCCCGTATTTGAGCAACACAAAGATAGTCTTGCCAAACATTCATTTACATTATTTCTATTATTACTCGCTTCAGCAATCTTACGGCATCTCTCCAAATAATACATA
>RCMY010000885.1_pt1 | contig 28843 bp, 38 predicted proteins | sample 2041341 | NCBI WGS metagenome assembly RCMY01 (sample SAMN09708234, study PRJNA481090) | Marine sediment metagenome, whole genome shotgun sequencing project.
ATCAACTATGGTATTCGACCTGATGGAAGCAAAGATTTTAGCAGAAATATCATCTTCAATTTCTATTGGCGGTATTTTAAATGGTGAGATCGAAGTTAATCCTAAAGAAGATAAAGTAAAGGTTGAAGGTGTTAACTTAGTTAAGAAACACATGAAACCTTCACAAATCAACCCAGATGGTGGAATCTTTGAACAAGAAGCATGGATTCATGTTTCAAACGTAATGCTATACGATTCAAAAGCAAAAGCTCCAAGTCGTGTAGGATTCAAAGAAGAAAAAGGTCAAAAAGTACGTTTCTATAAAAAATCCGGAAACGTCGTTAAATAAGGAGGTATAGCTAAATGAACCTTAAAGAACAATATAAAACAGAAGTTGTTGAAAGTTTAGTAAAGAAATTTAACTATACTTCAGTAATGCAAGCTCCAAGACTTGAAAAAATTGTAGTTAACATGGGTGTTGGGGAAGCAATCAACAATACAAAAATCTTAGAAGATGCAGTTGAAGACTTAACAATCATTACAGGTCAAAAACCAGTAATTACAAAAGCTAAGAAATCAATCGCTAACTTCAAACTTCGTGATGGCATGCCAATCGGTACAAAGGTAACTCTTCGTGGCGAAAAAATGTATGACTTCCTCGAAAAATTAATTAAAGTTGCACTTCCACGTGTACGTGACTTCCGTGGTATTAACGGTGGATCATTCGATGGTCGTGGAAACTTCACAATGGGAGTTAAAGAACAATTAATCTTCCCAGAAATCGATTATGATAAAATCAATAAAGTTCGCGGTATGGACATTACAATTGTTACTACAGCGCAAACTGATGAAGAAGGATATGCTTTATTACAAGAATTAGGCATGCCTTTCAAAAAGGAGGGTAACTAATGGCTAAGAAATCAAAAATTGCTCGTGAATTACAACGTCAAGCAGTAGTTGAACGTTACGCTGAAAAACGTGCGAAGTTAAAAGCTGAAGGTGATTACATCGGGTTACAAAAATTACCACGCGATGCATCCCCTGTACGTTTACACAACCGTGATAAAGTTGATGGTCGTCCTCGTGGTTATTTACGTAAATATGGTATGTCACGTATTCGCTTCCGTGAATTAGCTCATAAAGGGCAAATTCCAGGCGTACGTAAGGCAAGCTGGTAGTTAGGAGGAACATTTCAATATGTATGTAACAGATCCAATTGCAGATTTATTAACACGCGTTCGTAATGCTATTCAAGCAAAACACGATGTTGTTGAGGTTCCTGCAAGTAAAGAAAAAATCGAAATTACACGAATCTTGAAAGAAGAAGGTTTCATCCGTGACTACATGGTTAGCGGTGAAGGCTATAAGAAGAGCATTACTGTTGTTCTTAAATACGGTCCAAACGGCGAACGAGTAATCAGCGGTCTAAAACGTATCTCAAAACCAGGAAAACGTGTTTATGCAAAAGTTGATGAAGTACCACGCGTTCTTAACGGACTTGGTATTGCCATCATGACAACATCCGAAGGTTTGCTAACAGACAAACAAGCTCGACAAAAACATGTCGGCGGTGAAGTCTTAGCTTACGTTTGGTAAGAGAAGGAGAGACACTATGTCACGTATCGGAAATAAAACGATTACCATTCCGGCAGGCGTTGAAGTCGATGTAAAGGCTGGTAATGAGGTGACAGTTAAAGGTCCTAAGGGAACATTAACACGTCAGTTCAATAGTCTATATACAATCGATATCAATGAGGGCATTATTACAGTTAAACGCCCTAATGATACAAAATTAGTAAAACAAATTCATGGAACAACACGTTCATTAATCAATAACATGATTGAAGGTGTTAATGAAGGATTCAAGAAAGAACTAGACCTAGTTGGGATCGGGTATCGTGCATCTAAGTCAGGTAACACATTGGTCTTGAATGTTGGATACTCACATCCAATCGAATTCGAAATTAATGAAGGTCTTGAAGTCGAAGTACCATCAGCTACATCAATCGTAGTTACAGGTATCGACAAACAAATGGTTGGAGAATTTGCAGCAAACGTGCGCGCAACTCGTAAACCAGAACCATACCTTGGTAAAGGTATTAAATACAAAAATGAAGTTATCCGTCGTAAAGAAGGAAAAACCGCAGCTAAGAAATAGTGGGAAAGGAGAAATTGAATTATGGCAAAAAAACTATCTAGAAATCAAGAACGTATGCGTAGACACGCTCGCGTTCGTCGTAAAGTCAGTGGAACGCAAGAACGCCCACGTCTTAGCGTATATCGCTCCAATGGAAACATTGCAGCACAAATTATTGACGATGTCGCACAAGTTACACTTGTTGCAACTGGCTCAGTAGCGTTAAAACTGGAAAACGGTGGGAACGTGGAGGCAGCAACTAAAGTTGGTGCTGAAATCGCAAAACTTGCAAAAGATAAAGGTATTGATACTGTTGTATTTGACCGTGGTGGATACATCTACCATGGCCGTGTAAAAGCACTCGCTGAGGCAGCTCGTGAAGCTGGGCTCGAGTTCTAATAAAGGAGGCGCATGATGAATCGTAAACCTAGAAGAGAAGCACGCGAACAAGAATTCGAAGAACGTGTTGTTGTCATCAATCGTGTTACAAAGGTTGTTAAAGGTGGTCGTCGTTTCCGCTTTGCAGCTCTCGTAGTCGTAGGTGACAAAAAAGGTCGTGTTGGATTTGGAACAGGTAAAGCAAACGAAGTTCCTGATGCAATTCGCAAAGGTGTAGAAGCAGCTAAGAAAAATCTTATTAACGTTAAATTAGTAAATGGTAGTTTACCACATACAGCAACAGGTACATTTGGTGCAGGGGAAGTATTCGTACGTCCAGCAATCGAAGGTACAGGAGTTATCGCTGGTGGAGCTATCCGTGACGTTATGGAATTAGCTGGTGTTACAGACGTATTAACAAAATGTATCGGATCACGCACACCAATTAATATGGTACGTGCAACATTTGATGCATTACAATCAATGAATACAGTTAATGAAGTAGCAGCTTTACGTGAAATTAAAGTTGAACAAGTTCGATAGGAGGAACCTTTATGAAATTACATGAACTAAAATATAATGAAGGTGCACGCCAAGATCGTAAACGTATCGGACGTGGTCAAGGATCAGGTACTGGTAAAACTTCAGGTAAAGGTCACAAAGGGCAAAATGCTCGTAGTGGCGGTGGAGTTGCACTAGGATTTGAAGGGGGACAAACACCTCTTTACAAACGTATTCCAAAACGTGGTTTCCAAAATGTTAACCGTGTAGAATACGCAGTTGTAAACCTATCTTCATTAAATGCATTTGAAGATGGTGCAGAAGTAACAATCGAAATGTTACTTGAAAAACGCATCATTAATAAAACACTTGACGGAGTTAAAATCTTAGGTCAAGGTGAATTAGAGAAAAAATTAACTGTTAAAGCTAACGCATTCTCTAAATCAGCAATTGAAAGTATTGAAAAATTAGGTGGAAAAGCTGAGGTTATCTAATGAAACTGTTTACTGATTTATTTAAAAATAAGGAAATCAGAATAAGAATCATTTTTACACTCGCTATGCTATTGTTATATCGCTTAGGAACAGTTGTACCTGTTCCTAACGTGGATAGCACGAAGTTATCAGCGATGATGACTTCACTTGAGTCCGACTCACTAGTCGGAATGATGAATATTCTTGGTGGTGGTTTCTTACAATCGCTATCTGTATTCTCATTAGGCGTAGGTCCATATATCACCGCTTCCATTATTATTCAATTATTATCAATGGATGTTATTCCATATTTAACGGAACTAACAAAGTCAGGCCAAAAAGGTAAACAACAAATAGATCGTATTACACGTTATCTTGCAGTTGTTCTTGGTTATGTACAATCTATTGGTATTATTGCTGTGTTTAACACACAGTACGGTATATTGCTCGGTACAGCACCTACGGATTATCTATTCATGGGTACAGTAATTACAGCAGGTACAATGTTCTGTCTTTGGTTAGGTGATCAAATCACTGCTAAAGGTGTGGGAAATGGTATTTCATTACTTATTTTCTCCGGAATTGTATCCCAAATGCCTCGTACATTTACAAGCGCATTTAACAGTATTGTTACACCAGAAAGTACATTAGGTTGGTTATGGTTTGGATTATATGTTGTTGCATACTTTGCAATCATTATCCTTGTCGTATTTATGAGCAAAGCTGTTCGTAAGATCTCAATCCAATATACATCAAGTACAGGTGGATCAATGCGTGGTAAGGGAATGAACCACTTACCATTGATGATTAACTCAGCATCTGTTGTCCCAGTTATTTTTGCTGGAGCAATTATGCAAGCACCAATCATCGTCTTAAGCTGGTTAAACCAAGGTACTGTTTACAAATTCTTAAGTACATATTTTGTAACCAGTCATCCAGTTGGATTATTAATCTATGCAGTACTCGTAATTCTCTTTACTTTCTTCTATACCAACTTACAAGTTGATCCAGAGAAGATTGCTGAAGACTTTAGTAAAAACAATTCCTACATTCCAGGTGTTCGTCCTGGTAAGGATACTCAAAAGTACATTAGTACAATTCTGAACAGAATCACAGTTCTTGGTGCAGCGTTCCTAACATTTATCGCTGTAATACCACACATCTTACCACTTGTTACTAACGGATTGATTCCATCATCCACAGCACTTGGTGGGACAGGTATTATCATCGTTGTTGGGGTTGCTTTAGAAACTGTGAAAGAACTTGAAGGTCGTTTAGCTCAACGTTCCTACAAGGGACTCTTTAATCGCTAGGAGGTTATCATATGAATATATTAATTATGGGACCTGCAGGTAGCGGAAAAGGCACAATGTCGACACAGATCGTTAAAGAGTTTGGTGTTGCTCATATTTCAACAGGAGATATGTTCCGTGCAGCTATTTCAAACGGAACACCTGTTGGTTTAGAAGCAAAATCATACATGGACGCTGGTAAACTTGTACCTGATGAAGTTACAGACCGAATGGTCAAAGAGCGTATCTCACAAGATGATACAAAAGATGGCTATCTATTAGATGGTTATCCAAGAAATTTAAGCCAAGCTCATGCAATTGAAAGTATGGCAAAAGAAATAGGAAAACCTGTTGAAGTTGTTATTAACTTAGAGATTCCATATGAAGCATTGGTACAACGTATTACAGGACGTCGTCTCTGTAAAACATGCGGTGCAATCTATAACATTTATTCAAACCCTTCAAAAACAGAAGGTGTCTGTGATTTAGATGGTGGAGAATTGTACCAACGTAGTGATGACACTGAAGAGAAACTCGCAGTACGTTACAACGAATACATCGAACAAACACAAGCTTCAATTGAATATTTCAATGAAAAAGGCTTAGTACATAACGTCAATGCAGACAGACCTGCAGAAGAAGTTATGGAGCAGATTCGAAAAATTTTGGAGGCGGTTAAATGATTTCAACCAAGTCTGAACGAGAATTAGATTTAATGCGTGAAGCAGGTCGTATTGCTTTTGAAGCTCAAGAAGTAGTGAAAAAAGCAATCAAGCCAGGTGTCTCTACAAAACACCTCGACGACTTGGCTCACCGTTATATTCTAAGTCAAGGTGCAACACCAGCGTTTCTTGGTTATAATGATTTTAGCGGTTCCATATGTGCTTCGGTTAACGAAGTATTAGTCCATGGGATTCCAAGTTCTGATGAAATCCTGAAATCGGGTGATATTATCACAATCGACGTAGGAGCAATTTATAAAGGCTACTACAGTGACCATGCATGGACTTATCCAGTTGGAGAAATAAGTGATGAAGCTAAGAAACTCTTAGAAGTTTCAGAAGAATCACTCTTTGCTGGAATTGAAGCAGCTGTTGCTGGTAATCGCGTTGGCGATATTGGTCATGCTATTATGCAAGTGGTATTACCACATGGCTATGGTTTACCTGTTGAATATACAGGACATGGTTTGGGTACATCAATGCATGAAGCACCCTATGTTCCTAATGTTGGAGTACCAGGTAAAGGTGTTTTATTAAGAAAAAACATGGTTATTGCAATTGAACCGATGGTTCAAATTGGTACAAACAAAACGAAAGTTCTTGATGATGATTGGAGTGTTACATCAAAAGATGGATCACTTACAGCTCATTTCGAACATACAGTTGTTGTTAACGAAAACGGATATGAAATATTAACTCGAAGTAAGGAGGCAATTAGACACTCATGAGTAAAGAAAATGTTATCGAAGTAGATGGCGTAGTGCTTGATACATTGCCTGGTGCAATGTTTAAGGTAGAACTAAGTAATGGTCACGAAATATTAGCTCACGTATCTGGTAAAATCCGTATGCATTACATTCGCATTTTACCGGGAGACCGCGTGACTGTAGAAATCTCACCTTATGATTTATCACGTGGGCGCATTACATTTAGACATAAATAGAAGGTTTAGGAGGAAATACTATGAAAGTTAGACCATCTGTAAAACCAATGTGTGAAAAATGTAGAGTTATTCGACGCAATGGTAGAGTAATGATTATTTGTGAAAATCCAAAACACAAACAAAGACAAGGATAGGAGGACGTCATTTTATGGCTCGTATAGCAGGAATTGACATTCCACGTAACAAACGTGTAGTTATTTCATTAACATATATTTACGGTATCGGATTGCCAACATCACAACAAGTATTGGCAACAACAGGTATCGATGAAAACATTCGTGTTAAAGATCTTACTGAAGATCAAGTAAACGCAATTCGTCGTGAAATTGAACAAATTAAAGTTGAAGGGGATCTTCGTCGTGAAGTGAACTTAAACATTAAACGTTTAATGGAAATCGGTAGCTACCGTGGTATTCGTCACCGTCGTGGCTTACCTGTTCGTGGACAACGTACAAAAACAAATGCACGTACACGTAAAGGACCACGTCGTACAGTTGCGAACAAGAAGAAATAGTAAGTAGGAGGAAAACGTAATGGCAAAGCAAAAAGTAGCACGTAAACGTCGTGTTAAGAAAAATATAGCTCGTGGAATTGCGCACATTCACTCAACATTCAATAATACGATTGTGACAATCTCAGACGAGCAAGGAAACGTTCTCGCTTGGTCAAGTGCTGGAGCATTAGGCTTTAAGGGTTCACGTAAGTCAACACCTTATGCAGCTCAAATGGCTTCTGAAGCAGCAGCTAAAGCAGCTGTTGATCACGGAATGAAATCAGTAGAAGTAAGCGTAAAAGGACCTGGTCCTGGACGAGAATCAGCAGTGCGTGCATTACAAGTTGCAGGACTAGATATCAGCGTAATTAACGACGTAACTCCAGTTCCTCATAATGGATGCCGTCCACCAAAACGTCCACGTGGATAATATCTTAAATCTAAACAAACCAGGAGGTATTCATAGATGAACAAGTTTGAACGTGCTAAATTTGAAGTTAAAGAGTTTGATGAAACAGCAAATTACGGAAAGTTTGTAATTGAACCCCTTGAAAGAGGATTTGGGAATACTATTGGTAATGCCTTAAGACGAGTATTACTGTCATCACTACCAGGTGCGGCAGTATACTCCATTAAAATCGAAGGTGTTTACCACGAGTTTACATCAATCGCTGGAGTTGGTGAAGATGTAACTGGTATCGTCCTAAATGTTAAAGATCTTGTTATCAATATTGCTGATGATGAAATCTACACCTTACGAATCTTACAAAAAGGTCCTAAAGTAGTAACTGCTGCAGATATTGAGTGTCCAGCTAATGTTGAAATTTTAAACAAAGATCACATTATAGCTACACTTGCAGAGGGTGCTGTTTTAGAAATGGAACTTAAAGCTCGTAATGGTCGTGGATATGTTAGTTCAGATGAAAATAAACTGATCTACCAAAATGCATCACAAGGTATTGGCACGATTTTTACAGACTCTATTTATACTCCAATTGAACGAGTAAAATACCTCGTTGAGCCAACTCGTGTTGGTCAAGACTCAAAATATGATCGCTTAATTATGGAAATTTGGACAAATGGAGCAATCCAACCTCAAGTTTCTCTATCATTAGGATCAAAAATCTTAATGGATCATTTAGAGCAAATTGTAGCAATTAAAGACTCAGTATACGAAAGCGAATCAGTAATTCGTCCTGATGTATCAGGTGTTGAAAATCCAATGTCGACAATGATGATTGAAGACTTAGATCTTTCAGTACGTTCATATAACTGCTTGAAACGCGCAGGCATTCAAACAGTTGAAGAACTAACCTTAAAATCAGAAGATGAAATGATGCGTATTCGTAATTTAGGTAAGAAATCACTTAAAGAAGTTAAAGACAAGCTCTTTGATCTTGGATTAGGCTTCAAGTCATTTGAATAGGAGGATAAACCATGAGAAACCGTAAATTAGGTCGTGATGCAGCTCACCGTAAAGCGTTACTACGTAACCTTTCAACAAGCTTGATTGTTCACGGACAAATCGAAACTACAGAAATGAAAGCAAAAGAATTACGTTCTGTTGCAGATAAACTCGTTACACTTGCAAAACGTGGTGATTTACACGCACGTCGTCAAGCAGCACGTATTGTCTTCAATGTTGTTGCTGATGAGAAAACAGGACAAACAGCTTTACAAAAATTATTTGACGAAATTGGACCAAAATATGCAGACCGCAATGGTGGTTACACACGTGTTATCAAAACTGAAATGCGTCGTGGAGATGCAGCTCCAATGGCAATCATTGAATTTGTTTAATCATTAATCTAAGTGACTTCGGTCACTTTTTTTATAAAGAAGCCATCACGTTTGTGATGGCTTTACTGTGATTAGGAACTCTCGTGCAACGCGATTGATAATCTCTAAAGCGAGTTTAAGTTCATTGGGTGTTACACGTGATAAGCTGATTCTAAAAGAATTATTATAGTTAACCCGGTTGTAGTAACTTGATTCATTAGACTTCACATAGACGCCATTACCATTGAGTTTCTTTATATACTGACTCATGTCTATACTTTTATTCAGAATTATTGTTCCATAAATTCCGGATTGAATCTCTTGGGCATCGACGAGCTCGCGATTCCAATGGGATGTAACACGATGATAGACGGAAGCTTTCTGCTTTAAGTCTTCTCCAAAGCTATCGGCAATGCTGGAGATGATATTTGTCCGTAATGACGATTCTAAGGTCGCCTGTGAGACGAGATCAGGCATGTAGTATGAAGTGTAATAGGCACTCTCCATACCCTTGTAATAGGCCTCAGTGAGCTCATCAGGTATTAATGCGAATCCTATACGAATATAAGGAAAGAGCTTTGTATAGCTCTTTAAGTAAATACAGTTCTTAAACTCAGAAAGATAATAGAGAGTAGTGTATTTTGGAATTACGAAAGATTCACTTAAATAGTCGTTTTCAACAATATAGACATCATACTTATGTGCTAATTCAACAATTCTTTTCCTCTGTTCATGACTCAAATAGGTTCCTAAAGGATTATGATTTCGGGGGATAGTATAGAAGAACTTAATGGGATATGTTTTGAAGATATGTTCTAACTCATCCATATCGATACCATCTTTATCGCGTTTAATTGTCATTACTGGAGTATGAAAAGCTTTAAGTTGATCCACAGTAAAGCTAAAACTGGGTTCCTCAATAAGTACAATTGTTTTATCGGTAGGAAAAGGAATACTGAGTAAGATTGATAAAACTTGTGTTACGCCTTGGGATAGGAAGACATTTTTTCGTCGTGTATAGAGTCCTTGTGTCTCTAAATATTTGATAAGTTCAAGAGATAAAGTAGGGGTTCCTCTTAATTCAAGGCTCAGTGAATACTGACCATACATCTCAATTGCAATGTTCATAGAGTGCTTAATATCAATGATAGGGAAGGCATCAACTTGTAAGTTACCCGTACTTAAATCATAGGTTCGTGTGGTAATTTCATGCCTTAAAAAGTCATCTCCGACATAGTAACCACTTTGAGGTTTAGAGTAGATAATATGCTTGGATACTAAGACATCATATGCTTTAATGATTGTTCCTTTACTACAGTTAAACTGCTTGGAAAGACTTGCAATTGATGGAAGTTTACTACCAGCAGGATAGTGGTGTTGGTAGATTTTTTTTTGGATATAGTTGGATATTTTGAGATATTTAGCCATGAAATTCCTCCGCTTGGACAGTATAGCACAGATGAACTGTACTAGTACAGTTGCAACTTGCTTTTATTGTGCTTTAAAAGATGTTTGTTATTATGGATGTGTAAGGGGTACCAGCCCTATATAGGAGGAGTTTTAATGGGCAATTTAATGAGTAAAGTCACTGGCGCACTCGAGAAGCATATGTTACCATTTGCATCAAAACTGAGTAACCAAAGACATCTCTTAGCATTACGTGATGGTTTTATTGCAACCATGCCAATCAGTATGTTTGGTGCAATCAACGTCATGATCAAGGAAGTAGTATTAGTAGAAACATCCATTGTTGGGGAAGCGATGAATAAATTTGGTTTCTACCAAAACACAATTCAACCATTCTTTACAGATATGGTTCTCCCTGTTTCAAACCAAATCTGGTGGGGAACATTAGCTTTAGGTATTATCTTTACTGTTTTATCAGTAGCTTACAAGCTTGCAGAGCAATATGAAGGCGACGCACTTGCAGCAGGTATCTTAGCAGTTGTATCTTACTTTATCTTCTTACCACAATCAGCAAACGATATGTGGGGAATGGTATCATGGACATCATTTAACTCAACAGCAATCTTCGCTGGATTAATTATTGCGATGGTATCAACAGAACTGTTTATGTTTATTACACGTAAAGGTTGGGTAATAAAAATGCCTGAACAAGTACCAAGTGCAGTATCGCGAGCATTTAGTGCGATCATTCCATCAGGTGTTGTCATGATTCTTATGGGAATCACATCCGTTATCTTCTTGAATGTTATCGGTATGCCATTCAAAGACTGGATTAACATTATGTTGCAAGAACCACTATCAAACTTAGGTCAATCACCATTTACCTATATCTTCTTGATTTTCTTTGCACAAATTCTTTGGTTCTTTGGATTACACGGTAGCTTAATTATTGGTCCTGTACTTGATACGATGTATGCTTCAGCAACATCACAAAACTCAGAAGCTATCTTAGTTCATGGATTACAAGCACCAAACTCAATTACACGTAACTTTACGGATATGTATGGAATGCATGGTGGTTCAGGGTCAACACTGGCACTGATCATTGCAATACTTCTCGTATCGAAGCTTGTTCAACACAGAAGTCTTGCGAAGATGGCACTTGCTCCAGGAGTATTCCAAATCAATGAACCAATTATTTATGGATTACCAATTGTATTAAACCCAATCATGGCAATTCCATTTATCTTAATTCCACCATTGATGATTACCTTTGCATGGTTCTTTACAGAAATTATTCCGTTCGCAGGTCGTATCTATTTAGGTCCTCCATGGGTAATGCCACCAGTTATTAACGCATTCTTAGCAACAGGTGGAAACATACCAGCAACAATCTTATCAATCGTTACATTACTCTTATCGGTGCTTCTATACATACCATTTGTAATCTTAGCGAATAAGGCACCAGAAGCATTCGAATAGATATTAGTGAGGGATAGTATGAAAAGTATTAAAGTAGTTACAATTGGTGGGGGAAGTAGTTATACACCTGAATTGGTAGAAGGATTCATTAAGCGTTATGAATCCTTCCCCCTATCTGAATTATGGTTAGTTGATATTGAAGAAGGACGCGAGAAGTTAGAAATAGTTGGAGCTCTTGCCAAGCGTATGGTTGAAGAGGCTAAGTTACCAATCAAAGTTGTGCTAACTACCGATCGTCGTGAGGCTTTAGTGGATGCTGACTACGTTACAACTCAAATGCGAGTTGGGCAATTGGATGCTCGTATCAAAGATGAACGTATTCCAATTAAACATGGAATCATTGGTCAAGAGACTAATGGAGCTGGAGGAATGTTTAAAGCATTTCGTACAATTCCAGTTATCCTTGATATCGTTAAAGACATTCAAGAGCTTTGTCCTAAAGCATGGTTAATTAACTTTACCAACCCAGCAGGAATGGTTACAGAAGCTGTCTTACGTTATACAGACTTTAAACGTGTTATTGGTTTATGTAATGTCCCTTATGGGTTAAAGAACAGCATTGCTCATGCATTAGACGTTCCAATCAATGATGTAAGTTTAGAGATTAGTGGTGTTAACCACCATATCTTCGTAACTGACGCCTATGTAAAAGGTGAATCAGTCCTTGAGAGAGTGATTGAACATCAGATGGAAAAAAGTGAAGAAGCACTTCAAATGAATAACTTTAGTGCAGAAACCTATTCTCCACGCTTTATCAAAGGTTTAGGATATCTACCATGTCCATACCATAACTATTATTACTTCACTCAAGAACAACTTGATTCTGAACTCGAAGAGTATAAAGAAGGACGTGTTCGTGGTGAGGTAGTTAAGAAGTTAGAAGATGAACTCTTTGAACTCTATAAAGATGTGGAGTTGAAAGTTAAACCTAAACAATTAGAAAAACGTGGTGGAGCTTATTATTCAGATGCTGCATGTGATCTTATCGATTCAATCCACAATAATAAACAAGACATTCAATACGTTAACGTAAGAAATAATGGAGCAATCCGTAATATCTCAGATAACAGTGCTGTTGAAATTGCTTGCGTTATTACCAATGATGGTCCAAAACCAATTACTGTTGGTGAACTTGACCCACGTATTAATGGAACAATTCAAACTATTAAGTCATTTGAACAAATGGTGTGTGAAGCTGCAATGACTGGAAACCGTGAACTAGCAATTTATGCATTAAGCATTAATCCACTGTGTTCAAGTGCACGAGTAGCAGAATTAGTCGTTGATGAAATGTTGGAAGCACATAAAGAATACCTTCCACAATTCAATGTGTAGGAGAACGTATGAAAATTATAGTGAACGCCGATGATTTCGGATTAAGCGAAGGTGTCAATTATGGCATTATCGACACATATAAGTACGGTATCTTAACATCAACCACTGCTCTAGTGAATGGTTATGCAATAGGTCATGCAGTGAAGTTAGCGCACGAGAACCCAGGCTTAGGTATTGGGATTCACTTCACACTAACATTCAGAAACCCCGTATCTAGAAATTTCCCTTATGTAGATAAAGACGGAAACTTCTTAAAGTATCAGGAACTGGATGCTATAAACGTTACACTTGATGCTTCAATCATCTATGAAGAGTTTCAATGTCAACTGGAGAAATTTGTAGAACTCTTTGGTTTCTATCCAGATCATATTGACTCACATCATCACGTACATATGTTTCCAGTCGTAAAGGAAGTTGTAACGAAGATTGCTGAAAGTATTGGCGTATCTGTAAGGGGTGTGGATGTACCAGTAGAACTCGATTTCTATGATGATAAGGTTACGGAGTCATACTTTATTGAATCTTTAAATAGATTTGACGATATAGTAGAGATCATGACGCATCCTGCATATGTGGATAACACACTCTTTCAAACCAGCAGTTATAGTATGCCAAGAATTCGTGAGACAGAAGTATTAAAAAGTAATAAACTTAAACGTCACTTAGAAAAACTTAGGCATAAGCTGGTTACATTTGAAGAATAATGCTGAGAACTCCAACGGAGTTCTTTTCTCTTTTATTTCATTGTGAATTGCGTAACGAACTTAGAGAAATAATATTTCAACAATATGTTATAAAATGTGAAATTAAATTGACAACGGATGTGAAATAGCTTACATTATATATACAGACGACTTTCGTCTAGGAGGGGAAATTTATTTATGGACACATTAGTTCGAATTATGGACGAAAAATTAGCTGGTCCAATGAATAAGTTAGCGAACCAACGTCACTTACGTGCAGTTCGTGATGGTATTGTTGCGACATTACCACTTATCATTGTCGGCTCATTCTTCTTAATCTTAGGTAACCCACCATTACCAAAAGATTGGGGCGTATACAAATTCTTAGTAGAAAACGCACCTAAGATTGTATTACCATTCCGTATGACAATGGCAATTATGACATTATATGCTACATTCGGTATTGGTTATAGCTTAGCTGAATCCTATGATCTTGATGGATTATCAGGCGGGATCTTAGCAACAGCAGCATTCTTATTAACATTCACACCTGTGAACGTTCCAGCAGTTGCAGCATTGGTTAAAGATGGTGTATTAACAGCTGAAGCAGCAGCAAACTTAACATTACCAGTAGCAGGCTTTGTATTGCCAATTGCTAACCTTGGTGGTGGGGGAATGTTTGTTGGGATTGTTACAGCAATTATCGCAATTGAAATCTTCCGTTTTACAGACCGTTCAGGTTTCAAGATTTCAATGCCACCACAAGTTCCTGCATCAGTATCACGTTCATTTGAAGTATTAGTACCAACAGCTATCGTTGTTACTTTAATCGGTGGAATCACATACTGGTTAGGATTTGACTGGCACGGATTCATCGCTACTCTTGTAAAACCATTACTAAGTGCAACAGACTCATTACCATCAGTAATCATCCAAGTATTACTTGTTACTGTATTCTGGTCATTTGGTATCCATGGTGTTTCAATTGTAGGTAGTGTTGCTCGTCCAATCTGGTTACAATTACTAGATGCTAACCAAGCAGCATTAGATGCAGGTAAAGCATTACCACACATCTCACCAGAACCTTTCTTCCAATGGTTTATTTGGATTGGTGGTTCAGGTGCTACAATCGGTCTTGCAATCGCTATGGCATTCTTTGCTAAATCAGCATATGCAAAATCATTAGGTAAAACAGCCTTCGTACCTGCAGTATTTAACATTAACGAGCCAGTTATCTTTGGTGCTCCAATCGTGTTAAACCCAATTCTTATGATTCCATTTATCCTTACACCAGTTGTACTTGCAATTATTGCATGGTTTGCAACTAGCTTAGGATTCGTTGCTCGCGTGTATACCGTTGCTCCTTGGACACTTCCTGGACCAATTGGTGCATATATTGCAACAGGTGGAGACATTGGAGCAGTAATCTTAAACATTGTATTGATTATTGTTTCATTCTTAATCTACTTCCCATTCTTCAAAATCTATGACAATAAGTTATATATTGAAGAACAAGAAAATTAAGCTTATTATTAAAGTAAGGTCTTGTCATAGACAAGACCTTCATTTTGTTTTATAAGGGAAAGGAAACTTATTATGATGAAAATGCAAGCAGAAAAACGAAGTGGTCTTCCACGCTTTACGTTCAAGGGCTCTTTATTCTTGTTGACTGCAATGTTACTTGCCACTTTAGTGTTCCCAGTAATTTTAGATTCTTTAGGATTGAAGTTGTACACTCTGAGAGTTGTTGTAATTGCGTTAACGAGTGGATTAGCTACTGCCTTTACTTTGTTCTTCATTGATTCCAAACGAGGAGCAACACGCAAGTTTTGGATTACTGCAGGATTTATTTCAATCTTAGCGGGAATCATCGCTTATTTTTGGATTTATCAAAGTTTATTTATTTAATAACATTAAAAAGGAGATCGTATGAGAAAATTAGGTATATCAATTTATCCAGACAAATCATCAGTTGAAGAAATGAAGGCATATATTGTGAAAGCACATGATGCAGGATTCTCAAGGATCTTTTCTTGCTTATTGTCTGTTGATAAGCCAAAAGAAATTATTAAACAAGAATTCACAGAAATTAATACCTTTGCACATGAACATGGATTTGAAATCATTGTTGACGTAAGTCCTAAGGTGTTTGGTGAATTAGAGATTGGATACGATGACTTATCATTCTTCCATGAAATTGGTGCTGATGGCATTCGTCTTGATGCAGGTTTTGGTGGACAGACAGAAGCAATGCTTACATTCAATGAGTATGATTTGAAGATTGAAATTAATATGAGTAACGATACAAATTATATTGATACGATTATGGATTTCCAACCAAATCAATACAATCTTATTGCATGTCATAACTTCTATCCACATCCATATTCTGGACTTAATGAAGAGCATTTCCTAAACTGTACACGTCGTTTTACAAAATATGGATTACGCTCAGCTGCGTTTGTGGCAAGTAAAAACCCAGAAGCATATGGACCATGGCCAGTTGATTATGGATTGGTAACGTTAGAATCACACCGTGATTTACCACTTCATGTACAAATTAAAGATTATGTAGCTCGTAATGTTATTGATGATATTATTATTTCAAACTTTGTACCAAGCGATGAAGAACTTGCTGAAGTTAAGAAAATTAATCTAACTAAAATAAACTTAGAAGTTGAACTTGTTGAAGGATTACCAGAGCTCTTTAAGAAAATTGTTTTAGAAGAACCACACTTTAACCGTGGTGATATTAACGACTACTTACTACGTTCGACAATGTCACGTGTGAAGTATAAAGGGGAAGCATTCCCAGTTATCAATGCACCAGAAATGATTCGTCGTGGTGATATCGTTATTGAAAGTGATCAGTTTGGTCATTATGCAGGCGAATTAAACATTGCTAAGAAAGATATGAAAAACACAGGAAAATCAAATGTTGTGGGTCGTGTCGTAGAACAAGAAGTCTTCTTGTTAGATCACATCAAGCCATGGCAAAAGTTTGAGTTTACTTTATGAAATACTATTTAGGAGTTGATGCGGGAGGGACGCACACTCGTTATACTATTTTTGATCCTGAAGGAAACCAAATAGAAAGTCTAGAAAGACAAAGCATTCACTTTATGAATGTTAGTTATGAAAAGATGTTACTTGAGCTTCAAGAAGTAAGGGATGTTCTTGAAGCAAGGGATTACAGTATTGATGACATGGGGGTTGTTTTTGGTCTTGCAGGCTATGGCGCAAATGCTGAAGTTCGTAAGAACATTGAAAATCAAATCTATGCTGTATTTCCACATGCAATACTTATGAATGATGCCATGCTCGCTATGACTGCTGCTCTTGGAAAAGAAGATGGCGTCTTTGTGATTGCTGGAACAGGTTCAATAGCGTTTCGTCGTTTAGGATGTGCTGAAGATCGACGTGGTGGCTTTGGCTACCTTGTTGGTGATGAGGGAAGTGCATTCTGGATAGGACGCAAACTTCTAGCTTTATTTACTAAAGAAGCAGATGGACGTCTTCCTAAAACATCGTTATATACAACGATAATGGAACGTTTTAACCTAAAGACGGCTTATGACATTATTGCAGTTGTTAATGAAAATAATAGTCGCTACCGTAACTGGGTAGCAGAGTTAAGTGGACTTTGTGCACAATGTGATGCAGAACATGTCCAAAATGTCTACCGTGAAGCTGGTCTTGAACTTGCTGAACTTGCAAATAGTTTTGAACTGAATGGAGCGACAAATATCGCCTTTGGCGGTAGTGTGTTATTGAAGAATGAACTTGTTCGAAACACACTTGTACAAAATTTAAATAAACATTATAATATTGTTAATAACAACAAACCTGCAGAGTATGCAGCTGTTGTTACCTTTGAATAACTTGTCCTAGACAAGTTATTTCTCTATCGTCGTGGGGGTGATTTAATGAAGAAGTTGTTAGCATTTGATATTGATGGAACAAGTATTAATCCTTTTCGTTATGTCACAAAGAAAACTCAAGAAACACTTCTTAAACTCCATGAAGAAGGTTACATCTTAGTACCTACTACCGGACGATGTCTTGATGGGATTCCCCGTCGTATTTTAGATCTTGGTGTATGTGAGTATGCTATTACATCGAATGGTTCACGCATCACCAATCTGAAGACAAATGAAGATATCTATACAGAATTAATTCCAGATGATAAAGCAATCGAAGTCTTAAATCTTGAGAAACATTTTAAAACCTTTGTATCACTTCATGTTAATAGAACAAGTTACGATAATCATTGGACACAATACCTAGCTCGAAGAATTTTATTCCTTGATGACTTTAAGAGAAATCCTGTTGTACGAGACCTCTACAAGTTTATTGAAGAAGAACATTTCGATGTAGAGAAGATTCAAATCTTTTCCTTCTCACAAGGAAAACTGAATCGCATGACCCAGTCACTCTCTAAGATTGATTGCATCAATATCCCAATGTCCTCAAAAAACTACTATGAAATTACTGCTGCTAATGCTGATAAAGGTACAGCCTTGAAGTGGCTTCTTGATCGCCTTGAAATTGATGTTAAGAATACAATCACAATCGGGGATGATATGAATGATGTGCCAATGTTAAAAGTCAGTGGGACATCGATTGCAATGTGCAATGCCCAGTATGATGTTAAGAAACACGCAAATTATATTGCTCCAAAGAACTCACAGAATGGTTTTGCGAAAATATTAAGTAAACTCTTACTCCAAAATACTAAATAAGATGTAGATTTTTCACTGTTTTCACTTAATTTATGATAAACTAGAAATAAGGATGGTGAACGTATGAAAAAATTGATACCTGTTGCAATTATTGGTGCCGCTATTGGAGCAGCAAGCTATTACTTCAATGCTAATAATAAGAAGCATATCGCAAAGACTATCGATGCTCTTGATGAAATTAGTCGTACTGCTGAAGACACTGTTGCTGAATTCGCAAGCGAAGTAGCAGAAGATAGTGATCACCACGAATCATAACTTGCTGAAAAGCAAGTTTTCTTTTTGCGTCTTTAACACGATGTGTTTTCTTTTTCAATCATAAATATGATAGAATGATTACAGATAAAAGAGGGATAATTATGAAACAAAAACTTATTGAACGTTTAGTACGTTATACAAAGATTAATACGCGATCGGATGCTTCCTCAAAGACAATTCCATCGACTTCAATTCAATTTGATTTAGCGAATATTCTTGTTGAAGAATGTAAAGAAATTGGATTAAGTGATGTCTCTATGGATTCTTATGGAATCGTAACAGCAACACTTCCAAGTAACACAGATAATGACTGTCGTACTATTGGATTTATTGCTCATATGGATACCGCTGATTTTAATTCAGAGAATGTAAATCCTCGTATTATTGAGAACTATGATGGTAAGGACATTGTTCTTAATGAAACATTGAATATTGTATCGACTGTAGAGATGTTCCCAAATCTAGAAAAGTATCAAGGACAGACTCTAATCGTTACAGATGGCACTACGTTATTAGGTGCTGACAATAAAGCTGGTATTGCAGAGATTATGACAGCAATGGAGTACTTATTGAATCATCCAGAAATCGAACATGGGAAAGTACGTATTGCTTTCACTATTGATGAAGAAATAGGGACGGGTGCAGGATCCTTTGATGTTGAAGGATTTGGTGCTGACTTTGCTTACACGATTGATGGTGGAGCTCTTGGAGAAATGGAATATGAGACCTTTAATGCGGCAGAATCCCTTGTCACTGTTAAAGGAGTTAGTGTTCACCCAGGAAGTGCTAAGGATACTATGATCAATGCTGTGACTGTTGCTAGTGAGTTTGTTCAAATGCTTCCACAAGCAGAACGTCCAGAACATACAAGTGGCTATGAAGGTTTCTTTATGGTTGATGACTTCCATGGGAACATTGAAGATGCATCCTTCACAATGATTATTCGTGATCACAATAAAGAAAAATTCGAATCACGTAAAGAGTTAGTATCCTCAATTGGGAACTACCTTAACGAAAAATACGGACAAGGCGTTGTGAGTGTAAAAACAGACGATACATATTATAATATGCGTTCAGTGATCGAGAAAGATATGAGTATTGTAACTCTTGCAGAAGATGCTATGAAATCTGTGAATGTTGAACCTCATATTTCACCAGTACGTGGTGGTACTGATGGATCACGATTATCGTATATGGGATTACCAACACCCAACTTGTTTACTGGGGGAGAGAACTTCCATGGTAAACATGAGTTTGCGGTTGTCGAAACAATGGAAAAATCAGTCGAAGTCATTGTCGCAATTGCAGAATTAAATACAAAGAACACAACGAGGTGATGACATTGAATCAACTGAGTATTAAAAACTTAAGCTTTTCCTATGACAATAAAGTATTTGCTGTTGAAGACGTTAACATTGAAGTGAAACGTGGTAAATACGTTACGATAATTGGACACAACGGTAGTGGTAAATCTACTGTAGCGAAATTGATTATCGGTCTAATGGAAGCACAACAAGGAGAGATAATCGTTGATGGTGAACGATTAACACCAGAAAACGTTTATGAAATAAGAGAAAAAATTGCGATTGTATTCCAAAATCCTGATAACCAATTTATTGGTTCAACAGTAAGGGATGATATCGCTTTTGGTCTTGAAAATGCGATGGTTAATCCTGAAGATATGAATGCAATTATTGAAAAATATGCAGGACGTGTAGGGATGCTTGATTATCTCGAACATGAGCCTACAAAGCTTTCTGGTGGTCAAAAACAACGTGTAGCGATTGCGGGAGCATTAGCACTTCATCCAGAAATACTAGTGCTTGATGAGGCTACAAGTATGTTAGACCCTAAAGGTCGTGATGAGGTTAATAACTTAGTTCATGAACTTCATCATAAAAATGATATGACAATTATTTCAATTACCCATGATATTGAAGAAGTAACGATGAGTGATTATGTTTTTGTAATGAGCGATGGAAAAGTTGTGATGGAAGGAACGCCTCAAGAAGTACTTGAGAAGTCAGACATCCTTGTTGATTTACAACTGGATATTCCTTTCTCTGTAAAATTCTATGAAGCTTTAAGAAAACAAGGAATCCATGTTAGTTCGAAGTTTGAACTTGAAAGGATGGTTGATGAATTGTGTCAATAAAATTTGAAAATGTTGCCTATGAGTATGCACCCAATTCACCTTTTGCTCATCATGCATTAAAATCAATCACTGCAGCCATTGAACCGAATTCTATGACTGCAATTATCGGTGCAACAGGAAGTGGTAAATCCACACTAGTACAACACCTGAATGGGCTCTTACAGCCTACGGAAGGGCGTGTATTAGTCCTAGATACAATCATTGAACCTAATAAGAAGAGTAAACACCTAAAACAACTTAGAGCTCGTGTAGGGCTTGTATTCCAGTTTCCTGAAATGCAGTTGTTTGAAGAAACAATCTATAAAGATGTCAGCTTTGGACCTAAGAACTTTGGTTTTAGTGAAGAAGAGGTTAAATCAAATGTAGAACAATCCTTACGATTAGTAGGTATTGATGAATCCATTTGGGAACGTTCTCCATTAAACCTATCTGGTGGTCAAAAACGCCGTGTTGCGATAGCAGGTGTTCTAGCAACCAATCCTGATGTATTGGTCTTAGATGAGCCTACTGCAGGTTTAGACCCTCAAGGTAGTAAAGATATGATGGAACTCTTTGTGAAACTGAATAAAGAACACGGGAAAACAATTATCATGGTTACTCATGATATGGACCATGTGCTTCATTATGCTGAGAATGTTCTTGTGTTAGAACAAGGTAATGTAAAGTATGATGGTACATCTGAAGACTTCTTTAATCACTCAGAACTACTAAAAGAACTCGGATTTGTAGCACCAAAGATTATTCTTTTAAAAGATATGTTGAAAGCTAAAGGGATTGAAACAGATTCCTTATATGACCTTGATGCCATTGTATCGGTTATAAAGGAGGGACGTCATGAATAATATTGCATTAGGGCGTTATATCCCACTTAATTCACCAATTCATAAGATGGATCCTCGTATGAAGATTATGGCTACGATATTCTTAATGGTCAGTGTCTTTATGATTAAAGGATTGTATGGCAATCTATTTATGTTTGCGGTATTAATTATTTCTATCTTAGCTGCAAAACTAACCTTCAAATTTATTCTAAAATCCATGAAACCAATGATGTTTATGTTGATTTTCTTATTTATCTTAAACCTCTTTGCGATTCGTGAAGGGTATGTAGTACTGAATGTCTTTGGATTTAAAATCTATAGTGGTGCCTTAACACAGACACTATTCATTGTAAGTCGTTTAGTCTTGATGATCATGGTTACGACGCTACTTACAGCAACAACAGCTCCTTTAGATTTAACCTTAGGAATTGAAGATTTACTCAGTCCCTTTCGAAAGATTGGCGTTCCAGCTCATGAAATTGCAATGATGATTTCGATCGCATTACGTTTTATTCCAACTTTAATTGAAGATACACAACGTATTATGAATGCCCAAGCAAGTCGTGGTGTTGATTTAGAAGAAGGGTCATTAAAAGAAAAAATTAGTGGTGTTGTATCGATGATTGTTCCACTCTTTGTTTCAAGTTATCACCGAGCTGAAGATTTAGCCTATGCAATGGAAGCGCGTGGTTACTTCCCAGGGAAGACACGAACACGATACAAACAACTTGTTATTCGTTTTAGTGACTGGTTCTTGTTTGGATTATCATGTGCAGTATTAGTGGGAGTCATTATAATCGGAAGAGTATTATGAGATACAAAGTAACTTTAATGTATGATGGATCAGCGTTTCATGGTTGGCAAATACAGCCAAAACATAAAACCGTCCAAGAAGATATTGAATCAATATTAAGTCGAATGCATAAAAGGAAAATCAAAATTTATGGATCGGGTAGAACCGATGCTGGTGTGCATGCACTCGCTCAAGTGTTTCATTTTGACTCTGAATTGAAGATATTACCTGACGATTGGATTCATGCCCTCAACAATCAATGTGATAAAGCAATCCGTATTCTATCTGTTGAGATTGTTGATGATAGCTTTCACTCGAGATTTAGTGCAACAAGTAAAACGTATCTTTATCGGATTAATTACAAAGAGTATGATCCGTTTATGAGAAATCAAGTGTTGCAGTATTGTAAGCCACTGGATGTGGAACAAATACGGAAAACACTTGAAGTATTTATTGGAACACATGACTTTACGACATACAATAGTAGAGCCAATGATGATATTGTTGATCAAGTTCGAACAATTCATCGTTTTGAACTTATTGATACGGGTTCAGAGTATCAATTTATTGTGAATGGTAGTGGATTTTTACGCTATATGGTACGAATGATGGTTGGTAGTTTAATCGCTGTTGGAGAAGGAAAACTGACTCCAGAACAGGTTAAAAGCCATCTTGAAGCCAAAAGTAAAACAATCTCAAAATATAATGCTGATCCTTGTGGATTATATCTCATAAATGTGAGCTATAATTCTTGACTTAATGGACAAGGTATCATATAATTTATATCGGCACTTTATGCCAATTGTAGCCCCGGAAACTACTATTGGTCTAGGAGGAAATTTTTATGCGTCAAACAACTATGACGAAACCAGCAGACGTTGTACGTCAATGGTATGTTGTTGATGGAGCTGGGATGACATTAGGTCGTCTTGCTAGCGAAGTTGCAACAGTATTACGTGGGAAACACAAACCTACATACACACCTAACGTAGATGGTGGCGATTTTGTAATCGTTATTAATGCTGATAAGATTGAAGTAACAGGTGATCAAGAATTCAAGAAATTCTATTACAATCACTCAAATCATCCAGGTGGAATGCGTAAACGTTCAACACGTACAATGCGCGAATCTTTCACAGTGGAATGGGTAGAACGTGCAATTCATGGTATGCTACCTCACACAAAACTTGGTGACAAACAACGTACACACTTGTTTGTATACAAAGGTGAGAATCATCCACATGCTGCACAAAAACCAGTGGAAATGGTAATAAAGGGATAGGAGAAGAGTATGACAACAAAAAATAAAGTAACTTACTTAGGTACAGGTCGTCGTAAGACATCCGTTGCTCGTGTCTATTTGACTCCAGGAACAGGTGTTATTACAATTAACCACAAACCAATTGAAGTGCATTTGCCTTCAGAATTATTACAAATGACAGTTCGTTCACCATTTGAAATTACAGGAACAGTTGATCAATTCGATGTTAATGTAAACGTTAATGGTGGTGGATTAACAGGACAAGCTGGAGCGATTCGTCATGGAATCTCACGTGCTTTATTAGAAGCATCAGTAGACTACCGTGCATCACTTAAAGCTGCAGGATTCTTAACACGTGACTCACGTGCTAAAGAACGTAAGAAACCAGGATTGAAAGCTGCACGTCGTGCACCACAATTCTCAAAACGTTAATTTATATTACATGTTTTGTACTCAAAACCCACTATTCAGTGGGTTTTTTGTTGCTTGCGCAAGGTTGAGAAAGGTTAATAAAGTAGCAAAATGGTAGCAAAAAGGTAGCAAAGTTCTCATTCGTGAAATTACTCTACTCATTTCACAACTGACAGTTAATCATTTTCTTGGATCCAAAAGAAAACATCAGATTTGATTCTGATGTTTTTAAATTGTTATTTGTACATCTTGTTCACCGCTTCAATCAGTATTCCAATATCAAGATGTGTATAGACTCTCTCGGTTAATGACATTGCTCCACGATGCCCTACGATCTTCTTTATAACCGTTTGTTCCACTCTGGCTTCTACAAGTAGGCTAATACAAGTATGTCGAGTACAGTGTGGTGTATAATCCATATCCAAGGGTTCCAGTATTGATCTCCAGTAAGAGTCATAGTAGTTTCGGTATAGGAATGGTTGATGGTCTGGCATACAGAGTAGTGTGTCTGCTTGAGAGTGTTCGTACCATTGCTTAAAGAATGGTAGTATTGCATCTGCGATCGGAACACGTCTTATACCGTTCTCGGTTTTACTTATTACTACATCAAAGTACTGTTCATCTAAATTAATGTTTCCTTTTTTAAGCTCCAATAACTCACTGATTCTAAGTCCAGTGTAAATAAGCATTAAGATAATTTGATAGTATCTGTTATCACTAAGAGTCCAAATGATATCGATATCTGTTTTTGTGAATGGATTGCGATCCATTTTATTTGGGTTCCGATTTTTGTGTCGGATAATATCAACATATCTTGAATAATCTTTGGAACATAAATCGTATTTCATTGCCCATTTATACATCTGATTAATAACCACTTTTACTTTACGAAGTGTTGGATAGTTTTTTCCACACTGGTCGACTGCACTTTGTAAATGTACTACTTTTATATCATTAAATGGCATTCGATGTAATGATTCTAGTGCAAGGAACGCAGCTCGATAAGCATTCGTACTTTTTGGATGTTGATCTCTTATAAATTCATTAAACATCTTTTCATAGACTGCTTCAAATGTAAGTGATTGATCTAAGTCATATGGATTATCATGATAATCTTGAAGCATTAATATTCCATCTTTTTTAGTCTTAGTATATCCAATAATTTTATATTTGGGATAAGCCGTGCCTTTTTCTTTATTTACTGTAGTTCCAACTTTTATACGAACCATATAAGGATTGGTACGATTGCCTGGTTGTTTAGCAACACCACCAAATCCTTTAGGTAACACACGTGTCATAATTTATTTCCTCCATCTGGTTTATTATTGAAGTATCCAATTTCTTCCCAAACAAGTTTATCGGGACAGTAGAAACTGAATACTTGAGAATCATCTTTTTTACAGGCATATCCAAATTTCAAGAATCCTTGTTTTAATCCTTCTCTTAAGAATGCACTGGATCTACCAGTTGCTTTTGCTATCTCTTCAATAGGAACATGTCTTCCTGTAAAGTTTGGTGTGTTGGCGTACATAATCTTATTTGACATTTTCTTACTCTCCTTTATAATTTTTGGACTGTGTTGAGTTAATTTGTTCTGAATTAATTAAGGTTATGCATATAAAAAGCCAACTGAGTAAAACATCAATTGACTTTAATTCAAATATTTACAATGAACCTTGAATAGACAGGTAATTCTCTTATTGTTCTGTGATTTGCATGTCTGCATGTTCTCACCTCAACTTTCTTTGTAACACAGACACTACCACAGTTTTCTTAACATATCTATCAGAACCTGATTTAATAACACAAGAGAATGATCCAGTACTAAAAAAGTACTGAATCACTCAATCTGTTATCAAATCAAATACTTTTCAGTATATGATTTTAAAAGTTTAATTTTGATTAAATCGAATCTACGAAGGAATCATCTTCGTAGCATTATTAGGCGCAGTTTGATGTCACTGCTTCACTGGAATCTCACCATTCCCAATCAAAGAAACACTTACTTGGCTTGCGACGGTCTTATCACGCTCGAACGTCCGTAAGTGGCGTATCATTATCACTATCACAGTCACCGCAAGATAGGGTATCAAATCTATTTCATCATCCAGTTTCATCGCTCTCTAGGTTTCTTAAGGTCATGGCGCACTGATGAGTGTTGCTTGTGTGATAGATAAAGTTACTAATAATGGCTATTCAATTTTCAAAGAACATCCCACATTTTTATGTGAGAAGAGGAGGATTAAAATCAACCCCTCTATAGTGATAAGGAATCTCAGAGCGCTTTGACAACCAAAAAATCAAAAATCTATTAAATTTCTTAGTTTTTTAATGATTTTGTCATGTTTTTTACTAATATTCTGCTTTGTTACACCAATATCCTCTGCGTATTCAGTCTGAGATAACTCTTTAAAATACAGAGCAATAACCAGATCTTTTTCATCATCAGTCAGTGTATTGATTGCTTTATAAAGTGCTTCATATCGTTCCATTTTAAGTACCTCGTTTCTTGTTGGGTCTAAATCTTCTAATAGTTTTATTTCAAGAGTGTTACTTTCGTACTCATCAAAAAGATGGTCTAAGTAAACCCATGTATTGCGAATTTGTTTGGTAAGATAGCGCTCATGTTCAATACTTTTCCAATATTCCCTATAAACTTCTTAGCTAACGTTAATTGCTTGGTTTTTAATGTAGATCACATATGTATCATTCATATTGATTTTCCTCCTGTTTCTGTAATCTGTATTTGATTTGAAACAGGGTGGTGCCCTAGCATTTAGAATACTAAAAAACCTCCATTCTAAATGAGTTTGACGAAATGCCAAACTTCATTTAGGGAGGCTCACTTAAAAAACGAGAAAGCGATTCCATTGGCTATATATTTAGTGTAGTTCAATATTCATAAATAATCATCCCATAACAAAAACAACTAATTTAATCAATCATCATTTAAATTTTTTCAAGGGTAAACTTTACTATAGAAAGGTTAAAGTTTTTATATAAACTTACGGTGATTATGGAACAATATGGATATGTTAGAGTATCAACAAAAGACCAAAATGAAGAACGTCAAATTGTGGCGCTTAGAGAATTCGGCATAAAAGATGAGTGTATATATTTTGATAAAGAAAGCGGAAAAGATTTCAATCGAAAACAGTATAAAAAACTCCTTCGAAAAGTGAAAGAAGGAGATCTTATTGTGGTGAAAAGTATAGATAGATTGGGGAGAAATTATAAAGAAATATTGGAACAATGGCGTTTGATTACAAAAGAAAAAGGCATCAATATATTTGTTTTGGATATGCCACTCTTAGATACTAGAGAAACAGAGAAAGATTTAACGGGGACATTCATTGCGGACTTAGTGCTTCAAATATTATCATACGTCTCTGAAGTTGAAAGAAGTAACATCAAACAACGACAAGCAGAAGGTATTGCAATCGCTAAATTAAAAGGGGTAAAGTTTGGGAGAGAACCTATGATAATTCCCTCTGATTTTGAATCGGTTTACGAGTTATGGATAAGAAAAGAAATCTCTGCGCGTGAAGCAGGGCGAAGATTAAAAGTTAATCACTCGACATTCTTAAAATGGACACGAGAAGTAGAAAAAGATGATTAATATCATATTTTGGTTATAAAGGTTCACTTTTATAGCCAATGAATATTACTTGATTTTCTACATTATATTCAATTAAAACAAGCTAATCCCACTTTGTTTCAAGTATAACACTAACGGATTTGAAAGTGAGCTTTCCCACCATTTAGAAATATAGGGAGGCTTTAAAGTGAGAAAATTTAGATTGTCGACACTACTTCTAATAGTAATGTCATTATTTTTATCTACTTCAAATGTGTTTGCTGAAACTAGTGGCAATACAGTTTCAGGTGATAGTCCGAAAGAAATTGGAGAACGAATTGGTATTCCAGGAATAAATATTCTTGATACTAGCTCAATCGTCTTTACTGATGATTCTGGAGCAGTTATTGAGAATCCAGATATTAATTCAAAAGTAAACATTCGTTTTAATTGGTCATTTGAGAATTCGGAAGCAATTCTTATCCAAGACGGAGATTACTTCACTTTTAAATTACCAGAGGACTTCAAAATAAATACGGAAATGTCTGGTAATCTTGGAGAATATGGAGTTTTTACCATTGATACACAAGGGAATGTAAAATTCACTTTTAATGAAACAGTAAAACAAAATTCAAATGTGCATGGATATATTGATTTCAGTGCTCGTTTGAATGAAGAAATTGTTGGCGATCCTGGTGAGAAAGTGATTGAGCTTCCAATCAGTGAGAATAGTGAATTTAGGTTCAATGTTACACCTACAATTAAAGACACAAGTATCGATAAAACAGGAAATTTTGATAAAGAGTTAAATCCTGGATATATCACGTGGGAAGTGAAAATTAATAAAGCATATGAAACCTTAAGTGATGTCGTTGTTACAGATGATATACCAACAGGTCTAACTCTTGAAGGAATTGAAGTCGTTCCTTTAAACTTGAATCATGACGGAAGTTTTAAATCATATGGTGATCAATTACCTACAACTATGTATACAACGGTTGGATCCGAAGTTCGTTTTAATACTTCAATCAATCAACCCTATGCAATTCGTTATATTACAAAAATAGATGATAGTGGAAAACCAAATGATGGTGGAGAAGTTGAGTTTAAGAATTTTGCAACCATGACATCGAATGAAAATGAAGAAATAACAACAGATTCAACAATCTTTGCAAAATATGGAAAGTTATTAACCAAAACAAAACCATCCTACAATGCTAACGA
>RCMY010001406.1_pt1 | contig 28807 bp, 22 predicted proteins | sample 2041341 | NCBI WGS metagenome assembly RCMY01 (sample SAMN09708234, study PRJNA481090) | Marine sediment metagenome, whole genome shotgun sequencing project.
TCCCATCCCATGTTCACCTTTTTGTTTCATATTTAAAAATGCTATGGAGTTTAGGGAAGCCCTTTATTGTTTTACAAAAACTGTTGCCACCAGCCCGTTAAGGTCCCAAACCACCTTGCCCTCCCTGATCGTGAGCTCGGCCTCGAGTTTTTGATTTCCCTTTATACGGTTCCCACCGGCATCGACGAAACCAAAATCACCGGTCTTTAAGCCCAATATGGCGATATCGGCCACGGCACCCACGGACAGATTACCCAGATCTTCACGTTTGATGGCCTTGGCCGGATTCCAACTTCCCCGGAGGAAAACATCCTTAAGGGGCATTCCCATGTTCAGGTATTTTGACATCAGGTTGAGCATATCCTTCATGCCGGCGTTCATACTGAAACGGTGCAGGTCGGTCCCGAAAGAATTTGGCCAGAGTCCCTGTTCGAACGCGGGAACCGCCTGATCGAACCAGAAACCTGCCCCGCCGTGGCCGACATCGAAAAGAACGCCCCTTTCCTTGGCTACCAGTACAAAGGGCCGCAACTTTCCGTTCTTGTCCACCACCGGCATGCGTTCCTCGATATTTTCGTAGGTATGGGTAATGATATCCCCAGGGCGCATATGATCTAGCTGGTCCTCTAGGGAATATTCGGGAAGGTGACATTCCACAAAAAGGGGCCTATCGGTTTTCGATGCGGCCTCAACGGCCCTATCGAAGGGAGTCCAAGATCCTCCATCAAAATGGCCGATCTTGACCCCAACGATTATTTCGGGGTATTCCCGGATCATTTCTTCCGTTTTTTGAACATCCATCTCATTGAGGTCGTGCTCGGCCGCCTCGATTTTCGTCAGCGTGGTCTCGGTGCCGCTGATTCCATCGGCGGCAATGTTCAAAAAGGCCAAGACCCGTGTTTTGGATTGGTCGATCACCTGCTCTTTGAACTGTGGGAAGTTCCGCCATCCGGAGGTTCCCGCGTCCACAACGGTGGTAATGCCCGCCTTGGGGCCAAAGTCGTCGGGAGATACGCTGTTGACCCCGTCCGCAAATTTGCCGGCCCTCGAAAACATGGGTATGGATGTCGATAAGGCCGGGACATACATAAAGGCCCGTCGCGTCGATTATCTTTTTGGCGGTTCCCTCCCCAATATCCTTTGCTACTTCCGCTATTTTACCATCGGCTATGGCCACGTCCATGATGCCGTCGATATTGTTCTTTGGGTCGAATACATGTCCGTTCTTGACAAGGATATCAATTTCTTGTGCGTGTACTACTACCGATAGGAAAAGCAAGAAAATTCCGGAAATACTTTTTTTGATCATCGTAACAATTTTTTGGGACTGTTATGGCAACATTACTTATTTGAAATTTTCTCCTGCCCGTCCGTTCAGGTCCCAGACCACCTTTCCAGCACGAATGGTAAGCTCGGTCTCCAATTTCCTGTTTCCCTGAAGTCTTTCGCCACGGATGTCGAGAAAACCGAAATCGCCTTCCCGGAGTCCGAACACCGCCACATCCGCCTCCGTACCCACGCTCAAATGTCCGAGTTCCGGCCTGTCGATTACCTGGGCCGGTACCCAGGTCGCCCGTGAAACGACCTCGTTTAGCGAAAAGCCCATGGCCATGAATTTCGACAGCACGTTGCTAAGGTCCTTCATGCCGCCGTTCATGCTCTGGGTATGCAGGTCGGTGCTGATAACATTGGCCTTGAACCCTTGTTCCGTCGCCGGTACGGCCTGTCGCCAAGAAAAGGCGCCTCCTCCGTGGCCCACATCGAATATGATGCCCCTTTCCTGAGCCTCGAACACAAAGGGTTTTACCTTTCCATTTTCATCGACAATGGTTTCGCGTTGTTTGGGGCCGTACGAATAGGTATGCGTAAACATGTCGCCCGGACGAAGATGTTCCATAAAAAGCGACTCGATGGAATTCGGCGGATCGTGCTCGCCAAAATCCACCATCACGGGTACCTTTGCCATCTTGCCCGCTTCTACGGCACGGTCCACTTGGGTAAAATCGCCCCAGTAGTGCGATGATTTGATCCCCACAAGGATATCCGGATACAGCTTGGTAATCATATTGGAGGTCATCACCGGGTTCATATCCGTTACGTTCTGTTCCTCGAACCGGCTGAGCATGCCCGTGCCCACGATGTTCAACAAGGCCAACACCCGGGTCTGGGCCTTGTCGATGGTTTGTTCCTTGAAAAGAGGAAAATTGCGCCATCCGGAGGAGCCCGCATCCACCACGGTGGTCACCCCTGAGCGAAACGTAAAGCCATCGGGCATTACGCTTGTGGCACCGTTCGCAATATAAGCGTCCGGATCGTTGCCCAAAAAGACGTGTACGTGCATATCGATAAGTCCCGGCGTAACATATAGGCCCGAGACGTCGATAACCTTATCGGCGCTTTCCTCGGGAATACGTTCGGCTACTTCGGTTATTTTACCCTCGGTCATTCCCACGTCCATCGGCTTGTCGATGTTGTTTTTCGGGTCGATCAGATGTCCGCCCTTGAGCAATACATCCAGTTTTTGGGCCTGTACCCCGACCAATGAAAGCAATAAAAATAAGAATACGGTTAAACGGTTTTGCATAATTTCCATTAAGTAGTTCACGATTTTTTTAACCTTGTTTATGGACTATTAAGTCGCCAATGGAGGTCCGCCCGGTACCACGATCCGATCATTACCCGCTCGGTACGCAGCCCGTTTGGCAGTGAATTTGGCGGTAAGGTATTCCCCTAAAAACACCGATCCGGCCAGTGTGTCACCGGAAAGGGTACCGGAAAACCAATAGGTGACCCCATCACCGGGAGCACTATATCGGCTCCTTAACTTCACCTCGTCACCTTCCGCCATACCCGCGATTTCCTGAGTAGAAAAATCGCTCTGATGGTTGCCCTTGATCCAATTGCCATCTTGCTCCAAAAAGAAGCTATGTTCGCTCTTGCTGGTGAAAAAATCCATTTCGACGTCCCATCGGCCGCTTACATTTCCCTTGGCCGGGGCCATTTCATCGGAACTGGGACTGCGCTCTTCCGAAAGGATATCAAAAAGCCGGTCCGCTACGACCTTTGCGTTCCCGGGCCGCATTTGGCTCGGCGTTATACTGATGGACGTCCCTTTTTCTTGCGTCCGCGCCCCTATAGCTATCCTGGGGGCGTTACGCGCCGTTTCCTCCGCCACTTCCTCCCCGGTAATGTGGAGTCTGTCGGGATCCCATTTGATGTGCAGAACAGGGGCAAGGTTCGAGAGCCCTTCAGGTTCCGTCACTTCGGTAGTTATCCCTTCCACTTTCTTCATCTTGGCCGCTATCTCGTCGAGCCATGAGAGCCAAGTTTGCCATTCCGACTTATGGTCCCTGGTTGTCCACGCCTCGATGGCCGCCAGCATGCCCAGCATTTCCTCCTTGCCCACCTTATTGTCGCGACCGGGGCCGTGGTGGGGCGAGCTGGCCTGCCATGCGGCCATGAGCAGGTCTTTGTCGCCCAACAGCACGCCGGCACATTGGGGCCCGCAAATGGCCTTTCCGCCGCTGTAGGCCACGATGGTGGCGCCACGCTCCAGGTGTACGCACGGAATGGTAAGGTTCTCCGCTGCCGCATCCACCAGAACGGGCACGTTATTGGCCTTAGCTATCTTGGCGATAACCTCCAGGGAAAGCGGCTGTCCCGTAGCGGAACCCCGTCCGGAGTTGACATAGATCATAGCCGTACGTGGGTTTATCGCCTGTTCGAGTCCTTCGGGGGAATCGACGTCGATCATGGTGACCCCGATATTACGGATGGCGTGGTCGTAAACGTTTCGGGAATACCGGGGCGATATCACCTCGGTCTTTTCAAGTCCCGAAAGGTCCGGGATCCTCAGCAGCTTTTCCGGGTTCCCGCCGGCCACACAGGCGGCGGCCACGTGTTTCAGTCCCGCGGCGCAACCGGCGGAGACCATGCCCCACGGGGCCTTGGTGATTTCCGCCAGGCGTTTGCCGATGCCCATGGCCAGTTCGTCGTACTGCACGAAAAAGCCGGACGCCGCCTCCATTGCCTCCAGTACCTCGGGCCGCTCGGTGGAGCCCCCGAGGATGGTGAACGTGCCCCTACAGTTGATGATTGTCTCAACGCCGATGGCCTCATAGATGGACCTGTCGCCCAATAGGGTGCCGGAACCGACCGATGCGGATTCGTTGAAAGTGTTACCGAACATGGATCCGGTGGCCAGAAAGCTACCGGCGATCGGTACGGCACCAAGTTGTTTGATGATTTCTCTGCGCTTCATGATTAATGGGTTTAGTATTGTTGTAATTTAAATCCTTCTTTATTCTATTTATTTTGCCCTAGGGAAAGTAATGAAATTTAATTACATAGGGCAAAGGTCTGCGAGTTTCTGAGTTACGGTGCAAGGGTACGATGAACATCCAGCGATGGACATGGCAACGCCCGTAATCCGATTAGGGTAAATCTCGGAAAGGAACACAAAAAATGACAGTTGAGATACTAGAATATGTAAATAACTACTGACCTCTATTTTCTTGTTCACTGTTTAATATCGGCGCCTTGCTACCCATTTTCCATTCCCATATTCGCTCAGGCTGACTTTCCCGCCCATTGTTAGGTCATTCTCTACCTTCCCGATAAATGTGAAATTTAGACGAACGCCGTCCAAAGTGTACGAACTCCGCACCAAAATTTCATTTCCGTGAATGCTTCCCTTTAATTCTCTCGGGGCATAACTGCCATAGTGCGTACCTACTACATCGTTATCCTTTTGCACTAAAACAAAAGTCTGATCCGAAACCGTGGCCGCAAATTCTAATCTAACGTCCCATTCCCCCGCAACATTAAAATCTGGCAAGCCAACCCGTTTTTCAATCGTTGGGGGGTTAGATAATACACTAAAAACACGGTTAGCTATAATTTTTTCCTCATCGCTTTTTAGTTGAGAAGTGTTGATGCTAATAGTTGGTTCAAAATTTGGAGGAAACGGCAGAAAGCTTCCGGAACCGCTAACGGCTACCCTAGGATTATCGTCCCATAATAATTGTTCAACGTCATAGCCACTTAGAGGTATTTTAGAAATATCCCAATGTACCAGAAGAGAAGGACTCGGATTTGATAATTGCTCAGATGGTGGCTGGTGGATCGTAGTATTGACCCCTGGTATATCCCTTAACTTCTCAGCGATAGATTCCAATCCACTTGTCCATATTTTCCTTTCTTTTACATGATCTCTTTTCATCCACATCTCAACCGCGGCAAGCATTCCTAAAATTTCCTCACGACCCACCTTATAACCACGTCCAGAACCATGATGAGGAGAACTTGTGACCCAAGCAGCTCTGATCAAATCTTTCCGGCCAATTAATAATCCAGCACATTGCGGTCCTTGTAAATATTTGCCGCCGCTGTATGCCACAAGATCTGCGCCTTGGGCGATATGCGGATTGGGAACCGGTAAGCCTTCGGCGGCAGCATCTACCAATATAGGAACTCCGAGCGATTTTGTGATCGAGGAAATCTCCTTGACGGAAAGTGGGCCGCTCATGGATTTGCCACCTGCCAACACAAGCACCAAAGCAGTTTGAGGTCCCAAGGCAGCCTTGAGCTCTTCAAGGCTATCTACGGTAATCATTTTTACTCCGACCCCTCTGACGGCAGATCCATAGGCGGTCCATGAGTATTTTGGGATGATAACCTCATTTTTCATTCCCGTTAAATCAGGAAGTTGCCACAGTTTATCGGGATCCCCCCCGGTCAAGATACCAGTCGTAGCCATTATCATGGCCCCGGTAGCCCCGGTCGTTACCATTCCATATTCGGTACCTGTTAGCTCTGCCAGACGCTTGCCAACCCCATCCATCAATTCATCCAATTCAACGTAGTCCAGAGTAGCTTCCTGCATTGCTTGTTCCACTTCCGGGAGGATCCACCTATAATGGTAACAGTTCCTCGACCATTTATCACGGGTCGAACACCCAGGCTTTCGTAGATGCTTTTTCCTGCCTTCTTTGCAAGTTTTGCTCCACTAACAAGGTTTGCATTTTCTCTACCGGTCATAGCCGCAGCATTACCAATCGCACTAGCTCCTATAAAACCTAGCAGAGGAATAGCCGAAACTCGCTTAATCACTTTTCTTCTAGAAATCATAATTTTTTCTTTTCATGTTCTGAATGAAAACTTTTTGGTTTTAAATTGATTACCCATATTTCGAAAGAACCTCTTACGGAGTTTTATTAGTTCTTTAAGGTGAATCAATTCATTGACAACCTTTATATGCAACGACCTCAAAAAGCTGCGCCTTCTATATAAAAATTGATGGCTTCCCCAATATTCTCAGCGGTGAATTGTTTTGGCATCGGTTTTCTTGGGCGCAAATCGTTATAAATAATCAGAGAATCAAGCGAAGTAGCCAACCAATGTGCCATGCACCCCTGTTGAAAATTCCATGCCCGGGTGGTCGTAACCGGAATGAATTCTTGGGTTTCCAAATCGACCATTCCCAGGTTTGCCGTGTCATTTTCGGTATGTAGGCGATGTTTGATATCGGTTTCCAGAACCGTAACATATCTTTGGTCGGCACTAAAGGAGTTGATTCCGTAATAACTGGCGAACAGATGTTCTTTTCCGTTGTCTATCAATTGGATGGGTTCGGAAACTTCGGGAAAATGGACAGTGTTTGCCGAGAGGTTTTCCGAGGATGTTTCGGTTGAGTTTTCATTTGTTTTTTGGGCACAGGAAAAACTCAGTCCCAAAAGAAAAAGGGCGAGGTAACTTTGTTTTTTTTGCATTTTAAATTTATTGCCCTTCGCTTTCAGCCGCCCTTCTCTTTTCGTCCCGCTCTTTCATATAGCTATCCAATTCTTTTTTGGGCATTGGTAAGTTTGAATAACTATCCAACCATGTTTTAAAATCCTTTTCGAGCACCGCTTCATCCACATCGAATCGCTCATTGATATATTTGTATTTGTTCGTATCCATGGCAAATCGATTGAATTCATCTTGAAGTGCGGTAAACTCACCTGCTATCACCACCTTTTGTACTAGATGTGGGGGTATAAAAGCCACACCGGTCGGTTTCGCAAGAACAACATCACCCGGTAGGACCGAAACCCTACCTATACGGATTGGCGCATTGACACTCGCCGTCATCATCTGCTTGATTGCCGAAGGATCCGAACCCCTTATCCAACCGTTAAACCCTTCGATCTGTGATAGGCCTTCAACATCGCGAACGGAACCATTGAATATAATTCCTCTTTTTCCTGCTTTGTAAATAGCGTTTCCAAGGTTGTCCCCGATTAGAGTCCCATCTGCCATTTTTCCATAACTATCGGCTACATAAACGTCCCCGTCCAATAATTCTGTAATTGGGGCATAATTAGTGACTGGTGTGTGGGTGCCTTCCTTTTCTGCCTGTTTTTGAACGTAAGCATTAAAATCTTCCCTTAAAGGCATAAATTGGGCCGTTAGGACCCTTCCTGTCATGACTTGATCTGGATGCAGAATTTGCCAGCCATTTTCATGGGTACTTGCAAAGTTCTCGAACTGGTTCTCGTAACCATTTGTTCGCAAAGTACCCCAAACCTCTTCCATGGAAAGGGTTTTTAATCTTTCGAGAAGCTCATCGGACACTTTCGGTCTACCATCCGGGGTTCGTTCACCTGCCCATTGGGAGGTTAATGCTTTAACAGTTTCAGGTTGCCAAACTACATTCTGGGAATATGAGTAAAAGACAATGCAACCAGTGGCAAAAAGCGATAATAGAAAGTTTTTCATGATATTATTTTTAGATGGTTGTTATTGTGATTTTTGTTATCTACAGGATCTCAAGAGACTTCTACTTTAATATCACCTATTTGGGCAGTAAATTAGCAATAATTCTAATGGCTTGCAATATCTTCTGTCCAATCTTGACGTATGTGTACGACACACCTCTGATGTTGTATAGATCCACGCCTATCGGGATTCAAGGCCATTTTCAGGATGCTGTGCGTGTGTTTCGCCTGTCCCTCGTCCTTTCGTTTCGATATCGGGCGGAAAACCATGAATTTTTGAGAACCTCATTGAGTAATTGGTCAATCAATATTTAAGGTGTCCGAAAAAATTCGAAATGGAATATTGGGATACGAATAACTCTAATGTTCCCAAAGAATTCAAGTTTAAATACCTATAACATTCAACGTTATTGCCTTTATTTCTTTCAAAATGGAGGTTTTGTCTGGTGCGGGGTCTTAGATTTAACTCATTGCCCCCTAACCTAATAGATCAACGCCAGGTATAATGGGTACGCTACTATGGATTTTTCTTTCTCGACCTGTCCAACACTATCAGCGTTTCCTTCCAGAAAGTAAAAACAAAATTTAAAGAGGCATCTTGGACCTGTTTTAAGTAGGATTTTGATTTTTCGGGATTTTCATGCCTATTAGACCATGCCAACTAAAGAAGAACCTCCGCATTTTAAGAGGCCAGTTCCAGCACCATTTTGGTTTCATCCATCCTGTTATTATTGGCATATCAGATTGCCAGTCGCAAATGGGTTTCCACGGGCATTTCACTCTGAATGAGCGCCGTAAAATTTTTCTTATTTTCATCCGTTAGGGATTAATAGTAATTTTTTTAAAACGAATAAAATCGATTAAGGGATTGAAGCTTTGATCTTGTTTTCGGTTACTACTGAAAGCGCGACATGCTGTTCGATTATTGCCAATTTGTGCGACACCTTCAGCGCATCCATTTTATCTGAATTCTCCCCGAGGCACAGATAGGCATGCTCCCTTGTCTTTGTGAAGCTGTCGCTCTGCATATACCGACGGGCCAAAGCCATGTAGATGGCTGTTCGGAATTGGGGGCACCTCGAACCCGTCAAGAGCACCTTCAAGTTTTGATATACGGGATGCCGAAAGACCATAGTAATAAATGGTTCACCTTTTTAAGTGTCGATGTTCAAGGCGTTTTTGCGCTTCCCTTTTCCCGATTTCCAGCCAAAGGATCTTTAGCCCGATTCGCCTCGATAAAAGTCACGTGCATTTTATTTCACTCGGTGTTTTACTGAAATTGAAAACTCTTCACCCATTCACTTAGTCGTTTACGGGACAGGTATAGTCTCTTATTTCGAATCCAATAATATTTTTTTTAGATATTTGCCCCAAATATTAGGGTTGGAGTGGGTTCCGTGACCAGAGGTCCTATCAGAAATGGGAATTAAAACATACTTTCCTTTTTTTACTTTTTTGATTTCCCTTTCCATCAGACCAAGTTCGGGTGGATTTACCTGATCGTCCGCTGAATTAATGGCTAATAGGGGGGCTTTTATTTCTGAAAGATGAGGTGCTGGATTATAAAATCTAGAAGAGTCAAAAGCATAAATCATATCATTGGCGTCCATTATCGAAGAATACCTTTCCAACATATTTTGCATCATCTTTTCGGATTCTTCTCGTGTAGGCGCTGATTTTTGCCACTGCGAAGGGCTACTGACCATAAACATCATATTGGAAATAGCACCTGAAAGACCTACTTTTGGTTGAGACGTGTACTCTCCGCCTTTCCATTCGGGATCCATTTCAATAAGATCGATGATCATTTTTCTTTGAATGCGGTTTCTACCTGCTATTTCTACGGGCAAGCTTGCCAGTGGCATAAGCGCGTCCATATAATCAGGATAGGTATATCCCCATACCCAAGTGTGCATTCCTCCCATTGAAGTACCCATCACCAATCTTAGATGATCTACTTTTAGATGATCTGTCAATAATTGATAATCGGCGAGCACCATATCATCATAAGTGTACTTGGGAAACTTCATATGCATGCCATCACTGGGCTTGCTTGAATCGCCGTGTCCAATGCCGTCTGGCAGAATGATAAAATATTTTGTTGCATCCAACAACTGTCCTGGTGCGAACAGGTTGCCGGCAAATCGGTCGTTCAAAAATCCTTTTCCGCTTCCAGTTGTACCGTGCATGATAAGAACTGCATTGTCTACCTTGCCGTCTTTGCCTTTCGTAGGACTTCCTAGGGTGTAATAATGAAGTTTGAGTTCGGGCAATACTTCCCCGCTTTCAAATTTGAAATTTTCTATGGTATAGTCTCCCTCCTTCGGCGCAGGGTAATCCTGAGACATAAGAAACTGAACTTGAAAGAGAACAAACAAAAAAATCACGTTTATTTTTCGCATACTATTATTTTTAACTTTTTTTAAGTGCCGCATCCCAAGCGGCCGTATGTTTTTTTTCGATTCGTTGCATGCCTCACCGGGCTACTGTATTTCACTAGTAACCGGCGGCTTGCCCATCTTTTCTGGATTCGGAGGCCCCAAAATAAACCCCTCTTTTAGCATCGTACATAATAGCCTGATAACCTCCATAATAACCTCCAAACCCGACCTTATGGCCCATAGTCATCAGCTTTTGGACTTCTTCGAAATTAAAACCGCTCTCGATCAGAATCTCTCCTTTTCCCTCAGAAAGTTCTCCTGTAAAAGAAGAAGAACCTATATGTTCGAACCTTGGGGCATCCCCAGCTTCTTGAATATTCATTCCAAAGTCGATAATATTCATAAGCACCTGAACATGGCCCTGTGGCTGAAAGTCGCCGCCCATTACCCCAAAACTCATAAAGGGTTTTCCATCTTTGGTTACAAAGCCCGGGATAATCGTATGGAAAGGTCTTTTGGCAGGCGCATACGAATTTGGCCGGCCCGGGGTCAAATCAAAAGATTCACCACGATTTTGTAACATAAAACCAAGTTTGGGAGGGACCATTCCCGATCCCATGCCGCGATAATTACTCTGAATTAGGGAAACCATATTCCCGTCCTTATCGGCTACTGTCAAATACACGGTTCCGGTGTGGTCAACCTTGCCTGCTTCATAACTGCCGGCCCGGTCACTTTTTATCAGTTTACGGCGTTGGGAGGCGTATTCTTCTGACAGGAGTGCTTTTACCGGGACGTCAACAAAATCCATATCGGCGTAATATTTTGCCCTGTCCTCAAAAACCAGCTTTTTGGCTTCATTAACGATATGGAGATGCTCGGCACTTCCGAACGGGATGGTACTAAAATCAAAGCCTTCAATGATATTCAACATTTGCAATGCCGCAATACCTTGTCCGTTAGGGGGTAGTTCCCACACCTCGTAGCCCCTGTAATCCGTCGAGACTGGATCTACCCATTCTGAGCGATGTGTACCAAAATCATCCTCGGAAAGAAAGCCGCCCTGCTCCTGAATGAATTTGGCGGTCGTTTTCGCGATATCACCTTTATAAAAAAAATCCCTTCCCTGTGAGGCAATTGACCGATAGGTATCCGCTAAAAACTGATTTTTGAAGACATCTCCCTTACTTGGTATTTTTCCATTGTTGGTATATGTCTCCCCTACATTCGGATACTGTTTCATATAGTAAGATACCGATCCCTTTAGATAATAGGCTATAAGTTCCGTCACCGGAAAACCTTCTTCGGCATAGGTGATTGCAGGATTAAGGACCTCCGACATTGAAAGCTTACCGAATTTTTTATGCAATTCAAACCAGCCGTCTACGCAACCCGGTACCGAAACAGGTAACGGGCCATTTGATGGGATTTTTTTTAAATTATTCTTCTTGAAGTAGTCAAGTTTCAAATTCTTCGGCGACCTGCCACTGGCGTTCAGGCCTTGAAGTTTTTGGGTCTTTGCGTCCCAAACAATGGCAAAAAGGTCGCCTCCTATTCCACTTCCGGTGGGTTCCATAAGGCCCAAGGCCGCGTCTACTGCAATCGCCGCATCGATGGCCGTACCCCCTTGTTTAAGGATGTCAAGACCAACTTGGGTTGCAAGGGGATGACTGGAAGCTACCATCCCGTTTTTGGCAATCACTTCGGAACGGGTCGCGAAGTTTTTCCCGGTCAGCCTATCTTGGCCGAATGTTACCATATTTATCAATAGAACTGCAACTAGCAAAAACCTTTTATTCATCATAAATGCATGTATTAGAATACGTCCCAAAACAATTTATTTTCCGTTTCGTCACCGCCTATTTTCTCGGCAGCCTGCGTATAATTTGTGCCATTGAGCTGCTGCTCATTATTAGGATACCTCAAACGATTCGGGAAACCCGAGATTGCCCCAAAAGGCAAGGGAAGATCAGGGGCATCAAGCCTTCTGTATTCCACCCAACCCCTAAAAGGCCTGTTGTAAAGGGCCAACCATTTCTGAAAACCAATTTTTTGCCTCCAGTCGCCTTCGGCCGTGGTATACGCGACCTCTGGACGGCTTAAATAGGCATCGGCTTCGGCTTCAGATCCTCCCCAGTAGCTGATCGACGCCCTGATGGCATTATTGTAATGATCTTCGGCGGTCCCGGAAACAGAATAGCCACGTTCCTTAGCTTCGGCCCGTATGAATTCCATTTCGGAATAATCAAAAAACACGTTGGGTACCGCGGGATCGGCGACACGGCCGCTGGGTTTTGACATATCGGCATAATTACTTGCCTGACCGACCACTCCGCCCCTATATTCCCCATTGTCATTCGTGCCAAAAAAACCGGGAAGGCGCGGATCTTCCAATTCTAAAAGCACGTCCATCAAATCTTTTGATGCGATGAAATCAGTTCTTCCGGCCAGTACAAGTTGATCGTACAACGGATTGTTGTTCGGCGGCGAGCTAAAATATTGAACAAAAGCATTATCGTCCGCCGTATTGATCGCTGACGAATTGGAATGCTCGAATGCGGTCTGTGCCGTTCCTTCATCCACATCGGCAAGAGTAAAGGCCATACGGATCTTCAAGGAGTTGGCAAAAACGACCCATTGCGCAACATCACCCTGAAAAAACAGGTCTTCGGTCTGGTCAAACCCCGAGGCCTGCGGATTCAAGTTGGTTATGTCGTTAGAGATTCTGGTCAAAAGATCTATATATATCGTTCTAGCATCGTCATACACCGGAAATAAATTTTCACTGTCCAAGCTTTCGGAATAAGGGATATCGCCAAAAGTATCGACAAGAATAGAAAAGGCGTACACCTCGATAATATCGACCATTGCCAATTGATTGGCTTTTTCTTCTGGGGAAAGGCTTTCATCTTCACCGATAATACGTGCAGATTCGCGTAAATCGTTGATTACGTCTCTGTACATCCTATTCCACCAGTTATCATTAATAGACCTAGTGATGTAGTCGTATTGGGCATCTTCTTGAATCACTGCTTGGCCCCAATGCTTGATGAAATGTCTGAAAGTGTTCACATTGACGCTTGCCGATGCCAGACCATCGGACATGTTTTTCAGCGCATTGGTAAATAATGGTCCCTGAGGTACGGTAGCGGCCCTTTTGGTTTCCTCGTTAAAATCAGTTATATCCGAGGTACAAGCTGAAAGAAATACTACTCCTGTAAGCATATATAGAATTATTTTTTTCATGACCAGTATGTTTATAATTTTACATTAATGTTAAAACCAATTGTCCTAACTGAAGGATAAGAACCACTTTGATACCCTTGGATATTTCCCGAGGATAAATTTTCTTCAGGATCTGCAAAGGGTACATTTTTATGGATTATCCATAGATTTCTTCCTATAATTGACAGCTCTACATCTTTAACATATTCGGATAAAAAAGTATCGGGTAACGAAAATGAAAGTGACAATTCTCTCAACTTGACATAACTGGCATCGTAAACAAATTCAGACTGTGGCTGATAAAAACTGTTGTTCGAAGTAATGGTAACCCTTTGTGCATTTGGCTGGCCATCTTCGGTCACCCCTTGCAAAATGATACCCCCGCCGTCTTCAACATTATCCCGCACAGGGTTTCCCAAATCGTTGAGACCTGCGGATGATGGCAATATGCCCGAGGCCGAGCCGTAATACATATCCAACGAAAATAAATCGCCACCTTGACGTATATCGACAAGAAAGCTCAATGCAAAATCTTTATATTGAAATCTATTGAAAACACCACCTGTCCAATCTGGATTCACATTACCAATAACATTAGATGTTGTTGTCGTTAATTGATAGAGTCCGTTTTCCTTTATCAATCTTTGCCCGTCAAGCATTTCATAGGTGGCACTTTGCAGTTCTCCGTAGGACCTACCAATTCCGGCATTTAGACTTACACCCCCTTGGAAACTCCCTAGCTGAAGGTTTTTGCTATCGTTGAAGAGCGAAAGCACCTCATTTCTATTTCGGGTCCAGTTAATATTAACGTTCCATGAAAAATCATCTGTCCGTATTGGAAATCCATAAAGGGATACTTCGAACCCCTTGTTTTCTATGTCTCCCGCATTTATGAATTTACTTGCATACCCTGTCGACTGAGATACCGCGACTGGAATGATTTGGTCTACAGTATTGGTATGGTAATAAGATACATCGAACCCTAAACGATTTTTGAAAAATGCCATTTCCAGTCCTACCTCCTTACTTTTTGTCATCTCTGGCTTCAGTATATCGTTGTTTTTGGTACTGGGAAGAGAAAACACCAGGCTGGGGCCGAATGGATTAGGTTTGTCGTAAACATCTTTAATACTTCCCCAAGGAGCATCGTTACCTACGGTTGCATAGTTGGCCCTTAATTTACCGTAGGAGAGCCAATTTTCCTTCTCGAAATGCTTTGAAAACAGATAACTGCCCGATATTGCATAGTAATTGTAGGCATTATTATCTTCTGGTAGAGTTGAAGAAATATCCCTTCTTATCGTACCGTCTAACGTAAGAAAGTCATTATACGTTAGTGTCAACCCTCCAAAATAGCCATCAATGGCTTTGGGTTGGTAAGCCTCTATCGGAGCAGGAACCGTTCCTGCCGAATTCGATATGGCATAGAGTTTAGGCACGACTAACCCACCGGATGTCGTCGAGGAAACCGAGGTTATCGTATTTCTTCTTATGTTCACACCCATGAGACCACTAAGATTAAAATCATCGTTGATTTGCTTATCTGCCGTGGCGAGCAAATCGTAGTTGGTTTCATTAAAACTTCTATCGAAACGTGAATAGGATGGAACCCCTACACTACCTACGGCTTCCCGTTCCTGCTGAAATTCTCTATAGTCATCCATTGAAATGCGGGCTAGAAGCTGTAACCAGTCAGTAGGACTATAAGTGAGCGATACGTTACCAAAAACCCTATTTCTCTGATCGTTTTCAAAATTCTCGTATACTACCCAATATGGATTATTATAAAAAGCTGGTCTAATGCCTTCCTCGGTAGTTGGGTCTGCCCAGTTCCATGTTATATTTTGTCTGGTTCTGAAATAAGCATCTTTTTGCTCTTGAATATCATAATTTGTTTCATTAAAATGCCGAAAATTGGTGTTAATATTCCGCCCGCTGTCGTATCCCGTTCCATACCTTCCCTTTCCTTCGATTTGTGAATAATTTACGAGCGCGGAAATGGTTAGGTTATCAAGAATATTATAACTGGCATTTAGGTTAACAATATTCTTGATGATTTTACTGTTCGGTAAGACTCCTTTTTCATCATTTCGGGTATAGCCAATTTTAAAAGTACCCTTATCTTCCAATTTGCCATCCATCAGTATACTGTGATTGGTGATTACCGAGGTCTGATAAAACGTGTTTGGCCCGTTCTCGGGGGCGACCCACGGTTTGGAAGTCCGAAAAAAGGGTGAGGTAGGGTCAAAAGCGTCCCAACCGTACACCATTAAGTTGGGATCGTACCTAGGTCCCCAAGATCTTGGGGCAAAAGTTGGAACTACCAAATCTTCAGTACCATCACCATTCACATCGGATAAAAGAAATCCGTCCCTATCGTAAAATGAGGATCGTCCTGCACCATAATCCCTCTGATACTCAACAAAGGTCGAATTATCTATCGTACCCAAAACTACTCCGGTATCAAAAGATAAGTTTAAACCGCCTTTAGCTTTTTTGGTGGTAATCATTATAACACCGTTTGCAGCCCTAGAACCGTACAAAGCACTTGCGGCTGCGCCCTTTAATACGTTGATAGTCTCGATATCATTTGGATTTATGTCTGCGGCAGCGTTCCCATAATCATATCCTCCCACCCCATTTTGTTGATTCGTACTATTAGTGTTCGAATTGTCGACCGGAATACCGTCGACCACGAACAATGCCTGATTGTTGCCGGTTAGCGATTTTGCGCCCCTTATGACTACGTTGACAGAACCACCGATGCCGTTACCTTGGGTTATCTGTAACCCTGAGACCTTTCCTGAAAGTCCGCTGGCAACGTTAGAGACTTTTGTTTTGTTGACTTCGTCACCGTTGACCTGCTGCGCCGCGTAGGGTAGGGTATTTTTCTTTCGCTCAAGACCAAAGGCAGTAACAACAACTTCGTCTAAACTTGCAGCATCTTCCGCCAAGCTAACCGAAATGCTCGATTGCCCATCAACTATTACTTCTTTGGTGGAGAACCCAATATAAGAAATAACCAAAATCGCATCATCGTCCACATTGATAGAGAAATCACCATCAAAGTCGGACTGCGTACCATTCATAGTACCTTTTTCCAAGATGTTGGCGCCCGCCAAAGGAACACCTTCGGCATCGGTAACGGTTCCGGAAACCATTTGTTGAATCATTTTGTTTTTATCAGTTGCGCCATCGAAGACATCATCCTTCTCCAACGACAATCCGACTCCTTTCTTCGTAAGTATAACTTGCCGCCCGCGAATCGTATAATTGACATCGGTTCCCTCGAATAAAATGGGCAGCACGTCTGTAATCTTTTCCTCGTTGACCTTTAGCGATATTCTCCGATTTAGATCTATCTGACCACTTTCGAACAAAAACCGGAACTTCGAAACTTCCTCTATCTCGTTGAAAACTTGTCCCATGCTGGCATCTTCGAATTCAAGACTTAATTTAGTTCTCTGAGAATACGAATTTGCATGGACTTGAAATAACGAAACTACAAGGAAGATAGTGGTGAGTTTCATTTTAAGATCAATTTTCGGGAACCACCAAGGCAACGGTCCTCTCTTACGGTAATTTTTCATAATTTTGGAATGATTAAATGATTGTGAAAAGTTATTTAATTCATGTTTATTGATCGGGGGATGGTCTCAAGCATTTCCCGATTTTTTCTTATCGCATACGCCTTTTTTTTAATTTATTATAACCTTTCGGCCGACTTTTTTATACTGAAATTCCTGAATCTCGTTGATGGAGTTCAGCACATCTTCTAAACGCTCCACTTCAACATTGAACCGTGCGTTCAGTTTTTTGTCCTTTAGAAGCAGATTATTGTTTTGGATGCGAACGTTATATCGACGCTCCAATTTTTTGGACATATCCTCAAAGGCTATATTTCTAAAGACCAGCTCGCCCTTGATCCATCCGGTGTATATATCGACGTCCACTTCTTCAATTGCTGTATCATGAACCGTTCTGCTCCAAGCTGCTTTTTGGCCGGGTTTCAGCATCACATTATCCTTTGAGTCGACCGAATTGGATAAGCTAACTGATCCCTCGACCAAGACCGTTTTGATTTCTTTATCTTCCTTATAGGAGGAAATATTAAACTCGGTACCCAGTACTTCTACCGCTACGGCATCTGCATGCACTACAAAGGGATGTTCCTTGTCCTTCGCTACCTTAAAATAGGCTTCCCCATCTATAAAAACTTCCCTTTTTTGCCCTTTCAAAAATTTTACCGGATATCGCATTTTGGTACCGGAATTTAGATGCACGATCGTACCGTCTGACAGTTCTACATCAAAGATTTTACCATAGGGAATTTCCAGTACGTTATAGACCAGTTCATTGATTTCTGCATCTGAATTATGGGTAATTTTGTTTCCTTTTTGCTCTCCCATAACTTTGCCCGAGGTAGAAATAAGTTGTTGACTTTCCCCTTCACGGATGATCTTAATGGCATCTTCCCCGATTCTCAACTTGATCGATTCTTCTGATATTTGTGTATTCGTATCTGTCGTATATGATATCCGATAGAAATAGACTACGGCTAAAAGGCCGATGAAAATTGCTGCATACTTTGCTGCGGATTTCCACAAAGGCGATAGCGGTTTTTTAGAAACATCCACTCTTTTCTTCAAAATCTTCCATTCTTCATCGGCATCAAAATTGTCAAGAAATTTCAAGGCCTCGTCTACCAGACCTTCGTTATAGAGACTAAGAACGGTCTCCCTTTCCTGCTCGGACAAGTTTTTTAGAATATCCTCAGGTATCTTCCCAGAGGATTTGATACGTTCTAAAACTGATTTTAACTGTTCCTTACTCGACATTTACGGAAGTTTCTTTCTTATATGTTATAAAAATCCTAATTTAGGGTGACAGAAAAAGGTGTTTTTCTTGTTTAAACAGCACTTTTCGAATTTTAACTTGTTGAAATTGATACTATTTGAAGCGTTTAGCCATCATATCTGAAAATGGATGGTTTATTCTTAACAGAGGAAAAAGGAACAGTCTACACGATATGAAAAAGCAATTTAAAATGGACGCCTGTGAAATGGAACGGCTATTCAAGGAGCATCATGTTTTGTTATGTTTGGTCGCTTTCGGTATCGTAAAGGACAGGGACTCGGCCAAGGATGTCGTACAGGATTTTTTTATCTCCTACTGGCAAAAAAGAGAAAAGGTTTCGTTAACAGTTTCATTTAAGGCCTATGCCATTCGGGCCGTTAAGAATTTAAGCCTGCTTTCATTGAAAAGAGCATCTAAAGAAAATAGGCTGCTTCATAATCTAAATCTTCCGAAAAAAGTAGAGCAAAATGCTATGGAGGAAGCGAGCAAGTTTCAAAAATTACATGGATTGCTGGATAAGCTCCCCGAGAGCAGACGGCAGATCTTTATGTCCTCGGTCGTTCACGGGCAGAGCTATTCTGAAATTGCGGAAACTAACGGCATATCAATCAACACAGTCAAGACTCAAATGAAGCGGGCCTATGCTTTTTTGCGGTCGGAGGCTACGGAAGACCTTTTGTATTTTTTTGGTATTCTGGCAACTACATTAATTTAGAAAACTTCAGTCTTCAATTTATGAAGTTGGAAAACTATTTGAAATATAAAATAAACCTCCTTAACTATACTGAACCTTCCTCAAAATCCGTAGCGCCTCTTTGAGCGATTGGTATACTTTTTCATCGTACTTTTTCAATAAAGGCCGCGCAGCATCCATTTTATCTTTCGCTTCGTCAAAACCGTTCAAGTAGCAGATTAGATAGGTGTCGGGCAAATGTTCGATATCTTTTTTTTCCGAAGGAATCAGGGCAATACTCTTTTCCAGTTTTTGGAGCAACGCATTGTTCGTGTTGAAGATGTCGTGTAGGCTCTTTTTGTCATACCGGGGCGGTTCAAAAAGAAGTTTGCTCTGTATTTGATAGGTGCCGTTATCTTCAAAGGTGATGACGACTTCCTCCAACGGATGGTAGGTCTGCTTTTTGCCTAGACCTAATTGTACAAACTCTTTCGTGGTAAACGAATGCTCATCGTAGTCGATGGTAATTTCATCTAAAGTGGAATAAAACAGCTTTACCTGTTCGTTGATCAGTTCGATGTCGACCCTTGAAAAATAGGTTTTATCCTTTACCTTTTTACGGTTTCCGGCCCAGCAGAGCACGAATTGCTCCTTGAATACCTTATAATCACTTTCCAGGTCGGGATGGCGGTGGTTGATAAAGTCGATGACCCCATCAAGGGTAAGCTCAATATTGTTCTTGGCATGTTGTTCGATAGTGGCAACCGCCTCGGAATTGATATCCTTAAGTTCGATGTCATATGCTTTTGGCATACTGATACTGCCCTCGCGGAAGAAGACCATACCGCCATAATATTTCCAAATGTTCTTGCGAAGGGCGCACACCTTAGCGTTCGATGTTATGGTGACCAGACCGACCACTTTACCTTCCGGCAAATGTGGAAAGGGAATGTTTTCATAGGCTATCAATGGCGGATTATCCAAATAGGCATTGACTAGATTTTGGATTTTACTATCATCAAAAAAGTCGACACCGACAATTTTATTGTCCTCGTCCTCGACGCCGATTACGATAAAGGAATGGTTCTTCGGATTGCTGTTCGCCAGGGCACAGACATGTTTCAGAAATTTCGCCTTCCCCTCTCGCTGGCCGATGTCGATAAAGCGTTTTTTGTCATAAAAGCTGTTCTCGTCGTTATGGGCGAGCAGATTTTTGACAAGAAGGCGCTTGTTGATCATGGTGACGGTTGCGAGTTGAAAGTTAAAAGTTGAAGGTTCGTCATATTTGAATGAAATATTTCCAGATTTTTACGATTCTGAAATGTAATGCTACTCATTTTTTACATTGACACATGCAACATGCAACCCATAACTAATCCTTGTTCCAAACCATCGCTGAAGCCTGCGCCGTGGGCGTAATAACCAGATCGGCAATATTAACATGCGGTGGACGCGTAATAACAAAATAAAGGCTTTCGGCAACATCCTCGGCCGTTAAAGGTTGAAAACCATTGTACACGGCATCCGCCTTTTCGCCATCACCCTTGAACCGTACATTGCTGAACTCCGTTTCGACCGCTCCGGGATTTACGGCACCGACCTTAATACCGTAGGGGTTGAGGTCCATTCGCATTCCTGTGGTCAGGGCATCGACGGCGTGTTTGCTTGCGCAGTACACGTTACCTTTTGGGTAGACCTCCTTACCTGCGGTAGATCCGATATTGATGATATGACCCGATTTTCTTTCGGTCATTCTAGGGATAATCGCCTTTGAAACATACAACAATCCTTTTACGTTGATATCGAGCATGGCATCCCAATCATCGGTGTTGCCTTCGCTGATAGAGTCGAGACCATGGGCGTTACCCGCATTGTTTATAAGGATGTCGATGTCCGCAAATTCCGAAGGAAGCGATGCGATAGCTTCAAACACGTCATCCTTATTCCGAACGTCAAAATTCAAAGTGGTTACTTTGGTCTGTTTGCTCAATTCCTTTTGAAGGGCGTCCAATCGGTCTTGGCGTCTTCCGCAGAGAATCAAGTGGATGCCCTCTACGGCGAAAAGAATGGCGGTCGCTTTTCCGATACCGCTGGTCGCACCCGTGATAAGGGCTACCTTTATCTGATTTGAACTATTATTTTGGTCTTGTTTCATGATGCTTAGTTTTAGGATTTCAAAGTTAGTTATTTTGATGGATTGACGATAAGAATGCCGCAGCTTAAGCGATTCAAAAAATAATCGGCATATATCGAAACGGTTCGCAAAGGTACAATGTCGAAAAGAAGTCTTACAAATCCCTTAAACTCTTCATAAAAATAGGGGCTTAGCACTTTTTTTAACCAATCGTTAACAGCGGGGCAAGTAATAAATTTTCAATTTGCACGCTATTAAAAACGTTAACCGACCTTCACTAAAAATACCCTAAAATTCTATGGAAGAAAATACAGCCGTCGATATCAGTGCGGTGAACGAAAAAATCGAACGCGAAAGTGCCTTTATCGACCTTTTAATCGCAGAAATGAACAAGGTCATCGTCGGTCAAAAACACATGATCGAACGCCTTTTAATCGGTCTTCTAGGGCAGGGCCATATTTTGCTGGAAGGGGTGCCCGGACTTGCAAAAACCTTAGCCATAAATACCTTGGCAAAAGCGGTAAAGGGCAGTTTCAGCAGAATACAGTTTACTCCTGATCTATTGCCCGCAGATGTTACGGGTACATTGATCTACAACATGAAACTTAGCGATTTCTCGATTAAAAAGGGACCTATTTTTGCAAATTTCGTCCTTGCCGATGAAATCAACCGTGCCCCGGCCAAAGTGCAATCGGCACTGTTGGAGGCCATGCAGGAAAAGCAAGTGACCATTGGTGACGAAACTTTTATATTGGACAAGCCCTTTCTGGTAATGGCCACCCAAAACCCTGTAGAGCAGGAGGGAACCTATCCATTGCCGGAAGCCCAGGTCGACCGATTTATGCTCAAAACTGTCATTGACTACCCAAAGATGAACGAAGAGCAGTTGATCATGCGCCAAAATCTTTTAGGCGCGTACGATACCGTAAATCCGGTGGTTACGATACATCAGATTCTAAGTGCCCAAAAAGCGGTGAGGGAGGTCTACATGGATGAGAAAATCGAAAAATACATACTCGATTTGGTTTTCGCCACTCGATATCCCGAAAAATATAATCTTGAAAGCTTGAAACATTTTATCAGTTTCGGGGCCTCTCCAAGGGGAAGTATCAACCTGGGTAATGCTGCCAAATGTTACGCCTTTATCAAGCGAAGGGGTTACGTAGTGCCAGAAGATGTACGTGCAGTAGTACATGATGTATTGCGACACAGAATCGGTATCACCTACGAGGCCGAGGCCGAGAACATTACTTCCGAAGAAATTATCAACAAGATCGTCAACGAGATCGAAGTACCGTGAAAAAAGTGGACAGTGTCAGTGGCGGTAGGCAGTCGCGCTGAAAATACTATTGCCAACTGCTACTGCTACTGCCACTGCCTACCAAAAAAATGGATACCAAAGAACTACTTAAGAAAGTACGTAAGATCGAGATCAAGACGCGCCGTCTGTCCGATCATATTTTTGGTGGGGAATACCATTCCACTTTTAAGGGGCGGGGCATGACCTTTAGCGAGGTACGGCAATATCAGTTCGGCGACGATGTGCGCAGTATTGACTGGAACGTCACAGCCCGCTATAATGAGCCGTATGTAAAGATTTTCGAGGAAGAACGCGAACTGACCATGATGCTGATGGTCGATGTGAGCGGCTCGGAACTGTTCGGAACGACCAACCAGTTTAAAAAGGATATAATCACGGAAATATCGGCCACCTTGGCATTTTCGGCGCTTCAAAATAATGATAAAGCGGGATTGATGCTGTTTTCCGATACCGTGGAACTGTATATTCCCCCGAAAAAGGGAAAGAGCCATGTGTTGCGGATTATTAGGGAGTTATTGGAATTCAAGCCGAAAAGCAATCGCACCGATTTAGCGGAGGCTTTGAAATTTATGAGTAGTGTGATGAAAAAAAAGGCCATCGTTTTTGTGCTGTCCGATTTTATCGCCGACGATTATGAAAAGACTTTGAAAATTTCGGGTAACAAGCACGATGTTACGGGAATTCGCATTTACGACGAACGCGAAGAAAGTATTCCCAATTTGGGTATGGTACAAATGCAGGATGCCGAGACGGGAAGGGTACAATTAGTGAACACGCAATCAAGAAGCGTTAGAAATTCTTATGGTAATTATTACCGCCAGCGGGTCGATTATTTTACGGAGACTTTTAAGAAATCCGGTTGTGGCACATTGAGCTGCCGTGTCGACGAAAGTTATGTAAAGAAGTTGTTGGGGTATTTTAAGCGTAGAGGTTGATTTTTGAACGAATGTAAAGTGATAAGTGATAGGTGAAAAGTTGAAAGTGGGTAGTGGAAACTGAAAATGCTGAGAGGGTAGTGAAAAGTATTGAGGTACAGTTTGGTTGCTGAATAATCTTGATCAACGTAGTATTGTAACCAGCAACTATAGGTAAAATAAGGATGGTTTGGAATTTGGAATTTAAGGCTTGGATTTTTTCGTTCTTGAAACGATGCGCCATCTTATGCTTTCTTTTCTTCGGATTTCAAGGTTTTTCGCAAAAAAACCCATCCGTGACCTCAAAGGTCGATACCACCGATATCAAGATTGGGGAACAGGTCAAGTTTACAGTCACCGTTGAGGCCGACTCCACGGCACAGGTGATTTTTCCCGAAGGACAGACGTTTTCCCCCTTGGAAACCGTGGAAGCTTTTGCAACGGATACTACTCGTAAGAACGACCGGATGACCTTGCAAAAAATCTATGCCCTGACGCAGTTCGATTCCGGGGCCTATAAACTCCCGACCCAACGTATCGAAATTAATGGCAAGGGCTTTTTTACAGATTCGGCCATGGTCAATGTGGCCAATGTTTCCGTCGATACGCTTGCCCAGAAAATGTACGATATCAAACCCTTGATGAAGGTCGAAAAAAGCCGTTCCGAATTGTGGATGTGGGTGTTGGGGATCCTTTTGGGATTAGCGGTTCTCGGGGGACTTCTCTATTGGTTCGTATTCCGAAAAAAACCATTATCCGAAGAAGAAAAAATAGCCTTATTGCCAGCCTATGATCGGGCATTGTTGGAACTGAAAAAACTGGAGAACTCCAAATACCTTATCCAAGACGAATACAAACAATACTATTCCGAACTCACGGATATCGTGCGCTTATATCTGGAAGAAGATGTTCACGTATCTGCCATGGAAAGTACCACCGATGAGCTGATCCATAAGTTGGAAATGCTTCGTGATGCCGGTGAACTGAAATTGGACGGGGACACCCTGAAGCAGTTCAAACGTATCTTGCAAACGGCCGATCTGGTCAAGTTCGCCAAGTCGCGACCGGAATCTTCCATTGCGAAGAACGACCGAAAATCCATTGAAGAAATCGTTACCAAGACCCACGAGGCCATTCCCGAACCTACGCTCGAAGAGCTTATGGAACAGGAGGAATACAAAGAGGCACAGGCGCACAAACAGCAGCGCCGCAAAATCCGGATTGCGGCGGCGGCCGTCATTGGCTTCCTTCTAATTGCCACCGGTATTGCAGTGAACAAATACGGCTTTGTCCCGGTAAAGGATTCCGTATTCGGCCATCCGACAAAGACCTTGCTCGAAGACGAGTGGATTGCGAGTACCTATGGCTATCCTCCGATAAGTCTGGAAACGCCGAAAGTTTTGAGAAGGCAAAAGAGAGAGATTCCTCCGGAACAAAAGGCGGATATCCAGGAATTACAAGTTTTTCGGTATGAAAGTCCCGATGGCCTGTTTTCCATAAGCGCGGTCTCCACCTTACTTTCACAGGAAACGGAACCGGATTACGAGAAATCTATCGATGCTTTCGTAAAAAATATGGAAAGTAGGGGCGCCAAGAACATCATCACTAAAGATGAGGAATTCACAACGATCACCGGTGTAAAAGGGGTCAAGATATATGGAAGTGCAAAGTTCGCCGTTCCCGATTCTAAAGAACCGGTACAGGGCAAATATAGTTTATTGCTTTTCGGCGGAAAGGGTTTTCAGCAACAGGTCATGTTGACCTGGGAAGATGGTGATACATACGCTGAGCAGATTGTAGAACGCATTCTGAACACGGTAGAAGTAAAAACAGAAGTATAGGGGCCAGAGGGTTCGGCCCCGACCGTTTGGGGTAACGGCGCCCGACCGCACCGAAAAGGCACGTTCGATCGGGTAATGCGCAAAAAGAGGTATAAAAAATTATCGGGATAGTTCAAATCAGTTTCTAAATGCTTGAGAATATAACATTCGCAAATCCGGAATTCTTTTGGTTGCTGCTATTGCTTCCTCTGGCCGTGCTGTGGTATTTCTACAAACGCACGGAACAGGTGGCCTCGCTGAAAATGCCTACTATCAAAGGTTTTTCGGGGTCGGGCTTTCTTCCGCGGTTAAAGCCCATCCTGTTTATACTGCGTCTTGTAGCCCTCGCTGCTATAATTACGGCCATGGCGCGCCCCCAAACCGAGGATATTTCCACGAGAACAAAGACCACAAAAGGCATCGATATCGTTATGGCCATCGACGTGTCATCGAGTATGCTGGCGCGTGATCTGAAGCCCAACCGCCTTACGGCCTTGAAAGAAGTGGCGGGAGATTTTATCAAAGAACGCCCGAACGACCGGATCGGACTTGTGGCCTATGCCGGGGAAGCCTACACGAAAACGCCGATTACGAGCGATAAAGCCATTGTGCTCAGTGCCCTTCGCGAAATTACATATGGAGAGCTGAACGATGGTACTGCCATCGGCATGGGGCTAGCTACCGCTGTCAATCGTTTGAAGGAGAGCAAGGCCGTGAGCAAAATTATCATTCTGTTGACCGACGGGGTCAACAATTCCGGATTTATCGAGCCACAGACCGCGGCCGACCTTGCTATCGAATATGGTATCAAGACGTATACGATCGGTATCGGCACGAACGGTAATGCCCTATCGCCCATCGCCTACAACGCCGACGGTTCGTTTCGTTACGGCATGCGCCAGGTAGAGATCGATGAAGAATTATTGAAGGATATCGCCAAAGTCACCGGCGGAAAATATTTTAGGGCTACGGATAACGAAAAGCTAGAGGCGACCTATGAGGAAATCAACAAACTCGAGAAAACGGATATAGAAGAGTTCAAGTACTTTAGGTACGAAGAAAAATTCCGTTCCTGGGTGCTTTTGGCAGGAGGTTTGCTTCTGTTGGAATGGGTGTTGCGAAATACGCTGTTTCGGAGTTTTATTTGAGTGAGGTCGAACAAAAACGAAATAAGTAGAACAGATTACAGCTGAACTTGCGCTTGAACTTTAAATAATGATTCAATTAGACGAAAAAATATACTTCTATCTGCTGGCTATAATCCCGGTACTTATCGTCTTGTTCCTACTGCTGCAACTCTGGAGAAAACGCACACGGAATACCTTCGCCGATGAGGCGTTATTGAAACGGCTCACGCCCGATAGGTCCAAATTCAAATCGGGACTAAAGTTATTATTTTTAGTGCTAGGGCTTGCTTTTTTGACCTTGGGATTGGTAAACCCGAAAATTGGGACGAAACTGGAGACGGTAAAGCGCGAAGGGGTCGATATCGTTTTTGCCATGGATGTATCTAAAAGTATGTTGGCGGAGGATATCGCGCCCAATAGGTTGGAAAAGTCCAAGCGGCTGGTCTCCGAAATTATCAACCAATTGGCCAGCGACCGTATCGGTATTATCGCCTATGCGGGCCAAGCATTTCCGCAACTGCCGATTACGACCGACTATGGCGCGGCCAAGATGTTCTTGCAGAGCATGAACACCGATATGTTGACCTCCCAGGGCACGGCGATCGACCAAGCTATTGAATTGGCGACCACCTATTACAATGACCAAGAGCAGACCAACCGGGTACTTTTTATTATTTCCGATGGCGAGGACCATTCCGGGGAATCGACTATCGAGGCCGTAGAAAAAGCGACCGACGAGGGCATACGTATATTTACTATTGGTGTTGGCAAGGCAAAGGGCGCACCTATCCCTATTAAAAGAAACGGTGTAGTCGAAAGTTTGAAAAAGGATAACAAAGGGGAAACCGTTATCACCAGGTTAGACGAAACTTTTCTCAAGGAGATCGCCGATGAGGGTAATGGGGAATATATCAACGGAGACAATACCGGCGAAGCCGTTGAATTCATCACGGAACAATTGTTGCAGATGGATAAAAAGGAATTCGAGGCCAAACAGTTCGCCGAGTTCAAAGACCAGTTCCAGTGGTTTTTGGGTCTAGGACTTCTATTTTTATTTTTGGATGTTTTTACGTTGGAAAAAAAGACGAAATGGTTGCGAAAGTTGAACCTGTTCAATGAAAAGGACGTAACGTAGAGAAAAAAGAGAATAGAATAGAGTGAAGAGACTTTGAAACCATATACAATTGGTAGTATTTTTAATTAAGCCAATCCCACTGAGCAAACCCTGAACAGGGCTCTTGAAAATAGAAACATGAATCTAAAACTGACATATTTTTTTATCCTTATAGGATGCCTAGCTTTCGCCCAAGACGACGAAAAAGCGAAGCAAAAAGCCCTCGTGCAGTCCAATGACCTGACTTGGGAAGGCAACAAACAGCTTTCCGAGGATAAATTCATAGATGCCGAGATGGATTATCGCCGTGCCATCGCCAAAAGTGACGAATATTCCGTTGCCCGTTACAATTTGGGAAATGCATACTACAACAATGAAACCTATAGTGAGGCCTTCGGACGTTTTAAGGAGGCCGGGGAACTCGCTACCGATAAGGAAGAAAAGCATGTCGCCTACCACAACATGGGCAACGTGTTCATGAAGCGAAAAGACTATCAGAAGGCCGTTGAGGCGTATAAGGAGGCCTTGCGCAATGACCCCACCGACGAAGAGACCCGCTATAATCTGGCACTCGCCAAGGAAATGCTCGAAAAAGACGAGCAAAAGAACGATCAAAACCAAGATAATAAAGACGAAGAGGACAAGAAGGACGAAAAAGATAAGGACGAGGACAAAAAAGAAGGCGATAACGAAGACGAGAACAAAGAAGATAAAAAAGACGACGGCGATAAAGACGAAGAGGGAAACGAAGAAGAGGAAAAGAAAGACGAGAACAAAGAGGGCGAAGGCGATGATAAAAAAGAACAGGAGAAAAAACCTGAAGAGGGCGATCAACAAGAGCAAGAGCAACCCCAGCAACGCCGCCCCGATCAACTGAGCAAACAACAGGTGCAAAATCTGTTGGATGCCATGCAGAACGAAGAGAAAAAAGTGCAGGAAAAAATCGACGCCCAAAAAGTCAAGGGCGTTAAAGTCAAAAATGAAAAGGATTGGTAACGGTCCGGCAAAGAAAGTTTGAGAATCTATTAACTAAAAAGCAGTAGTCAAGCCTGTAGCTTTGTTTGAAAGACATAAGACATGTTTGACGGATAAAAAAATTTGTTTTATATCGGTCATCCCATCACTGATGACAGACACCAGTATTGTATCCAGTAAGAGAATAATGATTTTAAAGAAATACATTACCCTGATTCCGTTATTGTTTTTAGCCATCGTGCTAAAAGCGCAGGATAGCGATGCGGTTACCTTTGAGATGATGCTCAGTAAAGATAAACTGGGTATCAACGAACGGCTGCGGGTTGACTTTGCCATGAACAAAGATGGTGATAACTTCAACCCTCCTGATTTTACCGGTTTTCGTGTGCTTATGGGACCTTCTCAATCTATAAGTTCATCATGGGTCAATGGGGTGCGCAGTTATTCCAAAACCTATTCCTATACCTTGGCACCAAGGTCGCAAGGGCGGTTTACTATGAAACAGGCCA
>RCMY010000887.1_pt1 | contig 28798 bp, 29 predicted proteins | sample 2041341 | NCBI WGS metagenome assembly RCMY01 (sample SAMN09708234, study PRJNA481090) | Marine sediment metagenome, whole genome shotgun sequencing project.
TGTTTGTATTTTAAATATTTTGATATTCAAAGTATATCATCAAAATTCTACCTATATGAAAATATATAAAATCATCGGTTTAATGTCAGGAACTTCCTTAGACGGCTTAGACCTTGCCTATTGTCATATTTGGGAGAAAAATGGAACTTGGGAATTTGAAATTAAAAATACCAAAAGTGTATCCTACGATGCAGAAATGTTGAACACCCTAAAAGATGCCATTGGTTTATCTGCAGAAAAACTAATTAAACTACATAATACGTATGGTACATGGTTAGGAGAACAAGCACTGCAGTTTATTGATGAAGACAAATTAGATGTTGACTATATCGCCAGTCATGGCCATACTACACATCACCGACCAGAAATGGGACTAACTTTTCAAGTTGGTTCAGGTCAGCATATAGCAAATACAAGCGGCCATAAGGTGATTTGCGACTTTAGAACGAACGACCTTGCTCTCGGCGGTCAAGGGGCACCTTTGGTACCAATTGGTGACCGAATATTTTTTAATGAATATGATTTCTGCCTAAATCTTGGTGGCATTAGCAATATTTCTTTTGATGTAAAAGGAAAACGAATTGCATACGATATTGGTCTCGCGAACATGATTTTAAATTACATTACTCGAAAAGTTAATTTGGAATATGATGATGAAGGCAAATTAGCAAGAAGCGGCAAATTAAATGAAGGTATGCTAAAAGGTTTAAACGACCTTCAATACTACCTTCTACCCCACCCTAAATCTATCGGTTATGAGTGGTTTTTAGATGAAGTGGTACCTATAGTTGAAGAAACCGATGATTCTATCGAAAATTTACTACACACTAGCATTCATCACATATGCGATAAAATAGCTCAGCAAATTAAACTTAATACAAATAGTAAAAAACAAAGTTTATTGGTTTCAGGTGGTGGCGCTTTAAACACTTTCTTTATAGAAACACTACAGCAGAAATTAGGTGAAACCACCAAAGTTATATTACCAGAAAAAATCATAATAGAATTTAAGGAAGCCTTAGTGTTTGCTTTAATGAGTGTCTTAAGGGTTGAACAACAAACAAATGTTCTTTCATCTGTTACAGGAGCAAAAAAAGATTCTTCAAGTGGCGTTGTTTACCTACCAAATTGAACTTTTTTACCTAATTTACTACATTATAACACAAACTGAAATGTCAGAAAAACAAGAAAAAGCAACAGCTTATTGGAAAGAGAACGTAAGGTACCTATTTATACTTTTAGCGATTTGGTTTGTAGTTTCATTCGGCGCAGGAATATTATTTAAAGACGCGCTAGATTCTGTCAAAATTGGAGGCTTTAAATTAGGCTTTTGGTTTGCTCAACAAGGGTCAATCTATGTTTTTGTAATCCTCATATTTGTCTATGTTCGTTTAATGAACAAACTAGATAAGAAATACGGCTATAACGAATAGTCCTATATAAAACCAACCAACAAAAAACCAACAAATGAGTGTTCAAACTTGGACGTATATTTTAGTAGGGGTCACCTTCGCCCTGTATATAGGAATCGCAATTTATTCTCGAGCAGGTTCAACAAAAGATTTTTATGTTGCCGGTGGTGGAGTATCACCACTTGCCAATGGCATGGCAACTGCCGCAGATTGGATGTCCGCTGCCTCCTTTATTTCAATGGCAGGCATCATATCCTTTGCAGGATATGATGGTTCAGTTTACCTAATGGGCTGGACTGGCGGTTATGTACTGCTGGCTTTATTGTTAGCTCCATACTTACGTAAATTCGGAAAGTTCACCGTACCTGATTTTATCGGTGATCGCTATTATTCAAAAACAGCTCGTATTGTTGCTGTCATTTGTGCCCTTATCGTTTCATTTACCTATGTGGCAGGTCAAATGCGTGGTGTAGGTGTTGTCTTCTCTAGATTTCTTCAGGTGGACATTAATACCGGAGTAATTATAGGAATGATCATAGTTTTATTTTATGCTGTATTAGGCGGAATGAAAGGCATCACTTATACGCAGGTAGCACAGTATTGTGTTTTGATTTTTGCCTTTATGGTGCCAGCAATTTTCATTTCCATACAGATGACAGGAAACCCGATTCCTCAATTGGGTATGGGTTCAACCTTAAATGATGGTTCAGGAACTTTTTTATTGGATAAATTAGATGGTCTTTCTACTGAACTTGGCTTCAACGAATACACCAACGGTTCAAAATCATTAACTGATGTGTTTGCAATAACCCTGGCGTTAATGGTAGGCACTGCTGGGCTACCCCATGTAATTGTTAGATTCTTTACCGTAAAAAAAGTTAAAGACGCACGAAAATCTGCTGGTTTAGCCTTATTACTTATTGCAATTCTATACACAACGGCTCCTGCTGTTGCTGTGTTTGCAAAAACGAATTTGATTAATACCGTAAGCAACGAAGAATACTCCAATATGCCAGTTTGGTTTAAAAATTGGGAAGAAACTGGATTATTAACTTTCGATGATAAAAATGCCGATGGTAAAATTCAATATGTAGCCGATAAAGAAAAAAACGAGCTTACAATTGACAACGATATTATGGTTTTGGCTAATCCTGAGATTGCTGATTTACCAGCGTGGGTCATAGCTTTAGTAGCAGCCGGCGGACTTGCAGCGGCACTATCAACAGCAGCGGGTCTTTTACTTGTGATCTCTGCATCTGTTTCTCATGATTTAGTAAAGAAAGTATTTAACCCTAACATATCTGATAAAGCAGAATTATGGGTGGCTAGAGGTGCTGCAACAGTTGCAGTAGCCATTGCAGGTTATTTCGGTATAAACCCACCGGGCTTTGTCGCAGCAGTAGTTGCGCTAGCTTTTGGCTTGGCTGCAGCTTCATTTTTCCCAGCTATTGTTCTTGGTATTTTTTATAAGAAAATGAATAAAGAAGGAGCCATTAGCGGAATGGTTGTCGGTATAATTTTAATGCTTTTCTATATGACCAAATTCAAATTTGGTTGGTTTGGTGGCGGTACCGCGGCAGATTGGTGGTTTGGTATTTCACCAGAAGGTTTTGGTAGTATCGCCATGATTGCTAACTTTATTGTAGCAATTATTGTTTTACAATTCACCCCTGAGCCACCAGAAGATGTACAGGAGATTGTAGAGAATATTAGAATACCTAGTGGCGCTGGTGAAGCCACAGGGCATTAATAAAAACAAATCAACTTTTATCAATAGGATAAAGGTATTTACACCTTTAGAATATAAAATTAACTAGTACAATGAGTAATTACCACATTAAACATTTAGAAGAATATTTTCAAGTGTATCGCAAGTCGGTTCGTAATCCTGAAGCCTTTTGGGAAGAAATTGCTGAAGAACATTTTGTTTGGCGCAAGCGATGGGATAACGTCTTAAGCTGGGATTTCAAAAAACCTGAAATAAAATGGTTCGAAGGTGCCAAACTAAATATTACAGAAAACTGTTTAGACCGCCATTTACCAACTAGAGGGACTAAAACTGCCATTATATTTGAACCCAACAACCCTAAAGAGGAAGCAGTTCACATTACCTATAGGCAACTACATGAAAGAGTTTGCCGATTGGCGAATGTTTTATTAGACCATGGTGTTAAAAAAGGTGATCGTGTTTGCATCTACCTACCTATGATACCTGAGCTTGCTGTAGCTCTTTTGGCTTGTGCTCGTATAGGCGCCATACATTCTGTAGTTTTTGCGGGATTTTCATCTAATGCATTATCAACCAGAATCAATGATTCTGATTGTAAAATGGTTATTACTTCTGATGGTTCATATAGGGGAACAAAATCAATCGATTTAAAAGGAATCGTCGATAAGGCACTCGAAGAATGTCCTGGTGTAGAAAATGTTCTCGTCGTAAAACGCACGGGTACTGATATACACATGGAAGTTGGTAGAGATAAGTGGTTACAACCTTTACTAGATGACGCCTATGCTGATTGTGTTGCAGAGATCATGGATGCTGAAGACCCACTATTCATTCTGTACACATCTGGCTCAACAGGTACACCAAAAGGTATGGTCCACACAACAGCTGGATATATGGTTTATACTGCCTATACATTTAAAAATGTATTTCAATATACCGAAAATGATGTTTATTGGTGTACCGCCGATATAGGTTGGATTACAGGTCATTCTTATATTGTTTACGGACCATTAGCAAATGGCGCTACGACATTAATGTTTGAAGGTGTACCGTCTTATCCAGATTTTGGTCGCTTTTGGGATGTGATTCAAAAACATAAAGTAAATCAATTTTATACTGCACCTACTGCTATAAGAGCATTAGCAAAAGAGAATTTAGAATATGTTGAAAAACACGACCTTTCAAGCTTAAAGGTATTAGGCTCGGTAGGCGAACCTATTAATGAGGAGGCATGGCACTGGTACAACAATAATATAGGTAAGAAAAATAGTCCTATTGTTGATACATGGTGGCAAACGGAAACAGGTGGCATAATGATAACCCCAATACCTTATGTAACACCAACAGCACCTACCTATGCGACACTACCTTTTATTGGTATTCAACCAGCCCTTATGGATGAGAATGCCAAAGAATTAAAAGGAAATCAAGTTGATGGTCGTTTATGTATTAAATTCCCATGGCCTGCAATTGCAAGAACAATTTGGGGTAATCATGATAGGTATCGAGATACTTATTTTACTGCTTATGAGAATATGTATTTTACTGGAGATGGTGCTCTTAGAGATGCCGTAGGGTATTACCGAATAACAGGTCGTGTAGATGATGTTATTATTGTTTCAGGGCATAATTTAGGTACTGCACCAATTGAAGATTCAATCAATGAACATCCTGCAGTAGCAGAATCAGCCATTGTAGGTTTTCCACATGATGTAAAGGGCAATGCACTTTACGGATTTGTTATTTTGAAAGAAACAGGTGAAAGTAGAGACCGTGAGAATTTAAGAAAAGAGATTAATCAACAAATTACAGAGCAGATAGGGCCTATTGCCAAATTGGATAAAATTCAGTTTGTGTCTGGACTTCCAAAAACTCGTAGTGGTAAAATAATGCGTAGAATTCTTCGTAAAATTGCTAGTAATGATACAAGTAATTTAGGGGATACTAGTACACTTTTAAATCCGGAGATTGTTCAAGAAATCATGGATAATGCACTATAGTCTTTCCTTGTTATAATTATGAAAAATTCATAATACCAAAATTCACCAAACTCTTGTTATTAAATTATGAGTTTGGTGAATTTTTATTTTATCCGAGAGGTTGTCAATTCAATATCTGCTGTAGCCCAACTCGCCAGCAATCTTTCCTCTATATCTTTTACCTTGGTTGACTTACCAAGTTTTTCATATGCTAATTTTAGTCCATGAAGTGCCCATCCATTTTTTGGTAATCTTTTTAAATCTTCTTGATAAGTACCTATAGCATCATCATATAATGCCGCTTCAATTTGAATTGCTCCCAAATGATGTCTTACTGAAAAAAACCAATCTGGTGGTTCATTATAATTTAAATTATCTTCAATTTCTACAGCTTCGTTTAATAATGCAATGCTATCCTGATAATTAGAGTCACTTGCCAAAATTTCTGCCTTTAAGACCCTTTTTGCAATTTGAAGCAAAACATCTACCGAATTGATATCCCAAATGGTAATTTCTTTTAGACTATCGTCTTCTGAATAAATCTCTAAAGAACTAAGCTCTTTCTTTGCTTCATCTATTTTATTCAACCCAAGAAAGGCCATTCCTCGCGCGTAATTTCGAACAGCCTCAGGATATTTAAGGGATGAATCTTCATTTTCCATTTCTAAAACTTCCTCCCAGTAACCGAATTTCACATATATGTAATAAGGTATAGTATAATAATGTTGAATCGTTCCCCAACCCGGCTCTTTCATCAACAAGGTATTTGAATGATCAGCAACATTATTAGCAGCTTCTATTGCCCATTTACTATTACCCTCTAAAGTAGCGGTAGCTGCCATAAAATGATAATTATGAGGAAAATAAGAAAGTGGATAAGCCCCTTGAGCATTACATGTAGAAACATAACTACTATCTACCGAAATAGCTCTAATGTTTGAAAGTGTTCCTTTATGATAATCTCCTGTTCGAATTTAAATATGTGATGGCATATGAACCAAATGCCCAGCACCTGGTACTAAATCCTCATCAAACAATTGAGCACTTTTTAGTGCCGCTTCAGGACTACCTGAAGTTTCCAATACATGAATATTAAAATGATGCGCACCTGGGTGTTTTGGGTCTAAATCTAAGGCATTGTCAATAACCGAAATAATTTTTGGCGTCCACTCTTTTGAGTTACCCATTTTATCCCATAAGTCCCACTGATGCATGTCCATTATAGATTCTGCATACAGCGTAGCAACATCTGCATCATAAGGGTATTCTTCAAAGACTTCTTCCATTGCATTTGAATAAGCCAAATCAAGATTGCTTCTATCTTCCACAGGTACTTTCACATACCTTTTAGCCAAAGCCGTTATTAAATCCTTTTCTTTTTGAGAAACCGAATTTTCAGATAACTTAACAGCTCTTTGAATTGCATTGTATGCTCTTTGGTAATTATCGGGCTCCATACCAGCATTATAATTCGGTCCCAAAACATACGCAAATCCCCAATATGCCATGGCGCAATTAGGATCTAACTTTGTTGCATAATAAAAAGACCGGGCCGCCTCTGCATGGTTAAACCCATACGCTAAAACCATTCCTTGATTCACATATTTCTGAGCTAAACTATTTGTGGTAGTAACTGAAAAATCAAGAACATCAAGACCTTCAATTATGGGAGCTACATTATCAGATTTATACCATTCTGCATCATTGGTAATTGGAGCGCACGATATAAGCGGGCGATTTGCAAGATCATGTGAATTCGTATTATTCTTACATCCGATAAATAGCAGTAAAAGAAAATTGAGATAGAATATATAGTCTTTCATATTGAATGATTTATAATATCTTTTCATTGGATTTAATCAAAATTCTCAAATCATCCATCAAACGATTTATTTCCTCATCTTCAGTGCCATTATATACGCCTCTAATTTGTCTTTTCTTATCAACTAAAATAAAATTAGGGGTATGTATAAAATCTTGCATTCCACCATCACCTTGTTCTACAACTGCAAAATAGCTCTTACGTGCCAATTCATAAATATGCTTTTTATTCCCAGTAGTTATGTTCCATTTAGAATCTATTGCACCTTTATCATTTGCAAATTTTCGCAGTACCGAAATACTATCTATTTCAGGGGTTACGGAAAGTGACAATAACATAATATTACTATTATTTAAAAACTCATTTTGAATTTTAATCATATTACTGGTCATGAGTGGACAGATACTTGGACACCTTGTGAAGAAGAAATCAACAATATAAACCCTGTCTCTATAGTCTTCTTGCGTAACTATTTTTCCATTTTGATTTATAAGTTCAAAATCTGAAACGGTATGGTTTCCATTTTTAGACTGTAAACTAACATCTACCAATTCTGCATTAAAATCTGATGGATTATAAATAGGAAGTTCCTTTCTCCCCCAATTATTACATGACAGTACTAAAAAAATAAGCGTACCCAAAAACAATATTAAATACCTTAATTTCATAATTATAAATTAGGTTAAAGAAATTCTTTGGCCTCACGTATCTCTGGTCTGTCACTATTAGAATCTTTGGTGAGATCAAGGAGTGATTCAAAATAAAATTTAGCTTTTTCGTTATTACCAATTTCTTTGGCAGCTAAGGCAGCCCCATAAATTCCATTAAATCTATTTGGTCTTCTTTTAAGGTTTAATTCATAAGCATGTAATGCCTCAATAGGCTTATTAGCTTTTAAAAGCATATCGGCCAAAAGTTCATCTGCAGGTAAAATTTCGCCTGGTGTAACTGGGTGTTTAGAAGTCATACTTTCTATTTCTGCAGCATTTCTCATTTGACTTATTGCTTCTTCTACATCTCCATTTTTAAATTGAAGCCAAGCATTTACTGTTTCTATTTGTATAACTACTTGATTTGCTTTGTAAGCATCACCAAGACCGATTAATTCATCTTTAAAAGTATTCAATACTTTAAGTTCGCTTTCAGCAGCATCTAGGTTATTTGTGTGAATTGCACCTAACGCCCTTGCAAAATGAAGTAATGACTTTTGCCAAGGAAAATTTTGCCAATTAAGCCCTGATAGTTTTGGTAGCTCTAACGCCTTGGCTGCTTCCCAATCTTTATTTTCTATCGCTATCCGTGCAGGAATTGCGGCTGCTGTATAAGCGATTTTAAAATTCGGTGGGAATATTTTTTCAAAAGATTGTAGGTAGGCATATTGCTCTTTGGCTTTTTCATTTTCTCCAGTTTGCAAATAAGCATAAACCAAATACCCCATTGCATGTACTTCTTCATCCCAATGGGCGCCTGGTGCAATACTTTCGGCATAACAAATAGCAGATGTAGCGGAATTGATATTTGTACTAATTGATTCATTCCATAGTCCTAATCTGGTGAATATATGTGACGGCATGTGTTGTGCGTGTGCAGAATTCGGAGCTATATCTGCATACCTTCTCGCAGTGCTAAGACCCAGTTCAGCCAATTCTGGATAGTCATAAGAATGTATAATGTAATGTGCTATACCCGGATGATTAGGTTCTTCTTGAAATAAATCTTGTAAAATTTTACCCGCGGCACGTTGTTTTGAATAGCTTTTATCAGTCGGTATTGCAGAGGCACGAAGAGCTAATGCATAAAAAATAGCTACTTCAGTATCATCACGATAATCTTTAAACATGTTCCCCATCTTTTGGGAATAAAGATCCTTTCTTGTTTGGTTATCTACTGTATCCCAATCCTTATAAAAAGCTCCAATAGCCTTTATATATTGTTCAGCTTTTTTAGACTTGGGTAGTTCTTCTGCAATAGCAATTAACTTAATACCCTTCTTTAAAACAGATGGTTCAGGTGGTGCCCACAATCCGTGGTAGATACTCATTGCAACTCCCCAATAGGCCATTGCACAATCGGGATCTTCATCAATAACTTGCACGAAAGCTTTTTCTGCTTCGATGTATTCAAACGAATGAAGTAAAGAAATTGCAAGATTAAAAGTTTTTCTAGTTTCATAACTACAAGATTCAGAAAAACTAACATCACCAAATTGACCGTTTCCACATAATTGAAGTTCGCCTCTTAATAGATTCAATGAAGCTAGTTCAGCTTTTTGCTTATTATTTTTACATCCTAAGCAAAAAAATACTACTAATAATCCGACAACAAAGTTTAGTTTTTTAAATCCTCTCATTTAATATGTCTTGGTGGTCTCAAAAAAATTACCCTACTCGAGACACCATCAATTTACAAATATTATATTGTCTATCAGATACTTAACGTATAGGCAGCATGAAAATAAGTATAAATTGCAACAGCTTCCAATTTCATGGAAATGAATTATTTATAGGGAAAAAAATTAAATTAGTTTTAAAAAAAAACATCCTTAATTAATATATACGTGGTTGTTCGCAAACAACGGTCGTGTTTTAAAAGCTAAAAAAAGTAGAATGGATAATAAACCACATACGCCTAAACCCGCAAAAAGAGCCCACACAGAATCTTCAATAAAACCACCAACAAAAATGGAAATCGGAATAGCTAATATGGTTGACACAAAACCCGTAATGGCAGCACCAATACCTGCAATATGACCAATAGGTTCCATTGCAATTGACCTCATGTTACCCCAAATAAAACCTAAGCACAAAAACAATAGCGAAAGAAATGTCAACAGAACAACCAAACCAGGATCTTCAGAATTCCAAAATATAAAGCTATAGCCCAAGGCTAGTATTGTAAACACTACTAATGCCAAAAATGATAAATTCCGCATTCCGAATCGCAAAACCAAGGTACCATTCAAAAGCGTTGAGATTCCTACTGAAAAGGCCAAACCAGCAAAAATATATGGAAAAGTTTCCGTTAAGCCATATAGCTCTTCGAATACATGCTGGGCAGAACTTAAATAAACCAAGAACGAACCTGTTATCAGTCCTGATATCATGGTGCAAGAAACAGTCTCTTTATACTTGAAAATTTCTTTTGTCCCCTTTAAAAAAACACCGAACGAAAATTTAACCTTATAATCAGGATTTAGGGTTTCGTCCTGTCGTTTCCAAAACCAAATTCCCACTACTAACGCAAAAAACAATTGCATATAAAAAATACCTTGCCATCCCATTATGTGCATAATAGTCTTGCCAATGGCAGGCGCAACGATGGGTACCAAAATAAAAAAAGCGGTTACGAACGACATTATTTTCGCCATGTAATCTCCTCTAAAGGTATCGCGAATTATAGATATGCTAATAGTTCTTGGAGCAGAAAGTCCGATACCTTGTAAAACGCGCCCCACCAACATAATTTCAAGATTTGGTGCAAACAAACAAATGATACTTGCGATTAGAAAAATTGTAAAACCGAAATATACTATTGGTTTTCTACCTAAGCTATCGGACAGTGGGCCAAAGAATAATTGTCCTACACCTAATCCTAAAAAAATCATAGTAACCAATAACTGATTTCTAGTAGGATCAAGACTATTTATAGCTATACCAATATCGGCTATAGCCGGTAAAATTGCATCAATGGTCAAAGCCACAATAGACATTAATGATGCCATTAAGGCTACAAACTCAAAATTGGGTTTTACCTGTTCATTTTGCATCATGCAAAAATAAGGTTTAGTATTTCAAGCAATGTTAATTAAACTTGATTTTTAAGTTTTACGGATATTTGAAATTCAAATATGTATTTTTGTTGCAAAATTAAATGTATGTTAATTATAGGGATAGCTGGTGGAACAGGTTGTGGAAAAACTACCGTAGTAAATCAAATTATCAATGAGCTACCTAATGAGGAAGTTGGTGTAATTTCACAAGATTCTTACTATAATGACTTATCTCATTTATCTTTAGAAGAAAGAAGAAAGACCAATTTTGACCATCCAAGTTCTATTGATTTTGCCCTTTTAGAGCAACATTTAATCGCACTTAAAAACGGTGAGTCTATTGAACAACCTGTATATTCATTTCTTGAGTGCAATAGAACGCAAAAAACAGTACTAACTCACCCTACAAAAGTTATTATTGTTGAAGGTATATTAATCATGACCAATTCAGCCATTCGTAAAATGTTCGATATTAAAATATTTGTACACGCCGATACAGATGAAAGATTGATTAGAAGATTAAAACGAGATGTCAACGAAAGAGGCTGGAATTTAGATGATACTTTAGAAAAATATCAGTCTATTATTAAACCAATGCATGAGCAATTTATCGAACCTACTAAGGAGTATGCTGATATTATAATTCCGAATAACAAATACAACACCGTTGCTGTTGAAATTGTTAGGAGTATAATTAATGAAAAATTAATGCAATCCTAATGGTATTTAAAGATTTAAAGCAAAAAAAATGGTTTAAAATCATGACCAATATGTATGTATTGGTTCTTTCTGTTTTTGTAGTATGGATGCTTTTTTTTGATACCAATTCTTTATTGATTCATCTTGAATTGAGAAAGGAAATTAAAAAACTAGAGAAAACACAAGACTTTTTAAAAGAAGAGATTGCCAAAGACAAAATAATTATTGAAAAATTATCTGATGAAGGTGAGCTTGAGCGGTTTGCTCGTGAGGAGTATTACCTAAAGAAAAAGAACGAGGAAATTTATCTCATTGAATATGAGGATAGCTTAAAACAAAAGAATAAAGATTGATTTTAATATCATTTTAATAAGTTTTTGTACTATAGAAATTCTACATCTTAATAATTAACGTAATCGTTTAATAACTAAAAGTTTAACGCTTTTTTAATGAAAAGCAGTTGGTTATTCACCTAGTGTTAACAAAATCCTTTCATTAGCCTCATAAATAATCGTATTTTTACCACCTAACTTACTTTGAATATGGGCAAGATTATTGCTATAGCCAATCAAAAAGGTGGGGTAGGTAAAACTACCACTACTGTAAATTTAGCTGCCTCGCTAGGTGTATTGGAAAAAAAGGTGCTTTTAATAGATGCTGATCCGCAAGCCAATGCCACTTCTGGCCTTGGTATTGATGTAGATAGTGTTGAACTAGGCTCTTATCAGCTATTTGAGCACACAAAAAGCGCCAAAGAGACAATCATACAAACAACATCCCCAAATGTTGATTTAATTCCCGCACATATTGACCTTGTTGCTATTGAAATTGAATTGGTCGATAAAGATGAGCGTGAGTATATGCTAAAGAAGGCTATTATTGATCTCAAGAAAGATTACGATTATATATTAATTGACTGTGCACCTTCGTTAGGTTTATTGACATTAAACGCGTTAACAGCTGCAGATTCTGTCATAATACCAATACAATGCGAGTATTTTGCTCTTGAAGGATTAGGTAAACTTTTAAATACTATTAAAAGTGTACAGCGCCTTCATAACCCAGATTTAGATATTGAAGGCATGTTATTAACCATGTACGATTCTAGATTGCGCCTATCGAACCAGGTAGTCGATGAAGTACGTAAACATTTTGGAGATATGGTTTTCGATACCGTTATTCAACGTAATGTTCGTTTAAGTGAGGCACCTAGTTATGGGGAAAGCATCATTAAATATGATGCCGCAAGTAAAGGAGCGACCAATTATTTGAATATGGCCGATGAAATAGTCAAAAAAAATAAGCAGACGGTTTAAGTATGGCAAAAGCGACAAAGAAACAAGCTTTAGGTAGAGGACTTTCGGCACTTTTAAAAGATCCGGAAAATGATATAAAATCTGCAACTGATAAAAATGCAGATAAAGTAGTTGGTAATATAATTGAACTTGATATAGAACATATTGAGGTTAATCCTTTTCAACCACGTTCTAATTTCAATGACGAATCTATTAAAGAATTAGCCACATCTATTAGAGAACTTGGTTTAATTCAACCTATTACCGTTCGAAAACTAGGTTTTAATGAATACCAATTAGTTTCTGGAGAAAGAAGATTTCGCGCCTCTAAATTACTAGGGTTAGAAACGATACCTGCATACATACGTATAGCGAATGATCAGGAATCTTTAGAAATGGCTTTAGTTGAAAACATTCAACGCCAAGATTTAGATCCGATTGAAATTGCATTATCCTATCAACGATTAATTGATGAAATTAATCTTACTCAAGAAAAATTGAGTGAACGTGTTGGTAAAAAAAGGTCTACAATTGCCAATTACCTGCGTTTACTGAAATTAGACCCAATCATACAAACAGGTATGCGAGATGGTTTTTTGAGTATGGGCCACGGTAGAGCCTTGGTCAATATTGATAAAAAGCAAGATCAAATTGCTCTTTATGAAAAGATTATAAGCAATAGCCTTTCAGTTAGAGATACTGAAAGTGCAGTTAAAGCTTATCATACTGAAGATATTATACCAAAAGAAATAAAGAAGCCGGTTCAAAATGACCCTGCGGTTTTTGTTCGAAAGGGAATCAAAGAACTAACGGATGCTTTATCGGTAAAAGTAGATATAAAGTCTTCAGATAATTCAAAAGGCAAAATCACTATTCCCTTTAAATCTCAAGAGGAGTTCGACCGTATCAAAAAATTGATAACAGGTGCGTAGCTATATCACTTTATTAATTTGTATTCTATTTTCTATACATTCTTGCTTTTCTCAGGATGAACAAGAAACAACTGCTACAGCAGAAACAGATAGCATATCACCCACTCTTGCAGAACAAGGTATTATAATTCAAGACTCCGTCTTATTTAAAAAGTCTAAGAAAGAATTTAATCCACTTGCACCAAGTAAAGCGGCTTTTTATTCTGCCATTTTACCAGGAATGGGACAGATATACAACAAAAGGTATTGGAAAGCTCCCATTGCATGGGGACTTATTGGTGGAAGTATCTACATGTACACTTGGAATAATGACAATTATAAAAGTTTTAGAACCGCTTTCAAAAGAAGACAGGCTGGTTTTACCGACGATGAATATTATGACTTAAATAATGGTATTGTTCCATCTCTAGATGTTGATGATCTTGAATACCAACAAGAACGCTTTCAAAGTGATCGCGATTTATGGTTGGTTGTTGCAATCGGTATGTATGCACTGAATATTGTTGATGCAAATGTGGATGCACACTTAAAGCAATTCAATATTGATGATGATCTTAGTATAGATTTTGAACCATATTTTGATTTAAATCAGGTAACCAACAGTCCGAATTACGGAATGGCGGTAATTATAAAATTTTAAGAATGAGAATTGCACTTTTCGGATACGGAAAAATGGGTCAGATGATAGAGCAGGTTGCCCTAAATCGAGGTCATGAAATTGTTGCTAAAATTGATGAGCATACACAGAATATCGATTTTAGTTCTATGGATGTTGCTATAGATTTCAGTATGCCTGAAGCGGCTTACAGTAATATTACAAAGTGCCTGGAAAACAATGTACCAATTATATCAGGCACAACAGGTTGGTTAGATAAGTATCAAGATGCCGTTACATTATGTAAAAGTAAAAGTGGAGCTTTTATCTACGCTTCTAATTTTAGCCTTGGAGTAAACATCTTTTTTGAGTTAAATAATTATTTAGCTAAAATGATGCAGAACCTACCAGAGTACAAAGTCTCATTAGAAGAAATTCATCATACACAAAAACTAGATGCACCAAGTGGTACGGCTATTACTTTGGCAGAAGGGATTATATCTAACTCTGAATATTTACAATGGAAATTGGATGACACTTCTAACAACTCATTACCCATTACATCTAAAAGAATTGGCAAAACACCAGGCACCCATACAGTAACATATGACGATGTAATAGATAGTATTGTAATAAAACATACAGCCCATAATAGAGAAGGATTTGCTTTAGGTGCCGTGACTGCTGCCGAATGGATTATTGGAAAAACTGGCATTTTCTCTATGCGCGATGTGTTAAACCTTGGTTAAAAAACGTAACAATAATCGAACAAAAAGACTGATGGAATATTGATGCTTGAAAGCTGCATTGAAAATTCATATTATATCTATAAAAAACAAAACTCATGAATGCCACCCAATGGATTATTTTTATTCTCCTTGTACAGGTAATACACTTTTTAGGTACTTGGAAATTATATGTGAAAGCTGGTAGAAAAGCTTGGGAAGCAGCTATACCTGTTTACAATGCTATTGTACTGATGCAAATCATAAATAGACCAAAATGGTGGGTAGTTCTTTTATTCATTCCAATTATTAACTTATTAATGTTTCCTGTCATTTGGGTTGAAACCATAAGAAGTTTTGGCCGAAATAGTACATTAGAAACATGGCTAGTTGTATTTACTCTAGGTTTTTACATTTATTATGTGAATTACTCTTTAGACGTTACTTATATTCAAGACAGAAGTCTACAGCCAAAAACAGCTATGGGCGAGTGGGTAAGTTCTATTTTATTTGCTATTGTTGCCGCTACACTGGTGCATACTTATTTCATTCAACCATATGTAATACCTACCGGATCTTTAGAACGCACACTAAGAGTGGGTGATTTTCTTTTCGTAAGTAAGTTCCACTATGGTGCAAGAACACCAATGACCACAGTAGCTGCACCAATGGTTCACGATACACTTCCTGTTTTAGGAGTTCCTTCTTATTTAAAAAAGCCACAACTACCCTATTTCAGACTTCCTGGTTTTACCAAAGTCGAGCGTAATGACATTGTAGTTTTCAGCTGGCCAGCCGATACGGTACGTGTATTCTTTAAAAAAGAAAAAGGAGTAGATAAGCCGATAGATAAAAAATCGAACTATGTTAAACGATGTGTGGGTGTACCAGGCGACTCATTAGAGGTTCGAAATGGTTATGTATTTATCAATGAAAAGCAATTACAATTACCCGGAAGTGCCAAACCACAGTTTGATTATAAAATATACAGTTCAAAAGGTGTCTCTTCAAGAACTCTTGATGCCTTAGGCATTACAGACTTCACTAGAAAATATTTGTCTAGCCCACTAAATCAAGAACAGGTTAACGGAATACGTAGTTATCTACTCGGTTATAATCAGGCCGAAAATGGTCAAATAGAACTATACACAAAAGGTTCTGGAATACCAGCTAAAGTTATTTCGAAATATAGATTATCTCTTAAAGAAATTACTGACCGTGAACGCACAGTACCTTTAACCGCTGATATGGTTAAGTCACTTAAAGCCGACCCTAGCATAGATTCAGTAATTCAAAATGTAGCTGAGAAAGGAAGAAGAGGAATGAATTTATTTCCTCAAAGTCCTGATTATCCATGGAATTACAGTCAGTTAGGACCTATCTATATTCCTCAAAAAGGAGCAACTGTAGACTTGAATCTTAAAGTTTTACCACTTTATAAAAAGATTATTAGAGAATACGAAAAAAATGAAATTTCTGTCTCAGGTAATCAGATCGTCATTAACGGAAAACCTGCAACCAATTATACTTTTCAACAGGATTATTATTGGATGATGGGTGATAACAGAGACCATTCTGAAGACAGTAGAGCTTGGGGCTATGTGCCTGAAAATCATATTGTAGGAACTCCAATTTTCATTTGGATGAGTTTCGATAATTTCACTGAAGGTATTAGTAACTGGAGACCTAGATGGGACCGTATTTTTACCACAGTAAATGGAGAAGGTGAACCACAATCTTACTTTAAGTATTTCTTAATTTTATTGGTCGCTTATTTCATTGGAAACTGGTTTTGGAAACGTAACAAGGCTAAGAAATAAAATCAGCAACCATTACTTTAAAACTTAACAGATGAAACTAATTCATCCATCTTATTTTCCGAACATTCTTACGTTCAGTTATATTATGCACCATGATATCTGTTGGGAAGTAGAGGACAATTACCAAAAACAGACATTTAGAAACCGTACCTATATTTGTACTGACCGAGGTAAACATATTCTAAGTATACCCATTGTACATGAAGGTAAAACCAACGGAAGACAAAAATATAAAGATGTTACTTTAGACAATTCGTACCCGTGGCAAAGACAACATTGGCGCACATTAGAGACAGCATATAGAACATCTCCCTTCTTTGAGTTTTATGAAGATGATATTAAACCATTATACACAGAACCGTTTCAAAGTTTGCTGGACTTTAACTTAAAAACCATAGAAATTATTTTCGAGTGTCTTCAGTTAGAAATGCCTCAGACCAAAACAGAAAAGTTTGAAGAAAATCCTGTTGAAAGTGAGGACTATAGATCCTTGATTAGCCCAAAATTAAAGCACCAATTAGACATAGAACCCTATGTTCAAGTATTTGGTAATCGTCATGGCTTTATACCCAATTTAAGCATCTTAGACTTGCTTTTTAATGTTGGCCCAAATACGATAGATTTTTTGAACCACGAATTCATTATACCAACAAATGGTTAGGTTTATAGCTCATTATGGTATTCATTTTATCGTACCGATTTTTATAGCTTTTTACTTTTATAAGGAAAATCGATTTTGGGTATCCATAATATTATTATTAGGTATCATTATAGACTTGGATCATGTATTAGCCAACCCAATGTTCGACCCAAATCGTTGTAGTATTAATTTTCACCCATTACATACCTATTGGGCTATAGTTATTTACATGATACTTTTTGCCATTAAAAAAACTAGAATAATTGGCTTGGCTTTACTACTACATATACTAGCAGATACTGTAGATTGTCTATTTATTCGGTCGGAATTTTAATCGTCGCCATGATAGGCTCATGGTCAGAAAGATTAATTCTGTAATTCTTATGAGAAAGTACTTTAAAAGCTGGGTCTACTAAAATATAATCGATTCGAAATGGAAATTTCCAAAAGTTAATAGTCTTACCATAACCTCTACCCATTTCCAAAAAACTATCTTTTAGATTGCCCTTAATAGTAAAATATGAGTTTGAAAATTGAGTATTATTAAAGTCACCACAAACAATATTTTTATAAGGGCTATTATTCATATGCTCCCTAACAATAGTAGACTGTTCTTGTTGCTTGGCAAAAGAATGTCTTAATCTTCCGAATAATTTATCAGAGCGTTCACTCTTGATATTATATGGTCTTATACTTAAAGACTCTAAATGTAAATTATAAACACGCAGGGTATCGGTATTATATTTTATATCTACGTAGACAGCGCTATTTAAAGATTCTGGAAATTCAAGTAATCCTTTTTTCACTATTTCGTATTTAGAATATACTGCCTGAATAACCCTATTATTTTCCGACCCAAATTCATAATCAACATATTTATACGGGTATTCTTTAAAATAATGAGACCTAATTTTCCGATTATCAAACTCTTGAAAACAAACAATATCAGGACGTTCATTTTGAATAAACTTCACTATGGTATCACCCGCAGTACTTTCCCATTCATCCTCTTTACCTCTAAAACCTAAACTATTAAAACTCATAATTGTTATTGAGTCTTCATTATTTCTAGACTTATTAATTGAGTTAAAACCAATAAAAGTACCTAATGTCAAATAACCATAAACCAAAATTGAAAGGGAGAGTAGAAAATAAAATTTCTTACGTAATAACCAATATATAAAGAATAAGATATTTACAAAAACCAATAAAGGCACTGCTAAACTAACGAATGCCAAACTAGCCGATGAAGTATATGGAATTATACATGCCAGTAATAAACAAAAAGAGAAAATCATGTTTAATAGCAACATGATTTTTGAGAAAAAAGATTGTTTTTTCATCTTATTTAGCTCTCTTTACCGGCTTTAAATAAAAAATCTTTTTCTGTTTTAGAAAGGCTTTCATAACCAGACTTACTTATTTTATCAAGTATAGCATCAATCTTTTTTTGATGAGTCTTTTTATCATAATCTGCCGCAGAAGTAGTGCTGTTACTTGTTTTTTTGTTTTTATAAACAGTTTTCATCGGAGCTTTCTTTTCAGAACCTTTAAATAGATTTGCAATACTGTCCATAAATTTAGAGAAGCCAGAGCCTATGTCATTTCCTTTAAGCAATTGATTTGCGTATAAATAGCCTAAGAAAGCACCTCCTAAGTGTGCCAAATGCCCCCCAGAATTACTTATCGGCAATTGAACTAAATCTAATAAAACCACCGCCGCTCCTACCATCCAAAGTTTTACACTAAAAAAAATAATTCTTACTTCTTGATTCGGCAGATAAGTACATACAAAAATCAGAACGGCGCTTGCTCCAGCTGAAGCTCCAATAAGGAATGCATTAGTATTAAAAAAAGCCGGAAAGATGTTGTAGCCTAAAACGAAAAACAATCCACCTAATATGACACCAAGTATATAAACATTCAAAAATCGTTTCGTATCAAATAGATTAAGAAAGATTTTCCCAACAAAATATATCATCAACATATTCCAAAATAGATGCCCAATTCCACCATGAAAAAAGGAATAAGTCACAATCGACCATGGTTGAAATGCAATATCAACGATATCATTCGGTAGCTCAAACCACTGCACAATAATGTTCTTAGGTACACCCAATAAAAAAGGCACTAAAGCATTAACGATAAAAACTAAAACGTTTATCGCAATTAACTTTTCTGCAATGTTTAACCTGCTAAACTGATATTTTAAATTGGGTTGAGCCATATCTTAGTTCCACCTTTTATTATTAAACTGATTTTTTTTCCAATACCACATCATTAAGAATCCAAATAGTGCTCCACCAACATGGGCAAAGTGGGCAATTCCTTGTCCGAATAAACTATACCCTGTTACACCAGAGAATAAATCTAATGCGATAAGAACAGGAATAAAGAACTTTGCCTTTATAGGTACTGGCAGAAATATAAGAAAAAGTTCACTGTTCGGATATGACATACCAAAAGCCACTAGGATACCATAAATTGCACCAGAGGCACCTACCACTGGGGTATTGAATGCTCCTAGAAAATTATCGATAGTTGATTTACCCGCAATAGAATACCATTCTGTATTGTATTGTCCGTTATTAATTATATCTAATATACTACTTTCTGTCAACCCCGAATCTATTAAGGCACTCATACCTGCATTGTAATAATAGTAGTTGACACCAATATGAATTATGGCTGCACCTAAACCTGCAGATATATAGAAAAACAAAAACTTATTTTTTCCCCACATACGTTCTAATGGTGTACCAAATGCCCACAATGCATACATATTGAATAATATGTGCATAAAGCCACCATGCATAAACATATGCGTTATAATTTGCCAAAGCTGAAAATGCTCATTTTTAGGAAAATAGAGAGAAAACCATTCATACATTTGTTCGCCATACATTTGTGTGGCAATAAAGAACAGAACGTTAATTATAAGTAAGTGCTTGATTGTTTCTGTTAGTCTTCCCATTTAAATAAATTTTCGTTCAATATCATTCTCTGTGATTGTCATATATACTTTTTTGTTAAACGGACTCAAGGTTGTTTCCTTACAGGCAAATAAATCATTTACCAATTTTACTTGAGAAATCTCATCTAACGTTTCACCACTTTTTACCGATAATGTTTTTGCTAGAGTTTTTGCCAACATATCACTCTGCGAAAAACTATCGTCTGGCACCTCTTGTTGAAAGTCAGAAATTAATTGTTCCATTATCATTTGCACTTCACTCTCAGCAACTAAAACAGGTACTCCCTTAATTTCTACACCATCTTCAGCAACTTCACCAAATACAAAGCCAACGGTGCATAAATTCTCTTTAATTTCATTAAGGATACTAATCTCACTTGGCGAAAATGACAATGTAAGCGGAAACAATAATTGCTGGCTAACCGCTTCCTTAATAGTAATATTTTTCAAGAATTTCTCGTAAAGAACTCGTTGATGTGCCCTGCTCTGATTAATAACGACCATACCAGATTTTATCGTCGTTATAATATATTTTTTACGCAATTGAAAAGTAGTAGTCGTATGATCTAGCACTTCTTTCCCATCGTCAAAAATACTACTATTTACAACTTCAGACTCAAATTCTAAATTACTATGATTACTCCCATCTAATGATACATCCATGCCAGAGTATAAGTTTTCCCATCCTTCAACCTTAGGCTTAGAATAGTTACTAGTAGAATTTCCTTTCGATGTTTTAACGGCTTCAAAAGGATTAAACGAAGAATCTACTACAACTTGAGGTATACCAACTTCCTTATTTTTATATGAATACGGAGTATCTAAATTCTGGTCTTGTTCAAAATCTATAGCAGGCGTAACATTAAATTGACCCAAACTATGCTTTACTGTAGACTTGAGCATAGCATATAAAGTATGCTCATCATCGAATTTAACTTCTGTTTTGGTTGGATGTATGTTGATATCTATTGTACCTGGATCAACCTCTAAGTTTAGAAAATAACCTGGGTGTGTACCAGGGCGAATTAACCCTTCAAAAGCCCCTAAAATAGCATGATGTAAATACGGACTTTTTATAAATCTATTGTTAGCAAAGAAAAACTGCTCACCCCTACTCTTTTTGGCAAACTCAGGCTTTTGTATGTAACCTGAAATTTTGACAACCTGAGTTTCTTCATCAACAGGAACCAATTTTTCATCAGTTTTTCTTCCAAAAATTTGAACAATACGCTTTCTAAAATTATTAGCCGGTAATTGAAAAACATCACTGCCATTATTATAAAAATTAAATGCTACTTGCGGATGCGCTAAGGAAATTCTATGAAACTCATCGGTAATGTGCCTAAATTCTACATGGTCAGATTTTAAGAAATTTCGTCTGGCCGGTATATTGAAAAACAAATTTTTGACCAACATTGAAGTCCCTTTAGGCGCTACAACAACTTCTTGAGCAACAACTTTACTACCTTCCACTTTTATTCGCGTGCCAATCTCATCCTCTTCAGTTCTGGTAAGCATTTCAACATGCGCAATTGCAGCGATAGAAGCCAAAGCCTCACCTCTAAAACCTTTGGTATGTAAATTAAATAAGTCTTCTGCCTTTTGAATTTTAGATGTGGCATGCCGTTCAAAACTCAACCGTGCATCGGTACCACTCATACCCTTGCCATTGTCCACGATTTGAATCAATGTTTTACCGCCATCTTTTACAATTAACTGTATTTCGGTTGCACCGGCATCAATAGCATTTTCTAATAATTCTTTTACCACGGAAGATGGGCGCTGAACAACTTCACCTGCAGCAATTTGATTTGCCACATGATCAGGTAATAATCTAATAATATCGGCCATTATGAAGAATAGAATATTGAAAGGTCAAAATCAATTATATAGAGGAAAATAAGCACTAAAACAGCTAAAATAACTAGCATCCTAATCTTCAGGTTACGATCCCCTTTTCTTTTAGCATCTTCTAAAGCACGATTGATTTTTCTTTTTAATCCTCGAGATGTATCTAAAGTGCTACGAAATTGGTCAAATTTGGGTTCCATTTTAAAAGGATTGCCTTTACCCTTACCATCATAATATCTAGGATTATAGTCAAATTTCCTATTTTTTCGTAACCGCGTTATTTTACTCAACATCCCCATAGCACCAAAGTTACTTAAAATAGAAAAATAGGGCATATAAGGAATGCCAAAATTTGTTAACAGCTGCAGTAAACCTATACTAAAGTTAGCTCTACACAGAATTAGAAAGAAATTTGGTATTTATTATTTACCGAGAACGGCCATTTTAATCGCAGCAATTGCAGCCTCAGTACCTTTGTTACCATGTTTACCTCCACTACGATCAATCGATTGTTGGATATTATTATCTGTAAGCACACAGAAAATAACAGGAACATTCATAGTTACATTTAAGTCTTTTATACCTTGTGAAGTTGCCTCACATACAAAATCGAAATGCTTAGTCTCGCCTTGAATTACGCTACCAATAGCAATAACTGCATCGACTTTCTGTGTCTCGATCATTTTCTTTGAACCATAAGTAAGTTCAAAACTACCTGGTACATTCCATCTTAAAATATCAGTTTTCACTGCACCACAATCCATTAAAGCTTCTAAGGCTCCAGAAAACAACCCTTCAGTTATTTCAGAATTCCACTCTGAAACAACAATCCCAAACCGAAGTCCGTTCGCGTTTGGGATTGTTGCTTTATCATAAACTGATAAATTTTTATTTATTGTTGCCATTATTCACCACTTTTAGCCATGCCTATAAATGCGTTTATAGAATTTGCATTTTCTGATTTTGGAAACTCACTTTTAATTCTTTCAAAAAAGCCTAAAGCTTTACTTTTATCTCCCATTTCTAAAGCAGTTACACCCGCTTTGTATAAAAATTTCGGAGTAGTATATTCATTTTTACTATGCGCTATGGCAGCTTCATAATAGCCTAAGGCATCAGAAGGCTGGTCTAATTGCATAAATGCATCTCCTAAACCACCTTTAGATAAAGCGCCTAAAATGGCATCTTCTGAACTAAAATCTTCTAAATAAGTAATTGCTTCTTGATAATTGTTCATATTCAAGTAAGACATACCCGCAGCGTAATTAGCTAAATTTGCCGCTTGAGTACCACTATACTCCTCAATGATATCTAAAAAACCATATTTACCATCAGCACCTTCTAAAGCCAATGTAAACAAAGAATCTTTAGCTGTGGTACTCGCCAATGCTTGGTCAAAATATTGTTGCGGGTAGTACATTTCGTTAGCAGCACTAGCCTCTTTAGGTTTTACAACAAATTGGTTGTAAGCTAAATAACCTAATCCACATATAGCTATTACGACAATAGTACTTAATATATAGTTCTGATTTTTAGAAACCCACTCCTCTGACCTTGAAGCTCCTTCATCTAAAGAACTAAAAACCTCAGCGGTTGTGCTTTCTTGTTCATCAAATTCTTGCTTTTCTGCTTTGGTTTCAGGTTTATATCCTCTTTTCTTATATGTAGCCATCTCTAAATTTATTGGTCGCGCAAAAATAAAGGTTTTATTGAAATCCTATAGTGTATTTATTCGTTATTTTTGGATATTTTAAGGTAGTTACCATCCTTCCAAATCCAAAATTCATAAAATTTAATGCTGCTGAGACAATTATCATTGATCAATTACAAAAATTTTGAGTCCAAAGAACTTGTATTAGATTCTAAAATAAATTGTTTTGTGGGCGATAACGGCATTGGTAAAACCAATATTCTCGATGCTATTTATCATCTTTCTTTCGGAAAAAGCTATTTCAATCCTATTTCTTCTCAAAATATTCGTCATGGATCTGACTTTTTTGTAATTGACGGAACGTTCGAAAAAGATGACCGAGAAGAAAAAATTGTCTGTAGTTTAAAAAGAAACAATAAAAAAATAATTAAAAGAAACGGAAAAGCCTACGAGCGTTTTGCAGATCATATAGGTTTATTGCCGTTAGTAATTATTTCCCCTGCAGATCGCGATCTAATAATTGAGGGTAGTGATACACGCCGTAAATTTATTGATGGGGTAATCTCTCAATCAGATAAGAACTATTTGCAGCAACTTATCAATTACAACAAAGTAGTATCACAAAGAAATGCACTTTTAAAATATTTTGCCGCTAACCGTACCTTTAACAAAGACACCTTAGCTGTTTACAATGAACAGCTGCATACGTATGGCACTGAAATATTCAAGAAAAGAACTTCTTTTTTAAAAGCATTTATTCCAATTTTTCAGGAACAATATAAAGCAATTACCGGTAATACAGAAAATGTATCACTTAGCTACGACAGTAAATTGTTACAAGACGACCTACTAACTTTACTAAATAAAAATCTAGACAAGGATCGCGCATTACAATACACCAGTGTTGGCATTCACAAAGACGACCTAAATTTTGAGATTAGTGAATTTCCAATTAAAAAATTCGGTAGTCAAGGTCAACAAAAATCTTTTCTAATTGCCCTTAAATTTGCGCAGTTTCATTTTATGAAATCGCAAAGTGGCACAACTCCAATTTTAATTTTGGATGATATTTTCGACAAATTAGATGAACATCGTGTATCGCATATTATTACTTTAGTAAATGATGAGAACTTTGGTCAAATTTTCTTAAGTGATACCCACGCAGAACGGACAGAAAGTGTGGTTAAAAAAATTCATCAGTCATATAAAATATTCAAACTTTAATAATGAAACAACTTCTTCTATTTTGTACTTTATTATTTATATCATGTAGCTCAAAAATTAACCAAGAGCAATTACATCTTTTAAATGGTTACTGGGGAATAAAAGAGGTTACCTTTAAGGATGGAACCAAAAAAGAGTATTCAGTAAATACCACAGTAGATTACATCAGTTTGGATTCATTGACCGGCTTTAGAAAAAAAATGAATCCTAAATTCAATGGTACTTTTGAAACCTCTAATGATGCTGAGCCGATAATGATCCGAATATCTAACGATACTATCTTTATGACTTATACAACTGAATTCAACACTTGGGAAGAAGTTTTACTCTCTCTTTCTGAAAAAAAATTCTCAGTAAAAAATGACCAAGGTATTACCTATACATATGAACGATTTGAACCTATAAATATAAATCCATAATGGCAAGGCGAGACAATGAAAACACATCTATGAAAGACGCTCTTTCTGCATTTATTCAAAAGAATAAATTAGAAAAGGGAATGAATAAAGTAGATGCACGAGAGGCATGGGCAAGATTAATGGGAAATGGAGTAAATAATTACACGACCGAAATTGAATTACGTTTCGATACTCTTTACGTATCACTTTCATCATCGGTATTAAGAGAAGAATTAAGCTTGGGGAAATCAAAAATAATACGCATGATTAATGAAGAAATTGGAAAAGAACTAGTAAAAAAAATAGTACTTCGTTAATTGTTGGTTGAAGTAAAATAAAAAAGCCAGTCCTTTCGGACTGGCACTTTAAAAATTATATTTTCTAATTTAGTAAATCTCTCTACCTGCAAAATGAAAAGAACCCTCAAGAGCAGCATTCTCATCGCTATCTGAACCATGTACTGCATTCTCACCAATACTAGTAGCGAACATTTTACGAATAGTACCTTCAGCTGCATCAGCAGGATTAGTAGCACCTATTAATGCTCTAAAATCTTCAACAGCATTTTCTTTTTCTAAGATAGCTGAAACTATCGGTCCTCTTGTCATAAACTCAACCAGCTCGCCAAAGAAAGGACGCTCTCTATGTACACCATAAAATTCTTGTGCATCTCTTAAGCTAAGTTGTGTATATTTCATAGCCACTATTTTAAAACCAGCAGCTGTAATTTTTTCTAATATTGCCCCAATATGTCCATTCTCAACGGCATCTGGCTTAATCATAGTAAACGTTCTATTCGTACTCATATCTTAATTTTTGCGCAAAAATACGTTTTTCCACAAAACTCACAACTATTCATAGCTTTGTTCTAATTTCTGCAAGACAACACCGTTGTTACCAATTATCTTAAAATCAACTTTTTTAGAACTAAAATCGAACTCTAAAGTTCCGAAACTTTCTGTAAAAACAACATCCCCAACTCTGTACGGATTAGGCTCTCCTTTAAATCCTTTATAAGCATGAGTGAGTCCGCTACTTGTAAAATCGATTAACGGGTATTTCATGCCATCTTTTTGAATTTGAGAAAACTCAGAAATATGGCGATCTCCAGATAATATAATCACCCCTTCAGCCTTAGAGCTAGAAATTAATTTTTCTAAACGGTCTACCTCATGAGGAAAATTACCCCACGCCTCAAAACCATGTTCATTAGACAAAACCTGAACACTACTTACAATGATATTAAAATCTGCATTAGATTGGTTCAATTGTTTTTCTAACCAAGTCCACTGAATTTCTCCAAGTACAGTACCCACGCCATATTCATTGGGCTTCACTCTTTTATCTGTTTCAGTATCCAGTGTAATAGCTGTTCTAAAATATCTGGTATCTAGAACTATTACTTTAATACTGCCATTCTCTAAATCATATTTCTTTGAACTATAGACTCCCTCTTGTTTCCTTAAAGGACTATCTTTTGAAACGTTCATAAAATTCAAAAACTCTTGTTGACTTTCCGCTTTAGCCTCAAATTCTACACCACCATCATTTAGTCCGTAATCATGGTCATCCCAAGTACCAATAATTTCTGTTTTTTCTATAAGTTTTTTATACTCCTTATTCTGGTTTTGCTCAGTATACATTGCTCTTAACGCTACCATATCGTCAGTATCTGCATAAACATTATCTCCACCCCAAACCCAAACATTGGGTTTTGTATTTAAAATATCATCCCATAAGAGGTTTGGCAAATCAGTTCTATTACAAGAACCAAAAGCAAGCACAAAATCAGTGCTTTCTACCTTGTTCATTGACACCTTTTTGTTGGTGGAGCAAGACAGTAATAGAATTGTAATAATAGAAATTAAAGAAATTTTCATGGTAGTAAATTATGTCTAAGTAAAATTAAGTTATTCGGTTTAAAGCCTATATTATTAAATTGTATCTTTGCCGCCATGAATTTAGAGCACCTAAATGAGCTTAAAAAGCTACTTTCTTCTTCTAAGAAAATAGCAATTATACCACACAAAAATCCTGACGGCGATGCAATTGGCTCCACGTTGGCGCTTTGGCATTATCTGGTAAATAGCGGACATACCGCAAGTATTGTTTCTCCTAATGATTTTCCAAAATTTTTAAAATGGATGCCAGGAGCAGACAAGATATTAAATTTCGAAAAGGAAAATATACAATCAAAATCATGCATACAAAATGCAGATATTGTTTTTACGTTAGATTTTAATCACTTAGGACGTGTGGGACACATGAGTGAAACATTAGAATCTGCGAATGCTACCTTTGTAATGGTAGATCATCACCAAGAACCATCTGATTATGCAAAAATCATGTATTCAGATGTAAATATGAGTTCAACCTGTGAAATGGTCTATGTTTTAATTAAAAAATTAGGGGATGAGAATAGTATAACCTCTGAAATGGCCAACTGTATATATACAGGAATCATGACAGATACGGGTTCTTTCAAGTTTGCGGCTACAACAAGTAATACGCATAGAGTTATTGCCGACCTTATGGATAAAGGTGCAGAAGGCACAGAAATTCATCATCGAATTTACGACACCAATTCGCCAAGTAGATTACATCTTTTGGGATGCGCGCTAAAAAACATGGTCATTCTACAAGAATACCAAACTGCATACATTACACTTAGCCAAGAGGAATTAGACAAATACAACTATCAAAAAGGGGATACCGAAGGCTTTGTAAACTACGGGTTAACTTTAGATGGTATTCGTTTTGCTGTAATATTCATTGAAAATAAAGAAGAAGGAATTTTTAAAATATCATTTAGATCAGTAGGTGATTTTTCAGCAAATGACTTCGCAAGAAAACACTTTCATGGAGGAGGCCATACTAATGCTGCTGGCGGAAAAAGTGACTACTCGATAGAAGAAACCATTACATACTTTACTTCATTATTACCATTATATAAGAATCAATTACAATCATGAGATTAGTTTCATTATTATTTCTTTTTATAATTTTCAGTAGCTGTGATGGTCCAGAACCTAGAAAACCGGTTCAGACAAAAAGTGGTAGTTTTTTCAAAGAATCTATTGAAAGAAGTCGAAAATTATTAGAAGCAGAAGAAAGTAAAATTCAAGATGTCATAAAACTCGATTCGCTTAAGCACTATGCTCATAGTACTTCAGGATCATGGTATCATTATTTAAATGTCAATGAGGAAAGTGATTATACTCCTAAAACAGATGATTTAGTTGTGTTCAACTATGATATTTTAACTTTGGATAATGACACCATA